>OGGQ01001521.1_pt1 | contig 29601 bp, 23 predicted proteins | sample 1571191 | NCBI WGS metagenome assembly OGGQ01 (sample SAMEA2582061, study PRJEB24529) | metagenome | biome: Human gut stool | place: China | collected 2011
CGTCCCGCTCCTCCTCAGCCGGATCGTCGTCGGAAAGCCGCGACGTCACAATGGTCACGCGACGCCCAGCGCGGCTGAGTGCGGTCGCGAGATTATGCGTGTATTTCTCCACACCCCCCATGCTAGGGAGGTACAGAGCCGAGAAAATGACGTAATGTTCCATGGGCACAAGCATACACTATGGACGGCCAGCGCAACGCCCACGCAGCCTGTGTTACCATAATCGCCGTTCCATTTCCGACGAAAAGAGAACCATGCAATACGATCCCGAAACCTTGCGCCGCCTGCAACTCGCGTTGCTTGAGATGCTCCACGAGATAGACGACGTCTGCCGCAAGCACGATATCACCTACTTTCTTTCATCCGGATCGGTTCTGGGAGCCGTGCGCCACAGCGGCTTCATACCCTGGGACGACGATATCGATCTCGGCATGATGCGGCCCGACTACGACCGCTTTTGCGCCATTGCGCCCCAAGCACTCCCCGACGACCTCCACCTGATCATCCCTGGCAAAGAGAAGCACTACTCCCCCATGTTCGCCAAAGTCATGAAGCGAGGGACGAAGTTCTGGGCCAAGGAGACCGTGGAAGCGGGGCTCGATCTGGGCATCTTCATCGACATCTTTCCCTACGACGACCTGAGCCCCGACGAAGCGACCGCGAAAAAGCAAGTCGGTGCCTGCACGCGCTGGCAGCGCATCTCGTATCTCTACCACGCCCCCTCCGTCGTCCTACCCCACAAAGGCGTCCTTGGCGCAGCCGAGCGACTCGCGTGCAAGGCGGCCCACGGCATCCTGCAGCTCACAACTAACGGGGAGAAGAACTACAGCAAGTTCATGGAGGCCGCGTTTCTCGACCCGTCCGAAAGCGACCGCTGCACCTGCTTCTCCTATGCCACGCTCGAGGGTTATCCTAAATCAATGATGGTTCCCACCGTCATGGCAACCTTCGAGGATGGGGAGTTTCCTGTACCGGGCGAAACGGAGCGCTACCTGGAGATGGCTTACGGCCCCGACTGGCGTCAGCTGCCGCCGCCCGAGAAGCGCCGAAACCACAAGCCCGAAGTTCTTGAATTCTAAGTGACGTTTACCGTTCGTTGTCCTATACTCTAATCCGTGTTCATATGATATGTTCATGAACACGGATTAGACATTACCTACCGGAGTGACAATGAACGAATCGACTTTCACCGTCCTGAACGAGCTGCGCAAAGACCCCCACCTCACTTTGCGCGCCCTTGCCGAGAGAGCCTCCGTCTCCCTCGGCAAGGCAAGCAACATCGTCAAGGAGCTCGCTTCCCAGGGGCTCATCGACGAGAACCGTGCCATCACCGATGCAGGGACGGCGGCCCTTGCCCCCTACAAGGTGGACAACGCCCTCATCCTGGCTGCCGGCAAATCATCGCGGTTCGTCCCCTTTTGCTACGACACGCCGAAGGGGCTGCTTACCTGCAAGGGCGAAGTGCTCATCGAGCGCCAGATCGAGCAGCTGCGCGCGGCCGGTATCGACGACATCGTCATCGTCGTGGGCTACATGATGGAGCAATTCGCCTACCTTGAGGAAAAGTACGGCGCGACCCTTGTCGTGAACGACGAATACGCCCTGCGCAATACGCACTCGTCGATCCTCGCTGCAGCCGATTACCTGAAAAATACCTACATCTGCTCATCAGACGACTATTTCACCGAGAACGTGTTCGACGCCTATGTGTACGACTCCTACTACGCCACGGTGTTCATGGAGGGCGAGACCATGGAGCGCGGCGTCATTACCGACAAGAACGGTCTCATCGTCGACACCCAGAAGCCCTCGCTCGACCAATGGGTGATGTTCGGCCATGTGTACTGGAGCGCGGAGTTCTCCAAAAAGATCGTCGGCTACATCCGCGACGAGTACGACCGGGTCGATGTTGCCGATTGGTACTGGGAGTGGTTCTATGTCGAGCATCTTGACGAACTGCCCCTCTACGCCCGACAGTACGCCGACGGCGTCATTTACGAGTTCGACTCCGTCGCCGACATCTGCGCCTTCGACGCCGATTTCCTCAAGACGACGCAGTCCGAAGCCATTGACCACATTTGCGAGATCCTCGGCTGCCAGCCAATGGACATTCGCAATTTTCAGGCCATCAACATCGGCCTCACGAACTCGTCCTTCTCATTCGCCGCGCCGGGAGGCGCCTACATCTATCGGCAGCCGAAGGCCCAGAGCCGGGATATCGACCGCGTGCTCGAGAAGCGAATTATCGAATTGGTGAGCCCGCTGGGCATATCCGACGAATGCATGGCTATCTCCGAGCGGGGCTGGAAGCTCTCGAAATTCATCGAGGGAGCCGAAGATTACCGAGCCGACAGCTTTCTCGACATGCTCGATCTCGCCCGCATCCTGCAGCGGTTGCACGGCGAGATCGATGAGAGCGACCTGGAAGGAATGCCCGAGTTCGACTATGCCGCAAAGGCAGCCTCGTGCTACGAGGACATCCTCGCCTGCGGTGCGGGCAGCGCCTTTTCCCGCGAGTACGCGTCCCTGCTCGAGCGCACGAGCGCCCTGGACGCGTTCATCAAGGAGCACCCGTTCCGCTCTGCCACAACGACATCTACGACTACAACATCCTGCGCACGCCCCATCGCCTTTACCTCATCGATTGGGAGTATGGCACCGCAGGTGACGCGGGCTTCGATATCTGCAAGCTGTTCTCGCTCGCCTTCTTCAAGGAGCTCTACGAGATAGAGGCGGCTTGCTCGCTGTATTTCAACCGCAAACCCACCAGCGAGGAAACAGCGCACCTGCTCGCATGCGCGGCCCTGAGCTACTACTGGTGGTTTTTGTGGGCCGTGCTCATGGAGCACAAGGGCACCGATATGCGCGGCAATATCCTCCTGTGGCTGCGTAAGGCACGCCACTACGAATCGCTCATCGAGACGGCGCTCGCCGGAAAGGAGGCCTAACGTCCATGGACGCCTTCATGACCTTCGCCATCCCTCTCTTCCTCGGCGTTTGGATAGCCATCGCCGGCATTGTCCTCATCTTGTTCGTCGAGCGGTAGAAAGCAGGCAGCAATGAACGTGTTCACTATTGGCATTCTGGTCTCTTTCGCCGTCTACTTGCTCATCGGCGTCATTGTGGGCCGCAAGGTGAAAACCGTCGAAGACTACTACGTCGCCGGTCGCCGGGCTCCTGTCATTCTCATCGTCGGCTCGCTGGTAGCTTCTTACACCTCCACGGGCGCCTTTTTGGGCGATGCGGGCGAAATGTATTCCGGCGGTTTCATGGTCATCGTCGTCGTGGCCACCATGCAAGTGGTCGGCTACGTCTACGGCGGCCTGCTCTTCGGCCGCTACCTGCGCCGCAGCCGAGCGCTCACGGTGCCCGAGTTCTTCGGCAACCGCTTCAACTCGCGGCGCCTGCGCTGCCTGGCCGGCGTCACCACCATTATCGCCGTGTGCGCCTATCTGCTGTCGGTTATGCAAGGCGTGAGCACCCTCATGGCGACGGTGACGGGCATCGACTACCAGATCTGCGTCGTCATCGCGTGGCTTACCTTCACGGTCTTCACCGTCGTGTCCGGGTCGCGCGGCGTGCTTATTACCGATACCCTCATGTTCCTCATTTTCACCTCCATGGCCGTCGTGGGGGCCCTCTTCATCGCCTCGGCCGCAGGCGGTTGGCTACCGGCTATGGAAAATCTCGCCTCGATGCCCGAGAGCATCATCGGATGGGGAGGCAGTGACACCTATCTGTACGGCAACGGCGCGGAGAATTTCATCTGGGCCATCGTCTACGGTATCGTCTGGATGCTTGTCATCATGGTGAGCCCTTGGCAGTCCTCCCGCTACCTCATGGCGAAAAACGAGCACGTCGTACTGCGCTCGTCGGTATGGGCGGCCATCGGAGTATGCGCGGTGGAGATCATCGTAGGCTTTGCCGCCATCTTCGTCTACACCATAAACCCCGGCCTCGAGGACGGCACTACGGTGCTCATATGGGCGGCCATGAACGTCATGCCCACCTTTGTCGGCGTCCTCATGCTCACGGGCATTTTGGCCGCGGGCATCTCCTCGGGGTCAACGTTCCTGTCGCTCGTGGGATTCAGCGCCGTAAACGACATCGCCGAGCAAACCTCCGATAAGAACAAGCTGCCCCTCACCCGCATCGCCATGGTGGTGGCAGGACTCGTAGTGCTGGCCCTCGCCTTCTTCAACCCGCCAGCCATCTTCTGGATCATGTACTTCGGCTCAACCGTACTCGCCTGCTCTTGGGGACCGGTAGCCATCGCCAGCATTTGGTCGAAGAAGGTGAGCGAGCGAGGAGCCTTCTGGGGCATGCTGCTCGGCTTCGCCGGATGCTTCGTGACGAAGCTCTACACCCAAATGAACGGCATAACGCTCCCCATTTACCTGGATCCCTTCTTCATCGGCGTGGCCCTGTGCGTGGCCGCCCTTGTTGTCGGATCGCTCACCTCGAAACCGTCGAAGGCCGAGAGCGACTACCTGGCCATGATCCGCACCGTGCCCGAGGACGAGAAGCGCCCGGCTGACATCGCCATCACCAAGCGCACCGGTTACATCGCCATCGCCTTCGGCGTGGTTCTGGCAGCGGGCCTCATTTTCGGCTACTCGCTCATCGTCATCTAGGGCACCTGGCGTCCTAAGCCCAAGACTTCCGACGGCACCCTTGCACTCCTTACGCTTTGTTAAGGAGTGCAAGGGTGTTGCGCCGTTGGCGGAAAATCCGAGGAGGCGACACGCGAAAAGCTATAATCGGACGCGAGAACAAGCAAGAAAGGGAGGACAATGCCTTCGAGCAAGTTTTTGGAAGCTTTCGAGCAAGTAGCGGCCAGCCACCCCGACGAAGTCGCCTACTTCACCTCGCGACCCGGCGAGGCCGTCTCCTACGGCGAGTTGAGCCGCGCCTCCAACGCCCTGGCCGCCTTCCTGCACGTGGAGGCTCCGGCCGAGCTGCCCGTCGTGGTCTACGGCCATAAGTCTCCCCTCATGCTGACGTCGTTTCTGGCAGCAGCGAAGGCGGGGCTGCCCTATGCGCCCGTGGACGTGGCCTACCCCGCTGATCGAGTGGCGGACATCCTCGACCAGATAGGACGGCCGCTCGTGCTCGACCTTTCCGACAACGGGCTTCCCTGCCACCCCTCCCTAGCGAATCGCGTGCTGCGCGCAGACGACCTGAGGGCAGCCATCGCCAAGGATGCCGCCTGCGACCCGACCTGGCGCGTAAGCGGAGACGATGTCTTCTATCTCCTCTTTACCTCCGGAAGCACCGGGCGCCCCAAGGGCGTCATGATGCCCTCGCGCTGCGTCGATGCCTTCATGGCCTACTTCCAGCGCCTTTTCCCGAAAGGCGAGCACCGCGTGAGCTTCAACCGCGTCCCTTATACCTTCGACGTGAGCCTGTTCGACATCATCGCCGGTCTCTCCCAGGGCTATGCCCTCTTCGCCCTCGAGACCGAATGCGAGCAATCCATGGCCGCCACCTTCGCGGCTCTGGAGAAAAGCGGCCTCGCCGAATGGGTCTCCACTCCCTCGTTCATCGAGATGTGCCTCGCCGACCCGTCGTTCGCGCCCGAGCTGCTCCCCTCGCTCGACACCATCGTTCTGTGCGGCGAGGTGCTGCGCAACGGCACCGCTGAGAAGATCCTCAATCGCTTCCCCGGCGTGGCCCTCTACAACACCTACGGCCCCACCGAGACCCAGGCGGTTACGGACATCCTCGTCACGCGGGAGCTGTGCGAGAGCGCAAATCCCCTCCCCGTCGGTTTCCTCAATCCCGAGGTGCGTGCCGTCATCCGCGATTTAGAAACAGGAGAGGAGCTTCCAGCCGGGGAGATCGGCGAAGTGCACCTCGAGGGCGCCACCGTCTCCCTCGGCTATTGGAAGCGGCCCGACCTCACCGAAGCCGCCTTCGCTCCCTGTGTCGCTCCCGACGGCTCTCCCAGCCGCATCTACAAGACCGGCGACAAGGGCTATCTGGACAAGGAGGGGCGCCTTTTCTGCTTGGGACGTCTCGATTTCCAGGTGAAGCTCAACGGTTTCCGCGTTGAGTTGGGCGACGTGGAGCAGGCCCTCGCCACTCTTGACGCTGTCAAGGAAGCCGTGGTGCTCCCCGCCGAGCGCGACGGTAAAGTGACCCATTTGGTGGCGCACCTCCTGCCGTCCGACCCGGACGCGCCCCGCGATTTCAAAGCAGGCCAGGCGGTGAAGGCGGCCCTCCGACACACGCTGCCCGACTACATGATTCCCAAGAAGATCGTCTTCCACGATGCGTTCCCACTCACCGTGAACGGCAAGATCGACCGCAAAGCGCTGGCGGCGAAGTAGGTCGGGGCGCTCGTGAACTTTTACATCGATCCGGCGTTCTACGTCTTTCTCGCCATCGCCATCATTCCTGCGGCCGTTCTGGGCTTTACCGGGCACCGCATCAAGTACTACGGCCTGGCAGCTTCCACGGTGTTCCTCCTGCTGCTGTTCGGCGAGGACTGGCAGGGCATGGCCGCCTTCGCCGCCTTCCTCCTTATTGCCTGCGCGGCCACCTTCTGGGAATTGGCCAGCTGGAAACAAGGCGAGAAGGCGCTGTGGAAGTACCGAACAGCCCTCGCTCTCGTAATCGCCCCGCTCATCATCTACAAAATCGCTGCCGTCTTCGACGGCAACCTCATGGGTTTCCTCGGTATTTCCTATATCACCTTCAAGGCGGTGCAAGTGGTCATCGAGGTGCGCGACGGCATCATCGAGGATATGGATTTCATCGACTACCTGTACTTCCTCGTGTTCTTCACTCCCTTCACTTCGGGCCCCATCGACCGCTCCCGTCGGTTTACCGAAGATGCCAACCGCATCTATTCCCGCAGCGAATACGCCGACCTGCTGGCCCGCGGCATCCTGCTCATCTTGGTGGGCGCCGTATACCAAAAGGTGCTGGGCACGGTGTTCTACCACTATTTCACGCCCGCTCCCCTCGGCGACGGCCCTTGGTGGCGCGAGCTCGCCGGTCAGGTGAAGGATGCCTACATGTACGGCTTCTACCTTTTCTTCGACTTCGCCGGCTACTCGCTCATGGCCATGGGAGCCAGCTACTGCTTCGGCATTAAGACCCCGCGCAATTTCCGCGCGCCGTTTTTGGCGAAAGACGTGCGCGAATTCTGGGATCGTTGGCACATGACGCTTTCCACCTGGCTGCGCGATTTCGTGTTCATGCGTGTCGTGAAATCTGCCACACGCAGAAAGCTGTTCAAGGATCGGCTTCACACGGCCTGTGCCGGATACATGGCCAACTTCATGCTCATGGGCGCCTGGCACGGCCTTACGGTGGACTACCTCGTTTACGGCGCCTACTACGGCACCCTTATGGGGGCGACCGACGTATACCAGAAGAAGTCGGCGTTCCATAAGAAGCACAAGAAGAAAACCTGGTACAAGGCCTTACAATGGTTCGTCACGATAAACCTGGTCATGCTCGGCATGGCCATTTTCTCCGGACAGCTGCACACCGTGATAGGAGGACTCATCCATGGCTGACAATTCCGTAGAGGAGCGCATGCTCGACCTCATCGAGGAGGTCTGCGACGACGAGGTGATCCGCGAGGAGCGCGACATCGACCTGTTCGAGGCGGGTCTTCTTGATTCCATGGCCGCCATCGAGCTGCTCGTCGGCATCGAGAGCGAATTCGGCGTGGAAATCGCCCCTACCGCCGTGGAGCGCGAGGAGATGAACACCGTGAACAAGATCATCTACCAGGTGCAGGTTCGCTACGAGGGGAACTAGCGCGCTATGGAGAAGCTCATCGGCGTCGGCCTGGCGCTCGCTCTTTCCGCAGGGCTGGGAGGCGCATGGTACGTGCAAGCGCCCACCGACGCCTCGCTTAAGGCCGAAGTAGACGAACGCCCCGTCCTGCCTCGCGTGCAGGACGGCGTCGCCTCGAGCCCCTCGCTCATTGCCGAGATGGTGGCGAAGCGTGCGGAGGCCGGCGATGACGTGCGCATCCTGCTCGGCACCTCCGAACTGGAGCAGACCACCAAGGACACCGCCCACCCCGTGCGCTTCTTCTCCGAGAACGACTGCGGGTTCAGCCTCATGGCCGTCGGCAATGCCGGCTGCCAATCGCTATGGCAGGCCACAGAGGTGGCGGCGCTGGACGCCGAGGGCGCGCTGCCTGGACGCAAGATCGCGCTCATGCTGGGAACCCAGTGGTTCATGGGGAGCGGCCTGTCCGAGTCGGCCTTCGCCGAGAAGTTCTCGGAAGAGTCCTTCGCCGCCGCCATGGGCAACGAGCGCTTGAGCGACGAGACCAAGGAGAAGATATACCAGCGCTGTCTGGCCATGGGCGCCGATCAGGCGACACTCGATTCCTTGCGCGGGCAATCGCTCACCGCGAGCATTAACCGAGCGGTCGCAGAACTCGTGCCCGAGGTGGAGCACCGCGAGGCTATTGCCGCCGAGCTGGCAGAGGGCTCGAGTTCCCAGGAAGAGGCCCAGGCGAAAAAACACCCTCCCCTGACGTGGGAGGAGCTGGACGCCGCGGTGCTCGCCGACGCGGAGGCCATGTGCACGAACAACGACCTGGGCATCTACGACGAGTACTATACCGAGTACTACCTCAAGTGGGACGAGAAGAACCGCGCCGAGAACAAGCCCCGCGCCACCGAATGGAACCAGGACGAGTTCGCCGATTTCGATATCTTCCTTAGCGTCTGCAAGGATCTGGGCATCGAGCCGCTCGTCGTCATTCAACCCGCCATGGGCATCTACTACGACAACACGCCCTGGGACAAGGAGAGCCGCCAGATCTTCTACGATCAGATACGCGCGGTGCTTGACGAGGCCGGCGTTGAGTATCTGGATCTTTCCGTTCACGACTACGACAAGTACTACCTGAAGGACGTCATGCACCCCGGCTGGAAAAGCTGGGTGGAAGTCGATAAGAAGCTCTGCGAATTCTACGGAGACGCCCGATGAGCCCCAAGAAGACGAGATCCGAGGAGCTCAAGGAACGCGCGCTCGCGTGGCTCGCCGATCATCCGAAGGCCGAGGGTGCTCTCTGGTTCCTTGCGGCCCTCGCCTGCATCGCCATCCTCGTATGGTTCTTGGGCTTCAGCGATTTCGGCGCCCCGCCCGAGTTCGTCTACGAGCAGTTCTAAATTAAGAGGGCGCCCCAAAGAGCGCCCTCTTAATTTAGCCCTAATTCGTGGGTATCTCTATAGACTTATCAGTTTTACGCCAGTCCTCAAGATTGAGGGGATCCCCCTCAATGACATATTCCTGCCATGCGACATCCTGCTTGCCATCGCTCAGCGTCGCCCAGTAGAAGCGCGACCGTTCCTCGCTCTCAGGTACATCCCAAACGGGTGTCCCATACTTGCCCGTATCGCCCCCTACAGCGGCGATAAGCGTCGCCGGATAATCGATGTGACCTGTGGGGGCATTGGACACCTCCAGCGGCTTCGCCGCCTCCTCCGGAGTCTCGGCAGGCTTCACCAGCATAATGGGAGAAGAGGCATAGGAGAGATCTTCGGCATCGAGACCCCAATACCCATGGTCGGCCGTGATGACAATCGTGGCGCCGTCGTAAACCCCCAGCCGCTTCATCTCCTTCAAATAATCGGCGACAATACCCAGCGAGCCCTCACTCTGACGGAGAAGATCGGTCTCCCCACCAGATCGTCGGCCATTCTCGTCAAGCGTATAGGGCCAATGGGCGCCCATCAAATGGATGAATCGGAACGACCCCTCCTCATTGTTGATAGCAAGACCGCTATCGCGCAGCCTCTCGGCATAGGAGGCGTCATCAATCGCGTACTCCGTCGTGTCCGCATCGCCCTTGGCGAGATAGGCGTTGTTCACATCTTCTGTCGAAAACCAGAACAGCGGCTTGAGCGCCCAGGGCATATCGCGATAGAGCGCGACCTTCGTCAAGATACCCAACGCGCCAAGCGCATCGAAAGACGATGATTCGTCCTCGGCATGAATGTTCTCCGCGAAGACGCCGGCATCGTCATTATGCGCACCCAACGTGTCGGTATAGATGCCTATGTCGTAGTTAGCCTCGGCGATATCGCCGAGCAGCGTGCTGTCCTTGAACCATCCATTTATAAACGTCTCATAGTCTTGAGAGCCATCAGGCACGCGGCCCGTCAGCAGGTATTTGACACCGTAGCGAGTCGGAACCATGGAGCCCGAGGAGTTATGGTAATAGGTGAAGCCCGTGAACTCGTCCAGCACATCCGGATCATCCTCAAGAACCTCGTCCATGGTTGCCGTATCGAACATATCCAGCACGAACACGACGACGTTGTCCTTCTGGGAAAGATCAAAGAGGCCCTCCTGTGTGATCACCGTGCGAGCACCTGAAGCTTCTTCACCAGACTGGTCGGCAAGAGCGCCAACGGCTCCGGCAGCCTGTACGACAACGAGCGCGATACTCACTGACACAATCGTCAAGCGCTCAATCTTCGGCTTCTTCACAGCGAAGACGACAAAGCCAGCAATGAGGGCGAACCACACCAGCGAGCTAATGACAAGCATGCGCTTATGGGTAGATAAATCGAGAGACTGGCCATCGGCAATGGGCAAGCCGGCGTTCATGAACAGAGCCTGCAGATAGCATCCCAAGCCCATAGCCACCACCACACCCAGCACGACATCGAAAGCCCTCCCCTTCGCGAGGGACAGAACGAGGGCCAGCGCCACCGTGGCCACCCCCGCTGCCGCCAAGATGAGAGGCAGCACGTCTCCGATGCCGAATATCAGACTCGTACCGCTACCGCTGACGATCTCCACTGGAGCCATCACGATAACAGTCCAGATGAGGAAGGTGCTCGCGGCAACAGCCCGAATGAACCGCCCCGCCCACGACAGCGGCTTTGCGGCTTTTTCCGAGGAGAGACGCTGCTTGCACTCCTGGGCAGACTCATCGGCACGGGCCATGCGCTCCGCGTAGTCGGTATCCGCGGGCGTCAGAGCGTGCACGGCGGGATCATGTTCCTTGCCAGCATCCTCGTCGATTCTCAGCAGGCGCATAAGCAGACGACGGCTGCGCCTGAACGCCACACCAATGACGGCGCTCAGCGCCACGGCCACACCGGCCAATGCCTGAATGGCATAGGTCATCACCGAAGGGTCAACATAGGCGAAGGCGGTAGCCGGAAAACCTAGGCACAGCACGCATGCCACGAAAGTCAAGGCTACACCATCATGGGCAAAGAGGGCAATTCTCTTGAACTTATTCATCGCCGGCCTCCATCGCCTGCTTGGCAAGTACGGCCCCCAGCAGATACTCACCAGCGGCCTTTCCGCCTTCTCCGAGGTTGAACACAAATTCGGCGCGAAGGTCACGAATGCGATCGTGCCACAAGTCGCGATGGGCGAGCAAATCGGCAGCCACCTCACCAAAATGATCCGCCTCATCCAGAGGAATGGATCGGCCCAGGCGATTGCGCAAGCTCACATCGGTGGACTCAATACCAAACCGCTTGTAGTTGGGATTTCGCACCTTCGGGGGGGTGTCCATGAAGATAGCGGGCTTGAAAGTCGTAAAGCAAAACTCGCAGAAGATGGACGACCAGTCCGTCACTAGGATATCGGCCTTGAGAATGGAATCGTTGCCGCTAAAGTCGCCCTCAAAGACAAGCTCCTCGCGGGGCACGTCGGCATAACGGCTCTTGAATGCGTCCCACCGGGCCCCGAAGCGCTTGATGTACTCGGGATGCGGACGTACGATGATCTGGTAGCCGCGACCGAGGGCCGACGACAGCATAGCGTCGATGCAGCTGTCCATGATGTTATCCTCTTGCCAGCTAGGGGCAATGAGGATGAGGGGGCGTTTATTGTCGCGATGAAGGTCTTCTCTAGCCTCGTAGTCTCTTATCTCCTGGTCGAGAAGATCATAACCGCACTCGACGAGCCGCTTGGGCGGTGCGCCCTTCACCTTCTCGATCTGTCGCACCTCGGGGATCTGGTGCGGGCCCGTGCACAGCAAGGTATCGTAGTTGTCGTACTCCCCCTCCGTGGACGTCATGTCCATAGAGGTCATATGATGGAACATGTACACGTACTCGATATCCTTGCGCACGTAGGAGCGCTTGATATAGAAATTATCCAGGTCGCCGAGCGTTGTCACGACCACATCGGCGTCCATCTTCATCATGAGTGTGATGGCCTTCTTCTCGCCGATGTAGTACGGGAAAATACGCGGCTGCTTTTCAGCCAAGGCGAAAACCTGGTCGTTCGGATCGTTCGTGACATAGTGGATCCGTATGTCCGAGTTGGTAAGAAGCCACTGAATGGCGCCACGAAAATACTTGTAAAAGCCGCTTCCCTCGGAATAGAAGACAATATGCTTGTCGACGATGGAGAAGAAGCGCTTGAAATCCTTCTTCTCGCGCTTTGCGAGAGGGTCTCTTTTGTACCACTTGGTTTTCCCCTTGCCCAGCGCATTAAGGCCCTCGAGCTCCTTGCGGCTTTCCTCGAGGTCGTTGTAATCGATGTACTTCGCGGGCTTGATGATGATATTGCAAAGCACCTGCACCAAGATGGACAGCAGGTTCGAGCATATCCAGTAGAACGCCATGCCCGCCGCAACGAACATACCCAGGAAGAACGAGAGCGCGATGGACAAGCCGTTGGTCGTATTCTTCTCGAGTCGCGTCTGCTCTTTTTGCAGAGGGTTGATCAGGTTCTGCATGCACCCCATAACGACAGCCGAAAGTCCGGCGAGCACGGGCATCACCCAAGAGAGGCCGCCGTCTTCCACCGGCACCATGCCCAGAAACTCGGTTCCCGGGGAGCCGCCATCGGTAATACCGTGCACCACGTCGACCAATCCGAACAGAATAACGATCTGAATGACCAGCGGGATCAGGCTCAGCATCGGATGGTAGTGCTTCTCTTTGTAGAGGGCGGTCTGCTTCTCCCCGATCGTCTCGGCATCCCCGAAGTACCTCACCTTGATGCGGTTGAGATCGGGCATGAGCTGCACCATCACGATTGAGTTCTTCTGCACCCACAGCGACATGGGCATGAGTATGACCTTGATGATGATCGTGAAGAGCAGTATCGCCAACCACCAATTATGGGTGAGGTTGTAGCAGGGATCGACAATGAGTGAGAAGGCATCAGCTAGAAATTGCACGGTGCGCCTTCTTCGTTTCTCGTGGACGACAGATAGCAATCGATCATCGTTTACTTACACCTTTCCTGCCTGATTGCAAACTCCCGTATTATACTCATTTAAAGAGGCGTTCATCCCTGAACGCCCCATGCACACGCAAAATATGTTGTTCGCTATCTCGTCTTGTCCCATCTTCCCGAGGCATTGACATGATAGCGTCCTATCCACTTGCTAGTCGCCATAGCACCGGAATCTTCGAGGTAGTAATTTCCTATCCAGGTATTCCGCGCCATCGCTCCGGAGCTATCCATGAAGTACCACTGGCCAGAAATCTTCTGCCAACCTGTAACCATGGGCCCCGAGCCGGGCGTTAGATAGTACCACGTCCCCCCGACTTTGGCCCAGCCTTCAGCCATGATGCCTGTATCGTAGAGATAGTACCACGCCCGTCCGAGCTGAAGCCACCCCGTCCTCATAGCGCCCGTTTCTGGAATCAGGTAGTACCAGCGACCCGCATCTTTCAACCACCCAGTCTGCATAACGCCGCTGCCATTTAAGAAGTACCATTTGCCAGCCACTTTCTGCCAGCCAGTAGCCATTTCTCCATTGGCTTTTAGGTAGTACCAGGCGCCCGATAATCTAAGCCAGCCCGTACGCATAGCGCCATCCTGGCCGCTATCAAGATAGTACCACTTCCCCCCTATTGTCTGCCATCCATACAGCTTCTCCGACTTGGCATCCAAGAGGTACCACTGCCCATTCTGCTGCTCCCAGCGCGAGCCAGCAAACTCACTTGACAGCATGAAATTCACATCGCAGTACTTCTTCGGCGTACCATTCACGATGCCGATGTCGGTAAACTGCCAGAAGTCAGCATTCTCCACACCGGGAGTGCTATCGCCGTACGAGTAACGCGCCACCCAGCGCGACCACTTTGCCGCTTTCATGTTCTCTGCACTGAACACGGGATCGGTCAATATGTTTTTGTACCAGTTCTGATTCGCATAAATACCCACCTTGTAGCCGGCATTCTTGATAGTGTCGCAGAATGTTTTGGCCATCTGTCTAAGCTGGGAGCGACTCAAGCCCTCTTGGCTCTCATCCTCCAAATCGAGATAGATCGGCAACGCCAGATCGGTCGGACTGATGCCGTTCTCCCTTAGCACACGCAGCACATGCTTCGCTTCGCTTTCGGCCGCAGAATCGTTACCAAGCACCTTTGTTGCATACGAGTAAAGATAGACGCCAACTTTGAGACCCGCGGCTTTGGCACCTTTGTAGTTGCTCGCGAACCACTTGTCGTCCTGCAACGTGAAGTCGCTGCCATAACCGCAGCGAATGATAACAAAGGAAATACCATCGTCTTTCACCTTTTGCCAGTCAATAGGACCAGCCGCCTTCCCTCCCGGTGCATTATTGTGCTCCGATACATCTATGCCAACCGCAAGAGAGTCAGGAACTTGGATAATCGTATCGGGATCGGTGGGATTCTTGCGATAGGTGTAAGTTTTGACGCCATTCGACTTCGTCCAAGTGTCCCGAGCGGTAATAGCCTGGTCGCCCGTCAAGTCATCGTAGGCGCCATAGGGCGACACGGCGGGCTCGCCTTCGTAAAGCTCCTCCAAATCGGAGTCGAGATAGCCCTCGGTAAACCTCCAACTTTCAGCATAGGCGCCCGTACCGCGATCGTATTCGGCCTCGATGCCCTCCAGATTGTCATTCGGAGAGTCCGTCTCATCGGCAAGCGCCACCGACGGCGCAACGAGCAGAGAAGTTACTAACGCAAGCAGTCCTAGCGTGCGCTTGCTAGAAAAATGAATCCTCATTCTTGCCCCCTATACCGTCGTGTCGGCCTCGGTTCGCGTCCGAAGCACTTCGTTTTCGCTGCTTATCAGGTTAGGTGACTCGAATGATAACATCCGAACCAGGCATTTTGAAGATCGTATTGACGCAAAGACACTAACAGCCGGCAAGTGCGCGGAGCCACCACACTGACCACCCGAAGGCATCGGCCGAATCTGGCTCTAACCAGCCTGTTTGTTGTATATAATACTCGGCATGAGACCGAACAGCTTCACAAGCCTATCAAAGCATGCCGATTTTTTCCTCCTCGATGAGCTTGCGCTCGTTGCGGCATTCTCGTCTGCCTTCTTTTTCAAGTTCGGCAACCTTGAGTTCATCAACTCCCCCTCCTGGCGCGGGCTGCTCGCGTTCCTCGTGCTCAGCGATCTGCTGTTCACACTGCTCACCAATCCTTACAGCGGCATCTTCCGGCGCCGCTACTGGGAAGACATCCGCATCCAGCTGGTACTCGTCCTTGAGAGCTTCCTGACGGCATGCGCGTTTTTCTATCTCCTGAAAATGGGCGAGGACTTCTCTCGCGAAATGGTCGTCGTCATGTACTCGGGCTATGCGGTTCTCGCCCTCGTTTTGAAGTACCTGCACAAGCGGCGGCTCCTCTCGCGCTGGAGCAATCGCCCGCAAGACAGCATCAAACGCATCGTGCTCGTCTGCTCCTCGCAAGACGCCGAAGAGTCCGAACAGCGCCTTTACGCCGACGACATGAAGGCCTCCCGCGTCGTTGGCTTCTGCTTCACCGACTCCCCCGCGGTCGACGTGTTCCTCCAAAGACCCGCCGCTCCCAGCGCCGACCTGCTTCCTCTCTGCTCGCTCACCAACGCGGACGAGGTCGTCATCCTGACTGCGCCCTCGAAGATGGACGACGCGGCCATCGAGGAACTCATGGCCGAGGGTTTTAAGGTGCGCATCGGCCTCGCGGAATCCCTCGGCGTTACTGCGGAAATGCAGGAGGTCGGGCAGATCGGCATCGTGAAGACGCTCGATCTGCAGCGCCATTCTTTCGGCGCCGCGCAGACCATCTATCTCCCCACCAAGCGCGCATTCGACCTGCTGCTGGGCATCGCCGGCTGCGCGGTCACCCTGCCCGTCGCCGCCATCGTGAAGATCTCCTACCTCGCCACCGGCGACAACCACCCCATCTTCTACAAGCAAACGCGCATCGGCCTGCGGGGCAAGCCCTTCCAGCTTTGGAAGCTGCGCTCCATGGTGTGGAACGCCGACGAGGTGCTGGCGGAGCTGCTCCAAGATCCGAAACGGTGCGAGGAATGGCACCGGAGCCAGAAGCTGGACGACGACCCCCGCATCACCCCCGTGGGCCGCATCCTGCGCCAGACGTCGCTCGACGAGCTGCCCCAGTTCTTCAACGTCGTGGCCGGCAACATGTCCATCATTGGCCCGCGCCCCCTCATCCCGGGAGAGCTGGAGGAGCACGGTGGCCGCCCTTTGTACAACAAGGTGAAACCCGGCCTCACGGGCTGGTGGGCCTGCAACGGGCGCTCGGACATCGAGTACGACGAGCGGCTGGACCTGGAGTACTACTACGTCACGCACTGCTCGCTGTACCTGGACGCCCTTTGCGTGCTGAGAACCGTCCTAGCGGTTTTCAAAAGAGCTGGAGCACGCTAGGGAGCGCCAAGACACCATGTCTCCACGCATATGAACTCCGACTCTCGAACCAACAACATTCGTCATCGCTTCATATACACCGGGAACTCACGTAAATCAACTTCGAACAAAGCCTAGGAAAGCCTGACATACACTACACCATCTTGAATCTTGACCGACTGCGTCGACGGAAACGGCTCCATCGACAAGTCGTCAGGCTCCATACCGGAATTCACTCCGTCCTCGAGGGGCACGTCGATCTTCAGATGAAGGACGAATCGGGCGTAGTTTCTGAATGATTCGTGATAGGTGACGCCGAAATTTGGAAACGTGCCCACCGCGTAGCACTTGCCCACGCCGCATATATCCCACGGAGGTCGCTCCCGTACAAATCCGTCGCTCATACCCTTGTAGTTCGGATTGGCATTCAGATCCCCGATAAGGATCACCGGTGTCGTGCCTGGCACATAGTCGGGAAGCTGTTCCACCCGATCCACGATCCTCGTCATTATCGAAAGGGTTGCCTGAGATTGCAAATCCCTAGACACATAGACTTGATTCGCGTAAAGGGCATTGCTTGCCACAAGCAGTAGGCCCGCTACGCAACATGCGAGGCAGGGAGCAACGCTCCCCCGCGCAAACTCCTCCCTCGCAACCGCGGGACGCAGCCTATCCAAAGCCAATATCGCGGGAAGATAGTACATGAGGTACCACGGCCATATCATGAGACCGTGGAAGAGCTCTCGGGAGGCGACGGCAACGAAATCGCACAGGAGCGGCATAAGCAGAAAGCCAAGGGCCGTAACCAACAAACCGTGACGCGCTCTCGACCGACGGCCAACTCGCAAGCAGGCCTCAACTCCCCCAACAAAGAGAGCGGTATTGAGCGCTCCGCACAAAAAGGTGGCATGGGTTTCCGGCTCGATCATGTACACCAAAGGGCGAATGTACGCTTTTGCCGTATAGGCCAACAGGGCCACGATGTCGAAACCGCCAAGGGAAGCTACGGAATTATTCGAAGCCGAAGCAGGAATCTGAAAAAGCGCTAACGCCCATTGCCAGGCGCAGTAGTACAGACAGAAAGCCGTCACTAAGCCCAGCAAGAGCATCCCGAAGCTTCTGGCAATTGCCTTGCCGGAGGAGCCTTCCCAGTACCGCACCAGAGAGATCAGCACCGCCAGGACTATAATCGCCTCCAAATACACCTGGTACAGGGCAAGCGTCATCAGCGCGAGCGGAATTGCCACAATCCACCCTCGCTGCCATTTCTCCCAAACAACGACAACGAGAACAGCACAGAGCAAGGAGAACATCATGCTGTCGAAGTAACCGACATACGTTGCATTCACCAGAGTGATGCAAGTGTTCACTGTTAGCAATGTGCTAAGCAGAAAGATGCTCAGGCGACACTCCAAGCGAAATAGCCACACTATGGCCGCGACGGCACCTGCGAGGAACACAAGTCCGCACAAGCCTGCCACGTAGGGCGACGCCAGCCATCCCCTCAACCACCAGAGCACGGGAATAAGGTAGCGCCCGATGGCAATCTCGTGAGCCACATCTACCGTCTGGTCGATCCTCAGAGAGTCGTGGGAAAAGAGTGAATTTGTCCAGCAATAGAGATTTACCGCAAACCCTAGCACCAGCGCCACGAAAAAAGCCGTGCGCATCGGATGGCGCAACGGCGAGCCGAGCCACCGGGCAGCCGAAGAGCATGATCTATGCCATTGCGTGGGCATCATTGCTGCCGCCACTATTGTACCTTTCCGCCAAGTTCTGCCTCCCGAAGTATAAGGCATAATTGCCCCTGCCGGAGAATATGGGATTCATTCTATTGATTCTAAGTTCTTCACGAGTCATCGCTTCCCCCAATTGACCTGATAAAGCTAATACTGTGCGCTGCTGTTGATTCCCTTGGCCAGATTGAGAGGTTGCCGACATTGACCTTCAGGAACGCTTCATTTGCGCTCATACTCTGTCTTTGCCTGTCGGGTCCGCTTCTTCTGCTGGTCGCGCAGAGGGGCCTCGACCCAGCTTTACCCAGTTGGTTGATGACAGAGGACTCAACGTATCTGGAGGGGTCGAAACCCGAAGCAGATATCAGAGGGAATTTGTCACTTTCCTCCATTGCGTCTGGCACCTTGCAGGCCGAACTGGAAACTGAAGTAGGGAATTACATTCCCTGCAAGGGAATCGCGCAGCTGACCAATGCTCGCCTCCAGCGTACCGCCATCGCCCTCTCGAGCGACTTATTTCGCTGGGACGCTTACCCTACTTTCTACGGAAGCAAATATGTCTACGTTCCCAAAGACGACGTTCTTTTGGGCCTTCCCGGCAAAGCCACTCCCGGCGAGATAAAAAAACTCCAAGCAGGGCTCGAGGCATACAATTCCTTTGCTTCGCGACACGGAAATCTCGACATCGCAATGTACTGCGTAATGAACAGCGACTACCTTGTCGACTCGCCCTCATCCCAATACAAATCGAACCCGATGAACTACTCAACGCTCAATGCGGAACTTCTTGAAAAGCTCGTTGGATTTCGCGTCATCCCCGCCAACGTGCCCTATGAAGATTACATCGAACAGTGGTACGCGACGGATCATCATTGGAATATCGATGGCGCTTACCGCGCCTATTGCGACATTGTCGAGCAGTCTCCCGAATGGGGGCTCCCATACTCTAATTCAGCGAGGGGGGGGGGAGGGCTGACGATTCCAGACGCCCAATTCAGAGGCTCCGTGAGCCGATCCGCCCTGTATGACAAGGAGAAGTACGACACGTTCTTCGATTACGAGTTCGTTTTACCCGACTATGAGGTCACCATTGATGGAAAGCCCTACGATCAATCTTGGCTTTGCCAAATCGACCAAGCCCCACAAATCATAAAAAATGGGAATGCCTATACGAACTACTACGTGAAACTCTATCATGCGAATTGGGGAGAGCTCGTCATCCGCAACCCCTCCAGCGAGAATGACAACTCCCTCCTACTGATCGCAGACTCCTATTCGAACTGCATCGATCGTCTATTTGCCTCACATTTCCAGACAACCTACGTTTTCGATGCAAGGTACAATACCGAGACGCTCGATAGCTATATTGAGAGCCACCCCGACATAACCAACGTGCTCTTCCTTATGAACCCCGGCTCACTGCTGCGCGACGCCTCCCTGACGGCCCTTGATAAAACCGAATAGGCAGGAGCAGCCAAAACGAATCGAGGATTCAACTCCGAAATTTTCGGGCTACTCCCCTTAAAGCATGGCGGTAGGAAAGCCCCATGAACACGATCAGGGTTAAGAACAGGACCACCGTTATCGCTTCTGCAAAAGGGATCTGTAGCGACAGTACTACGGTCTGCAAGGCGACGATGCACAAAGCCGGGAAGTTGGTTCCCCAGCGTTTGTCAATTGCGATGAACCTCCCCGTATCGCGCACACGGATAGCGGCCATAGCGCCATTGCTGATCACAAGAGCACTCAGCACCCCCCAGATCTCAAAGAACGGAACGAGAGCGATCGACAAGACGACATTGCACACCGCACCGACTATGGTGCTCGACATAGCCCGCTTCGTCTCCTTGAACGCTGTGTAAAACGTCTTGAAGAAGCAGAAGAGACAATCGATGAACGCCGCGAAGAGCGCCAGAGGAAGATAAACGACCGACGACGAGAACTCTCCCCGTAGAACCAGCGGACCGATGAGCGGCATAACGCACATGAGCAGTGAGCAGAACAGCAGAAGCCCCGCAGAGAAGCCCCAATATGTTCGACTGAGGTACGCTCCGTCGCGGCCCTCCTCGTATTCCTTCACCGAATTGATCTGGAACGCGTAGAAGAAGACCTGTTGGATCATATTGATGACGGCAGATAGTTTGCTGACCGCAAGGTATATGCCCGCAACGAAGGCACCGCAGAAAAAAGCGAGAATATAGCGGCCCGACATAGCAGAAATCCAAAACGCCGTGTTATATCCGATAAGCGGCCAGGAATAGCGGATCATCTCAGATGTCAGCCGTCGGTCACTCGCGTCCCCCGCGCGCAGCTGCCCCACAATGTTGCAGCGGATCAAAAGGTAGAGAGCGCTGAAACCGTAGCCAGCCGCGAGCGCTAGCACATACCCTCGAGATTCCATATCAACGACCACGATGAGAATCCAGCTGAACAACCCGAGGAAGATGGCGTTGACAATACCGCTTATCGCGAACTCCTTCGAGAACCCAGCGCCGCGGGCATAAAACGCAAAGAGGAGCCGCATCAGGTACATTGCCAGCATAAGAATGAACACAAGGGCAATGGAGTCGCCCGTAAACCCAAAGAAGAGGGCGCCCGCAAGGGCCGATACCCCCACAGCCGCAACCGTTACCTTGAAGCCGATGCGGAGCAAGGAACCGTCATCGTACTCGTCGCTCATGGCAAAGCGGAACACCGCCTCGTAAATATTGAGCGTCAGAATAGGATAGAGCAGCTCCGAGAAGTTGTTGAGCAATTCGCCCGTCGCATAGGCATCGGCGGTAAGATAAATGGTGTACAGAGGGAGAAGGCAGAACTGAACCAGCTTCGTCAAGAAGGTTCCCGCCCCGAAAATGAGAATATTCTGTATGAGCGACTTCGCTCGCTGCTCCACCATAAATGCCGCGCTTCCGATTTTCCGCTATCGCTTCCCTAACTCTTCTTGAGTCTTCGGCTTATCTTGTCCCTCGTCTCTCCGAAACTACGCAGGCTCCAGGCAAAGAACGTGAACGGGAACTTGAGGCCGTTCAACCGTTTCTCACGGTCGGAATACTCCTTGTTAGCAACCGAGAGCTTCTGGCTGAAGAACGATGCGCAGGGCTCTTTGAGCCATTGCCCTCCATTCTCCATCACCCGGTTCCTCGTGTCGAAATAGGTGGGCGTGTCCAATTCGGGGATAGCTCCGAGAGACAGGAACGCATGGCCGTTGATGCAGTACGGCTGCACGCAATGACAGCCCACGGGAACGAATTTGATCGGAGCGGAGGGATCTTCGAATATGTTCTGGTTCGAGGGCTGGCCGTAGCACTGCCGTGCCTCTCCCGTGCTGAAATCCACCCACAGCGTCCAATCGCCGGCGTAGCAAAACTCCTTTCGCTTGACTTCGAGGAGCTCCATTTTCAGGTCGAACATCGGGGAGCTGAACGCCGACCAACGATCGACATATTCCTCGCGCGTATCCGAGGAGAGCAGTCCGCGATTCTTCTTCGCATCATCGCGGCCCACGGTGACATGACACGGAGCCCCAAAATGCCGCGCAGAGTAATCCATGATTTCCTCGACGAGAGTCTCATTGCCATCATAGGGCATGAGTTCCAAGGTGAAGGAGGCCGGAGACTCCATGATCCTCTGCACGTTATCCGTAAACGCCTCGAGAAGGCCGCGCCTTTTAAGCTCATCGTAATGGAAAGAGATCTTGAACTCCAGACGCCCGATCAGATCAGAGGGAAGCGCGAGAATCTCATCGAGCTTCCTGCCTACCGTTGCATTGGTTACGAGCTCGATGTAGTGTCCTTGCGCAAGGATCCCTTCGACAAGTTCGACGATCTCCTTGTAGAGAAGCGTCTCCCCTTGCGCCGTCAGGTTCACAAGACAGGTTCCCCCGAGGCGTTCCTGGGACAAACATGAACTTATATGAGCTGCCGAATATTGGAATACGCCATCGTCCACCTGCCATTCATCGAGCTGAGAGATATAGCAGTAGGGGCATTTCAGATTGCACCTATTATTCGGAAGGTAGCCGAGAATCAACCGCTTGGGACTATTCATTATTATTCAAACTCCTTCAAAAAGCTCTGAGTCATTGTAATCCATGGCTCCTGGAACTCCGCCCTCGTGGACCGCTCTCCCGCTTGACGAGAACTCCCGCTCAAGTGAGCGGCTGCGAGCTCCACGAGCTCATCATAACCATGAGCGAGCGAGATCGAAGAAATCCCACGCAACCACTCGGAATAGACCCCCTCGACCTTCTTTGTCTTGTTGTCCAACGCCACACAGGGCGTTTGGGCCAGAAACGAGAAGACCATGCCGTGCAATCGATCGGTGACGACCAGTGATCCACGGCCGAACTCCCCTATCCTCCCATGGACAATCGCCTTGCGCTTGTCGGGAGACACCACTTTGGACGCCAGCGTGGTCACATGCTCGACCTCATAGCCCCGATCGGCGAAAAACGATCTCAGCTTTTCTCGCTCTGGGGAAGAAAGCATTGACTCGCGATCTTCCCTCAGACACAGCAAGACCTTCCGCCCTCTCTCCTCTTCGGGAAAAGCAGCACCTCCGTAAAGCAGTCCTATATCGGGAAGAAGTCGGCATCGATCCGAACCCATTCCGAATTCATCGAGCGCCAACTGATACGAAGTGTTCTCCCGCAGGCAAAGGGCGAAATTGCCCTGGGATTGCCAGAAGGCGCGGCACCGCTTCGCGTAATCGCCACCGGGGTCGCTGAAGTACATTGTCTGCGGCAGCACGATGACACGACATTTTGCAGAGCAGACCCGCACAATGTCGCGCAGGATGGCATCATCGCCCTCCCAGACATCGCCCATCCATCCGCCCCCGGTCACGCATACAATGTCCTTGTCACTCAGAGCGGCGGCGATACACTTCCTCTGCAGCATGTACAACTCTGTCGGAACCTCGATCAGCGGGCGATCGGGAAAGGCCGCCCGCAGTTGCTCCTCCTCGGCCAACGCCAGGAGATGATCGCCCAGGTTATCATGGATCGGCGTCCCGACGAGTAGGATCTTGGGCTGCAGGGACGCCTCAATGCGTCCGAGCGTCCGGGCAACGGGCTCGCCAGCTAGGATGAGCTTGGCACGCGCCTTGAGCCTTTTCCGAGCCGACCAAGTGATCTGGTTATCCATCGATCATGCCTTTCAGCGAGGCGGAGACAGCATCTGCCAAAAGAGCCATCCCCCATTGGTTCGGATGCCTATCATCGGCAAAGAAGCGATCCCTCCCATTGTGCGGAAGTATGGCGTCGCCTTCCAGCAGGGCGATGCGCCCATCTTCCCCACAGGTCATCTTCTCGAAAGTCGAACGGACAACGGCCGCGCGCTCTCTTGTCTCGCTCTCGGAGCACGAGAGGCCTCCGGACATCCTCGTAAGCAGCAGAAGGGGAACGTCTCGATTGGCATCTCGGATAGTCCTCGCAAACGTCTCATGGGTACGCCGCAGCTCTTCGACCTCCACGTTGTGATCATACTCGATCACAACGGCATCGAGATCGAGGGCCCCGATTGCAGCGGCGATCTCCGGCTCACCATAGGCTGAGCTAGAGAAACCAAAATTGTACACCTCGCGGCACAACGCAGCGCCCACCAGCGACGGATAGGACAACGACGGCCGGGCGGCTGCGCACCCCTGGGTCACCGACGAGCCGTAGAAGAGGATCGGCTTGCCCTCGAATGGAGTTGAGGGACGAGCGATGCAAAAGCCCCGCTCAATACCCACGAGATAATATCGCACTCGGGCAAACAGCGGCGCGTACACGCGATACGTCCGCCACGAATCGCCCCTCCCGTCGCGAATCTCCGTAGAAATGCGAGGGCTCGCCATCGTCTTCGGGATGCAGGTGTCGAGCCACGCCAGCCCGTCGCCCTCCCACCGACACACGTCGATGCCCACCGCAGCCTGCCGGGACATATTGTCAGGGAAAATGGCATTGTCGATGACGACGTCGACGGTCACCACCGGAGAGTTAGTCGAGAACTCGAGCCAGAGACCCGACGAGCACCGATTGTACTTCTCGAACTCCGACGATCCCATGGGACCGGATACTTCCACGCGCCTGTCGACCAAAGCGGAGCCCGTCACGCCACCGACGGCGATCTCGTTGCATGAAGGTCCGAAAAAGGACAACGGTCCCCTGTTCCTCCCTTCCCGACGTTGGAGCATTGCGGAACTCAGGGGCGCGACCGCCTCTCTCAGCGCTTTTGTTCCGATTGAGCAGAAATCCATACGGGACACCTCAGATCAACGACTGGATACCTGGGACACGTTTCAGAATCCACACACAGCCCACCGACGCCCCTAAAACCAGGAGATAAAGTGCCAACTCTCCGATTCCCGGAAAAAGCACTGTCAGAATGCCCGCATCAGTGAACTTGAAAACCAGATTGATGAACAAAGGGTGAATGATGTATATCCCGAAACTATAGCTTGCCAGCTTTCCAACGAGCGACCCGCGAACCACGGGGGTATTGCAAAAGCGTTTGAATACCAGGAATACAAAGCAGGAATAGACTACGATTAGGGCGCTGTAGTTAGCGTAAACCCAATCGGCATACCCGCAACCAACGGCAATGGAGACCGTCACCGCGCACACCATAAGAGCACCCGCAACCGCCCCTATCCACGCCACGATTCTGGAGAGCTTCATAAACGTAGCAGCATAGTATCCGAAGAGGTAATAGAACACATAGACGGGCAGCGCAATGAACGAAGTAATACCGACACCGGCCACCACGTTAATCGAGGGAATAACCGACGTGATGAGAAACAGCGCAATCAGCGCGATGCGCAGCTCGTGACGAGATGAGGCACCCACAAAGGCCTTGAGGGCCGGAGTTAGGATATAGAGACCGATGAGGGCATACACGTACCACATATGCGACCACGAGTTCCCCTCGATCAAATTTAAAAAGGATCGGAGAAAGAGAGCCGGGTCGACCTGCTTGGTCTCGGCAAAAACCTCCATGAGACAGAAGAGGTAACCGAACGTCGCCAAAACGAGCAGCATGCGCCGAATATACGACCAGAGCTTTCGATACGGCAGACTCTTTTCGGGATTAAGCAGGAGGGCACCTGTGATCATTATAAAGACGGGAACAGCCCACCGAGTAAAGATAATCTGTATATCCGAATAGACGATGGCCCTCATCACGCCTACCGCATCGACGCCGTTGTTATCCAACTGGCACGAGAAGAGATGCAGCAGGACGATGGCCAGGGCACCAAAGGCCCGGGCCCATTCAAAGTAATTGATCTTCTTGCTCTTGCTCATCGGCTAGACCACCATCTCGTAAGGCACAACACCCGCATAGTTGCCCGACAGCAGGATAAATAACAGGGAAAGCGACACGAAGACGAGACCAGAGGCAACTGCCATCTTCGTCTTTCCGAGCCTCTCGAGCATATTCGGCACAATGGCAATGAGAACGACTGTGCAATAGAGGGGGATGCGGGCGCCAAGCAGGTAATTCTGGAAGAAAACCGTCGAAAGCGCCAAGCCGCACAGCACGGGAAGAAAGAGAGCCCGTGCCTCTCGATCATGCCTCTCTCTTACGCACATCCAGTAAAAGGCAAAAAGAAGGACGGCGTAGAAGGCAGTTTGTATGAGGTTCTTTCCAGAAGCGGCAAATGCATCTCCGAGGAGAATGTCAATGTACTGGCCGTAGTAGCCGGGGAAAAGCGTCGAGAAGAGCGCCAGCAACAGCTTGATGGAGACAGAGCCAACAACAATGACGACGACGATCGCCACCGACAGCCTAGCAAACGTCTCCTTGGTCAAACGAAGCAAGGGTGCAAAGACAAAAGGCGCGAAGATGAGGCAGGTGACATGAACGCCTGCGGCCATGATGGACAGCAGCAGAGCCACAAGCCATTTTCTCCACTTCAGAACGACAGTGAAGGCCACAAGGCACAGAGCCATAGCCACGGCCTGTCGCATACCGTTCATAGCATTGCAAAAGAAATAGAACGTAAGGTAGAAGAAAGCAGACCACAGGACGTTCCGCGAACAGTGGTATGCGAAAAACGCAACACCCCCGCAGATGATCAGCGAACAGCAGATCACGAGGAACTGCGGATCAGGGCAGATGAGGTAAAGGGCTTTGTTGAACAGGCTGTACACGGGCGCCGCGTTGACAATGTGCATAAAATCGTCGCTAAGGCCGATCCTCGTGTAGTATCCTTCATAGGGTGCCGTATCGATACCCACTGTGGGAGCGCGCAGACCCATGATCACCGCAAAGGCCCCGAAGGAAAGCAACGCGAACACGCCGCGCACGAAAGGACCCTTCCGCATGGAGGAGAACGCTATGCCGAGCAGAGCAAGGTAGACAACGAGGGCCGCATATACGATCATTTCAACACCTTGCCCGCACCGAAGGCAAGTCTTACGACGCCCATGCCCGCATAGGACAGAGCGCAGGCTATCCGCGTCTTCCTCCGCGCCGAAGCGTCGGAGAGCACGCGCCCCCGCACTGACCGAATAGCCCTTTCCAAACGGGCGCGGTCAGCGATGGGAAGCGAGTCCTTGTCGGCATTCAGGAGGAGGTGGAAGCAAAACGAGCAGTAGAAGCATTCTGCCGCCCTCACGAGATCCGGATGATCCGCTGCCATCTCCCCTGGGATGAGCTCGACCAAGTCCAACGTGCGAACCTTGCGGGGAGTCGTTTTAGAGTGATTGAGGCCGTCCGCGCTGAATCGGTAGCCGTAGGTGTTCGAGGGCTGAAAGCACACTTTGCTCGCACGCAGCAAGACGTGGTACACTGTGGGAAGATCCTCGTGGATGAATCCTTCTGGAAAGCGAATGTCCTGCCACAATTCGGCACGATACAGCTTCGCAGGCGCACAAGTGTCGAATGCTCCCTGGTAGAAGATTGTCCTCACCGCATCGGCGGCAGAGAGCGTTTGAATTTCGGAGACGGTCTTCTCCGGCCCCAAGTCGCCCTCGAACACCGTGAGGTTCGTCACCGCCACATCGCAATGCTGCTCATCAATAAGACTCCAGAGCATCGCAAAGTGATTCGGTGCGAGACAGTCGTCGGAGTCGAGAAAGCCGACAAGTGAACCCCTCGCCTGATCGAGACCGGCGTTTCGAGCAGCGGCCAAACCTCTGTTTTCCTGGCGAATGATTCGGAAACGGGAATCAGCCGCTGCGAAACGATTGCAGATATCGGAGCTGCCATCGGTCGAGCCGTCATCGACGAGGATGATGTCCAAGTTCCGATAGGTTTGCGCCGCAATGCTCGCAAGGCACTCTTCTATGGTATCCCGCACCTGATAGACCGGGACGATGAGGCTGATGAGGGGATGCTCGCTCATGGTCGCCTAACGGAAGAGAAACTCTTTGATTCGCCCGAAGGCCTTGATCGAGCGCTTCAGATCCTCGGGGTCCGCCAGGCCCCGACGAATACGATGGGCAATATAGCGCGGACGCCAATAATATTTTTTCCGTGCATCGTCGCAGAACTGAACCATTTCCTCGGCCGACAGGTCCGGCAACTCCAGCAGAGAATTGATGGTTCCATCCTCTTTCACGTAATCGGAGTAATCTCCCTTGATATAGCCGTTCTCATTGGCCCAGCGGTACGCCTCCGTTCCCGGAAAGGGAAGTAGCGGATAGAACTGAGCGGTGTCTGCATTGAGGCGCATGGCCAGATCGAATGTCTGCTGCATGGTCTCGCGAGTTTCCCCCTTGTTTCCCACCATGTAGCAGGCATGCACCATAATGCCGGCCTTCTTGGCATCCGCCATGTACCGTTCGACTTGCTCAAGCGTCGTACCCTTGCGAATATTGTCGAGAATCTCCTGGGAGCCGCTCTCGATGCCAGGGATAATGAGATGGCAACCCGCCTTCTTCATGGCGACCATGGTCTCGTAGTCCAAGTTGACGCGAGCATTGCAGAGCCAGCGGAGCTTCTTATGGAGCCCTCGTTTGACGAGCAGGTCGCAGATCTCAATCACACGGCCCTTATGGATGGTAAACGTATCGTCCTCGATGACGACCTCTTTCACATCGGGGAAATTGTCGGCAATGTACTGGAACTCGTCGACCACGTTCTCGGCAGAGCGCAGACGGTACTTATGCCCGTGCATAGTCTGCGGATAGACGCAAAACGTGCAATGGGCGGGACAGCCACGGCCGGTGAATATCTGAATCTCCGGATAGGCTGCGGCAGCAAAGAAGTAGTCGCGCTCGCTCAAATGCTCCTTTATGAACTTGGCGGCAAAGGGAATATCATCCAGATCGGTGATGTAGGGGTAGTCGGGATTGCGCACGGTGTTACCCGTCCCGTCGCGATAGGCCAAGCCATCGACTGTGCGAGGATCGCGACCGTCGCGGATCGCGCGGGCCACATCACGAACGATATAGTCGAACTCGCGGATGGCCACGGCGTCAATGGCGTCGGAACCAGCGAGCGTCTCCTCCGGCAAAGCCGAAGGATGGGTTCCCACCAGCACAACGAACGCCTGGGGGAATCGCTCCTTGATAAGTTCGCAAAACGCTATGTCGGAGTAGATGGAAGGGGTAGATGTATCCACCACAAAGAGCTCTGTTCCCTCTCCCCTCTTCACAATCTCAGCCATAGACTCCTCGTAGTTCAAAGGCGTCGCCGGCGCATCGAGGAACTCCACGTCGAACCCGTCCTTCTCGCACACAGCGGCAGCGTAAATAAGCCAAAGCGGGTAGTACAGCGTGCCGCTCCGCGTGATGGCGGCGCTGCGATTCTCGCGGGCAAATTTGCCGTGCTCAGCTTTGAAGGGAGGGTTTACAAAGAAGGCTTTCATGGCACCGTCCTGTTTCAACCTTCGAGGGCTTTCGCCGCATCGAATAAATACCCGTACTTCTTGAAGTAATACGCGAGCCCCTTGAGGTGCTCGTAGTTCATCTTGCTCACAAGCTTCCTCTTGGATAGGCGCTGATAATCGTGAACGATCTCGACATCGTGGCACACAACGCAATCGTAGCCCGCCCGTTGCACGCGAACACAGTAATCAACGTCCTCGGGCGCGTAGAAAATGCGCTCATCGAGCAGGCCGACCCGCCGCAAGACCTCCCGACGCATCACCCAGCAAGCAGAGAGTAGATACTCAACTCGCTGCACGCCTTCGATGATTTCGCTTTGGGGGACCTCTTTACAGGCGCCTTTTTCTTGAATCGATGAGATGGGACAGGCCTTGCGCAGCTTGATTCCCAAACTGGGAAGGTTCCTCCCCGAAAGCTGGACGTTGCCGGCAGCGGGCCTTTTTGGTGCAAAGCATGTGGATATTGAG
>OGGQ01001527.1_pt1 | contig 29560 bp, 23 predicted proteins | sample 1571191 | NCBI WGS metagenome assembly OGGQ01 (sample SAMEA2582061, study PRJEB24529) | metagenome | biome: Human gut stool | place: China | collected 2011
GCGTTAGAACCGCTGCGCGCTTCACGGAGCGAGAGCGTGTCCCTATGAGGACCATGCACTGCCCCGACATGCGCGGAAATTATACGGTAACTGTGAATAGTAACAGTTCCGATTATATTTCACTGGACAAAACCGCAGATATATATTATTGTAAATTCAAACGACGCCTGCAATGCAATGTTGTGCCTTTATTCGGAAAATTTTAATCGGCCGCCGTGCCTGTTTGAACGAAGATGTTCAGACAGGGCATGGCCGCGGAAGAATGGAGGCAATATGAGAATTACAAGAACAGCAAGCACCCCTCTGGTCCTGCATGATCCTTATTTCAGCATCTGGTCACCCTGCGACCGTCTGTATGACGGGGACACGCAGCACTGGTGCGGTGAGAGGCAGCAAATCAGAGGATATATCACGGTGGATGAAACCGTGTACTGTTTCATGGGGGACAGAGAGGGGCATCCTGTCATGGAGCAGGTCTGGGTGGATATCAGTGCCGTTTCCACCACCTATCATTTTGAAAACGGGAGGGCCAGCCTCACCGTTTGTTTTACGTCCCCCCTTTTACCGGACGATCCGGCGCTTCTGTCCAGGCCCTGCACGTATATCGATTTTTGGGTGGACAGAAAGATGGATGCGGACGTGCATATCGAACTCTGGGTATCCTCGGATCTGGTTCGGAGAAAAAAAGATGAACTGATCGGAGGCAGTTACAGGATACGGGATTTTGGATATGCATATATGGGAAGGGCTGCATCCCGGCCGCTGTGCCACAGCGGCGACAGCCTGACGATCGATTGGGGCTTCGTATATCTGGCCTCTAAGGAGGAACGGACGGCCCTAAGCTATGATCGCGCGGGCGGACGGATCGGAGCGTCCGTTTTGATGGGCAGATCGGCAAAAACTGCAGGACTTGTGATCGCTTATGACGATCAGGTTTCGATAAACTATTTCGGCCAGTGGAGGAAGTCATACTGGACAGAGAAGTACGGAAACATACTGGAAGCGATCGGAGCCAGCCTTGCAGACAGAAAAGAGGTTTTGGAGCGCTGTGCGGTCCTGGAGCTTGAGATACAGCAGAGATCGGAAGGTCTGGGAGGAACAGAGTATGCCTTTCTGTGCAATTTAAGCTACCGGCAGGCAATCGCGGCCCACAAGCTGATTACGGACGAAGACGGACAGATCATTTTTCTTTCCAAGGAGAATGACTCAAACGGCTGTATCGGAACGGTGGATGTGAGCTATCCGTCTGTCCCGCTGTTTTTGCTCTATAATACGGAATATGTGAAAGGAATGCTGCGGCCGGTATTCCGGTTTGCGCGCTGCGCTGTGTGGGAGTATGGATTTGCACCCCATGACGTTGGGCGTTATCCCTATGCGGTAGGGCAGGTCTGTGCATTGAATAAAAAGGAAGAGGGACTTGGCTATAACCTCGACTCCGGAAATATCCCTCCGTTTTATTACATGTATCCGGGAGGATGCGGGATTTATGACCTCGCCGACCAAATGCCGGTAGAGGAATGCGGCAATATGCTGATCATGACCGCGGCCGTATGTGAGACGGACGGCTGCGCGGATTTTGCGGCGGAATATTATGAGGAACTGGAGACCTGGGCCGGTTATCTCCTGGAGCATGGAGGCGACCCGAAGGAACAGCTTTGCACCGATGATTTCGCGGGACATTTATCCCATAATGTGAACCTGGCTGCGAAGGCCGTGCTTGGAATTGAGGCTTTTTCAAGGATTGCCGGTTTGCTTGGAAAAACGGCGGCAGCCTCGCAGTATCATGAAGAGGCTGTTCGTATGGCCAGGGGCTGGGAAGCGCGGGCGGACGCGGGGGATCATTACAGCCTGGCCTTTGACAGGCCGGACAGCTGGAGCCTGAAATATAATCTTGTCTGGGATCTGTTTTTTGGATCGGGGCTGTTTTCGGAGGATGTTTTCAGAAAAGAGTCGGACTATTATATGCGCAGGATCAACCGTTACGGTGTCCCGCTGGATTGCCGGAGGGAGTATACCAAGAGCGACTGGACCCTGTGGTGCGCAGCGATGGCGCCGGAGAGAGCCCAGTCCGAACGGCTGATGGCATGTGTGGCGGACTTTGTGCGGGAAACGCCCGACAGGGTGCCCTTTTCAGACTGGTATGACACGGTGAGCGGTCATTACTGTCATTTTAAAGCCCGCAGCGTGCAGGGAGGGCTCTTTATGCCCATACTTATAGAAGAGCGCCGGAAGAGCTGACCGGGTGATATTCAGCACATTAATTTAAACGGCTGCGGTATTCCCTCGGAGTCAGACCGGTCATATTTTTGAAGACCCGGTTGAAATACTGGGGGGTATCGTAGCCAACCTGAAATGCGATTTCCTGAACGGTCATTTCCGTGCCCTCCAGCAGTTCTCCCGCCCGTTTGATCCGCGCCTGATTGATGTACTGAAACAGGCTCTCTCCGGTGATCTTTTTGAATATATGGGAGATATAGGAGCTGTTATAACAGACCTGCCTGGATATGACCGTCAGGGACAGATCGGACGGAAGGTTGTCCTGAATATAGGACTTAATGCTGTCAATGAGCAGCATATTTTTTGTAGCAGCAGCTTTTTCCATGATTTGAAAGAGCTGGACGCTCAAACGTTCCAGATAGTCAAAGGCATCCTCCCAGGACTGAAATTCGTTGAGAAAATACAGAGGATGGATGCCGATGCGGAAGGATATCTTTTCCTCAAGACGGCAGCTGGAAATATGTTTCAGATACAGTGCGGATATGTGCAGATAGGCTTCTATGGCGGGGAGGCAGTGCATGCTTTTCACTGATATAAATGCCTGGCGTATAAGGTGCAGATCCGCAAGCAGTTCTTTTAAATTCCCCTGATTCAGGGAGAATGCGAGGTTATTCAGCTGCTGATCCGTAATGCAGGGCAGAGCCTGGCGGCTGTCGGAGGGCTTGAGATCCGGCAGGTTTGACCCGAACAGGACGCCTCTGGAGCTGCGGCTGATATCCGGTGCCAGACATGTGCCGCAGTATCCTGCAATCTGCTCATGTATGCGCCATATATCGGACAGCATCTCGGGTTTCTCGGACATAATCAGCAGGAGTTCGCAGGACAGGCAGTTCTGGCAGTACTGTATGATGTCGTTAATGCTCTCCTTCAGATAGAGAAACGGATCGTTCAGAGTACAGTCCGTGGACGGCTGCAGGAACCACAGGACCTCGGTGCGGCTCGTGTCAAGCAGACAGAGGCGGTAATTCCCCTGAAGCACTGCTTCTGCTGCGCCGTACAGCTTCAGTATCCTGTTGTTAAAATCCGCTGCGGAATGTGCCGCCCGTGTCCAGAAAAATGTGGTCTCCATGTAAAATACAGGCTGTTCGGGGGTCAGAATCAGATCCCTGAAGTACCACTGGCAGAGCTCATCGTTCGAAACCTGGCTCTTGCCGGCGATGATGTCCGTTAAAAATGCACGGTTAAAGAAATGCTTAAGCAGCAGTTCCTTCTGTATGGCCGGTTCGGGCAGCGAAGCCTCTGCTTTCTCCAGTTCCAGGGATCTGGCAGCCTGATAAACAGCCTCAAGAATTTTCTGATCCGATTCTGTCTTTAAAAGATAGGCTGTATATTTATATCTGCCGGCTTCATAGATGTATTCAAAGCTGTCAAATCCGGTCAGGAAGATGATGCGGCACCGGGGCCAGTTTTGTGTGATTTTGTCCGCAATCTGCAGGCCGCTGTATCCGGGCATCTTTATATCCAGCAGCACAATATCTACCTTCATTTCATCGAGGATGCGGATGGCATCCGGCCCCGTAAAGGCCTTGTAAACTTCAAATTCCATCCTGTCCTGGGACGCCAGCAGCGCGTGCAGCCAGTCTGTGATGTGTTTCTCGTCATCTGCGAGCAGTATTCTGTACATACTTTTCTCCCTTCAGCTGTATAGTATGATTTCGGTGAGAAGTCCTCCCAGTTCGGAACGGCCGAGGCGGAAGGCTCCGCTGTTTTGGCTGTAAAAGGCAAGCCGTTTATAGACGTTGAGTATGCCTGTGATTTCCTGTCCGCTGTCGTCTGTGCCGCAGCGTTCAATCATGTCCTGCATCTTTTTCAGCCTGTCATCGGTAAGCTCCTCGCCGTTGTCTTCGATCTGAATGACCAGCCTGCTGCCCATGTCCTGAAACGTGATCATGAGGAGTCCGTCCGCTATCTTGTTTTCCAGACCGTGTGTAAAGGAATTTTCCAGTATGGGCTGCAGGATAAATTTTGGCACCGGCAGATGTGCATAGGCTTCGGGAAGCTCCTTAAGAGTTATGGTAATGCGGCCTGCGAAGCGAAGCTGCTGTATGTGGCAGTAAATCCGGGCATGTTCGTATTCCTGGGATAACAGGGCGGTATCTTTCGTATTTCGGGTGATGTACCGGAAATACATCCCCAGCTCCCCCGCAATTTTCTCTGCTTCCTGCTGGTTGTCATCCTGTATGGTGCGCTGCAGCATGAAAAACGAATTATATAAAAAATGAGGATTAATCTGTGCCTGCAGCTGTTTCATCTCAGCCTTCTGCAGAAGGATTTTCTGGCGGTATCCCTGCTCAATCAGTGTATTGAGCCTGGCGGCCATATGATTAAACTCTTCATACAGCCGGGAAAACTCCGTATTGGCCGTTTCCGTAATGCGCACGTTAAGATCGCCGAGCCCAACGCGGGAAAAGGCAAGAATCAGGTTGGCCAGCGGTTTGTGAACATAGAAACGTACTCCGGATAAAAACAGCAGGGTGCCTGCGAACATGGTCAAAAGAAAGATCACAGTCAGGACGGCGGACAGCTGGGACTGGTACATCAGCCTGGTATAGGGGACAGCCTGTATATATGTGCAGTCCAGAAAATCCAGATACGTATAAAAAACGGTATAGTGTTTGCCGGAGATATCGACCGTAACAGGTCTGCCCGATGAGTCCGGCATATCGTTAAGGCGGATGGCCTCCATAAGTCCGTCGTCCTCTATATTGGACAGAGCGAAATCCCCTGGCTGTATAAAGAAAGCGTAATAATTTTCCGGTGAAGTCATGGCGGACAGTATCCGCCGTTTGAGCCTGGTCTCATCCAGCTCCATCTCAATAATGCTATCCGGATCCCGGGGCGTTTTGCTCTGCAGCCAGAACAGACGGCCGTCCTCATATTGGAGGATATTTCCTCCCGGCAGAAGAGAAGCCGCATGGGCGAACTCTTCCTCGCTGATGGGACTGCTGGAACCCATACCGGACCCTTCGGCGTTGGCTGCCCTAAGCAGCGGGGATATGTATACGCGAATGTTGCGGACACAGGAATTGGAGTTTCGCAGATTTGTTATGAATGTAACAATTTGATTGAAATTCTGTTCCCGGTCATAGGGTGACATCAGGGAGTCGGACAGGGAGTACCAGTCTAGCTTTGTGGCTGAGTAGATGGAGTAGGCGGAATTGGACAGCGCTTCCATCTCTTCATCCAGCGCGGCGGCAAAGCTGTTCGTCGAGGCCTGGACAGACTGATAGATTTCTTTTTCAAGCTTTTTGCTGCTTAAGGCTATGGCGGTAATGCCGATGATGAGGATCGGCAGGGTGATCACAATAAACAGTATGAGTAACTTGACAAAAACACTGTGTCTTAGATTCGTCATATGCTGCACCTCCTATGGCTATTGTACTTTATTTATCCGTATCGTCCTATATTTTTTCTGAATCATGAAAAAATAGTGCAATAATATAAAAATATTAAAATAGCAGCGCGCCAGTTTCTATTCTAAAATGTTATCAGCATCAATCAATGAGATGCCAGGCACAGGCATTGCTAAGCATTTGATGCGGGCGTTCGTTTTAAGAAGCGCGCTGATGCGCGCGTAGGTCATCAACCTTCGGTTGGTGACAGAATTAAAAGGAGGGAAGTTTATGAAGTCAGGCATTAAAGGGGTAAAGCACAAAGGCAGGAGGGTTCTGGCGGTAATTATGGCGGCGGCTGTTTCGGCGGCCTGCTGTGCCTGCGCCGCAAAAGGAGATACCCCGACAGCACATGGGACTGAGAGCAGTCCCGCCACAGCAGCAGGCATCGGTACGGAGGCAGAGCAAACGCAGGCTGTCACACAGGCAGCCGAAACATCGCCGCAGACGCAGCAATCCAATCCTTACGGCATTGATCCGTCCATGCCCTGCTGGGCGCCTTTTGAGGAACCGGTAAAAATCACGACCGTCTATGAGGAGAATACCGCGGCTAAATATGATCCGGGGGATGATATCACGAGCAATCTCTGGCATCGGGATTATGAACAGTATTTCAATGTGGAGGTTGAGACCCTGTGGACTTCCACAGAGTATATGAATAAGCTGAACTTATCGATAGCTTCCGGACAGCTTCCGGATGTATTCCGCTGCAACACTTCACAGCTGGTGGAGCTGATGGACGCGGGGCTTTTGATGGATGTAACGGATCTCGTGGAGGAATATGCCTCCCCCAGAGTCCGGGAATGCCTCGATGCCGATCCTAACGCGATGGAACCTGCTCAGCGGGACGGCAAACTGTACGGCATACCGCAGCTGCATTACGGTTCCATAGACGATCCGGATTTTCTCTGGATCCGGGAAGACTGGCTGAAGAACTGCGGCCTGACAAGGCCGCAGACCTGGGAGGAGTGGGAGAAAATCCTGTATGCATTCACCAATGACGATCCGGACGGAAACGGCCAAAACGATACTTACGGATTCGGACTGGACAAAGGCCTTTCACAGATGAAAATGATGGCGGTGGCCTTTGGAGCACACCCGGGCATCTGGATAAAGGATGAGAGCGGAAAGATCGTTTACGGAAATGTGCAGAAGGAGATGAAAAGCGTTCTGGAGACATTCTCTAAATGGTATGCGGATGGCGTGATTAATACTGATTTTATCTCCCAGGATACGGATGCGATGAATCAAAATTTCATTTCCGGAAAAGTAGGGGCAACCTGCTCCCATCAGGCCACCGGCTGGGTGCCCGGCATTGATGTCATTAAGAATAACGGGAGCGAAGCGGTGATGTATCCGAGTCCCATCCCGTCGCAAAACGGGGAGACCGTTATGCATACGGTGGACTGGGGCAATTCCCTGTATACGGTTATCACAAAGGACTGCAAGAATCCTGAAGCGGTGATGAAGCTGATCAATTTCTATATATACATGAACAACGATGCGACGGATATTCCGTGGGACACGGTTCTTAAGCATATGGAAAACGACATGCCGCACATTACCGGAGCATTCCGCATGATCAATCCCAACGCGGACTGGAATCAGTATAAAAAGATATGGACGGCCTTTGATACCAGGGATGAATCCGTATTCACCACGCCTCCGGAAATTGAAAAGTATGAGGGCGCATTGAAATGGCTCGATAATAAGGACCCGGACGGCTATGGTTACTGGTCGCAGATGGCGGCCTATGATATCGCTAATGCTGTGCTGACAGAGGGCAATTACCTGGATGATGAGTTCCACGGGGTTTCCGTTCCCACCATGGTGAAAAAGGGCAGCACGCTGGATGCGCTGCTGCAGGAAGGATTTACCCAGATCATAACAGGCGTCCAGCCAATCGATTATTTTGATACGCTGGTGGAGTCATGGAATAAATCCGGAGGGGACTTAATGACTGAGGAAATGAACAGCATGTATGGAAAATAAGGCTGCATCTTACGGATCATGCAAGGAGCGCGGGCCGCGGACAGCGGCCCGCGCGGGAGAAGATTATGATAAGAAAAATAAGAAAGCAGTGGCGGCTGCATGTCATGATGATACCGGGACTGATTATACTGGCTGTTTTTGCGTATTATCCCTTATATGGGCTGGTGATCGCGTTTGAGGACTACAGTGTGGCTAAAGGATTTCATTCCCCATGGGTGGGACTTGAGAATTTCAGGTACATATTTTCCATGCCGGGCTTTGTGCGCACCATACCCAACACGCTGTTTATTGCAATATGCAAAATCGTTCTGGGGGTGGCTGTTCCCGTAGCCTTCGCACTGCTTCTCAATGAAATCGGCAACGGGTTTGTAAAACGGACGTTTCAGACATTGGTGTATCTGCCGAATTTTCTTTCATGGGTGATCATAGCCGGAGTTTTTATCGATATCCTCGCAACGGACGGAGTGGTCAACCGGATATTGGGCAGGATTGGGTTTGCTCCGGTGTCCTTTCTCGGAAATCCGGAGGTGTTTCCGTTTACTATGATCGTGACGGACGTCTGGAAAGGCTTTGGATTCGGCACGGTCGTATATCTGGCCGCGCTCTCCGGGATTGATCCGGGGTTATATGAAGCGGCTATGATAGACGGCGCTGGGAGGCTTTCACAGGTTCGCTATATCACCATGCCGTGCTTAAAATCCATCATTGTGCTGATGGCATTTTTAAGTCTGGGCAATATCTTCAACGCGGGTTTTGATCAGATCTACAACCTGTACAACAGCGCTGTCTACGAGACCGGGGATATCATCGATACCTATGTATTCCGCATCGGTATTGAACAGGCTCAATATTCGGCGGCCACCGCCGTGGGCCTGATCAAATCCGTGATATCCGGCCTTCTATTGGTCACGGCATATTCACTGGCATATAAATTTGCGGACTACCGGGTGTTTTAAATCCGAAGCAGGGAGGAAATTTCCGTATGAAAATAAAAACCGGGCTTTCCAGAAAGATATTTCTGTGTATAAACTATACATTTCTGGGCGTGACAGCCCTGCTGTGCCTGCTCCCCTTTGTGCATCTTCTGGCTCTGTCCTTCAGCGGAAGCGTGCCTGTGGCGGCAGGGAGCGTGGGGCTGTGGCCCAGGGACTTTACATTTGCTTCCTATCAGTTCGCATTAAAGTCTCCCTATTTTTTTCGGACCATGGGCAATTCCTTCGTTCGCGTGGTGCTGGGAGCGGGACTTAACCTGCTGCTCATGCTGTTGATGGCATATCCTCTGTCCAAGCCGCGGGAAAAACTGCTGGGAAGAAATATCTATATGGGTATCTGTGTATTTACGATGATCTTCAGCGGCGGACTGATACCGAATTATATGGTGATCAACCAGCTGGGGCTGATGGACACCATATGGGCGCTGGTGCTGCCCGGAGCGCTTCCTGTTTATAATATGGTAATCCTGATGAATTTTTTCCGCGGTCTGCCGCCGGAGCTGGAGGATGCCGCTCTCATAGACGGCGCGAATGAGTGGTGCGTGCTGTGGAGAATTATCGTCCCTGTTTCCAAACCGGGGATCGCTACCGTTTTGCTGTTTTGCATTGTGGGACACTGGAACTCATGGTTTGACGGCATTATCTATATGAATAAGATGATCCATTATCCTCTGCAGAGCTACCTTCAAAAGATGATCATGGATATGGAGACTATGATGAGGGCTTCGGGCGGCGACTATGTGCTGCTTCTGTCCATGATGAACGCCAGGACGGGCAGGGCGGCGCAGCTGTTTTTGGGTGCTCTGCCGATGCTGATCGTCTATCCGTTCCTTCAGAAATATTTCACCAAGGGGCTGGTGCTGGGGAGCGTGAAGGGCTGATCGTATGGAGAGGAGAGTCTTATGGATAATAAGAAAAGGGATTTCAGGCCGAAGGTCCATTTCACACCGCCCGCTATGGTAATCAACGATCCGAACGGTTTGGTATATGCGGATGGAGTATGGCATCTGTTTTATCAGTATTACCCGTATGCGCTGTCAAGAGGGGCCATGCACTGGGGGCACGCCGTGTCCAAAGACCTGTTGCACTGGCAGCACCTGCCGGTGGCCCTGTATCCGGATGAACTTGGCTGCATTTTTTCGGGAAGCTGTCTGTATGACAGGAATAATGCATCCGGGCTTGGCGGGGGAGAGGGGGGTGCGCTGCTGGCGTTTTATACGAACCATGACCTGGATCGCGGGACGGAATCCCAGAGCATGGCATACAGCACGGATGGGGTGCATTTTGAAAAAACATACCGAAACCCTGTGATACCCAATCCCGGATTTCGGGATTTCAGAGATCCCAAGGTGTTCCTTAACGGGATAAACGGCGGTTTTGGCATGGTGCTGGCAGCCGGAGACCATGTGCAGTTCTGGAAATCGCAGAATCTGGTCGATTGGGTGCAAAGCGGTGAATTCGGAAAGGAAGAGAACCCTGTGGACAGTATTTTTGAATGTCCGGATCTTTTTGCGGTGACAGCCAGGGAGGACGGCCGAAAGCTGTGGGCATTGCCCGTGAGCATGCCTTTTGCCGAACATTACAGAAAGGCGGTCAGCCAATATTTTCTGGGAGAGTTTGACGGAGAGACATTTCGCAGTACAAAGCCATGTAAGGAACCTCTGTGGCTGGACTATGGGTTTGATTATTTCGCGGGCACCACTTTCCAGAATTATTCGGAACCGGTGATGATGGGCGTGGCGATGAACTGGCTGTACGCGCTGCAGACTCCTACCGGAGAGTATCGCGGCCAGCTCTCATTCCCAAGGAAGCTGTCGCTAAGTAAGACCGGCCGCGGCGATCGGCTGAAAGCTGCTTTTTGGGGGCTGGAAAAATATAAGGCGCACGCGTTTGAAATACAGGATTCATGGCATCCGGACGCCGAAACCTTCGGACTGATACTGGAAGGCGGTCCGTGGCGGCTGACACTGCAGAATCAGAGGGGAAACAGCCTGATTGTTCAGATCACGGACGGGGAAGTCGCGGTCGACAGATCCAATGCCGGTTTGAAGGATTTCGATGAAAACTACGCATCTTTGCGCTATTCGGCTGTGCATGTGCCCAGATATACAGAAGGGGGGAGCCGTACAGAACTTTTGTTTGACGTCTCTGTATTGGAAGTGCTGGCCGAGGACGGCTTGATACCCATCACTATGACTGTTTACCCTGAGGTGCCCTATGACAGAATATGCATTGATGGGGATGTAAAAGTGTTCTGCTACTATTTGGAATAATTAGCTGTAGACGTATAACCCTGCAGATGGTAATATATCGTTAAGTACAGGAGTGAGTGCGGACGTAACAGATGAGGGAGGATATATGATCACGATTTTTAACCGCAGGGAGCTATTGATCACATTTGATATGCAGAAACAGGGGGAAATAAGACGGATTCTGTCCCATGGAGGGATTGACTATACTGTGAAAGTAGTCAACAGAAAAAGCCCGTCTCCCGTATCCGCCGGCACGCGGGCGATGACAGGTACGCTCGGAGAGAACCTGGCGTCGGAATACGAGTATATATTTTATGTGAATAAAAATGAGTATGACAGGGCGGCACAGGCGGTCAGAGGAATGGGATCACCGGTGTGAGTGTTACCCTGTGTAAAAGGGAACAGGGCATTGGAACTGCTGAAATTATAACAGGTAGAAACAGGTAAGAAGCGCTGCCAAACGGTGAAAAGACCGATGGCGGGCGCTTCTTTTAGGTTTTACCAAGTTCGGTTCCTGTAATGTCCCCCTTGACTTTGACGCTGCGTAAAGTGCTATACTGGAGAAAATACTTACCTGGGTATGAGCGTGCAGCTCCATACTGTAAAGCAAAGGAGGCAGCTATGGGTGAATTGGTGAAGATCTCGGATATCACCGCCGGATTGGGGATATCGTCAAGGACGTTGCGGTATTATGAGGAAACCGGCCTGATTCAGAGCGTAAGGCCTCAGTTTGAGGCATACCGCTATTACGACGAGGAAAACGTGGAGCGGATCAGGGAAATCTGTGTGCTCCGGAAGATGCAGATACCGATCAGGGATGTGATCCGAATCTTTGAGAGCCGGGATATGAGCGTTGTGGTGGAGACTTTTGTCAAGAGTCTTGATGACATTGAGTTCAAAATCAGCTCGCTTACGGAGCTGAAAAGTATCACCAACGAATTCCTTCAGACCATGCTCCAGATGGGGGTGCGCCATATATCGGCTCTGCCCCTGATCTATGAGAGGATCGGGCGGGAATTCGCAGATGAAGGGGACGGAGGGACGGTTACTTACGCACAGCTGGAGCAGTTGTCGGCGGAGATTTCAGCGCCCTGCGATCCGGAGATCATTGTGCTCCCGTTTATGAGGGTCTGGTCCTCTGTAAGAAGGGACAGCGGCCGTTCCGACCCGGAGGGATTTCTGGAATGGCTGGAAAGCTGTGGACTGCTGTCAGGGTTCCCTGAAAGGCATACGCAGTTTGAATATCAGACGGCGGACGGCGAGCCGGTGATGATCCGCAGGCAGGAGGATGGCGCAGGCATCCCGGGTCCTTTTACGGAAACTGTTTTGGAAGGCGGGATGTTTGCCGTGGGGAGCGTATATGCGGATGAGGATATGGAGGCCTATTATCTAAGACTCTTAAAATGTATGGATGAAAATCCTTACTATGAACCGGATTACCTACATAACGGCGGCATGAGATGCCCGGTGCTGGCTGAGTCCGTGATGTCGGCGGACAGGCAGCGCGACAGAATTAATCTGTTCCTTCCGGTCAAGAAGCGGCTGCCGGACGCGTCCCTGTACGGCCCGTGCAGAGTTTTGGAGGGCATTACCGCGGCAGAGGTGCTCGAGAGCGTCAAAGCGGTATGGCAGAAGGATATCCGTATGGATGGGCTGAAACCGATCATGCAGCCCTATTACAGGGTAAATGAACAGGGAGAGGCGGAATATATCCCGTATATCGGCGCCAGACGGCTGTCAACGGAGACGGAAGTGAGGCTTCCGTTTTGCGTGGATGTGGAATTTCGGATGGACAGCACGTCCGCACAGTATGCCTGGGGAGCGGATGAGGGCAGCCTGCGTATCTATCATGGAGGACAGATGTACGGCATAAATATGGAGAACAGCGCGCCGGGCTCTTCCCAGGAAGCGATTTTGTTCCAGCAGCCGGTATTCGGGGATGAATACATGATTCCAAAGCGCGGAAAGATCGAACCGGACCGCTATAACCGGCTGACATGGATTGTGGGGGAACAGATGCTTGCCGTAATCATAAATGATGAAGTGCGCTACTGTGGGACAGATTTCCCATATATGAAAACCGACTTTCGGGAAATCCCGGCCGCCACGGTTGTGATCGGCGGCAACGGGCAGGGAAAGATCTGTCTGAAAAGCATCTGTGTATCACAGTTAAGGCAGAGCGTGAAACGGCTGATGAACGGAGATTTCCGTATAAGTATAAGGCGGAGCAACAATGTGCTGGATAACATTCATCCGCTGATTACCATGCATTACGGAGAAAATTACTGGTTTAACGGATGTGCCCGGTATGTTATGGAGGCGAAGGGGGAGCCGGACTATGACTATGATTTTTTTGCCGGCCTGACAGGCGACAATTTTGTGCAGGTGTATCCTTACAGGCAGTTCAGGGGAAATGGCAGGACGGGATATCTTCTAACCGATGGCAATAAGGGGGCCATCGAAGAGATATTTCATGCCTGCGGATATGGCGCCACCTGTGTAACGGGAGAGGAGCTTAAGAAAAACTCCGATGTGTATGTGCAGACCCTGATGGCATATATCGACAGCGGGGTGCCTGTGATCTGGGGAAAAAATGACTATCCGGAATGGAGCGTGATCGTAGGATATGAGGAACACGGCAATGTGCTTCTGTATCTTACGGAAGAAAAACAGGAACCCGAGAGGGTGTCACTGAAGGAGGCTGCCGGCGGCTGCGCCGTTTCCAACAGCCTTCCGCCGCGCAATGTATGGATCTTTGTGGGTGAGAAGTATCAGAAAACAGACCTGGCCCGAATCTGCCGGAAGGCGGTACAGAATCTGGCGGATCTGCTTATTACGGAAACAGATGAGTACTGTTTTGGCCACAAAGCGTTCCTCACATGGGCGGATGATGTGGAAAAGGGCAGGTATGCCGGCCTGAAACCGGAGGAATTTGACGATTGGGCAATGCATAAAAGCTATGTCTGCAATCTGTCCACCAATGCGAGCTGCTGCCACACTTTCCTGGAAAGAACACGGAAGCTGAACCCGGATATGGAATTTTTGAAAGCGGTCGGGGAACAGTATGGGGCCATGGGCGTGCTCTGGGGAGAGCTGGAGAAGTTGGGCGGCGGGTTTAATATTTCGTTAGAGACTCTGCAGGATAAGGATAAATCAGCAGCGATAGCGGCAAAGCTCCGTGAATTCGCCGCATGTGAAAAAACAGCTGCAGAAATATTATCAGAGGCGTTTACACCATGATCTTTGTGGGAGATTGCCTCCAAATGAGGGAGCATAGCGGGCTTTGCTGACCGAATTTGGAGGTAATATACCACAAAGTGGGGCGGATTGCGGAAATGATTTTTTAAACACTCTCCAGCGCTTCTTCGGATCTGCGGTAAGCAAAGAGCACACAGCAGGTCCAAAGACCTGCAACCAGACAGATCACAATCATGACTGAGCTGAAATACGGCACCATCTCCCATCCGAACGGCAGCGCCAGCAGGGTATTTAATACAGCGCGGATATTTCTTAAGCGCCGCAGGCTTTTTTCCTCCTGGCAGCCATGTCTCTGAGCGGTTGAGGCCAGATTGCTTAGCAACTGGAAGTCGAAATACAGGAAGATGACGGAAAATGCCAGCCGCACCACCGGCCAGTCAGGAACGGTTCCAAACAGCAGTAAGAGCCATAACAGCCCTTCCCAGAGCGCCAGAGCGGCACACAGCGGTTTGAGGAGAAGGGCTTCGGGTTCTTCCTCACCTACAGCGGGCAGAGCGCGGCAGATCAGGAGATAGCCCAGCCAGTTCGGAAGCAGATTCAGATTCCCCACGGTGATATTTACAAACAGCAGGAGCGTGCCCCAGGCGATCAGGGACAGGGCTCCTGGATATTTCCGTTCGGTCATTTCGTATCGCTCCTTTCCAGGGTGACGGTTTCCTCAAGGCTTCCGTTCCAGTATACCTGTATGGCATAAGCATCTGGCAGCACATCGTAATCATTTGGATAAGTATAATGAAACTCCGTATCGATATCGGTGATCAGGCCGTCCCAGGTTTCATCCACGTTCCTGTTGGTATAGGTGCAGCCGTCTCTGCTGCCTCCGGTATCCCCGGTCATATTGAGCTGTACCGGTTCAGACGGCAGGCCGTTTTCATCGGCACAGACGGTTGCAATGCCGGCGGACCAAAGCGACCGGCGCTCTTGCGCAGTGCCGTTAAAGGCATAGGTAACCTTATAGGCGGAGTTGATCTGGCTGAAAACGGCATCCGGCTTAGCCCTGCCGTCAAAGTGATAATAGCTTCCGAATAAAAAGGACTGATCATTGTTTGCCAGCTGGTTATCCACCATTGCGATAACCTGCTCCTCTATTCGGATGGACCCTGTGCTTCCCATCTGTTCCAAAGATGACAGGCAGGGAAGATTCCCAGACCTGTATTCGAGGGGGGATTCGCTGATCCCGGTAACTGCCTGGCACTGGCCGGTCTGTTCGATGACCCAGCCATTTTCCTTAAAGACCCGGATCGGATATACATAGCAGCCCCGGTTCACATGATTTCCCTGCTCATCATAATAATAGCCTCCTTCCGGAGGCGCCATGGAATCCATGACAAGAACCAGCAGGGCCCGGAAGCCGCCGTCCGCTTCACCGGTGAGGTTATAGACCAGATATTGGCTGCAGGCGAGCTGCGCCTCTCTGATTTTACCGTCTGTTCTGCTTACCAGTTCCTCCATTTCATCCAGGGGGGTAACCGCCGCATAGTAAACGGGGTTGTCATAGATCAGCGCCTTGGCAAAGGTATCGATGGCTCCGGCAGGGGTGGTACATCTGCGTGCTCTGGCCGATGCCATCGCCATTCCATAATCAAAGCCTGTGCCGGTGCTGTAACTCATATCATGAAAGCCTGGCGCGGCGACTCCCACCAGTGTTGGCGGCAGCAGCAGAATGGCGATGCAGACGGAGACCAGCAGCATTCCCTTCGGGTATTTCTTAAAACGGGCGATGGAGAGGATCCTGCGGGAGATATTTTTGCCGCCGTTGGACAGGGAGGTGGTTCCGGGCGCATGGGGGTAGCGTTCATTGGTCATGGATAGCAGTATTCTGCCGTATTCACGGCGTTCTTCGCCCTCGATCCGTTCCATGACGCGCTGGTCGCAGAGCGCTTCCATGTCGCTGCTTATCCGGTCAAAGATATAATTCATGAACGGATTACACCAGTTAAGCGCGCGCAGCAGGCTCCAGAAAATATTCTGCAGGGAGTCATGATAGCGCAGATGCAGCAGTTCATGGAGAAGCACCTTGTCATCCGTCACGCAGCCGTCAGGCAGCGCCAGCACGGGCTTGAGCACACCGCAGACGAAAGCGGAAGGCAGTCCGGGCACGGATACGGCCCGGCACGGCTTTAGCTCATAGGTATCGCAGACCTGTTCCAGCCGATTCTCCTGATCGGCCGTTAAGGGCATCCCCTTCTTGAGCAAAAAGCGCAGGCGGATATAGACAAAGGCATATTTAAACAGCAGGACGAGGGTGCCCAGCACATACAGCACAAACAGCCAGTCCGTGATGCTTAAAGGAGCCCGTATGACCCATGGCAGCACAAAGCCCGTGTGTATCGGGGTGTAGGCAGTTATATAGCCGGACGAAAGGGGCGCTTCTGCCAGCGTCTTGCAGTATTCCAGAAAGATTGGCAGCTCCGGCAGCAGGTATTTGCCGGACAGGCCTGCGGGGAGCAGAATCCTGGGAATCAGGAGGACCCAAATCCCATACTGCCAGCGGGGGGACAGTTTGTTGCTGAAAATCTGCTTGATCAGGAGGAGCAGATACGCGGCCAGCGTGACTTCCGCGGTCTGCATGAGAAAGGACCATATATTCGTCATATTCTTAAACCTCCATTTCATCCAGTAATTTCCGCAGCCTGTCGCGTTCCTGCGGGGATATCCTGGATTCCTTTAAAAAGGCCGCGATCAGATCCCCGGCCGCGCCCCCATAGACCTTGTTGAGCAGGGTGCTGCGCTCCTTCTTGGCACAGGATTCCCTGGAGACAGCGGCTGAATACCGGTGCGGTTCCGCGCTGCGGTCAATGGCTACGAGATGTTTGCCCTCCATCCGGGTGAGATAGGTATGAACCGTATTGCGGCTCCATCCGGTCGCCGGCTTCAGCGCGTCCACCACCTCCCCCAGGATGAAGAAATTCTTTCCCCAAAGCACTTCCAAAACAGCCCATTCTGTGTCTGACAGCGTATTCATGAAACACCTCCTACAAGTGTAGTATTCTCTATAAACATCCTACAACTGTAGGAGGCATATGTCAATACCGAAATGCAATCCGGCTGTCCTGTCATGCGCTGCTTTATCGGCAGCGTGTGAACAGTAGCGGGTATCCTCCATTCTTAGACTGCGGTTGCCGTATGTCTGGGATTTTGGTATACTGCAGGTATATGTCAGATATGTATATATGGGGAGGTATTTATGAAAACAGAAGAATTGGATCAGAATATGCGGCTTGTGAAACCGGAGAGCGAGGATGGCATTTGCTGGTATACGCCGGGAGATGCGCCATTTCTGGTGGAAGGCTTTGCCTTCTTTCAGCAGGAACACCGTTATTGCCGCCTGCCCTGTGAGCTGCTGCCCAAACTGCGGGATATGGGCAGGCCGGCTGTGGCGGATTTAGGATGGCATACGGCGGGAGGACAGATACGGTTTCGCAGCAATACGGGAAGGCTCTATGTGAGAGCCGTTTTAAACAGCCGGTGCGATATGCACAATATGACGATACTGGGGCAGGGCGGATTTGACTGCTATCTGCGCAGGGAAGGCGCAGAGGATTATGTATTCGCCGGCGTGGGGCGCTTTGCCGTAGGGGAATCAGAATATACCTCCACGCTGTGGCAGGGAGGAGACCGTGAGTGGAAGGAATGGATTATTAACTTCCCGCTCTATATGGGCGTAAAAAAAGTGGAGATCGGGCTTGAGGAACCGGCTTTAGTGCTGCCGGCAAAGGAGCATGGCAATGCGCCTGTTGCCATTTACGGCACTTCCATCGATCAGGGCGGCTGTGCGTCCAGGCCGGGCATGTGCCCGTCCAATCAGATCAGCAGGTCGGAGGACAGGACGGTTTACAATTTCGGCTTTTCCGGAAATGGCTGGGCGGATCAGATTCTGGCGCCGGTGATTGCGGGGATCCCCGGACTGTCACTTTTGATCGTGAATGTGGAGGCGAATGCCGGACCGCTTGGGATGATGGACCGTCTGTACCCTTTTCTTGAGGCGGTGCATGGGACTGCGCCGGCGCTGCCGGTACTTGTGTTAAGCGCCCCTTTAGGTTCGCTGGAAGCGTATGCTCCGGATTATGTGCGCCAAAAGGATTTGTGGAGAGAACAGCAGCGGGAAACTGTTAAGACCTGCCGCAGACAGGGCTGGGAACAGTTCCGGTTTATGGACGGAAGGCTTCTGTGGCCCGGCGGAGGCGACGATTTTATTGTGGATGATGTGCATCCTACGGATCTGGGATTTTATATGATGGTGCAGAATCTGGTCCCTGTAATCCGACGGCTTGCGGTATAGCAGATCAGCCGGAGGCGGAGGGCTGGAGGCCGCAGATGCCGTATCCCCCTCCGCACATCTTGGCTTTTTTGGTTTAACGGACCAGTTCAAAGTCCAATTTCTCACACTCTATGCCATTAATGATCAGCGCGATGGAGTGCGTTCCGGGGTAATGTTTTCTTGTACTTAGGTCTGCAAAGCAATGGACTTTTGTATATGATTTTTTTTCGCCTTCTTTTAATAAAATCTCGGAAATTTTAAATACTTTCCGGTTTCGGCGGCCGTTGGCTTTTACATAATCCACCCCATATTCCAGCCTGACTTTCATTGTTTCCTTTGCTGAAACCGTAAATGAAAACATCAATTCCTCTCCGATCATAACAGAGGATGCTCCCAAAGCGAAGGCGCTTATGTCGGCCGGGCTGTTATCATAGCCAAAAATGGATAATGCCTCCGGATCTCCTTTTTTAAGCAGTGTCCGGCATCCATGTTTCACAATCCAATCGGTATAATCGTTCCTGCCATACCAGTCTTTCGCGATTTTTGTTACCAGGTCAGGATGGGTTTTGGAGATATCGTTTAGATTATTGGCCACACTTTTACGGACATACAGTGATGGGTCGGCTTTGAGCTCTTCCAAAATACGAAGAACCGGCGAGGGATCTTTTTGAAAAGCGGGCAGCGCCTGCCCCCATGGCAATCTGGGGCGGCAGCCTTCGCTGGCGAGCCGCCTTATATGTTCATTGTCATTCTTGGCCCAGGCCGCCATCTGCTTCATCATCCGTTCTTCCTGTTTTATGATAAACGGCCTTACGGCAAACTCTGAAGAAGAAATCTGCGTATACCTTGCCAATGCAGCGATTGACAGATCCCAATAGCACTCATCCTGCCCGTAGACTTCAACAAAATCAGGAAAAATTACAAAGGCGCTGTCGTTAAACCCATCAGGATACCCCGCAATCACCGAATCAATGATATTTAGGGCCTGCTCATAGTCGGCCGGCAGATATTTTCCTAAACATATAGTGATTTTCCGTATACGGGCCTTTAACTCTAACTCATGCCACGGATTGTCCATTACGTCACTCACAAAATTGTCAGCCTGAAACAAGGAATATGCGGTTTTGAAGTTTAAGGCGAGCTCATGAAGTGAATGATAGTTATAATACTTATCTTTTAGTAATTCCGGCATGTAATACCCTCCTGTGACAGCCAGTGCCTGCGCCTAAATGCTTTTATATTCATTTACTGCTTTTGATGATATCATATCGGCCTGCTCTTCTCAAGGCTCTTCTCGTTGCAGTTCACAGTTACCGAAAACTTCCCGCGTATGAGAGGGCAGGGTATGGTCCTCATGGGGACCATACCCTGCCCTCTCATACGCTGCTCTATCGGCAGCGTGTGAGCAGTAACCTCTTCTCAAGGGCTTTTCTCAAGGCGGAACTGACGGATTGACAACCACAAAATACTGTTGTATAATAAATGTCGTTCATCGGAGGGTGAACCATTCGCAGTGAAATGGTAACCGGATAAGATGCTGGCATAAAATGCCGCCTTCTTATCCGGTTTTTTGATTTAGGCAGAGCTTTACCGCACTGCGGACCATCCGGAACGGATAGGATTACATAGTTTACAGAGCCTTAGAGCGTGTTTGAAAATTCATTTTCGCAATCTGCACGCCCTAGAGCTCCTGGGAAAGGGTTGAATTATTTATGAACACGAGCCAAAACTTCACACAGGGCAAGATACTGTCACCGCTTTTGAAATTCGCGCTGCCGGTGCTGGCAGCGCTGTTTCTGCAGACCATGTACGGCGCCGTGGATATGCTGGTGGTGGGCCAGTTCGCCACAGCGGCCGATGTATCGGCGGTCTCAACGGGCAGCTGGCTGATGCAGCTGATCACATCCTTTGTGGTAGGAATCGCAATGGGAACCACGATCCTGCTGGGAAGAAGGATCGGTGAAGGGAGACATAAGGAAGCCGGCAGTACTATAGGAGCCAGCATTGTGCTTTTTCTGATCATCGGTATCGTTATAACTGTATTTATGGAGGTATTCGCGGTGCCGGTGGCGCGGATCATGCAGACTCCGTCTGAGGCGTTTGATGCCACTGTTCTCTATGTAAGGATCTGTTCGGCCGGTTCGATTTTTATTGTGGCTTATAATGTGCTGGGGAGCATCTTCCGCGGCATCGGCAATTCCAGGATGCCGCTGATTACCGTAGCCATCGCCTGCGTCTGTAATATTGCGGGTGATTTCCTGCTGGTGGGCGTATTCGGCATGGCGACGGCGGGAGCAGCGATCGCGACCGTATGCGCACAGGCGATCAGCGTGATTATTTCCGTGATCATTATAAGGCGCCAGAGCTTCCCCTTCGAATTTCATATGAGTGATATCCGGGCGGACAGGGTGCAGATGTGGGAGGTATTCCGGCTGGGATTTCCCATTGCCTTTCAGGATCTGCTGGTGAGCATCTCCTTTCTCACGATTACAGCAATCGTCAATACGCTGGGAGTGATCGCTTCCGCCGGTGTGGGTGTGGCGGAGAAACTCTGCGGCTTTATCATGCTGGTGCCCTCTGCGTTTAACCAGTCCATGGCTGCATTTGTATCCCAGAATATCGGCGCGGGCAAGGTGAAAAGGGCCGATAAAGCCCTGGTATACGGCATCGGCACATCCCTGCTTGTCGGGGTGCTCATGGCGTATCTGTCCTTCTTCCACGGCGATCTGCTGGCTGGACTGTTCGCCAGGGATGGGGCGGTGATCGCGGCTGCGGCGGACTATCTGAAGGCTTACGCCATCGACTGCCTGCTGGTATCGTTTCTGTTCTGTATGATCGGCTACTTTAACGGCTGGGGAAAGACGACCTTCGTGATGGTCCAGGGAATTATCGGGGCGTTTTGCGTGAGGATTCCCGTATCCTTCCTCATGAGCCGGATCCTGCCGGTGTCCCTGTTTAAAGTGGGGCTGGCTACGCCCTGTTCCTCCGTTGTGCAGATCCTGCTGTGTGCGCTCTATCTGGCATATATGCGGAGCAAAAGCCGCAAGGCGGCATCCGGCACTGCGGGCCGGCAGGATGATGTTGTTTGACCGGTGTATCCGTTTGCAGACTGTCTTGCCGTGCGTCTGTGATTTTGCTATACTGATGTTTAGGAACACTTTAAATATTTTATAAGCGTATGCTGTGTGCTTATCAGCCGCGCACTGTGCGGAATGCATATGGATATAGATATAGATGATCTGTATGCGGGGGAGGAACGAATATGGATAATAGGGAAAGACGGTCCGCTAAGAAGCGGTTCACTAAGAAACGGTTCACCGTGGCGGCTATTCTCGTGACAGCGATGCTTCTGGCGGCCTGTACCGATCGGAATGTGAGCAAAACGGAGGAAACACAGCCGCCTGTGCTGACGGAGAACGGGCATGAGGAGGAGCAGACGGCTCCGGCAAAGACCGCAGAATCGGTACAGGATGTAAATCAGACGGAACAGCCCACGGGTGGGCAGACCCAATCCGGTCCCCTTCCGGACAGCGATGCGGAAGTGCTGACTTTCCCTCTGGGATCTTCCGTGGAACTGGATCTGGACGGAGACGGTACGCCGGAGGAACTGGAAATATTTAAGGCGGACAGCGCTTCGGGCGGATTAAATTGCAGGTTGGACGATATGGTGTACGATGAGAAGTACCTGTTGGATGAGATGGGCGTGTATCTGGATAATCCGGGCGAAGAATATTATATCATCACATGGGGGGACGGCAGCCGGTCCGTCGGCCTGTTTGATCAGGGGCCGAGTGATGATCCCGTAGTTTCTCTGCTGCGTCTGGAGAGCGGAGGCCTTCGGTATGAGGGCAGCTTTACCGGCTATATCAGTACGGATTACGGTCCGCAGGCGGCAGTCCTTAAGGGGGATAAAACGGTTTATTCCCGCAAACGCCTGCAGCTTTTGCAGACATGGTGGGCAGAAGGCACGTGGCGGCCGGATGCAAACGGCATGATGACAGAGGTGTTAAGGGATCTCTATGTTCCCTACGCTTATGAAGGATCCGAACTCATTTTACATACGGACCTGGAACTGTATAGGGAAATGGACCGGCAGGCGGAGACGCTGACGGTGCCAAAAGGCACTGCGCTGCTATGTACGGGCACTGACGATCTAAACTGGATCGGGCTGCAGTCGGATTCCGGGGAGACCGGCTGGGTGTACATGGAGAATTTCTGCGATATGGTTCTGCCGGACGGATCCACTGTGAATGCCCAGGATATATTTGAAAACCTGAATATGGCGGATTAATCACTATCCGGCGGCAGCATGGCCGTCTAAGAATGAACGGGGAGGAAACATAAATGTATGGCACGGTTTTATTTGACCTGGACGGTACTCTGACGGATCCGGGCATCGGTATCACCAACTCGGTTATGTATGCGCTTAAAAAATATGGGATAGAGCCGTCCGACAGAAGTGAGCTCTACAAGTTCATCGGACCTCCGCTGACCGAATCGTTTGAAAGGTTTTACGGTTTTACGCCCGGTCAGGCGAAAGAAGCGGTTGAATTTTACAGAGAATATTTTAAGGATAAGGGTATTTTTGAAAACCGTCCTTATAAAGGGATCGACGTACTTTTAAGCAGTCTGAAGAATGCGGGCATGATCCTGGCCGTAGCTACTTCCAAGCCGGAGGTGTTCGCCGAAAGGATTCTGGAGCATTTTGACCTGGCTCAATATTTTACAGTGACAGCCGGCAGCAATTTGGACGGTTCACGCATAAGCAAGGCGGATGTGATCAATTATGCGCTGGAAACCTTGAAGGTAAATGACAAAACCTCGGTCCTGATGGTGGGGGACCGGGAACATGATGTGATCGGTGCGAAGGCAGCAGGCATTGACTGTGTAGGAGTGCTTTATGGCTATGGCAGCCGTGAAGAGCTGGAAAGCGCCGGCGCCGGCAGCATTGCACAGACGGTGGAGGAGCTTCAAAACATGCTGCTATATACGGTTACAACCGTCAGTTGATGAAAATATAAATATGCTCGAATGAAATGTGATAAGGCACATGATATAATGTCGGCAGACATTGCATCATGTGCTGATTTTTTTTTTATTTTAAGCTATGAGTATGGTCGGTACAGGCAGTGTTAGACTTCCCGGATTGTTGAATTCAGAGGAAGCACATGAATAATTCATATGGAGGGGTGAAAATGGAAATTCACTTAAAAGTAGCGGAACTTAGAAAGAACAGAAATATCACACAGCAGGAGCTGGCGGATGCCGTGGGTGTCAGCTGTCAGGCGGTCAGCAAATGGGAGACACAGGCCGCCATGCCTGATATCGGCATGCTGCCGGAGCTGGCGGAGTATTTTCAGGTGACGGTGGACCAGCTGCTGGGATTAAAGCCCCTGGCCGAGTCCGATTATATTCCGGTGCGCACCGGGGAGGCTTCTTACTGGAGCGGCAGGTTGGATTATCTCAAGCGCACCAGGGATTATTTCTGGAACACGGATTATCTGCGCTTTCTGATCGGTCAGGTGTGGAAGATCACAAAGCCTGTGGATATGCTGGACTGCGGCTGCGGTTACGGTTTCCTGGGAGCGCTGATGCTGCCTCTGCTGCCGGAGGGCAGCAGCTATACGGGCATTGATATCAGTGAAAAGCTTTTAGAGGAGGGCGGGCGTTATTTTAACGGGCTGGGTCTGAACGGAACATTTATCTGTGAAGATATCCACAGATACCGGACGGAAAGAAGATTTGGGCTTACGGTATGCCAGGCGGTGCTGCGTCACAGCGATGATCCCTTTCATATTTTGGAGCATATGGCAGATCTGACCGAACCGGGGGGCCTTGTGGTCTGCGCGGATGTCAACCGGGAGTTTGAATGTGACGGCATCTATATTGAAGGGCTGGATTATGCCATGCTCTGTGAGAGACACGGGTTCCGCAAGATGTGGAAAACCGAGCTTGAGAAGCAGGGCAGGGATTACAGCGTGGCAATGAAGGTGCCGCATGAACTGCATCGTCTCGGACTCACCGATATCGGAGTGCGCATGAATGATAAGGTGACCTGTCTGAATGCCGCGATCCCGGGGCATAAACAGTCCATTGAGGATTTTTGCAGAGCTCATAACTGGGAGAGGCCTCTGAAGCCGAAAGAGGCCGAAGAACTTATCGGCCGTTTTATGAACCATGGAATGGACCGCAGAGAAGCGGAAGCGTATCTGGATAAACAGCGGATGATAACCGAGTATCTGGCGGACAATGAAGAAACGGCGGAACTGACCCATGTGCTGGGAATGCTGATTGCGTATGGGAGAAAGGCGGAGTGATATTGTATCATCCTGAAATAGTCATTTTGGATGAGGCCGCCAGTTCCCTGGATGAAACCACTAAACAATATGTAATACATAATCTTAATAGTCTGTTTAACGGCAGGACGCTCATTATAATCTCACATAAACCCGATGCCTGGACAGCGTTTGACGAGAGGCTGTTACTGTTAGAGAATATGGAGGCGGAGAATCCTGCGAGCAGGGTTCTATTATGAGACAAGGAGCTGCGCACTAATTAGTGCGGCAGCCCCTTGTATTTTCGTTTCTATTGAGGGATCCATATCTCGACCAGACAGGTATCCTCCGCATCATTCCAGGACACATATTTTTCAATGGTGGGAAGCGGTCCCTTATGGAATCTGCTGGAGGGAAGGAATTCCGTGTTAATCTGGTGCCAGACATTACCCAGTGTGTTGTCTGATATTTTACCATTTGCTTCGAACTTCAGCCAGGTCGTTGCCGGATATTGGTACACGCTGTACTCGCTGCCGTCATAATCCGCACATTCTACAGCACACATATAGTCATTGTTTCCTTCTTCGTCAAACCCGAAACATAACCCTAAATCGAAAAAGCTTCCGGTAAGCGAACGTATCCGGTCATTGCTGCCGTCGCTCTTTACAATGGCCCAGGTACCGCCGCCGTAGGGCGTAACTCTTCGTATGCCGATGACCTGAAATGCATCTTTTTCTACTACGCTGTAATTCATTTTTTCTACCCCCTTGATATTGATTTCAAAAGTGAGACGGCAGTAAAACACCAGACTGGGATTGGACTTCCTGACTTCTGCAGGAGTAATGCCATACAGGTTTTTAAACGCCACCCGAAAGGCATCATCCGACTGGTAGCCATAGTCCATTGCGATGTCAAGAAGCTTTCTGTCGGTATTCAGCAGTTCGTAAGCTGCCATGGTCAGCCGCCGCCTTCTAACATATTCAGAGAAAGAAATCCCCACAATCTGTGAAAAGGAACTCTGAAACATGGAATAGGGACATGCCGCAATTCTGCTGATATCTTCCTCTGAAATTTCGCCGTGTACAGAATCCTCCACATAGTCCATCACTTTGTTAAGCCTTGTTGTCCAGTCCATTATCTTTCTGCCTCCTCCTTAAATCCAGTATACCTGAAATGCAGAATCCTGCCCGATATTTTTATACTTAATTTTAACGGATGCGTGAGGAATAGGGAAGGAGTCTGGGCAAAAAAGCGTAAAATTCATATTTTTATTATAGCAGAAAAAGAAAATAAATGTGAATCTCTTTATACATCAGGGTTGTCTCGGCTGCAGTCTAATCAGGGAATATACTCAATCCGGGGAAGAATAAAGCCCAAAATGCTTTGCTAAAAGCTGCAAAGTTTCGAAGCGGGTATCCGTTTCGGCGTCCTCTCTGACAATCGTAAAAAAGCCGCTGTTGAGCCATTCGTTATAAATCTTTTGGCTATTGAATTTTGCCACACATTCACGAAAGTTTTGCATGGTTTTTTCAGGATCTGCAGAGTGCTCAATTTGGTATAAAAGAAATTGCTTCTCTTCATCCTCCCTTTCGAAAAACATATCCACAGATAACGATTGAGGTGACAGCATAACAGCAACTTGGTGGTAATCCGCTATTTGTTTTAATATTTCCAAAGGAATATTTGTGTCAACAATTGTTTTTTTATCCCCGGACAGCCGTATTAGCTCAGCAATTTCAAACTCTGCGCTTTCACGTGAGTTGCCAACAACCCAAGCCAGATACTCATCCGGCGTTCTGTTTATAAATTCCTGCCAATCTTTCATCGTATTGAAGTAACTCAAATTCGGCTGATCCACGGGATTAATTATTTGCAGCAGTCTGTCCAGCCCGTAGTTTTCGCCGCATAAAATCAAATCGTACTTTTCCGCCAGCATTTTACACATCGTTGATTTGCCCGCATAAGCTGTTCCGTTAATGAAGAAGCAGTTCTTCAAATAATGCTTTAGTATGTTATTTTTAATATTCATGTTTTCTCCTTTTTGCACAACAACAAAGCCTATAAATTATAGGCGTGTTAAAGCTTTGATTACTTATTAATTATCGGATTCTATTGTTGCTGTATAAAAAGTGACACCACATGACATTAACCTCCTATGACTAAATTTTCTTTGAAATAATTATAGCATTTCTTTTTCCAAAGGCCAACTTTATTTGAGCTGTTGTGGTAGATGTGTTTGTATTTCTTTGTTGATGGTGTAGAAAGGTAAATGGAAGAATTTGGATTCGGCATGATGCAGGCGATGCCCTGCTATGGCAATACTTTAAACGAGCTGAAAGAGATGTACCTAAAGAAGCATAAAAGAATTTGAGCCGGTGAAAGATTTCGGTTAGCCTTTCTGAGACCTAAAAAACGCCAGCACAAAAGCCGCCATCCTGATGCATATGGAATTGGGATGGCGTTTTTTGGTTTCAACTGGGAAATGTGCCCGCAAGAGCCACATCTGACGTTCGGCATATACGCTTTAAGCAGCCGCAGAGCAAAAAAATACATCCTTCTGCCGAAGGACGTTCGCAATATGATCCATATTATGAAAAACTGCCAGAAACCCACTTATTCAGCTTTGATGTTATCATCAAAGAAGCGCTTTGTCAAGCACGTGAGTCCGGTTCTGGCGGCGGCAATACCAGGAAATCCTGTTTTTGCAGGCTTTTCGCAGCAATATTTTTAAGCCGTCAAATGAGCCGTCAAAAAAGGAGGACTTATATGGCAAGAAAAGGAGAGAACATTTACCTGCGGAAAGATGGAAGATGGGAGGGCCGCTATATGAAAGGCCGCCGTCCGGACGGAAAGCCCAGGTTCGGTTCAGTTTATGGAAGGCAATACGGTGAGGTGAAAAAAAAGCTGGTGCTGATCAAGGCGGAGTTATATAAGGACGGGGCTGTGCCGCTTCTTTATGGAGATGGAAGCCTGCATGACTGGACGGAATACTGGCTGGAAGTGACGGTGCGCCCCTATATAAAAGAGAGCACATATGAGGGATACCGCAGAAATATAGACAAGCACATCTATCCGTATCTGAAGGACCTGCCCATTAGAGAGATCACGTCCAGCCAAATCCAGAATGCTGTGGACCGGCTGCAGTCACGCCTTGCTGCCAGCACGCTTGGCGGGGTCTGGCGGCTGCTGCGTTCGGTATTTACAGCCGCGCACAATGAAGGGCTGCTTCTGCGCAACCCCTGTCAAAAGATAAAAATCCCAAAAGCCGGACGTCGGGCGCCCCGGGTGCTGACGGTCCCGGAGCAGGCCAGGCTGGAACAGGCTGCCGCAGAGGCTGACGAAATAGAATATCTTCTCTGTCTCTATACCGGCCTTCGCGTGGGTGAACTATGTGCGCTGCGCTGGGAGGACATTGACTTTGAAGGGCGCATCCTGCATGTAGCGCGGACGGTACAGCGGATTCAGGATACGCGCAGACTGCACAAGACCCGCCTGTCTGTCGGCACGCCCAAATCCGACTGCTCAGTCCGTGAAATCCCTCTGCCGCTTTTCCTCTCCTCATTATTGGAAGAAAAACAGAAAAAGGATGGTGCATTGACCGGATACCTGTTTCCGGCCAAAAAGGGATGCCGTGACCCGCGCACCATGCAGCAGCGGATCAAAAAATTATCAAAACAGCTGGGGATGAGAGGCGTGCATATGCACACGCTCCGTCATACCTTTGCTACCCGCTGTCTGGAACACGGTATAGGATATGAGGTATTAAGTGAATTGCTGGGACACTCTTCGCCGCAGATCACGCTGAAATTTTATGTACACTGCACGCCTGCAACCAAGAGAAAGAGCATGGACCGTCTGGCGCGCGCTGTGCAGGCCGCGTAAAGATGAGCCGTCAAATCTGGTCGCTTTGTACCGCAAAAATCTTTTAAGCATAGGCATAGCCGCCGGACGCCGCAATATGGATCATATTGCGAAAAATGCCAGCCCCATTTCCTTACTTATAGTATCCGCTTTCTGTGCTTTTTTCATGCGGAGCCGGCGATTTCAATAAAATATGCATATCACGGCAGAAAAAGTGAAAATAAAGCCACAGACAGGGTACTGCCGCAGTTATGGCGCTGCGGAGAAACTGTGTGAAATAGGGGAACACGACATGGGAGATTTAAGTATGATGGGCACAGAAAAAGAGAACTCTGCAGGGCAGCGCTGCTTTGAAGGCATGGGAACAATGATTCTTTGGTTTACATCGTATGAGAAAAGAGTGGCAAAGGGTATCCTGCAGAATTTATACTATGAAAAAACATTTCCATTCGAGAGCATGGACCAGCTGTTGATGATCATGGATGATATTCTGGAGCTTGTTCACTGGCCTGAGGCAGAGTTCCCGCGTCAGAGTCTGGATGGCTGCTGCGGGTGCACGGACTTTGCCGAACTGGATCCTAAACTGGACAGGGCTGCAGCCGGTGCGGGAAAATGGCAGCGGGTCCGCAATGGAATGGAATGTGCTGCCGTGCGTATACTCTGCCGACAGCACGCGAGTATACAGGGTGAGCTGCGGATGAATGGCATTACGGCCAATTTCCGGAGCGGGATGGAGCTAATGAGGATGCTGCATCAGCTGTTGTTCAATAAATACGGCCAATCAGAATTGTCTTAGTTAGAGCGTGTTTGAAAATTCATTTCCGCAAATCCGTCTTCATGGACCCACCATAAATATCCGTAGGACAGATGGAGCTTTCCCAGCGGCTGTGTTCGCATGTGCTTTCATTGATCCACTGCTCCGACACAATCCGCTTACCGCCCCAAATCCCTTTGTTTAAGTATAACTGACCTAGCTTTGCCATATCCGCAGGGGAGAGCG
>OGGQ01001529.1_pt1 | contig 29516 bp, 38 predicted proteins | sample 1571191 | NCBI WGS metagenome assembly OGGQ01 (sample SAMEA2582061, study PRJEB24529) | metagenome | biome: Human gut stool | place: China | collected 2011
GAACAAACTTACAACTGAATCCTGTTTTCATTTACACAAAATTCTGGACAGTGTCGTTTTTCTTGAATAAAAATCCGCTAACCGCCACTCTGTTTCGAGTAAAAAGATCGTTACTTAGGATGCTCGTAGTTTCTTAAGAGTTGATTTGTCAGAGGATTGCTCCATCGAATTGAATGTCTTTTTCCGGAAAGGAGAAAGGCCTCGGATTAATGGTTTTGTTCATTATAACACTAAAACTAAATTAAGGTTACCAACAAATCTGTTGTAACGAAGAAGATGGCCCATCAGTACATAACTTACCTTTTTCATCGAAGAATAATCGATCCATACAGACCACTCTATCCCAATTCGGTTTTTGGCAATGCACATCAGCATGGCGATGATAAACAATATACAGATCACCATTCGGAGCCTCTACTATCGAATTGTGTCCCGGTGCAGAAACCCCTTTAGGAAGATCCGTAGTCAAAAGAGGATTATCCTCACTCTTTACCCAAGGCCCCAGTGGACTATCCGCATAAGAAACCCCTACTCCATAAAACTCATAGCCGGTATCATTGGCGGAATAAGTCATATAATACTTTCCATTCTTTTTAAACACATAAGCACCTTCATTGCATCGGTTCCTATCCCAGTTAACCTTTTCCCATGTTTGCGAAGCGCCAGATATAAAAACAGGTTCCCCCATCAATCCGGAAAGGTCTTTTTTTAATTTCACCCCATAAAGTTCACCAGTAGCCAACGTATCCTGCATTCCATTTTTGCTGAAATATACATAAGGCGTCCCGTCATCATCAACAAAAATGTCTGCATCAATGGCAGAATAGCCCAAGTCGAACCAAGGAGTATAAAGATCTATAAACGGTCCTCCCGGCTTTTCACTGACAGCAAGACAAGTAAGCATCCGATCCAAATCTTTCATATAACAACTGTAAGTCATATAAAACCGCCCTTCGTAATATTTCACCTCTGGAGCCCAAAAGCCATAACAGCCGATGTGATCCTTTGGTTTACGATACAAAAGACCTTGATACTTCCACCTAATCAGGTCGGAAGAAATATAATAAGCAAATCCTTCTCCTTCCGGCAATGCAGTCGTACCTGTCAGGTAATATAAACCACCGGCTTCATAGATAAAAGGATCAGCTATATACAATTCAGTACTGTCCGTTGTTTTTAAAGGATTCTCATAACACCTTAACTTCCTATCCGATATTTGATGACAAGAAAACAAAAAAACACTCGACAATACAAGCATCGTTTGATAAAAAAACTTCATATAAATGTTATTTTTGCAAAATATCCAGTAAATGTACTTCTATTTTTCTAATAACAAAACTATTTCCGATTCCTTTTTAAATGAACCCTAATCACATATTTGACAAACTACCGCTAAACTGAAAATTTAGCGGTAGTAGTTCACCAAATCCTATAATATCCCCCAATCCCTACATATGGAGATAAGCCATTTCGGCCAATCCCATAACCGGCCGTGATGCCTATTCCCCAGCGACGGGATGACTGCCGTTTTGTTATAGACATTGTCTTTCGAAATATATCAATACTATCGAGTGAAGGATTATATCCAGACACCCAAGCATGATAATCGTCCGTCAAGTATTCTTTCTGTGTGATCCTGATCGGAACAAAGATCGGCTCTCTCACTGTATCTCCCTCGAGTGTAATGTAGATGGGAAACATCTCCGGCACTGTCTGAATTACTGTTTCGTAGACAGGATAAGGGATGCTATCTCGAATCGTGTCACGATGGATAACAGTATCTGTTTTTTGGACAAAATCGATCTCTGCCCTCTTTGTACATCGGCCGGTCAGAAAACTGAGAAAACAAAGAATCAAAATCTGTATTACATGCCAAGTTTTCATGATTAATATTTCATAGCCATACCCATATTTGGATGCCGCCCGGATATGAAAAAGGCGGTAAATCTCTTAACTTGAAATTACCGCCCTATGATGATATGAAATAATTACGCTATTCTAAATCTATGACATCATGTAACGCCATGACTTTGTAAGCTGCAATTTTTCCATTTACAGTTAGTAAAACTACATCAACTAGATATGCTTTCTTTGTTGGGTTTGAATCTGAATGAAGTATCATTTCTTTTAACTCATCTGTTTCAAACACAACTGCCATTTTATTTTTAGATATAGCATCAATCACAGCCATGTTTCCTTTATCAGTCTCCATATCACTACGCATTTGGTATATGGTCATCAATTGCCTTGAATACATATCTGTAACAGGCTGAACGGATTTAATGGATTTAATTTCCTTTTCCAACTGGTTTTGAGCACTATTACCTTCTTGGAAGTTAAATGTGCAGTTGTAATATATATTGCTTTTATCTCCCTTATTGATGGCTCCGATTGTCGTAATCCCATTATTATCACCGGCTGTAACCAATGCGAGGTCTTTGAAATTTTTACATTCATTCAAATCTAAATCAGGCTTTAGCCCAACACCTTTCGTAAAGAAATCCAACACATTCTTGATGTAAGATGAAAATTCAAGAATGATGTTCATATTTTCTATAAACGGAAGTATTCCAGCTGATGCTATTTCACAAAGGATTATATCAATGCATCCTTCCTCTATCTTTTCTACATAAAGTTTGGATTTAGCAGCTTCTTTGCAATCCCCATTTTTCTTTGCAAATAAAGAAAAAAGATTTCCAATTGCATTCAAAGAAGTCACAAACTCTGATATTTCAATTGGCTTCGAATGCTCAATATGAAACAATATGGCATCCACGTTATTCTTTTGCTCCATCATCTTAACTCAATAAATACAATACAAAAATACAAATTTTAAATACTTGATCAGATCAATTATGTATGCTATAAATCATAATTCGGTAATTCCAACAATTCAAAGAGCGCTTCTAGGGACAAGAGCTATAGCATCTCCCACCCCGCAATAATATCACTCATCTCCGCCTCCCGTCCATTCTCCACCCGGCTCATTCCGGACACAATACGGATCATCTGCTCACGGTCGTTCACATTGATCGAATCATCAGCTGGAATTCCGGCATAATCAGATACAGCCATAATGTAGGCTTCCGTATGGTTATTATCCTCCGGTGGGGCCCAACGGGTAATCAGCTTACGGATAGTGTCGAGCTTGTAATTTTTGAAGTAGTTAGACAATATTTTAAACATAGCCCGGTATCCGTAAGCCATTGTTGTAAATTGCTTAAACGACTTATCCTTGCTTGGACGGATTTCTCCCTGAAACAAATCATCGTTAATCCGGATATTTCCGGGATTATTATTTCTTAAACCTCTTGGTAAATTATTCTTTTTCATTTTTATCCTCCTATTATTAATACCCATTCTGCGGTTCACGATCACCGCATTTCTTTCTCTCACATCTTTTCATGGCAAGTTCAAGCTTGACATCCGAATAGCTCTCTTTCAAAGTAAAAAGCTCATCCTGTACCTGTCGAAGCCTTCCGGTTTGTTCTACAAAGCGTTCTTCTTTTTCTGATAGCTGTTTTTGCAGGAACTCGTTATACTCACGTAAAGCCTTGAACTCCTCTACATCGGCATGGGCATCCTCGATACGCGCATTCGTTTTCCGGTTCGTATAGAAGCTAATCCCCCATTTTATCGCCTCGAATCCTCCTAACGTCCCGATTATTGTTAGTATATCGGTTAATTCTACATTCACTTTACACCTCCTTCCGTTTTTATTTGATCATCTTTGTTACGAGTTTTTTCATTGCCATAAGGCAGTGTTTGTTATTTCTCCGCCTCCGGCCTGTGATAGATGGGAGGCGGATTTTTATATTATTCGCCCGGTTACTCATCTTTTAGCGGTTCATCCAAAATTTTGACATACGTCGGCATCGTGAACTCAGAGAACATGCCGTTGCGATCTATGAAGTCAACACGTTGTTTGAGGTATTGAAGTTCTTCGTCTGTCAAAACGATATCTGTTGTTTCCGTTATGGCCGCTGCATCGGTAAACCCTATATTGATTTGCCCGCTTCCCATATCTTTGATAACGATACGCTTCTGATCAACCTCCGAGATCGCTATCTTACTGTCTATCGATACTTTCAGTTCCATGTTTTTTCTCGTGTCAAACTGTGGCAACACGGTGTTGAGTATTAATACTCGATCTTTTAATGTTAGTTCCATACTATTATTTTAATGATGTTATTGTCAAAAGTTCTTGTTAAACAAGTACCATGTTTGATTAATATATGCGAATGTAGCGCAATCGCCTTTACGCATATCAAGAGTTATCGAGTCTCCGTTTTCATTTACTAACGGAGTATTTGTGTCTTCGGGTCGTACACATATCGCATCAGTTGCGTGTCTCGAAACTATTACATGTATGAATATGACAGAATTATAACCGATTTCACTCCAGGAATCTCCATAATCGTTGTAAACAGTTCCCATTTTACTTGAGACAGTATTTCGAGAAGGTAGATAAACGTTAATATATGACGTTGGTTGAAAGAGATAGGTATCCATATAACCTATATCGTTTATAATCGCATTAGTCTTTGCCCCCGGTCTGACATATCTTGCGGTCGATATCGCACCATTCAGTCTTAACCCCCCATTGCAGAATAATGCGTAGTTGCGATAGCCACCATTAACATTTATCACAGCCCCATAATTTATATCGTTGTGATTAGTTGTATACTCAAGGCGCATCAAAGCACTTGTTCCCCCAAGCGTAGACGGCAAGGTATTTAGACCTAGGCCGGCCCATTTACCGGAAGATGAAAATCCCAAAAACGCATTACTTCCTGATGAATAAAGGAAAAATTTAGAAGACGATTCACCGGAATAGCGGTTATCCGAGAATAGTCCTCCAGACTCCATCCTAAGTCCTCCGATGTAGGCATCCCCATTTTGATAAACTTTAAACGGAGCATTTGCAGGTGTTGCATTTCCAGCCCAGATTCGAACAGAGTTTCCGGCAGTTCCACCTCCCGATAACCCGGCAAGTTTTTCTCCATTTGAATTTGCTATATAGATACTTCCTCTACTTTCCACGTTTCCATTGCTTTCTACCCGGAATGTCGGATCAGTGGGTGGTTGCCCTTTCGCCCCGGCTGTTCCTCCCGACCAAATACGGATTGTACCAGACGCCGACATTCCACCTGTGCTTCCAAAAGCGATCGCACCCGTAGTTATGAGTCCGCCATTGATCTCCGTTATTGTATTGTCATATTTTGAGGCAAGAACCCATTTAGAACCGCTATATCTATAGATATTCTCCCCATCCACCCATAAGTCATTTGTCCGCATACCCGATGTTGGAGCCGTCGTTTGATAAAATACCCTTGCCTTGTTATTTGCAGTCAATTGGGCGTTGTTGGCTACATTTGACGCATTCTCTGCATCCGTCAGGGCATCATTTACCCCATCATACAACGGTTGAAGGTTAGGACGGTCGGAAATGTTATTATAACCGGATGTTCCGGATTTGAATATCACAGGTCCGGTTATAGTCCCATTCACCAGATCAATCACCAATCGGGCTAACTTGTCCTTTATCAATCCTGTCGTGATCGTCTGGCCGGCAATCTCAGTGTATCCATAATTCGGAAGCCAAGAGCGTACGCCATCCTCCGGAGTATTGAGCACCCCTACCCAGAAATGATAGAGCCCTGTTTCATCCTCTAACTTTATCTGCCGTTCACTGACATATATTGAGCCATTTGTTCCTTCTTTTGGACATTTGGCATAAACATAATAGGCAAGCGAATTATTCAGCCGGAAAGAAGCCGCCGGAATAGCCCATTCACGGATTTCCTCGCTAACGGTAAAGTGTACTAACTTTCCTGTCGTATTCTTGAAATAGTTGGCATCATTGTCCGCATTCGGAATAAACTTCATTCCTATAAGCTCCATCTGCTGGGAATTGGTACCGACGATAAGTTGCGCCGTATGCACGGCCAACGGCTTGATAAGTTCGGTAAAATAATCCCCTTCCGGGTCAAACATCATGCCCAAAGTTTCCATCACGTCCCGCCATGAACGTTTCGTATGTTCCCGAACCGGCTTAACCGCATCCTCAATCTCTTCCGGCACTTTATTCACATCATCCACCAGATCCTTAAAACCATTCGATTCAAGGAAATCGGACAAGGTAAGTTCATACCGGTATGAAGGTGTACCGTCTTTCTCGATATACCTTTTTATTTTGGTAACACGAATCTCTCGATCGATATCCAACTGTTCGGAATATACGCCAACCATCTGACCACAGGCGATAAAGATGTTTTGCAAACGAAAAACAATTTCATCACATTTTCCTCGTAACTGGATGCGTTTCTCGCACTTGCCATCCAACCATGCTTGCGCCTCTTCCTGTAGCTGTAATGAAGCGTTATCCCTGTAGCTTTGCGGCATTTTCAGGCCGGTAAGGATAAACTTGTCACCGACAGAAAAATTAATGTCACCGGGGACTTTCAAGGCGTTTTCCTGGTCATTCTGCTTTAGTTTGAACTGTTTCAAGTCATTGTCCCAACTGTCTTCAACGATTGCAAGGTCATAGCCAGCCAAGCCGCCATCCTGGAATGTAACGATCACTTCCACCCCGTCCAACAGGCAATCGGTAAGATTGAAATCCATACCGGAAGCTCTCAGAGTGTAATCGTCGATCTTTTCTGTTACGGCAAACTCTCCTTTCGGAAAGATATGGTCGAATTGCATGGACTTTTCTATCCGGCCGTACTTCTCTACATTCTTTTCGATAGAAAGCCGGCCATCAGGCAGAAGAAGATAATCAGTGCCATAATCAGGACCGAGATTCTTGTCTGAACCGTATGGATAAAGAACCGTTACTGGTGGCGTATCATCAACAGCGGACACTTCCAGTTCGGTAAAACCCATTCCTTCGCCCTGTGCCAAGACAAGGCCGTTGCTTGAATACTCCCTCCTGCCGATATTTATTGTCTGGCCGGATATCCAGTATTCCGTATCCAATTCTTTAATGAGTTCGTCAAGTACCATCCCGACTTTCTTATCTTTGAAAGAAAGGGTAATCATCCGGGATTCGATACAGGATCCGGCCACCCAACCAGATCCTGTACGGTTCATGTTTTTGACAAATAGGGTTAGCCAGTCACGGGCGGTACCGGTGTAATAGTCGAAGTTCTTTTTCCGCTCCGGTGTACCATGAAGGAAAAACTCTGCATCCAAAAGGTCATACCGACTTGAATAGAACTGAACGGTATATTCCCAACCAAGAGATGTCTCCCTTTTCGTCACCTTCTCGTTATGCCGGACCTTGTATTTTGTCCCTTCAAAGTCTATATAGTCATTGATCTGAAGCTCTACCACATTACGGGAAAGAAAATTCAGGATAAGAGTGTCCTCTCCCATGATCTCTTCGACCGTATAACTGTTATCTTTCAGATAGACATCACAGACTACCGTATTTCCGCGCTTTATTTCCATACTGCTAAATAACCTACTTATTTTTAGGCAATAAAAAACACGGCAACCGGATATATGACATTTTACCGGTTGTCGTGTTTTAATATATAAGGTAGATGTTCTGTTTATGGTAGATTTCTAAAGCGCAAGTCCACACGCGCCAAAAGTCGTAGACAACGCTGCAATCTCACACCAGAACATCGGCTTCGTTGATACAAAGTCCTGCCATATATTACCACTCAACCGTTTACTCATGCCTATTACCGTGTAAACGATAAAAGCCAGCCACACCGGAATAAGAACCCACCAGAAAGACGTGCAGCCAACCCATAGCTGAGAAGAAAGCAACGTCAATGCCGCCGATCCACAATGAATGCGGTTTATCCAAGTGTCTTTGAAATCAGGAGCCAAACCGACACCAATCAAACCGATACAGGCTGCGATCGCCAGCAACCGCATAGTAAAGGTTGTACTCATTTCCCAAATGACCGGGAATAGGAACATAGCCGTCAGTGCCATGCTTGCTCCAAAGATCAATTTATGATCAAGAGTATAATACGTCGCACTAATTGAGTACGGTACACCTTTTGCCTTTATACAAACTGCTGCCGTATAAACTGCGATAACCAAAAAAGAAATAATTAATAATAACATGATTTTCAAACTTTATTGTTTAACTTTGTTTCCGGAGACCCTCGGTCCCCTAATTTTCTTTTTTTACAGCCTCCAATCTGTGATAGCCTGGAGGCTGTTTTATTATTCTTTCGCCACCGAACATTTTATATCTCCATTTGTTTTAAAAGAAAATACCCAACCTGGGGTTGGCGATTATCAATAATTTTTTCTGAATATACATTTGCTGTCTTTCTGCTGTGACAGCCCAAAGACAGTGTCACTAATTTATTAATACGGCCTTGCAGGCGGAGTGAAGTTTGATGTCCAACGGGCAATATTACTGATGCGAAACTCGTCAATCATACCGTTCAGATACAATCCATAATCTCGATATTTTCCGATCATTAAAGAACTATAGTACCCTGAAACCATCGTTGATGTGAAACCAGACGCATACACTCCATTTACATACACTTTCCAATATCGAGATTGTGACCTGACGATCGCAAGATGAACCCACTGATCCCGTGGCATCGTAAAATAGCATATTGCATCCCCTCGGGTTCCACCATACTGCAATCCAAAGAAAATGCGTCCGTCTGATTCCTCCATTATATCAAAGCTGTAACTTCCATAAGCAACGCCTTTTGACATTATACCGTTTTTCACACCACTTTTCAGTTTAATCCAAAAATCGACGGTATAGTTTGGATATAGGGACTCGTTTATGGCATTCGTTCCACTTATCTTTACATACCCGTTTCCTGAAAACGAAACGCAATTCTTGAATTTTCCCACTACATAGGACATATTACTACCAACATAAGGCTTGCCTGAGGCTTCATCTTTCAATGATCCATCAAAATGTAGCAACAGCAAAGTATTCCTGTCTACTTTCTTCCGTCCCATCATCAATCTTATCATACCAACCTCCTTTCCGCCGAAAGTCGGTCAGATACTTGAGTTAAGAGGTGTTTACCCCCCCGTTAACATTTGTAAACAATTATTTCTCATGACTTTATCTCCTATTTTTTAGTCGTTAATATCTTGTTTCATCTTTTTCAACGGCAGATCATTCTTCGTAAGCCCAATAGCGGATCAGGACAGTGCCATCACCGCCGTTACCGTAAGTACCACAACCGCCACCACCGTAACCGCCACTTTTTCTATTGCCATTTCCAGTTCCGCATCCTTTGTCGTAATCGGATTCTCCACCCATGCCCCCATTTATATTTCTGTCTGAACCACCACCTCCGGCATTTCGTTTCCCAGTAGGTTCGCCAAAATCGCGGGTTGTATGCCTTTGACCCTTTCCTCCGCCATATAGGGAACCAGCTGGATAGAGAGAGCCATTTTCATTGCGGCTGCCGATTCCGTTAGATCCATCAGAACCCGCTTTAGCCGTATCTGAATCATCTCCTGCTCCGCCACTTCCGCCGTTGCCACCAGTATATGCTCCGGCATTACTTCCGCCTGGATAACCATTACCCGCACCATTTCCGCCATTAGCTCTATAACTTGAATTTAAGAATTGAGAGTATCCACCGTTGGGGGCAACTTCAGAATACCCTCCAATTCCTCCTTTCCCAACTGTTATCGGAATTGACTGACCCGGTGCAACAGAGATAGCATCACCGTCTCTCCATCCGGATGTATCTTTTTTGAAGGTTTTAGTATAGCCGCCACCTCCACCGCTTCCATTATGTCCTGCACCCCCTCCTCCGACAAGAAACACATCAACCTCCCTACATCCTTTAGGTACGATCCAGGTATAATTCCCGGCAGGATAGAACCTCTTGGTGAACAACTGCAACTTCTTCCGTCCCATCATCGACCGTCTCATCTACGCCCTCCTTTCTTACGATAAGAGGTCGTAACTTCTTTATTTAGAGAGTATTTTACCCCCCCCCCGTTTAACTTTTAATAACATAACCTGTTTCATTGCTTTACCTCCTGTACAATTGTGGGCAAGTCTTTCAAGTCGTTCGGATAACCTGTAACGGTTGTCAGAATGCAGAGATAGATCACACCGTATTGTTCATAATATTTGTCTTTCTCGAATGCCATACCCTGCACGTATGGAATAGGATCATCAAGCGTGCCTGCGTGCTCAGCTTCAACGATCTTATACAGTGAAGCAGTTTCTATGCCCGGTTTCCAGTCGGCTTGCAGCTTGTGCTTTTGTATCACTTCAAACAAAGTGTCGCTTTCTCCTTCCACTACTCGAAGCCGGAAGCCTATTTCAACTTCCTTGCCAAACTCTGCATCTTTCTCACCCCAAATGGGGAATAAGACCTGCATCTCCAACGCTTGGCTGGCTGTGAGAGACACGCTGTTCATCATCGCACGGGCAAAGGTCACTGCCTGCGCTTCCGGGGATTTAGCGATTGCCTTATCTGCTTTAGTTTGCAAGGCTGCCGTTGTTGTATGGATCATTTCAGGATAGCCTTTCACCACGATAGCTTCGACCTCCTCGGCTGTTTGGGCGGCATCGATACGGGATAGTAAGCTGTCTGTCACCTTGCCGCATTGCTCCGAATAGTCCGCTATTTCGTCAAGAGCAACCGTTAAGATATTCGAGGCGTAAAGATGACCGCCTACTTCGACTTCTTCCTGCCGGCCACACTTATCCTTCACTTGCAGGGTGTTCGAGACGTATGCGTCCTGTTCATCAATATAATAATGATGGATGTCTTTGTCGTAGATTTCTTGCCGTTTGGCATCACGGGCACGCCAGAGCTTTTCTTCCGGTGCCGGTTCGGGTTCCGGAGTGAGTTCCTTCCGCCAACATTCCAGCGGACTTGCCTCCGGATGGTCGGTGTGGAACTGTTCCTGTTCGGCGTCTAACAAGAGATATGCGCCGTCGTTATATTCTTCTTCCATTGTGCCTACCTTGTAGGAGTCAGGAAGGGGAGCGTCGGTCTCCCAGAATTGGATTTCTTTTTGGATGTATAGCATAATCAATTTAATTTTAATCCTTTACCGCCATTGTATAATTGATTTATCTCACTTCTGGATAATATGCGTTCAAATATGGAGACTTCACATATAAGTCCATTATATGATCGTTCGGTTACTGATGTGAAAAATATATCATCCAGACCTATGTAGAAGTGAGAACCTTCGTAGAATGGATCATTTATTGTCTTAACAAGTGTAGCATTTTCGTAAACACTCATCGTGTTATTATCGTAAGTTACCACATAATGACACCAAACATTGAATTTATTGGTTGTAATATTAATTCCATCATTAATATTTTGAATGTTCTTATACCTCATTTCAAGTCCATATCCTTCTCCGTCTTTTATTCGGCTTACTATAATTCCTCCGTATCGGTCTACTGATTCGTTATACTTTTTAGCCCACAGGGAAATACTATATGCGTTTTTCTTTACATATCCCGTTGTCGGTATCCTAATTCCAGAATCGTTTATAAAATACGCAGATTTATTTCCTGTAAAAATGCTATCGTCTTTCCATTGTACATTGTTTTTTAGCTCGCCTAATACCCCATTGACACATTCATACGAATCACCGTTCAATGGAAAGTAATACTTAGCATTCCACTGATTGGAAAAATCGGATTCGGTATCTTTTCCCGTCATCACCCGTCTCTTCATCTTTCACCTCCTTTCATTATACTCTCACGACAATTATCCCATGTTCTTTTTTCAGCGATACCCCTGTGGCTTTACCAGCTGGCAGTTCAACGCTTGTTTCCTCCGATTGCCAGCCCGAACCGTTTGGGATCGGTTGGTTAATCGTTGATCCGGTGTTGTTCTTAATGGACAGATAAAACTCCTGCATCTCCGGTACGCTTCCTATATTCGCAAAGTTGATCGCCTGCACAGATGTACTCGAATAGGCAAAACGCAGGTTGTAGGGCGAAGAGGGAAGCGATGACAAAGAACTAACATCGACATACTCTTTGAGCCGCAAGGAATCGGATACCTTTGTTTTCTCTTCGTTGCTGTAGTCATTGGTTGACAGACCTTTTCCCGTTACAGCTTCAACGACTTTCACCCATCCACCGGCTTTCCTGCCATACGCAGATGTGTCGGACGGAGCATCTACAGTGATTGCCCCATCCTTGCCGGGAACGCCCTGTATGCCCTGCAGACCCTGTTCGCCCTGTGGACCCGTTTCGCCTTTCTCGCCCTGCAAGCCCTGCGGACCTTGTTCGCCTCGTTCGCCCTTCGGACCCTGTGCGCCTGTTTCTCCTTGGGGACCTTGTTCGCCCCGTTCGCCTTGAGGACCGGGGACACCCTGCAAACCCTGTTCTCCTTTGGCTCCGGTTTCACCCTTTGCGCCTGTTTCGCCCTTGTCTCCCTTATCACCTTTTGCACCTTTAAGGTTCGGTGTGTCGAATGTTCCGGCTGCGGTCGTTATCTGGAGAATATATGTCGTTTCGTTATTGGTTTTGACACTGACCTGTATATCCTGCAAAACAGCCGGAAGATCTGCAAACGTATGCACTCCGTCGGATAGCTTCATGCTGAACTTGCCATTCTCCAATCGTTCGAAGAGCCATACCGATGCCGGATAGACCGTCGTATCGCTTGCCCATTCGGCGGTCGTCTGTTCGATCTGTTGATAAATAAATGCACCTTTCTTACTCATTGCTTAAATATCCTTGTTTTATCGTTCGTACTGATTCATTGTAATAATTGGCTCCTGTCAGATAAACATTACCGGGCAAGGCTGTACCGCTGCCGGATTCCTGCCACGAAGCTTTTCCCCCGGCAAGATCATAAAGCCGGTAGAATACATATTCGCCATCTTCCGCTACACGCACATCATCACCGATACGAAAATTGATGGTTGTACCGTCGGTATTGACATAGCTCAATGTATTTTCGTCCGGGATAGCCTCCAACGTCGGGATCTCCGGTTTGTTCTTGATGTAGTTTTTATTGACAGGATCGGTAACGTTCCAGTCGGGTTGCAGTCCACTGATGACTCCTTCGGCGGCTTCGGCTGCACGATTGGCGCGGTCGGCGGCTGTGTTGGCCTTGCCGGTTGCGACTATGGCATCTTCCTTTGCTGCATTAGCAGCCAAAGCAGCCGTATCCGCCAGTCCTGCCTTTTCATTGGCCAGAGTAGCGGCAACATTGGCTGTATTTGCCGCCTTGTCTGCATTTTCTTTTGCCGTGTTTGCGGCCAAAGCTGCATCCGTCGCCGATTTTGTAGCAGTCTCGGCAGAAGCTATGGTATCATCCGCACGCTCTACAGCCGCATTAGCATTTTCGGCGGCAGTTGTAGCCGAGGATGCTGCTTCATTCGCTTTATCCGTTGCGGTATTGGCATTTAATGTTGCCGTGTCAGCCTTTCCTGCGGCATCATTGGCCTTTCCTGCGGCTATATTGGCTTCAACAGTTGCTTTATCTGCTTCTTCCTTTGCCATATTGGCTGAAGCTGCTGCGGTATCGGCATTCTCGGCTGCGGTATTGGCTATACCGGCTTTTTCCTCCGCCAATGCAGCGGCAGCAACAGCCAATTTGGTCGCTGCATCAGCATCTCCGGCAGATTGAGTTGCTTGACCAGCTGCGGCATTTGCTAAAGCTGCGGCATCATTTGCAGCCTTGGTTGCCGCCTCTGCGCTCACTTTTGCGGTGTTTACATTCGATATAGCAGTATTAGCTTCCTCCTTAATTTGGGACATCTGTTCACGAACCTCTTTTGCCGCATCCGTTGCCGGCTTCATAAGTTCGGCCTTATCAGTCTCTGTCAGATCAGAAAAATGCAGTTTCAATTGATCCACTTCTGCTGGTGTCAGATCGGAAAACTTCATTTTCAATTCTTCACGATCGAAAATATCCACGTATGCACTATCCGGCTCACCTTCGTATTTCATTTGAAGCGTACCGTTCAACTTTCGAAAAACCGGCTTCTCTCCTTTCGGCCCACGAATTTTCTCAATTTCCAACAGATTCTGCCAAGCACCATTAGCTCCTTGTTTCCAAAGGATGTATTTATCGTTTATCCCTAAAAACGCACTAAGGCCGGGATCGCCCTGTTTACCTTTCATTGCAGAGGGCAAAGCACGCTTAGGTCTCCCACCCTGAATGATCAGGATCATATCATTATCGGTTATTGTTCCGGCTGCCGGAAGCAAATTAGCCCTGATTATTTCAAATTCTTCTGCCATATCAATTGAAAACTATTATTCTACCTTGCTCATCTGCCAATAACCCCAAATCCGGATCTTTCAGCACACGGTAACGAACATCACCGCCGGCATCTATCCAACTCACCACGGGAGCAACAACAGAAATAGTGAATCTTGCTCCTATCCGGTTCTCCTGCCAGACTTCCACAGAAAAGGACGGGCAATCAGTATAGTACACCTGAATGATACCATCCAACGTCTTAATATATAATTCCTGATTTCCTACACCGGATATCTGGCTAAAGAATGCCCGATAATTATTCAGAAACTCTTCCACACTGCCGGCCAACATCCAAAGGGACAGTTTTATTTCCCGATGCAGGGTTTTGATTGTCGAAAGGTCTACCGTACGGCCATCGGTGAACGGCGCCTTAACCGCAGGATATTTCAAGATGTCCTCCTGGTTATCGTCCGATCCTATACCGAAGTCTGCAAAGTCTATCCCATTAATCGCATACTGCCCGCGAAGCCCGATACCGCCGGCCGGAGTTGCCGGATAAATGGCATGATTGTCCTCGACAAAAGAAAGTTCAAACACAGATACGTTCTCCCCTGCATTAAATGGCACAGGCTGTTCGTGAGAAGAGCCGGCATTGAATCGTAAGCGGTTGGTCATACCGGCAATAAGATTGAATTCCCGATAGCCCGGTGCGGACAGATCAGCAACAAACTTTCTATACCCAGACCAGAACTGCTCAAGCGTTTCTGCCTTCATGAGGAATTTCAACTTGACGGTCTTAGGTTCGAACTCCACAACCGAGAGATCGGGGTCGATTCCGTCGGCTTCCGCCCAGTTGTTATATTTGATTGCCTTACGTTTGGGGTATTTCAGAAGATCATCAAAAGAACCTTCCAATAATTTACATCCCCATTCAGTATATACGTCTTTTCCGTCTATTGTCATAATACACGTGCTGTATGGTCTTTATGAGTTATTACCTTACCGCCAGCGTTCTTTACGAACACCACGGCATAGTTACTCGCATGGATCTCGGCTTCCGCCCCATGCATCAGGATCACGTTGTAGCGGCCGATCGTATCAAAATGAAGGATTGCCTTGGAACCGGCCAGGAATACCTTCACCGGATTCGTCAGCTCCACATCCGTATCGATATAGATTCTCATGCATTCGGCCTTCTTGCCCCGGAACTCCCGTAATTGTTCCATAGACGGGAAATTATTCTTCGTGCAGAACTCCGTACCCTGCGGCGTCAGCAGAAGGCGCATAAGCTCTTCTTTGTTTTCCGTGCCATGCAACAACCTACAGGCACCTAACCGGTTTGCGATCTCAAAAAACTCTTTGTCCATCATGTTACATTTTTACTTTTACGTTAATAGTACCTTCCAGGGCATCAACCGTGCCTCTAGTGTTTTCCGATATCTTACCGGCAACCTCTTTGATCTCTCTCGTATTCTCGGCGATCCGATCGGTATTCTTTTCCACTTTATCTGATAGTTCGCGGATGGCCCTTACGTCTTCCCAGCCTCTGGACTGCATCTCATAGATCAGCCGCATTTGCTCACGGATCGGTTGCATACCGCCACGGATATCTTCCAGCAGGATACGGACGGCCCCAGTCTGACCGGCCAACAGGTCGATGCTTTCTTGGGAGGCTTTGGCATATGCGCCTTTCAGGGAATTTTCAGAAACTTCTTCTTTCTCCGGTTCTTCCACCTCATCTTTCATCAGGCTATCAGCCCAACCGAACTGCCTGTCAATCTCTTTTTGCAGTTCTTCCGCCATGTTATAGATATAATCCTGCTCCCAGCCGGAAAGGACATTGTCGGCATAGAACTCCTTCAGTTTGTCACGAATCTTCTCCATCGCACCGGAAGATTCCGTTGCTGCCTTGATGGATTCTGTGACCATCTGGCGCATCATCTTTTTGACAGTATCCTTTGCCGATTCTGCCCGGTCTTCACCGGAAGCCCACGCTTCGGCTTGTGCGTTAGCGAAGTTGTCAATGGCGGATTTCAGGTCTTCCCCGAAGATGGCATCTTTGGCCTTCTCCTTGTTGTCCGCTATGGCTTCGTTTATCTCGTCAATTTGGCTTTGCCATTCTTTTATCCTATCCTTATCGGTATTCTTTTTATCCTGTTCTTCACGGATTTGTTGTTGGATTAAAACTTTCTGTTGTTCCAACAGTTTGTTCTGCTGATCGATCAATCGGGAAGCATCATTCGAATAAGCCTTCTGAATGGATTTATCCAATTTTTCGTATGATTTATCCAATGTGTCGATCTGATCCTGCAACCGCTGAATACGTTTTTCGTTCTTCTTGTCATGGATTTTGGCGATGGCACCGGCCAAAGATGTAACAACGCCAATGGCAGCACCGGCAGACGCACCGATCGGACCGAACATGGAACCGGCTTTCGCACCGTTCATTGCAGAACTTACAGTGTCCATAGCCACACTGAAACCTTCAGCTATCCCACCGAATACACCACCAAACGAATCTCCGAGCTTCGAAAACGTATCAGAAAGGAACTGTCCGGCCTGCATGATCTCATTCATGCCCTCCTCTATCTCAGCCAAACCCTCTTTTAACTTCTTGGCATCACTTTCAGAGGTAAATACTTTTTTTAGGCCATTTGAAACTTTATTAAAAGAGGTTTCCATTTGGTCGGCTTCACGGCGGACATTGGCTATTTCATCCTTGATGGCCTTCAACTGATCCGGTGACTTGCGAAGCACATCAAACTGCTCTTTGGTAATACCGAATGAATTATCAGATGAATATTCCCCTCTTTCAAGAAAAGACAAGAATTTTTCCGCTTCATCCGCAATGGCACGAATAGAGGTGATATTCTTTTTACTCATATCATCAAACAGCCGGGTGATAATGGAGGTACTCTTTTGGGCTTCATTATCCACGTCTGCCAGTTCCTTTTTCATACCTTCTGCAAGGGAAAGCCGTTCCCATTTCGTTGTAGCCTTTGCTATTTTCTCATTATAAATAGCCGTGATAGCCTGACGCTTTTTCTGATACGAGCCGTATTCTTTCAGGTATTCGTTCATGGCGCGTTTCTCTTCCTCCAGTTGTTCCTTATTCACATTGGAGGTCGATTGCTCTCGTTTAACGTATGAATTGACCAAAGCGGTACGGATCTCCACAGTCTGCTCTTTGCTCAGTTTGCCGCCTTGCACGTCTTTCCATTCTTTCTCCTTGGCGAGTATGGCTGCGATCTCATTGTCATAGTCAAGATAAATTTGGGCAATCTTCTTGTCGGATCCTTCTTTCATCAAGTCGATTTCGGACTGTTGATTTTGACGGCGGAAGGAAAGAAGTTCGTTAGCCAATTTCTTCTGTTGCTTGATTTGATTTTCAGCATTCTTATCTTTTTTATTTGAACTGGAGTATTTGTCTATTTGATCCTGAGCCTCCTGTATCTGTTTGGTATATTCATTCCATTCTTTTGAATTTTTCTTAGAAATATCCAAAGCATCACGAGCAACTTTAGCATCTTTTTTCAGCTTTTCCCAGTAGGATTTATTCCTTGTTTCTTCCTTTGTAGTTTCAGTTTTTGTCTCTGATAATTTTCTTTTGAAATCATCTAATGCTTTTTGTTGACGTTTAAGATATGCCTCTTCTTCTGCAATAGCTTTATTATTGTTGACTGTTAATGGTACTCCCGTTGATGGTGACACACCTATAAGCCTCCCATTTTCTTCTCGCAACCTCTTTAATCTCGAAATAGATTCATCTATATTCCGGATATAGGAATCATAAGTATTTGTGTCACGCTCTTTGTTTAATAGCTTATTTGCCTCCGCTAAATCAAGTACAGCTAACTCTTCCCGTTTATATGCTCCTGTTATAGCAGGTGATAGTTTTTGTAATTGTTCATAAGCGGATATTTTAGCTAATTCCGTTTCTGCCTCATCTTGCATTACACGTATTAATGATTCAACTTTATTTTTTCGTTCTTCCTCACGTTGAATCATCTTATCCTGTTCTTCATTGAATCGTTTTTGCGCTTTTTCTGCTGAAGTGATACTTGTAGACATAGCCAACATTGTAGCGGAAAGTCCTGCAACCACCGTAGCGAGTGCAACGTATGGATTGGTTATCATAGCTGCATTTAATGCTAATTGAGCCTTACGAGCTAATATGCGAGCATTAGTAAGCCCTATCTCAACAATAGTATGTTTACTTTCAGCTGCTGTTACAAGCATTACCGCTGTACGATATGTTCCGTATGTTGCGATCAGACCGACAAGTACCTTTCCAATAGTTTCATAGTTATTTATCAAAGAAGTGGTTGTTTGAATCCCTTTTATTATTACATCTTCCGACTTTTGTCCCAATTCATTAAAAACACCATCCATTGCATCTTGCATCATTGACAACTGGCCATTGATAGTCCTTGAAGCGTTCTCTGACATCTGATAGAACTTTCCGCCTGCGCTTGTAGCGTCAATAAACGCCTGTTGTACCATTTCTGCGGAAATTGCTCCATTGGACATTTCTTCTTTAAGTGCAGCAATAGATTTTCCTGTTTTGTCAGACATGATTTGTAACGGATTGAATCCGGCATTAATCATCTGATTAAGATCTTGCCCCATCAACTTTCCTGCTGCCGACATTTGAGAGAAAGCCAACGTAAGCGAGTTAAACCTTTGGGTATCTCCCATAGAGACATCGCCAATAGCCTGTAAATAACGTGGTACTTTCTCGACCTCGATATTAAAGCCTAACATCATCTGCGTAGCTTGGGTTACATCAGAAAACTCAAGAGGAGAAATCTTTGCATATTCACGGACTTGTGACATAAGTTCATCCGCCTTTTCTTTGCTTCCAAGCAAAGTTTGAATAGCGGTGTCTGCTGCTTGAAACTCGCCACGAACACGAACCATGTTTGACAGAAACTCCTTAATGGAGTATCCTCCCAATAATTTTTTGCCGACATTAGACATCGCTTGTTCTATCTGCTTTGTCACACCGACATTCTCTATACCCTCCTGTTGATATAAAGTATACTCGTCACGTAGTTTTTTTACCGATAGTCGTGCATTAGCCTGTTCTTGCGTTAATCCAAATAAAGCAGCTTTCTCTCCATCCAAGGCCTTGCGTGCAGCGTTGTATTCTTCCAATTTCTCATTAGCGGACAATGGATTTCTTTTCAATGCAATACGATAGGCCTCTCCAAGTCGTTTTACATCAGTCTCTACATCTTTAATAACAGCTTTTTGAGTGATAATTTTTTCTGATAATCCGTTTACAACTTGCGAAGCATCGAATATTTTCTTTTTAAAACCTTGGTTTATTTCATTGCCTGCACGTACTGCGGAAGTGACAAGAGAATCCAATTCTTTCGTATTTTTAGCAAGTTGAACTTCCATTGCCCGGAAAGTAGCCGGAGAAGTATTACTATCCATCCCGGCAATAGTAGATTTTAACTTATCTATCTCTTCCCGTAACTTAATGACTTTTTGATAGTCAGCTTCTATGTGAAACGCTAATTTAGGCATACATCAATGTTTTGGATAAAAGTACATCAGACCAATAAAGTAGTAGAATTTTATGGGAATAGATACATGACAATGAAAAGATTGTCGTGAATATAGAATCATGCTCCTCTTTTTTGTCTCATAAGATCCTTTCCCGACATCTTTTTTACTTCAGTTTTCTCTTTGTCCTCATAGACAGCCCTCGGTTTATCAGCACTCATCAAGAGCAAAAGAAGATAAGGAAGATCCTCATACACCTCCCTGTAAGAAAGGTTCAAATTTTCCATGAATAAGGTAATACTTCCTACGATGGTATTGCCTCCTACTAGTTGGGTTTTACTATCAGATTTGCCAGCTCCATCGCTAACTGGCAGACTACGAAAAAATCACGTCCGGTTATTAACTCAAAAGCGACAAAATACGCTTGCAATAATTCTTCTTTAGAACCTGAAAGCATCTGCCGTTCGAGGCTTTCAGCTCTTTTTTGATAATTCGGGACATCACCAACCACCAAGAATGAAAGTCCCTTGACGATATTCTCCAAATTGACAGGAGCAACCTTCATTAATTCCCGCACAGTGCCATTTTCCGGTAAATCGACCTTACTTAAATATTGGGTAGCCCTCATTATCACTTTGATAGAAGGAGCTTTGATTACATATACTGTTCCCCCTACAACAATAGCTTTTCCATAAGTACCGGAAAGTAACTCTGATATGTTTTTTGAAACCTCACTCATAGTTTAAATATTAGAGGGTGATTGCTCACCCTCGTCATTAACTTATCCACCCAAAGTTGTATCCTCCCCGTCTTCCCAGCGCTCAATAGGAACGCCGGCTTTGGTTGGTTTCAACGCCGTAAAAACAAGGGCTAAGCCAATTGCTTTTTCATTCGCTTTACCAGAAGCAGAAACACCGGCACGAGGAAAAATAATTTTCACACCATCTTCAGTTGTGGCACGGACGGTAAACTCTTTACTCTCTACATGGTCGGCACGCTCCCATGTGCCCGGCTTACTCTCTGACCCCGCCGTAAACTTACCACCTTGGAATTTAGCCTTAGTCTCAAGATCATACATACCAATAGAAGCATTGATCTTAACCGCACCCGGCTTTTTAGAGGAATAATAGGTATTTCCAGCTACATCTTTGTAATCCTTAACCTCCGGATCTTCATCCTCATAAGTGAAGGTGTCCTCATGAACTACCGGGACTTCTTCAAAAACAGAACCTTCGGCACCACCAGCCCCGATCGGCGCAACCTCCAGCTTCTGAAGGTTTACCACCACAATTTTTTTATTCTCTGCCATAACTATTTTACATTTAAAACTTCAAACAAAACACTAACATTCACATAATGACACTTTAAAGCAGTGTCCGCTTCCGTTCCTATATTATAGATAGAATAGCGATAAAAAGAACCATTATAGGAACCTGTACTCCTTAATATCTTCATAGCTTGTCTTTCAAGCTCATTCAGTCGGATAGAGTTGGCTTCATTCTTGCTCAAATCGGGCACACAAAGATTCACTTCTGCGAAAGACTTCTTCCAATAAGTCCCCGGCTGTTGCTTCTTCGTGTGAATGACAATCCTTTCGGACTTCAATTCACCCGTCAGCGTTTCCCCTGCTGGTACTATACCTATCCCGAAAGCCTTGCAATCCCGATAGAGAATGTTTCCTATGTCAGTAGTTACTATCATCCCAATGCTTCGATACGTTGGTTGAGAATGTTCAGATACTCACCCATATAATCGCGCTGTTGCAGAAGCAAATCACGTTGGTGTTCGTCTTTTACAACTTCTTTAAACTTGGGAGTGTCTACAAAAGCACACAGTTTACTAAATCTTTCAGCCAAATCCTGCCGTTCGATAAGTAAGCGGTCTTTGAATGTTTCAGCCACCTTGTATGCCTTTTCAAACACATCTTTAGGCGACCAACTCTCGTAGCCGTCTTCGTATACCACCTTGTATCCTTCTTCCACTTGTTCCATAGTTCTTGGAATAGCATCAGTGGGCAGATATACCTTACCACCCTTGCGAATTGCAGGTATAGCCTGAACTAACTTTGTACCAATATACTTTTTCATTTTTCAAATTCTTCTTTTAATCGTTTCTCCGCAAATAAAGCGGTACTACTTAAAACATCATACCCTTTAGATTCTACGAATGATGCGTATTCCGCTTCGTTTTTCAGTGTCAAACCATCTTTATCGACATCGTAATCATTGGACGTTCTCAAAGTGAGTGTATGGTCTTTATAATCGCCATATTCCTCTGCGTACTTCACGGCTTCATCCCCCACATCAATCATCTTCTTTTCGACCTCCCATTCTCCTTCATCGAAAAAAGAGTCGACATCTGAGAAATCGAAATCTACATCCATAATTCTGAGTAGTTAAAGTAGTTTGTACTCTTTACCGTGTAGACTTCGCCTTGACCTCTTACGCCATCACCATCCATGCAACGTACTTCATCGCCAGCCTTGACAGTAATTCTTTTCTCACATACTACATGATAATTCGGACGATACACAGAGCCGTTATCAGATGAAAACTCTTTGGTAGTGTTATCATCACAACGGCATTTGCCTACCTCCTGCCAGTATTCACCACCTGTACCGGGAATGGGTCTTCCGAACTCATCCTTAGCCATCGGGGTGATAACTTTAACCTGCAATATGTGTGGAGCGAATATCATAAGAAAGTCACTTTAGGTTTGTTACCCAGTTCGTCTTTCAAACCGTACTGTTTACACAGCCATGAGTACAATTTCATTAGACTATCAACATAATTAGACCAAGACACAGAAAATCCGCTTTCGCTGACCGAAGATGGGTTTTGTATCATCCACGGAATTTGCTTTGCACAAGCGACCTCTAATCTTGCCCGATTTTCCTCGGCAAAAGGTTCTTCACCATCCAATCCCGTTCTTGAAAGTATATTTTCAACTACAAGATTAGACGGGGTGTTCTTATCAAATACGCTTAGTACAAACTCCTTGTTACTCATGGCTGCTATCATTCAATATGGTGTAATCAGTTTACTATATGCGGTATAGCTATAATGCGTACAATGTTTAGATTTATAGATGTATCTGAACGGACATTTTGGAACATTAATTCGTATCCCTTGAATAGCCGCTTCCTCTTTCATCGAACACATCATAGCCGGGTTATTTGCAACCAAGAAGACGGGAGGTGTCATGGTCAGTACAACACAATCAGCCGGAGCCGTTTCCAAAGTGATAAACTGAATATCCGGCAAACCGGCATTAACCGATGGATTCACGTATTCACACTTAGGAGATTTCACACTTGATGCCTGCACGCTCAACGAAACCAAAGACATCATTAAAAAGCCACACATGGCAAAAATAAAATTCTTCATTTCTTTTCTGATTTATAAAATTAGACAATGGAAGGGTAGAAGCACTACCCTATCCTTTTACTCGATACCTAATGCTTCTTTCAGTTTGGCTGTTGATTCTTCATCCAGTTCTGCAACCTTAGCCAAAAGAGTTTCCTCTTTCATATTGCCGGAAGCCTGCGCACCGATAGACTTCAAAGCGTCAACCAAAGCCTTCTTCTCAAACTTCTTTTCAAAGAGGGAGATTTTCACCTCCTTCTTTTCTTCAGGGGCTTTCACTTCGGTATTTTTTGCCTCAATCCGTTCAGCAAGTCTGCGGCTTTCCATATCCAGCACACGGGCTTCCTCACCGACTTCAATCACTTCACCGGGAGTATAATACTTTCCGGTGAACTTGTCGCGGAAAACTGATATAACCTTTACTTTCATATCCTACCCCCTTATGCTGATTGGATGGATGCAATTTCGCTCAAATCGAAATTGGTTATCAAATCTGGATTGGAAATCTGCGGAATCCACTCTGCCGTATATTCCATGTAGCGACCGTTTTTGTCACGGTGGTTGGAGATAAGCATCTGCCCCTCTGACGGGATATAAGTACGTCCTTGTACTGGATCTGTCGCTTCATACGGGGTATGATGGCGCATATAACCAATGTTGTCAGAAGGTAACAGAGTAATACGGTTATCCGCGTAAATCTGCACATTCTTTCCCGTCTGGTCTTTCACGTAGTCCTCCTTGATTTCAATACGCGGCAAACCGATGCCGGTGAACACTTCGGAAGCCAAAGAAGAGGAAACCAATCCCGTACTCAACTTCATTTCGTTGCTGCCGAGAATCATCTTGTACTGCTCACCAAATTCAGATGAACCAAGAATAAGCTTGTTGAAAGATGCACGAGTCATAACCATCTTGGCATAAACGCCATAGTCCGGTGCCAAGGAATGAAGTTTCTCTCTCAAATAAGAGATAAACATATTCTTTCCGTCCACAACCACATCTCCACTTTTCGGCTTGATAAAATTGAACGGAAGGGTAATCTCCAGCAGTTTATTATTGGTCTGACCGGAAGTGATTGCAGCGTCTTTGTTGTAAACGGTGGCTTCACCAAGCATCAACAGCGCACCGACAATAATATCCATACGCTTGTGGGCAGCAAGGGTAATCTGACGGTAGTCGTCTGCCAGGAAGTTTACAATCTCTTCCATTGCAGCCTTTTGGTCGGCTGGCTTAGCTGCATTGAACTTGTCAATCAAATCCTGCAATTCAGAAAGACGGTCAATAGACATCTGATAAGCATCACCCAAATAGGCAATCTCACCATATCCGGAACCGATGTTCCGACGTTCACGAATGGGTTTCTCTCCAAAACGTGAATTGATAGAGCCGGCCATAACTCCGGTTACAGAACCGATATAATCCTTGAACACACGAGTAGTTACTCTGCGGAAAGTAAGATACTGCTGCCAATAGATTGTGTCCTTGCGTGTCTGGTTCACACGTCTGATGATAGCGGAAACGATGTTCGCATCATCGAATAATGTTTGAATCGTTAAAAACATATCCTACCTCCTTACTCGTTAAATTCAAACCATCCCTTCATGTTGGCTTTATCGTTCTCGGAGAACGGCATAACCAATTTTGAAGGGTCAATCTCTGCGGCTGTACGAAGCAATGAAACCAATGTAATTCCGTCCTCAACCTTTGTACGGTTGTACAGAGCCGAATTAGCGACATGCTTTTGCTTTAAACCATCAACTGCAACCGCATTGAATAATACAGCATCTTTGGCAATATTCTCACCAAAAGCAGCCTTAATAGTCAATACATCATAACCGGCATTAGATTTATCAATTGCCGTTACTTCTGCGCCTTTCTTGCCGCTTCCGACAAACATACCCACATAAGCCAAAGAGTTCTTGGCTACTTTGATAGACAAAGCCTCTCCACCAGTGGTATAGGCTTCTACAACTCTCACATTGATTACCGCATAAGCGAACTTGTTTTTCAAGTCCGCACAAATCGGTGTAAATCCGGGAAGAAAACTTCCCACTACCAGGTTCTGCGTATCAAGTTTGAACGGACCACGTCTACGAATGCCGGTCTGGACATCGTAGCGTTCCTCTTGCTCAACGGGCGGAACCAAGTCATACTTAAATCCTGCTGACATAATTAATTCTTGTTTTGTTCAACAATAGTTTTCGTCCCCTCATCAATCATCTTAGCGATAGATTCAGATTCTTTCTCAATCTTCGCTTCCGCTGATTCGGGAGGGGTTACGCCTTTGAAGCCGTCATTTGCGAACTCCTGCTTCAAATCCTTGAAGTATGCGTCCAAGTCCTCATCGTCCTTGATGGCGCATCGTTTGGCGTAGTTTTCGGGAATACCATACTCCTTTGCCTTTGCCAAAATCTGCTGGCTACGTGTTGCTTGAGCCTTCTCCGTTTCAAACTGTGTTAGCTTATCAGAAAGGCTCTTGTTGGAATCAATTAAAGCTTGCGCCCATGCAGGCACATCGTCTTTATTCTCTTCCGTTTTAGTGGTTGTGGTAGTCTCGATTGGCTTACCGTCTTTAAGGTTATGTTTCTTCTCGTAGTTGGAAACTGCGGTCTTGGAAGCATCCCCGGCACGGAAATCACCATAGGAATTAAGCACGTCCGAAAAATTGATACCCTCAATAATGGAGTTTACCTTTGTCTCGTCCGTTACACCCTCTGCCTTCTTAGTGGCAATGCGGGTAAGAATAGCAGTGTCCACCCCTGCGAATTTCTGTTGTAGCCCTGCTAAGATTTGTTCTAAGATTGTCATACCGTATGAATTTGATTTATAAATTTCTACGGTAAAATTCGATCTTAATAAAGAGAATGAGAAATAATCAGGATAGTTATATACGACAATCAGACTATTGTCATAAATATGGCAAAAAAGGCGTGAAACTGAATGAATCACGCCTAAAATATATCACGACAAAAACTTATACCCCCAACACTATATTTGCATCAATATTTAGCTTCCGGCTTATCTCACGAGCAACTTTCAAGGTTGGTTCACATTTACCAGATATATAATCACTTAACCGTGATGGGCTGACGCCAACCAATTTTGCAAGTGATTTTTGATTAAGCCCCATTTCGTACATACGAAGTTTAAGAACATCTACAAGTGTTGGTTCTCCCAATGCAAAATGTTCTTCGGAATAATCAGCAACCAAATTAGAAAGAAGCTCCAATTCTATGCTATTTGGGTCATTCAAAGGAGTGTCATCTTTCACTAAAGGAAGAAGTTCCTCTACTCTTTTCACCACCCATTCATATTGGGCTTGATTTTCTATCTTTGTCATAATCCTAAATATTAGCGCAATCTATTTTATCATATTCTTTATGAGTACCAATAAAGCGAACATACACAAATTGAATAGTGAATTTAATCACTACTACTAAACGATAGTTGTTACCTTTGATGTTAAAAACATAGTGTTGATTACCTACATTATCAACGCTATTAAACGTTTTCTTGATATCGACAAAGCAAGTCCACTTGCTTCTTTTCACAATGGTAATCCATTCTTGCAAAGCAACCTTTGAATCGGGATGGTTCTCTGCATATTCTTTTAATGCTTGTTCGGTAAATATTCTCATTGGTTACTCAATTATCGTATGACAAAGATATAGATATAATTCTATAATTCAAAATTGTATTCTAATATTCGTAATTTAAAGAATGAAAAAATAGCGGCAACCCCGAGGAATCACCGCTAACTACTCTATTTTTCTTATAACAAAATTATAGACTTCGTAATTTTTCTGACCTAGAAGTGTTTCTCAGTTCTATTTTTCTGATTTCCTTCATAAAAGCCTTACAAATGAGCTAACACAAATACCATCTCTTAGGCTTGATTCTTAGAATTAGGCAGTTTCCCTCCGATATTACTTCTTGATTGTACTTTTTCATTCTGTTCCTCCTTAATATCCTTAAGTTCTTCCTCAATGCGATCTGCGTTCCCGGCAAACATAATACCTTCACGTGTTGACCAGATGCCACCACTGACAGCGGAAACGGCAGTAGTCACCTTATCATTCAAATCATCAATCATTCTTCTTTCAACAATAGAAATGCTTTTATATTATTTTGAGGTTGAACAGAAAATACGCTTTTTTCTTTTCCTTCTCTTAAAAAAGACAGAAAATCTTGTGCATCGGGAACCCGTTTCTCCTTTTGATATAATTCATGGGCTTTTTCACCCATAAAGTCGGCACTAAGTTCTTCCTCAATATATTTCTTTTTATTTTCATCTAATGTCACAAGACCATCTTTATACTCTTGCAGGTATTTAACAAATTCTTGAAATTTTATTTCATCATTTAAAATGTCAAGAATCATAGAATATCTTTTCTCGTTGGATGTAAGCTTATCTTTTATGTGATTATATATCTTTATGGCCAAGTATTTTAATAGGTCATATGATACGCCAGCTAATACTGCTGCTGCTATCCATTCCAGATAATTTGTAGGCGATAATAAATTGTAATGAATATCTAAGTTCTTTTCCGCCTCTTTTCTATAATAATATCCATACCTTATAGACTTCTGCGCTTTTTCTATAACCTTATTATATTCATCTTCCGATATTGTATGCTGACAATTAGGGCATATTAAGTTTTCAGTTATATGTCCACAATTCAAACAAATGTACTCCATAATAGTTTTATTTATAATTTTTCAGCTAAATTCTTCACATCTTCCGCAGACTTTACCTCATGCACGGTATCTCCTACCTTCACGAAGCCTACTATATCTCCGGTGTTTGACTTCTCAAATAGTTCAGTTACCGGAACACCCAAAGCATCGGCAATCTTTTCCAATGTACCAATAGTAGGGTTACCTCCCAACATTTTAGAAAGGCTTGCTTGAGCCACACCTATTTTAGATGCTACCTCTGCAAGAGTTACTCCTTTCTCTTTACATACTTCCTTCACTCGTAAATCCATATATAATATATTATAAGTTTGATTTCAGATACAAATATACACATTATATATTATAATCTAATTTCAATCTATAAAAATATATCATATTGCATTTTATTAACAGTGATATTATTGTTAATTATATAATATAGTCTATATTTGCACATATAAAATAGAATATATTATATAACACATAAAATATAAGAGTATGAGCACAAAATTTAGAAGTCAAATGAAAGAGGTTATGCAAATGGCATGGTCGTTCGTTCGCAAGAATGGTTATTCAATGAGTGAGGCATTGAAATGCGCATGGGCTAATTTGAAGCTGAAAACGGCTTTGAAAGTGAAGATAGTAGAGTTTTACTTCAAAAAGACAGACGGTACGCTACGTCAAGCCTTTGGCACTCTCTTGGAAAACAGAGTACCCGAAACAAAAGGTACAAAGAAAACGGCTGATAATTGCCAGGTGTACTTTGACACTGAAAAAGAAGAATGGCGTTGCTTCAAAAAGTGTAACCTAATTAAAATCGCATAATAACAGTGGTAAACGAAATTAAGTATAAACACATAAATATAACGAATATGAAAACAGAAGAATTAGTAATTGACATGAATAACCTTTATGTATAGGGATTAATAAAAGTGATTAACGACTTCATGCTTGAAGAGGCAAGCGGTTGTATTTTTACAGAAGACCGTTTGAAAAGTAATATTGAGAAGCTGAAAGACGTATTTCCAGAAGAACGCAAACGGATGGTTATAGCCGGACGTGCACCAATATTCTCGTCACCGACTTCGGGCTTATATAAGCTGATATTTAAAAACTAACCATACACGATTATCCAAAGGCAGTCTTCGCACGACTTTAAAGGCTGCCTTTTATTTATTTAACTTTAAAGCAAAAGAATATGGATGAAATTTGGAAAGACATTGAAGGGTACGAAGGCGATTATCAAGTATCAAATTTAGGTAGGGTAAAATCCTTGCCAAAGAAATGCTGGAACGGTAAAGGATATTGGTTTAGAGATGGACGCATTTTAATACCCATAAAAAGCAAAAAGGGGTATTTGAATGTATGGTGCAGAAAGCGCATATTTAAAGTTCATCGCTTGGTCGCAAATGCTTTTATACCTAATCCGCAAAACCTACCACAAGTAAACCACATAGACGGTGATAAAACCAATAATTGCGTTACCAATCTTGAATGGGTTACTGATGGTGAAAACTTACTACACGCATATAGGGTTCTTGGTAGAAAGCAAAAGACTGGCAAAAACCACCATAATTCACGAGCTGTTTTACAATTAAAAGACGGCAAAATTATAAATTCATTTGATAGTTTGAATGAAGCGGCACGAGCAACTGGTGCGCACCATTCGGGCATTTCAATGTGCTATAATGGAAAAATAAAGAAGCACAAGGGCTATCAATGGAGCTACAAAGAGGAGTGATTTGAATTAGTCAAGACTTAATCTGACAGTTACGTATAAAAAGAATAAATTTGTAAC
>OGGQ01001534.1_pt1 | contig 29442 bp, 20 predicted proteins | sample 1571191 | NCBI WGS metagenome assembly OGGQ01 (sample SAMEA2582061, study PRJEB24529) | metagenome | biome: Human gut stool | place: China | collected 2011
GCTGGGCCACGGTCAGGCCGAACAGGCCCGCGCCCACGACCACCAGATCGGGATACTCCACCGATTCAGTCATAATGGCTCATTCCTTCCATCAGTTGAAATTACTTACAAAACGCAGCTTCATCTATGGTACCCACAAACATGACTCATTACGACGTCATATTTTTATTGGTCAGAGGATAAGCTTCTGTAAGCAATCCGTTTTGAATACGCATGCGCAGAAATAAGAATCAACTCAGTAGATCACCTTCATTCCAACACAGCGCTGTTCACCCTTCAGCTACTTTCCAGTCACTTACAAGATACTCGTTCGTCCACAGCTAAACACTAGAATGTGTTCGGTTTAATTGTATAGAGTCTCCAATTTATGCGGGGTTATCATCTTGAAGGATGCGATGATGCTTATTTTCCAGCTTGACAGCCATGATTGCGTCCCTTCATACGTAAAACATACTAAACAGCCGTTTGCAGGCGGAACGTATCGCCCTCTCTCAAACAATGAGGACGCTCACACCCGAGTCCCGTCTAATTTCAAAGCGCATCATAGTTCAACGCTTTATACGCAAAAGTCGACGATTCACACCGACTCCAATAGCACAAGCATCTTTATCCCCAACGCCAGCGCACTACTCCGACCAATAGAAACAGCAACAGCCGCAATCGTCAACAAAGTTGCGAACAATAGCGATCAAATTGTCCCCTTTCCTGAAACTCAGCTAGATCATTCCACAGATCGTATCTCAAACCAAGCCGTTAGGTTCTGCAAAAGGGCCACTCAAGCCACAGCAAAAACACTTTCTGCAGCGGGCCATGCAATCGCAGGCACAGTTCAAAACGCCGGACGTACCGTCCACTCTGTCACCGAAACAATAAAAAGGGCTTGGTACACTTTTGTTGATTCCAAAGCCATCCAGCTCATCATCAAATTCTTCTCAAAGGCGCATGTCCTATGGAAGAAGCGTATGAAGTTCTCCTATGCGTTCTACACCGTTGTGTTTGCACTGCTGACTTCCGCTGAAGTCATTTTCTTACAATGGGGAATGTACGACGAACCAGAATATGGGGCAGATGCCGAAGTCGATCAAACAACACGGATTTTGCAAAGTGTCGCGGGACAAGTCACCAAATTCGTCAGTCAGATGTGGCTTGAACAAAAATATCTTTTCCTCGTCAATTTTGTTGGATTGGGGCTTATTTATCTCGCATTGATTGGCATTACTAATAGATTCTGGATTGCCACAGCCATTTTTGGTACTGCATTAACAGCTTTCGGAGTGGCCAATAGCATTAAACTTGAGCTACGAAATGAACCTATAATTCCAGCAGATCTTACTTTTATTTCCGGTGGAGACACCGGAAATATTCTATCTTTCATCCCCCAAAGCAGCCAAGGCTTTGTCAGCGGAGCAATCACGATTCTGCTATGGTTCCTTGGATTCTGCCTCGTCTTCTTCATCCTTGATGGTCGCAGACATTTTATCCATTGTTCATGGAGACACCCTCTGACCAGCGTAAAAAACGTAACTGGAACTATCTCAAGGATTATTGCGGCACTTTTAAGCGTCGCGCTCCTATGCTCTTATACATGGAATTTAAGCGTCCCCGACTCGTGGTCATACGCATGGGCAAAAGAGATGGGATACACCCCTCAACTATGGGACGCAACTAATGACGCAAAGGATAATGGTGCTGCTACTACCTTTCTGAGCCTGATTCATGTCAAGGCAATGGACAAGCCTTCAGATTACAACGAGAAAACAATGAAATCTCTTGCCAAAAGATATCAGGGTGAGGCATCAAAGATTAATTCCGACCGTACAAATAATCTTACCGACAGTACTGTCATCATGATTCTTTCCGAAACTTTCTCGGATCCAACACGAGTACCTGGAATTTCCTTCAATATCGACCCCATTCCCAACATCCGAAACATCAAGGATGCTACTACTTCTGGCCTTATGCTCTCACCTGGGTACGGCGGTGGTACCGCAAATATAGAGTATCAGGCTCTTACTGGCATGAATCTCGCCAACTTCAATGATTCGTTGATTGTGCCATATCAGCAAATGGTTCCGAACCAGAAAGACCCATACTCTTTCAATCAAATGTGGACCCAGAAGTATGGCGATAATGCATCTACCGCCATCCATCCTTACTACCAAAGCATGTATCTACGCAATGTGAACTATGCAAAATTCAAGTTCTCGTACCTTTACACACTAGATAGCAAGAAACCTCTATGGCACACCAATCGCATTGACAATTCCCCCGTCACTAGTGACAGCGAAGCATACCAGTCAATTCTCGACCTCGTAGAGGGAAAGAAAGGTTCATGCAACAGTCCACAGTTCCTACAACTCGTGACAATGCAAAACCATATGCCCTATAACGATTGGTACATCGACAATGAATTCAAGGAAGCAGATACTTCTGAAGACATCACTGATGAGGAACGATATTCCATCGATACGTACACTAAAGGTCTTAACATCACCGATCAGGCAACTGCAGATTTCCTCAATCAGCTCAATACAATAGATAAGCCAATTACTGTTATTTTTTACGGAGATCATCTTCCGGGCATTTATTCAGCAGCAGATCAGGATAAAAGGAACACGACACTTCTGCATGAGACCGATTACTTCATCTGGTCCAATAACGCTTCACCATCTGCAGGAATGAAACTTGACAATTCAGAATCCTCGTACGTTTCGTCAAACTTCTTCATGTCTTTAGCCGCGGAACATATGGACGCAAAGGTATCACCTTTCCTGGCTTTGCTCACAGAACTTCACCAAGAGGTTCCAGCCATGAGCCGCGTAATCTCCGAAAATGGTGGCATCGGACAGGGAAAGGCTACCTACATCGACAAGCAGGGCAACACCATTTCAAGGAAAAACCTGTCAGAGAAAGCCAAACAGTTGCTTGATGATTATCTTCTCGTCCAGTATGATCAAACTTCAGGGAAAAACTATCTTCAAAATCTGAATTTCACTCAGATTTCCGAATAACGAAAAGGGTCAGAGAAAAATCTCTGACCCTTGACTGATCTTTGTTTAACGCCAACCACTGACGCTAAACAGTATTATTCTACTTACCTTCAAAAATATGCCGCCATGTTTCCACTGAAGAAATGTTATACGCCCGGTACTGAGCAGACAGTCGCTTCCAGTTTCGCATGATCTTACGGGTTAGTCGATATCCCTCAATCATGTTCCGGCGGAAAAGGCGATTATCCCTCTTCAGCCACGCTACCCCATTACCATCAGGCGTGGTGACCAACGCTGAATTAACACGATCAAATGCAAGCCATGTCCAAGCAGCGTCCTGCGCTGGAATCGCAGCGTCTGGATTCTTAGCTTTACTAGGATCAACATTCTTAATAAAGCTTTTTGCAATTAGCCCGACAGCAGCCTTATAGCGGCTCTTCATCGTAGACGGATGATTACGCGGAGAATCGGTCTCGCCTGACGGTTCCGGATAATCCTCGAAACTGTCCTTAGCCTGAGCATCCGGATACTTAGCACGTAGCTCTCTGACTTCACCTAATTTAGTAGGCAGACAGTCCACAATGTATTGTGGACCTCTCAGAATGTCTCTTAATGCCATGTGATGCAGTGCCATAGCAGAATACACAAAACGTAAGCCTAAGCTCGCGTCACCGTAAAGGGCTTCCACGAGCATATTAGGCTTGGCTTCCGGATATGTGACTAGCGCGGCAAGCCAACGGTTGCGCTCAGTGAAATATTCTTCCCAAGAACGTGCAGGATCCTTATCATGCCATGCTTGATGCCATACAGCCACACCCGGCAGGCAAACCGTTGGGAAACCGGCCTTTTTCGCACGCAACCCGTATTCGATGTCATCAAACTTAATAAATACCGGCAGAGAAAGTCCTATCTTCTCCAAAACCACTGTTGGAATCAGACACATCCACCAGCCATTGAAATCTTCATCAATACGTTGGTGACGTTCTGGAGAATCACGAAGAGGTTCTACCGAAAAATCATGGTTGTACCCCAGACCCTTCGAGGGATGCATCCACATTCGCCGCGCATTGATTCGTTCACCTTGTGTGTACAGCATGGTTCGATTGTCTAGGTGGAACATTCCACCACCCACGAGCACAGGTCTGACAGTATAATCGGAGAATTGAATGGAACGTAGAATCGACTCAGGCTCACTTATAGCATCATCATCAAGCAGAAGAACGAAGTCGCTCTTCTTTGCTTTAAGCGTCTCATACATGCCACGAGAGAATCCACCAGATCCCCCAAGATTTGCCTGCTGAATATAGGTCAGTTGAGCTCCTAAATCTTCGGCGATTTGAGTATATCCCTGCTGATTCTTGACCAAATCGTTTCCCTGGTCAGTGCAATACACCGTGTCCAGACGCTTCCTTAGTTCTTTAGCCCCAGCTATTGCTCGTAACTGATTCATGCAATAGGAAGCACGGTTGAACGTAGTAATGGCAATAGACATGGTAGTCGGCTTGGACGCAATACGAGCACTTTGTGGGACAGACCATGCAGCCTCGCTAATAATTACTTCTCCGTCCAGAGATTCGGCATCAAACCAGAAATAACCGCCATCCATTAGACCCGTCATAGGAATATCCACAGTGACACGTTCAGCTGTCTGCGGTGAATGTACAACCTTCTCGGCAACTGGATACATCAATCCTCGTCCGGTGGAACGGAACACATTAATCTTCGCATTTCCTTGGATATCCGCGGTAAAACGCACCATCTTCACAGAAGTCCAGCGACGCCAATAAGAGGCTGGAAATGCATTGAAAAAAGTACAGCCAGACATGTGCCCATGGTTCTTCAACGCTATTGTGTTCCGATTGAACACAGTGAATGAATCACAACTCACTCCCGCAGAAGAACCAGCATGTCGCATGATGCGTTGCAATGTCGACTGGTTTATTGATCCGAACTCGAGACGTCGCATATCAATGCGAGAGTCCAATGTGGTCTCGGCAATGTGAGGCCTCGTCCAATCAATCGCATACAGAGGAAGCGTCTGCTCGGCATCCTTGATCGGATAGACAACCCGCATCACGGTTTCCCAAGCGGTTTTTTCTTCCAAAGACATATCCGACGTCATTGACAACCTCTCTAATTCATTTCTATGTTCTTATTTCCTATAGTAGCGCGATCTCGTTTGTCATCTCTCATGCATTTGTTTTCAAAAAATAAAGAGGACATAGCCCGAGCTATGCCCTCTTTATTTGATGCGTCATCGCATATCAACCGCGACCGGTGGTCCGGTCAAACCAATGCCAAGCTCGCCATTCAGGAACCCAAACATTGCCTTTTTGCATTGCGCCAGTGGCCTGATCAAAGTAATACCAAGAATTATCATGCCAATTCAGACCCTTGACCATCTTGCCTGTCGTAAAGTCGTAGCGCACCCACTTGCCACCATTGGAACGCACATACGTGTCCCCATGGAACATGGCACCAGTATTTTGATCGAACAAATACCAGCCCGTGTGTGCGGCATCGTAGTTCACATATGTCTCACCATGAGCCATCTTGCCGGTAGTCCAGTCATAGTAGACCCACTTACCACCATTGCTAGGGACATAAGTCATACCCTTGGTCATAGCGCCAGTAGTTGGATTGAAGTAGTACCATCCACCGTACCTATAATCTTCACCCTTGATCATATGACCTTGGGCATCGTAGCGAACCCATTTATCGCCGGAAGGGATATAAACGTCCTTGTTCGTTGCGAGCGAGCCATCTTTGTCAAACCAGTACCAAGCATCACTGTCCGGATCATAGACCTCTTTAGACACAGCCTTTACACCATTGTCATACCAATAGCGCTTACCATTCTCAGTAACCCAGCCGTTAACCCCTGGACGGTATTCACCATATCCTGCACGGACTCTTGCATTCCAGACGATACGCTTTGCAGTCGGATCACTGACAGTAATCACAGTTCCGTGACGGTTTGGAATACTCCTGCCATCCACATTGGTAGTAGTGATACGACGCGTATTATGCCAACCACTGCTTAAGGAAGATGACTGTGTGACAAAAGTACCGGCAGTTCCATCCGCTTGACCATACGGGTAATCCTTCAACTTGTCAGTATAGAAATAATACTGACCGTTGTACTTGGTCAGCGACGGACCTTCGTAACCTGTAACCACATTCGCATTCACCAGTTTCCATGCAGAAGAATCACCAGCACGGCTCAGATCATTAATGGAATAAATCTGATTGGTCACACCATTCTTTTTGATACTTAGATAGTAGGTTCCATCCTCTTTATAGAGCGAAGGATCCAACCAGTTATTTGAATTGTCAGGCAAACGAATAGCAGTCAAATCACCATACTTGAGCTGTGGCTGCGCTCCAGGATCCATCGCAGGATCGCCTCCCGGCTGCAAACCAGTTGCCTTCACCAGATACGGATGCATGATGTCCTTCTGGGACTGTCCGTGGAAAGCACCGTAGTAGCCAAGAGTCGTAACAATCCACAGATCACCATTGTCATCAATGAAACCGTCAGTTCCAGCGGAATCATATTGCCCAGATGGCAGATTGCCACCTGTATCGGGGGCGTTGACAGGTGCCAAATTCTGGCTGCTGCCGCTATTCGGATAGCTCCAATCAATCAGATTTTTTGATGACCCCAGCATCGGTGTAAAACGCCATCCCAAATTATTCTGATTCTGAGTGTATCCACCAAGAATCCAGAATGTGCCCTCTTTGTACATGATGGAAGGATCATGAATGGAATTTACATACGATGGCTTACCCGTCACATGCGAACTACCGTTGCCATCCGTTTTATACGCAGTACTTATCTGTTGAAAATCAGAACCGTTGTACGACATATAAACCGTATCAGATAAGTCATTATCGCTGTTCCAGAAGACACCAACTTCCATATCTGGATAGTCAATATCATCAGCATTAGCTACAAGACCGCTCATTGGGCATGCAATCATGCCCATAACCAAGCAGGTCGCCAGAGCCTTCATCCTTCCCATCTTCAACCTCCCAGTCAACACTTTAACTCCAACCATAATGTTTTCACCCTTGAAAAAGCAAAACACCATGCCGCTCCTCAGTATACCGCTTCAGAGCTTCGAGGGCACCCCGATGACGTATCGTCACAACTTCAAAACTCCGGACAGAAAGACTATTATGGTGATGACCTACTACATGGGAAAGAGGAGAAATGCAACACTATACTTCTTTGTCTCGGATTGTACTAGCGAGCTCACTTGCTCTATCATTGGCGCTGGTTTCCCCAGCATCAGCAACTCCCGCGGATTCCGTCATCCCACCATACGAAAACTATACTGGTTGGGTTTATCAAGAGGGGTCACAATACTGGTTTGATTCCGGTATCATGGCTCGTTCCAAGGAAATCTATGACCCGTCAAGCAACGCTTGGTACTGGCTTGACGCAGACGGGACGATGGCTCATGATAAGGACGTTTACCAATCTTCTAACGACGGAAAATGGGTACGTTACGATTCTGCCGGGCATATGATCAAAGGCGAAGATTATCGTTATGATGGCTGGTACTTCTTCGACTATACGACAGGTGCTATGGCCAAGGGGATGAAGCATATCAGTTCCAACGGCGGAAAATGGGTCTATTACGATTGGATCAACGGCCAAATGGCGCATGGCGAGAAGTATGTAAGTTATGATTCCGAACACACCGGTTGGTATCTATTCGACGACAGTACCGGAGCGATGTTCCACGGAGACACTTATATTCGTTCCAACGGCGGAAAATGGGTACGCTACGACCGGACAACGGGAAAAATGGTTAAGGGATTGCATTATCAGGATGGCTCCTATTATTACTTTGATCAAACCACTGGAGCAATGGCTCACGGTAAGGCATGGGTCCCCGAATGGAGCGATTACGCTTGGTTCGACAATATAACTGGCCGATACACCGGGCAGAGAGGAAATGGAAGTCAAAATTCCAATTCAGGCTCAAACTCTCAGCAAGGAGTGTACTACAAGAACTGTGACGCGGTTCGAGCAGCAGGTAAAGCTCCCCTATATCGAGGACAACCCGGCTACAGGCCAGAATTAGATCGCGATAATGACGGCATAGCCTGTGAGGTCAAGTAAATGAGTGGGGTGCCTGAAAAGGTACCCCACTCATCTTTGCTGAAGCTTTACTTCACTGTCTCAAATAGAAATCTCATCTACTCAATTTCAACCTGAGTACTGTCTGTCGGCTCGATAGTCAGTGCTCGATCGCTCAGTAAAGCGTATTCTCCGTTCCGATCATCCCGAATGACGAAGCTACATGCATTGTCATCTAGCGCGACACCAACGGCATCCGTTGTTTCCGGATTTGTCTGACTTGGAATCCTCAATGAAGTAATCAGCCTAAACTCGCCATTATTGAACAATTCAAGAGGCATTTCGAAATGAATGACTTGGTGCCCGTGCTTCTTCATCTTCAGCACCTTTGCACCAGTATCATAGGTAATTCCACCGCGACGGATGTCATGTAGCGCTATCGCAAGATAGAAATCTCCAGGTTCATCATATTGATATTCCACATCGAACTTAAAGACATCTCTACCTGTGCAAAGCTTCGGCGACACAGCTATCGTCTTTAATAAAGGACAACGCTCATTAAGCCCATTTGGATAGCCGCCACGCTCTTCCTGACGCCTGCGTTCCGCTTCTTCCTCAGCTTCAAGATTAGCTAAAGTGTATTGCTGGGAAACAGTTTCAGGATCGCCCAGGGCCTCCACTTCACCATTTGCGATCATCATGGCACGAGAACAGTATTTCTTCACCGAATTCATATCATGCGTAACGAGAATAACGGTCTTAGTAGGATCCTTCCGAATCTCAGTGAAGAAATCATCACACTTACGCTGAAACGCCTCGTCACCAACCGCAAGAACCTCATCTAGCACCAAAATATCGCCCTGCGCCTTAATCGCCACAGAAAAAGCCAAGCGAACCTGCATACCTGAAGAATAGTTCTTCAGCTTTTGGTCCATAAACTCTTCAAGCTCGGCAAATTTGACGATATCGTCGTACATACCGTCAATCTCTTCATGAGTAAAGCCAAGCAACGAACCATTGAGATATACGTTTTCACGCCCAGTGAGCTCAGGATTGAAGCCGACTCCCAGCTCAATGAATGGCACCAGCTTGCCATTCACACTGATGGATCCAGACTCGGGATAATAAATCTGGGAAATAAGCTTCAGTAACGTCGACTTACCGCCGCCATTACGACCTACAATTCCAAAGAATTCTCCCTGATGGACTTCAAAGCTGATGTCCTTGAGTACTTCTTGCTTCCTGTATCCTTTGATTCCCTTGGTCCAATTTATAAAAGCCTGCTTGAGTCCTGTAGCCTGCTCCGTAGGAAGTTTAAAGCACTTAGACACGTGGCTAGCAGAGAGCACCACAGGCGTCTTGGAATAATCAATCTTTTCAACTACAGTCTCGGACATTACATGACCTCCGCGAATTTACGACTATTTCGACGGAACAAATGGATTCCAAGCCACAACAATACAGCCGTGAAAACCAATGGGAACAACTTTATTGCCCAATTATCGAACTGATTCCAAATAGTCGGCTGCGTCTCAGGCGCTATGAAATTATGTCGAATATCTTGAATTACCTGAGCAAACGGATTCAACAACTCAAGACGTGCCAAATCAGCAAGAACACCACCTCGATCCGTTACATACGTAAGAGGGTAAATGATAGGCATTCCGTAGAATACCAATTGCTGAAGCACATCCCAAATATGAGCGATATCACGGAAATACACGTACATGGTAGACATGAGTAAGGTCACGGCCAATGTGATGACGTAAAGCTCAATGATGTTAAGAGGAAGCAGTACAACTCGCCAGGTGAAATGCACCCGCGCAACCAATGCAAACAAAAAAACCACAACCAAATTGATGGCATAACTAATCAACGCACCGACCGTCGCAGAAACAACCACAATATAGTTCGGAAAATGAATCTTACGAAGTAGATCTCCACGGTCCACTACTGAACGAAGTCCGACATTCGTCGATTCAGTAACAAACTGCCAAGAGCTGATGCCAAGCAGAAGTACCACCGGATAAGTGGATGTACCGTCAGACATACGCAAAAACTTGCCAAACACGACATACATCACACAAAACATCATCAACGGTTTCAGCACCGACCAAGCGATTCCCAAAAAGGATCCCTGATATCGAAGCCTGAAATCAGTCTTCACCAGACCTTGCAGCACGGTCCATGCATAACCGTACCTGTCTTTCACGTTTTTCACCAACTGTTTCACAAGTTGTATCCTATCAGCGACTATTCCAATCATGATATACAGCTAGAAATCGGCACTATCCGGTCACTGGAAATCTAGAGAACTTCATTGAAAAGACAGGCCGCAAAGACTAAGGAGGAGCCCCAATCCGCTGAGGCTCCTCGCGTGGCTACCTATAACTCAGTCCATCTTAAGATAATGCTTCCAGTACTTCACCGAGGTCAATTCCTTACGGGCTGCGGCGTATTCCTGGCGCAGACGCTTGATATTTGCCTTGTAGTACTTGAGATCTCTTGCGTAACGCTTCTTAATCTCCTGGTAGCGCTTCACATCCTTGGTGCGGATGAGGCCTTTGCGGTTGTACCAATCGAGAACAACAAGCTTGCGCTTGCCACGAATCGCGCCGGCCGGATACAACCATCCCTGCAGTGGAATGACAGCATAGCCAGTGCCATCCTTCTTGAAATAGCGCTGGTTGTTGTCAGTGATAAGGTCTTCCAGTCGTTCGGGTAGACTACGAGACTTATCTCCATCAATCAGCTGACGATCGATGTCCTTGATACGCAGACCATTCAATTCGGCATCAGCGTCAATCCGAGACTGAAGAGTCGCAAAGTCCACAAGTTGTTCCTTGTTACGGTTCGCGGCCATAAAGCTCTTCTCCGCCTGACCGGGCTTCTTGATGAATTCAGGACCCTTCAGGAAGTCCTCAAAAGCATCTAGGCACAGCTCTGCGTTGGCGTAACCGAACTTCTTCAGCTCAAGACGAATGTTGTTGTGCAACTCATACATGAAGTCGGCCTTCGGGGCCATGCCGCACGTCGCCTGTGCAATCATCGTGTTACGGGTGGTCTGGTAGCGTTCCACTGCTGCGTTATAGCGCTCGAAGAACGACATATGCCACACACACAGGCCGTTCATGGTGATAAATCCAGTCTTACAGCGAATGCCATACTCGGCATCGTCACAACGAACGAACACGGGAAGGGGTAGGCCGTTCTTCTCAATCACGGAAATCGGAATGCAGCAGTACCACCATGCGGCATACATGTTGTTCCGCTGCCACTTGGTCGGCGTGTATATCTCGTTGTACACCAGATCCTCGAACAGAGTCAGACGCAATGGCGGCTTGCAACCGGCAAAAGTGCCCTGCTGAGTCATGTTGCCGATGTCTTCCCACTGGTCCTCGCCGACCTCATAGTTCAGCATCGCACCGCTGATCATGTCATTACGATGCTCGGGCTTGAGAATGCGCAGCAAATTATAAGTACGCTTGATGCTTTCCGGGGAGACCGCGACATCGTCATCCATCAGCAGAATGTTCGTGGCCTTTGGAATCTGTTCCATGGCGGTGATCATGCCACGGGTAAAGCCGCCGGCACCACCAACGTTATCGTTCGGCACGACCTGGACGCGGTTTCCGCTCAGCTTCTCGGCATCGAGAGTACGGCCATTATCAATCACATACATATGGAAATGATCGGCAATCGAATCACCGGACTTGATGATCTTATCCTTGACCAGGCCGATGTTGCGTTCAATGAACGCTTCCTTCTTGAAGGTGGTGGTGGACAGCACCAGCTCAACGTCGTTCAGCTCACCATCGATGCCAAGCTCGTAGTAGCTGTTACGAATGGCGACCGCACCCTCCGTCTTGATGAGGAAACCGACAATCACCATGTCATCGGTGATTGTAAGAGGCAGATCGACAACCTGCCAGTCATCAGAAGCGCTCAGTACCTTCGAAGCCCCCTCGACAGGCAGCGGATCATGTGCGAAAGCATCACCCATGGTCTGTTGCACCTCACAGGCAGCACCCTTAAGCTCAAGATGCAGCATGAAGCTTGTTGCACTTGTGTACTTCCGCAGCTTCATTACGGACAAGGAATTGAAATACGTACTGAAATCAAACGTTCCAGCACCGTACATCTCCCACTCCCCCTGAGTCTCATTAAAGATCACGGGATGATCGGAGCGACAATACAAAGCTGGATATGCAACCGAACGCGGATTCGTTTCAAGAAGAATGTTCGCAAATTTCATCGAAGTCATACGTTATACAATACCGTTGCCCCTTGAAGAGAACAAAAATCATGAAAAGAATTCAGGCTTTATCCACAACCGCTTTTCTCCCGAGCTGTTTCTTCGCCAATTGAGGATAGAACCATTCATTGATGACCGGCACGTAATAAAGTGCGGCAGCTAGCAGCAAATCCAAGGGAAGTCTCATAACAAATGCAGTACAAGTTAGCGGCACCTGTGGTAAAACCTCATGGAACGATACTAGAATCATTTGCCAAGGCAGCACATCATCTTCAATAAGATGGACACACAGAATGGCCAAGCTGGATCGTCCAGCCAAACTCAGTGCCGAACCTACGACCGGCACCTTATCAATACATTCTGAAATACCGACCAAGCAAAGCGTACCAGCCAAACTGCCGACAACAGCAAGTACCGGTTTTGTACCGTAATCATTCATTGCCATACTCATTCCACCAAAGAAAGCAATGTCAACGATCCAAACTACCCCCGCAGCCAACCACAGCCAATGAAAACGTTGCATAAGACCTAACACATCATGTTGCTTTGCCAAATAGCCAATATATAAGAAAGCAACAGCACACATGCCCGACTGCAAGCTCCAGGGCAGCCAGATATATCTTGCGGAAACATAGCCGAGGGCAAAGCATCCCGCAACCCAAATAGGAGTCTGCGGCAATTTAGCGAAAACATGCAACAGTAAGTGTGCCCAGAACAACGCCAGCAAAAACCAAATTGCGCCAATGCGACAATCTACAGGCCACAATGTGAGTTCAGATATGTCGCCACTACCATAAAACACCGCCTTCCCCCACTGACGCAATGCATCTCTTCGACTACCATGATCAATAGTTGCCACGCAAGTAACGCCCAGCAGAACAGCCACACCCGTTAACAAGTATGTGCATAGCAACTGCCTAGCTTCTTTTGCCCAGCGAAAATCACGCTCTGGATGCATGAAATAACCGGACAGAATAAAGAACAGAGGCATATGGAAAGAAAAACATACCGAAACGATAAGCTTCGCAAAATGCGAGGGGACCACAAACTGCGCTTCTATAGCGCTATGGCTCAAAATCACGCATAAAATCGCAATCCCTTTGGCTATGTCGAAGAAACGAATTCGCTGCATAGTCTCTTAATCTTCTCTCTTTATCTCTCCAAGTCAGAATGCCATTCCAGTCACAAACCAAGCAGTTGCGATATGGACCGCCACATCACATTTTGACCCTGGCGATTAGGATGGATACCGTCGGTATACAGTGCTTGTTGAGGCAAACCCGTAGATCTTCCAACCGTCTGAAAAGCCGAATACAAAGAAGCATATTGCCATCCATGTCGCTCACAGATCCGGCGCAGTTCCTCATTCTCTTGGCGCATAGTCAAACTCCGCGGATCAGACAGCGTATCGATGTTCGCAATGACATACACGTTTGGGGAACCATAATGGGAAGAAACCCTGTTTAGATAAGACTCGGCAACAGCCGAAAAACCATTGACATCCGATTGCCTTAATCGATCGTTCGCGCCCAGTATTACAACGGCAGCATCCTCATTCCCGAAAGTATCGTTTCCGATAGCATCATACGCAGAATACGAACCCACCCCAGGAGCACTCGCGTTGGTCATAGATACTCCATACGAATTGAGATACCTCCGCAAACTGTTGAGTGCCGAAGGAGTTTGTGGAGATGGCTCGTAATAGGTAGTACCTCCCAGTTGAAACAACTCATGAGAAGTCGGAGGCTGAGATTCCGCGGCCCCAAAACCCGCGGCTATGCTATCTCCTAAAACACGAACTGAACGATATCGGCCTTGGCGAATACTCACGCCAAAAACTGAGGCTGAAGACGACACCGTATCTTGAGGAATTTTTGCAGAACGCTTGGTATCAACTGCGCCTGTATAGCTGTCAAAATAATAAATTGAACCATTCACATTTTGACGGCCATACAACATCTTGCCATTAGGCCAGTTATAGCAAACGTGTTTACCTTTAACCCATTGCCATCCATACCGTACAGCACCAGTATGCGCATCAAGCAAATACCACGCTCCATCAATAGGTTGCTCCCCGTAAAGCATCCATCCCATATGCCGGTCGTAGAACACCCATTTTTGTTGTCTCGAAAGATAAACGAAACCATACTGAACCGCACCGGTTGAATCATCAAAATAGTACCAATGATTATTCACTACATGCTGACCATGGAACATCTTCCCTGTGGTCGTATCGTAATATACCCATTTACTTTGAGAAGAATTGTAGTAAAAGCCATACGTCATAGCGCCTGTACACCCATCGAAGTCATACCACCCCGTGTGAGCGACGTCATAGTCTACATATTGCTCACCGTACCGCATCTTCCCGGTGATCCAGTCATAATAAACCCACTTGCCCCCATTTGAAGGAACGTAAGTCATCCCCTTCGCCATCGCCCCGGTATGCAAATCAAAGTAATACCACCCACCATATCGGTAGTCTTCACCCTTCACCATATGCCCATTAGCATCATAGCGAACCCACTTGCCCCCGTTGGATTGGAGATGAACATCTTTGTTACGAGCTACAGAACCATCCGCTTCGGCCCAATACCAGTTCCCATCCAGCTGGTCATAGATTTCCCGGGAACATACCATCTCACCATTTTCGTAGTAATGTTCCTTATTCGAGTCCCATCCATTTTCTGGCTGAGATGATTCACCTGTTTGATTCAAATCTGAATGAAACTCAACAAGAGATTCATTAACCTCAACGACTCCATCAGAGTTTTCGACATTCGGAGGAGCAGCATTTGCGGCATTTACAAATATCAACACACTCACACTCATCATCAAGGCAAAAAAACATGCCTCAAATAAGAACTTCCATCTTTCAAGCATTGCGCGTCACCCCTCTATTAATCTCACCATATAAAGTGTCGTTCTTACAATCTGGCACGCTTCCATGAAACCAGTCCCTGTATCTTTTTGACTCCTAGGACACACTTTTGAATACCAAAAGCAGACATGGGCAAAAGCAATAAATAAAATGGCAATGTATAGATGCCCTTAGCTTCCCAAAGCAAATAACACAAAAATCCCCCGAGGAAAGAGGCACATAGCAACACCTCCACAAATACCCTATTGGCATTCCCTCTTTCACCCCAGTCCCGAGAGATTGCACAGGTCAACATAACAAGTCCAATGAGTGCGGTCAGATAAACCACTGTCTGCGAGACGTTCTCATACTTAAGCAACATACCCGAGCCTTGCCCAACTAGCAGGAAAGAAGCCAGTCCAGAAAAATGATTCGAAGATGTGCCCAACTCCGAATATATAGATGTCATAAATGTAGGTTCAGCCCATTCTGACGATATCTTCTCGAGGAAAAAACGCAATCCATCACTCGGATTGTTTATAAACTCGCCAAGACGTCCTTTGACGAAATCCATAGAAATCTGAGACTGTTGTTCATAATCATTGTTCGTCGCCTCAAACGCTTCCAAAGCAAATCTACTCCACCAACCAGCTGGCGCATTTTCCGGTTTACCCAAACCGATAGCTATCCAAGAAATCATCGGCATACCTTTACCGAAATCTTGCCCGGTCCAATGTTGGACTAGGTTGACAGGCATCTTAGAAAGAACAAAGGCAGCAGCTGCAGACACGAAAGCTACAAGCATTTGCCAAAAACGACGATTGCGCAACACCGCGAAAAGCACGGCCAAGATAGTCGCGAGCAATATAATCTGATATGTGGATTTGAACACAATGCCAATACCGCAAATCATAAAACCAACAACGATAACAAGCGCGCTCGTCCACACTTTCTTCATTCGAAAAGCCTCAGACACAACCGCCGCGCCTGCAATCGTAATGAAAAAACCTACCGCATTCGGATATACAAACGCAGAAAACATCAACAGGGGCACACATGACGCGATCAGAACAACCAAAGCAGACTGTCCCGCATCATTCAACCCTAAAGAAGCACCAAAACGCCACAATATCGCCACCAAGGCCGTAATCGCAACAGCACTAACGACTTGAAACGCAAAGACATTTTTTGCCCCGAACAGAGCAAACACCAAGAGATACCAAAGCATAGGACCGCTTTGGAAGGGATAGTACGTAAAATATGTGTACGCACTTGGAAGATTCCTGTTTACGCATACCATCTCAGAAGATCCTGGAGGGCAATATCCCGGGCTGAATTGTTCCAGATTGCCCGTAAGAAGAATGTTAGCTGCATCTATCAGGCTCTGCGAATCTGGATATGAATAGGCAGTGAATCCTAAAGCAACGAGCCAGATAATCTGCACAGTAAACACATAAATGAGGAGAGCGAATAAGACCCATCGTTTCGGCAATCGAGAGATCCCAACCGCCAACAAGGCCAATATCACCAATAATGCCACCGTTCCCAAACAGAACGCGGCAGATGGAATACCCGAACAGAACTCTGCCTTTTCTGTGACATTGCCAACTTCCGGAGCGCTCCTCTGAAAAAACACAGTGCAGAAAACCGACAAGAATAGAAGAAACGCCGTAACGGCGGATTGCAATCCCAAGGCTAGACCCGTTAAAGAACAGGGCACTTTCTTCCAAAACGTCCCACTCTTCTTCGTCATGGCCTTCACGCTCCGCTCACTCACTCGGTATACCCCCTTCTTTTCACTGCCAGGAAAAATCAAATCCTCTTCTCAACGATATACCGAGGGCGTTCTTTCACCTCAATATATATTTTGGCAATATATTCCCCCGTTATGCCTAGTGACAGCAAGATAAAACCACCAAGAATCCACATTGAACACATCATGGACCCCCATCCAGCTACTGCATGGCCAGAGAAAACCGATACGAGCGTATATATCAACATAATGATGCCCACAAATACAGAGAAAATTCCTAAACCTGTAATCATCGTCAAAGGCTTGGTTGAAAAAGATGTCACACCTTCAACGGCAAAAGAAATCATCTTCTTCAACGGATACTTTGACTCACCCGCCACACGCACACCTCGCTTGTAGAACACTTTCGCAGTCTTAAAGCCGAGAGACGGCACCAGGCCCCTCAAAAATAGGTTCGATTCCCTATACTGCGACAGTGCCTGTAATGCAACACGGCTCATCAGACGGTAATCAGCGTGATCAGGTACGGTCTCCGTGCCCAGCCATTTCATCATTGAGTAAAAAGCGTGCGCAGTTCCTCTCTTAAACGCAGTATCCGTATCACGGTTATCGCGTACACCATATACGATTTCAGCCCCCTGACGATAGGCCAAAATCATCTCGTCGACAGCATTCGGATCATCCTGCAAATCAGCATCCATAGAGATCACGGCGTCAACATTCGATTCCAATGCGCACATCAGGCCCGCGAAAAGCGCATTCTGATGCCCACGATTATGAGCTAACTTCACTCCATGAAAAATGTCTGAACTCTCATCATGCAGTGATGAAATCACTTCCCATGTCTTATCAGAAGATCCATCATCAACGAAAACGACTGAACTGTCAGAAGCAATCTGATTCGCATCTTTCAAAGCCTGAAGTTTGCTTTTCAGAACACTCGCTGTGGCCTGCAGAGCATCCTCCTCGTTATAGCAAGGAATTACAAATGCTATCGTCGGAGCTTCACGCAACTCGGCACAAGTATCGCTGGTTTTCTGTTCGTTTGACATATCTAACAGTGTATGACAGACGGTCAACCCGCGATTAAGAAGATTCTGACCACTGCCCCTAATTGTCATACTCGCTCAGTATTATCAACCCCCGAAAACACAACAAGAGGGGTTCTGGAATGAATAAGAAAACAATAGCCGTAGCAGGGTTTCTTGTGGTTACAGTACTTCAAGGAATCAGCTACCCTTCCATTGCATTAGGCAACGAACTGATTCAGACACAAAATCAGTCCACCTCCCAACAAGATGATGAAACGCCCTCGCAGAACAGCGAGGAATCAACATCTTCAGAAGAAGGAAATTCAAACACCACGCAAAGCGATGGTCCTTCACTCGCGCCCACGCCCCCCCCCCGCACCTTCAGCGCAAACCGATAACGAGGATACATCTGACGTAGTTTCAGAAAACGAGCCTCTTGAAGAACAGAATGCCGAATCCAATCCACAAGACGCTCCAGATAAACCCGAAAATGGATGGGACGAAAATAAGCAGCATTATTACGAGAATGGCGTAATGGTTGTCGATAAAGACGTGTTCATTCCAGATGCGCCAAATAATAGAAAAACTGGTATTTGGGTTCGTTTCGACCAAGGCGGCAACCTAATCAAAGGTGAAGATTATCGCTATGGTGGCTGGTACTACTTCGACGCAACCACCGGGGCTATGAGCAAAGGCGTAAAATACCTGTCTTCCGATGATAAATGGGTATACTACGACGTATCAACCGGCAAAATGGCACATGGCGAAGCCTACCTGCACTATGATAAGGAGCATACCGGCTGGTATTACTTCGATCAGAATACAGGCGCGATGGCGCACGATTTCGTCTACATCCGAAAAACAAACAAGTGGGTGTACTACGACAAGACCACGGGAAAAATGCAATACGGTGAGCATTACGTCAATGACGGTTGGTATTACATGGATCCCGTCACCGGAGCCTTAGCCAAAGGACGGACTTGGCTATCAAACGGCAAGAAATGGGTTTACTACGACAAAACATCAAGCCGAATGATTCATGGCGGTGCAATTCTCGACGGGCATCATTACTTCTTTGATCCTTACACTGGCGTGCAGTACAACAAGCAGCAAATCGCCAATCGTCTGGTCAACCAAGCACGCTCTTATGCTGGGCAGCATCCCGACTGCCCCGGCGAGTTAGCTGCCAACGGTGGACTTATCTGCCCATACGGCCCTTGCATGTCATTTGTCTGGTACTCCTTCCACCATGCCGGATTGGATATATTCCTGTGCGATGGAGCTAAAACAGGTTGGCCTCATCATAACTATGATTGGTACAATTCCCGTGGACGAGTTAGCAGCACACCCCACGTAGGAGACATAGCATTCTGGAAATTCAATGACTCTTGGTCTCGTAATTACAGTGCAAGTCATGCGGGTATCGTTGTCTCCGTGAATGGTGGCTATGCGACAATCGTTGATGCTGCCAACGGCAACATCAGCGTACGCTCAGCCTACTATGGAGCCCACTTCGCACACCCCTACTATGACGAGTGATCAGTCGAGAGGCCTCATGCACATTTAAAGCATTGGCCTCGAAGAACTCCGGATTAGAATGGTCCACCGGAATGGTGGACCATTCTAATTTTAATCATGCAAACCATGCCAATTACACAAAAATTTCCGTGTTTCCGCCTATCGTCAAATTCATAGACTTCTTTTTCCCTAATCATCCACGACCAGTGACCACATCAAACATATGCCACGTGTTCCATTGTGGCACCCACGTGCGTCCATGAGCCATGGCCCCCGTGGTTTCATCGAAGTAATACCAAGCACCGTCCTGCTTTTGCAATCCCTTAACCATCTTTCCAGATGACCGGTCATAACGCACCCACTTGCCTCCATTCGAGCGAAGATAAACATCTCCGTACGTCATGGCACCGGTATTCCTATCGAAGAGATACCAGCCAGCAATCTTCCTGTCGTAATCTACATACTGCTCACCGTACAGCATCTTGCCAGTGACCCGGTCATAGCACACTTCCTTGCCGCCATTAGAAGGCACATAACTTATGCCCTTGGCCATAGCTCCAGTAGTCACATCAAAGTAATACCAACCGCCGTATCGATAATCTTCGCCCTTAACCATATGACCATTGGAATCATAACGAACCCATTTACCGCCGTTCGAACGCAGATAAACATCCTTATCGTGCGCCATGGTTCCGTCTGAATCAATCCAATACCAGGCGTTACTCTCAGGATCGTAAATTTCCTTGCTACGCGCTAAAGAACCATCTGAATCCCGCCAATACTTTTGGTCATTTTTGGTAACCCAATGCCCGCCATTCGCATACTCCTTATTCCCAAACGCATTCATGTCCACGTTGCCGCTGATGCCGTCCACTTTGCCGGAGCTGGTGTACTGCCATCCGCGACTGTTGGTCGGGAATGAGTCGAATCCCATGCGAGCGCCGTACTGCGCCACCCACGTGGTTTTGGCGTAAATGTCGGCATGTTTCAGCGGTCCTTGCAGGTAGCTGGTGTACGAGTAGACGCCCAGATTCTTGTATCCGGCGGACTGCAGCGCGCTGTACCAGTTGTTGACGATATTGTTGTACACGTTCGGATCGGTCGGCGGCTTGTGGCCTTCCCACGTCCACTTTTCCAGGTCGTAATACACGGGGTACGCCAGATCGCTCGGATTCACGCCAAACTGCTTGAGTTTGGCGACCACGTCGGTACCTTCTTCTTTGGCAATCGACGGAGTGTCCGCGTAGGAATACCAGTAGACGCCGAAGGGGATGCCAAGCCGCTTGCATTCGGAAATGTTGCGTTGCGCTTTCTTGTCGGCATTGTTGCCTTCGCCGTAGCCGAGGCGGATGATCACGCCTTCCACGCCGTCGGCTTTCGCTTTGGCCCAGTCGACGTCGCCTTGCCATCCGGAAACGTCGATCACGCCTTTGGCTTGCTGCACGAACAGATTGTTCTGGTAGTCGAAGAAAGCTTTCGAATTGTTGTAAGTGCCCCAGTGCGCGCCGTATTCATTGCTTTCGAATTTGGAGAGCTGTACGTTCGCGTCGGCTACAGCATTTTTGACATCTTCCGCACTTACCGGAATGAAGGATTCGCCGTTGGTTTTGGCGAGCGGATCCGGCTGCTGATCTTTCGTGCCGACCAATGTTGGATCGGTCACGATTTCGCCAGTTTCGATGTTCTTGACCTCACCTTCGGGGGTGGCAGCCAAGTCTTCCGAAATCACGGTGGCATCGTCGGAAATCTCGTCACTGACGTTATCCGGAAGTTTCGCATTCGGATTGTCGGGCATGCCGTCTTGCGATTGCTGGCCGCCCGTCTGATCATCCGGCTGATTGTCAGACTGCATAACAACACCATTATCTGCAGTAACGGAACCGCTTTGCGCAACAGCATCCTCAATCGCAATATCCTGCAATGCGTAAGCCGGCGCAACCGCAACGGAAGCAGTCAACGCAACCGCAGACAGCGCAGTCGCAATCTTCACAACATGATGTGGCGAAACCATTCGTCAGCCTCTCTTGAATACAGTCATCAACCCCAAATATTCGGCGCAAACGCCCTAACCGCCAACTCTAACTGCAACCCACAACCCCGTCCATCCCCAACTCCAAAATCATCCCAATCCCCACATCTCACGCATTACACACTGATAAGAATCGACTAGCTCGTTAGGGGCACCGATATGGCATCATCCATTTCCATATCTCCTTTCCAGCATTCTCGCTGACCTTCCCATCACGCTTCGTAGAGGGACCATTCCCAGGAGGGGATTACGTGGATCGTGCCAGTGGAATCGGGAAGTTCGATGGTTTCTCCCTCGTTAAGCGTGAGAATCAGGCCGGAATCAACGTTGGTACGTTGCATAACCGCTTGCAGAGAGCCGATTTCTCGCGCCCTGGTTTTCTCATTTCCCATATTGGCACACACTTGAATAAGCCCATACGGTTCCGTAGCAAGAGCATCGCCGATAAGAAAGTCAACTTTCTCCTGTTTGGACGTTGGCATAGTGTACGAAGTGATTGTTTCCGTACGCCTACCGGAAGTTCGTCTCTGCAGTTCGCAGAAAATCGCAGTTTCCAGTCGTTTTCCAATATCTTGCTGGTTGGCGCGTGACACCGCGTAAACCATACCCTGATCGACGGCATACATTTTCGGCACCGCAGTACTACCCGGCTTGAGCATGGTGGAATACTCCTCAAGCTGATACACCAGAAATGCCTGCTTGAACAGCTCGAGTAACGTATTCGCCTTATCCCAATAGATTTTCCAGCCGACCGCTCGCAACGTTTCCACAAGACCATTGGTAGACAGCTCGCAGGCCGTATTGCGCAGCAAAAACAGCGCTATCTGCGTGGCGAGAGTAATGTTTTCACGACCAAGACGCTCGGCAACGTCACGCGCAACCACGTCCCGCACGTAACCTTGGAGCGTTTCAATACGATCAGCTTCAACCATACGTTGCACTGCAGGGAAGCCGCCAATAGTTAGGTAATCGTTGTAGGCAGCTTCAAACCGGGTGACCTCTCGCGGCGAAAACACGGCATCGGCAAGAGTGCTGCCCGCTGTAGGCGTTTCGATTCCCCGAAAGTCGCAGAATTCACGGAAAGACAGTGGCGCCATGGCATGCGGATGCGATCTTCCCCGGAAATTCGTTGCGATTTCTTCGCTGGACAGTTTCGAAGACGATCCAGTAATGACTAGCGTCACAGCTTCATGTTCGGCTATGCGCTGGCAGAATCCCTGCCAATTGGCGCATTCTTGCACTTCGTCAAGGAAGAGGTAGCAGCCATGGTCACGAGAGTCGGGATATTGCCGCCAGTATTCCGTAACAATATCGTTGAGCACGGTGTCTTGCATTGGTTGCAGACGATCGTCAGCGAAGTTGAAATAGAAAATATCATTACGCGAGACGCCGTTTTGTAACAAATCATGAATTTTCTGGAAAAGATAGAACGTTTTGCCGCAACGTCGGATGCCAGTGATGATGTGCACAGCATTGAACACTGCCGGCTGCGGCAGCTCGCGTATGATTTCGATGCGGCGTGACGGCGTAGGAATGTCAAACTGCATGGACTCACGAACCAGCATGGCATACGATTCACATGGATTATCCGGCACCATAAGTTCTTCCTTTCGCCGTCCGTTGCGAAACACCCAACAATCCCAGCATAACACTTCTCAAAAATTTTAAGAAGTTTCCACCAACACTTCTCAAAATTTTTAAGAAGTTACCACAGACGAATAAAACTCCAGAGAGTACCTGAATGCATTAACGACTACAACACGAGTGTGGGAAATCGGGGAAGGACGGGTATCGTACGCTGTATATTGGCATTTCAGGTGGACTCTCGGAACGTGATTCAATTGCCCTGAATCGGGAGCTGTCACCGGGGAGTACAGAATAGTAGGCAGATTCTGGAGGGGTTATGGCACGGCACGGCAAGAAGCCAAGCGAGGAAAGTACCTCGTCACACACACCGAGAACACTTGCCGGAAGCGCAACGACCAACACTTCTGCCGACAGCACTGACGCCGCTGCCAGCGGTATCGCAGTCAACAGCTCGACCGTCAGCAGCGCATTTGCCAGCGATGCCGATGGCAATACCGGGAATACGCTTGTCGGCAACGCTTCCAACGAAGTCGAAGCAACCGAAGTCAAAACCAACGCAACCAGTACCAACGCAACCGGAGAGCGCACAATCAGCAGCAACACGGCTGAAATCAGCAACCGGCAATCACACGAATCCAGCGAATCCCGCCAGCCGCAAGACCTATTCGACGCGGCCATAGCGCAAGGCATCAGCGACGGCGACGCTTGGACGGACCAGCGCGTAAAGCACATCTACCGCCAGATCATCATCGCCGTAGTCGTCGTAGTCGTTGTTCTGGGCGCGGTCTTCGGATTCACAGGCGTGCGCGCATCGCAGCAAATGCGCGACCTGGCCGCACTCAACGACTGCAAGGAAGCCGTCACGGCCATGAACACCTCCTATTCCAAGGCGTTCCAGCTGAAGGCGAAGATCTCCGAAGCGTTCACCAGCTTCGACGGGTCCTACGATCTCGACAAGCTTGCCGAACTGCACCAGACGGAAGTTACCGCGCCGAAAACGCTGAGCTGCGCCGCCGACACTTCCGCTACCATCAGCAAAGCCAACGCCGCAAAAGCCGAGTACGACAAGCAGGCCAAGCAGTTCAAGCAGGCTTTGCAGAAGAGCGACGAATCCGCGGCCACCGATGGCGGTGACGGAACCGACAATAGCGCTGACGGAACGGACGGCGACGACGGAACGGACGGAGCCACGGCCACGGAGGGCGATGCTGGAGTTGCCGGCGACGCGGGCGCCACGGACGGCACCGTCGACCAATCCGGCGCAGCCGACGCGACCGACGCAACGCTGGACGATCAATTCCTCCAGTAAATCAACCGATCGCAACGCTGCCAACCAACCAGCCGATCAAGCCGGCCAATCAAGCCAACCAGGCCTGTCAACCAAGCCGGTCATTAGCCTCACCGTCTTTACGTTTCTCCCAACTCTTCCATACCCCTTTTCCGCATACCCAACGTTTCTTTTGATTTTAGAATCAAAAGAAAAGCAAAAGAGAGTCACATGGCAGGCAAAAGAAGAAACGTTGAAATTCCGCCATTTTCAAGACTTCACGGCTATAAAATGCAGTAACAAGTCAAAAGAAAAGTGCAAGACTAGGGAAAGACCAAACGAACGGAAAGGAGGCTCTCATGAGCTGGACAGCGGCAAATGGGCGAGAGATCACCGATGGGATGATCGATCGTTGGCGCAACTCCTACGAACAAGGCGAATTTCCTGAAGACGAACGAACAGTGGGTGGCGTGATTATGGGACGTCCACCGCTCTCGACCGATAAAAGTCCGGCCCATGGGACGCCATCATGGAGAGATGACAGAAATGGGCAGAGCCTGACGGATGACCATATTTGTGCGCATCGCAGCAAGATTGACTAGGCTTTAATGTGCTTGCTCCGTTAAACAAACGCTGCAAGCGTTGCATTGCGGACGCAGAAGGGGAGCCATCTTGAAGAAGAAACGACTGGCACGCGTGATTATTGCCGCGGTAGTGACCGCGGCAATTCTGGTGGCGATCATTGTTGGTTGTGGGCCGAAATGGGGCGACGGTTCAGCAAACGTCAACGGCAGTAATTCCAAGAGCAGCAACAGCGCATCAGATAATGTCTCCAGCAACGACAACGCCGCGCAATCCAACAACAATTATGCGACCCGCATCACCGTGAAACTCCCCTCCTACTATTTGGAGAACATGGTTTTCCAACGTGGGAAAACGCTGATAGTCAAAGGAACGGCCACCACTTCACAACGCGGAAAAGTTGTTGACCCAACGCAACTGATTACAACGATTTCCCAAGGAAAGAAATCAGCATCAGCACAAGCTAAAATTTCCAAAAATGGCGATTTCACCTGCACCTTACCTAAACAAAAAGCAAGTCTTAAACCATATTCATTAACGATTTTATACAACGAAACCACTTTGTTGACTCTGAAAAACGTGTATGTTGGCGACGTATTTATTGCTGCCGGACAGTCGAATATGGAATTGAATTATTCGCAATATTATGAGGGTTCAGGCAACTCCTACAATTTCGGCGGAGGTCTGATAACGACCGACGATCTGCCGAAGCAGCTTTCCGACAACAACGTACACTTCGTTGCGAGCGCCAATTCCTCGAAAGGTACGGATTTTCCGTTACGCGACGTGAATGAGCAGGCTGGCACCTGGCTTGAGGCGACCGCCGATAATTCGCAGCATTTCAGTTATCTGGCGCAGCAGTTTGCCATGCAGCTTCGTGCCGCGCATCCGAACGTGCCGATCGGCATTATTCAAACCGCATGGGGTGGCACGCCGATTCGACGTCACGTGCAAGGCGGTGATATTTATGCGAACCATATTGCGCCTTTGGAAGGGTTCCACGTGGCGGGCGTGCTGTGGTATCAGGGATGCAATGATTCCACGAACGAGGCGACCGCGCTGGCGTACGAGTCGCAGATGACGCTGCTGATCAACCAATATCGTGAAGTGTTCGATCAGGATGATCTGCCGTTCCTGTATGTGCAATTGGCACGCTGGCCCGGCTACCAGTACACGCAAAACGTGCGATTCGCGCAGTTGAACACGTTGAGCAATGCCGGATTACGCAATGCTTCCAACGTTGCAATGACGGTGTCACTGGATACGGACAAGGGCACTTCAACGTTGATACATCCGCTTGGCAAAGATATTCTCGGCGCGCGCATGGCAGCGCAATATCTGGCGATGTCGGAAGGCAAGACCATTCCCAACGGGCCGCTTATCGCGCATGCGAAGCATGCTTCCGATGGCACGATCGTATTGTCGTTCCAGAACGGCACCGCAACCGGTTTGCAGGCGGAAAAGCCCAATTATTCGAAGACTGCGAGCGCGACCGTGCCCGATTATGATGCGAATCCGGACGCGACTCCTTTGAATGGTATTTCCAACGTTGCAACGCCGACTTCCACGCCATTGCAAGGTTTTGAAATTGCCGACGATTCCGGAAAGTGGGTTTCGGCAACGGCAACGATTAAGGGTGATCAGATTGTGCTGAGTGCCGCCGATGGAAGCTCAAATTGCAACGCGGTAACTCAAGTGCGTTACTGGTGGAGTGGAAATCCGGTTATTTCCAGTCTGCTGTATAACGATCTCGGATTGCCTGCAAGTCCGTTTATTGCGGTTGTTGAGTAATACGGCAGATTGATAATCGGGCATTATCCGGCTGCGACGACTAATCATAAAGCGGACTGTAATTAGGTTAGAATCAGGCCTGTTTCATCGAACTTAAGTCGAAAGCAATGTCGACGGTCAAAATCGACGATCAATCGACGTAGTGCGGGGCGCTGGACGCTATGCGGGGCGTTATGGAGCCGCTATTGTCGTTGCCGTCGGTACTACCGTCTGCATCGGAATCTTGCGATTTACGAAGCGAGCCGGCAGCCAGCGAACGTATGGATCGAACGGAACGGCCAATCTGCGCCTGTTTTTCCTGAGCATCCGACTGTATTGCGGGAATCGTGCCCGTCACAGGGCGAATGCGGCCGGTCGCAGTGGGAATGAAGCTTGGCGGCAACACCTGCGTGGTAACGGCACCCGGCGATGACACATGGTAGTGGGCCATCGAAGCCAGGGAATCGCGGGTATCGAGTTCACGCTGCATATCTAGCTCATCGTCGAACTCAGCCATCGCTGCCCTCCCTCTCTTCAAGCAATCTCTGCCGGTAATCTCTCCACTGGCAACGGTCATCGTTCCGAGCGTAACGCAAGGTAGCATACCGTTACGAACGAAATCAGCGATATGCGCAACTCCCCCACTGTTTCGCAACTTTTTCGTTGCACGTGCCGCAGCGAGCCACGCCAGCGAGCTATTGAAAACCCGCCGTTTTGGCATAAAAAAAGGCTTCCGAAATCATCCGGAAGCCCTACTGGCGGAGAATACGAGATTCGAACTCGTGAGGCTGTTACACCAACACGCTTTCCAAGCGTGCGCCATAGACCACTAGGCGAATTCTCCAATTATGCAACGTCTCACAGTGTCTATCCGCGAAACGCAACTTGATTAGAATACAACAGTTTCTTTCAAACCCCAAATCGGCGTGTCGCAGCGTCCCAGATCGCCCACTCACTGGAGGAATCCGTACACGTGAGGACTTCCCCGCGCACCGAATTCTCCACCCTCTGGGACAATTCACCCGCCAACGCACCTCTCAGCGTCCCAGATCGCCCACTCACTGGAGGAATCAGCCCGCTGCCAAGACTCTCACAGTCCGAATTCCTCCAGTGGCTGGAACAATCAGTACGCCCATAGGCCTTCTACAGTCCGAAAACCTCCACCCACTGGAGGAAAACACCCGCGCACCGGCCTTTAAACGTCCTGAAACCTCCACCCACTGGAGGAATTGGTACGTTGGTATGCTTCCCAGCATCCGGATTCTCCCACCCACTGGAGGAATCTGCCCGCACATACACCCCCGAATTGTCCAGATTCTTCCAGCGAGTGGAGGGATCCGGACACGAACTCACGTACCGTGAGCACAGCAGCTATCGTTTGGACGCGAAGGCACGCAGGTTGGCGAGCATGGCAGTGAACATCGGGCGGACCGGACCGAACTTATCAAGCAGCGATCCCGAAACCGGAGCACTAGCCGCTCCCAGCAACGCGCCAGGCAGCAACACCACGCCTGCAGCAAGCACAGACGTGCCGAATCTCAGTTGCGAATCGTTCGGAATCATATAGCCGTAACCGATCGTCACAAACTGCAGCAGCACATACGCAAGCAAATGCCAACGGAATTTCACGCTCCGCAACACGGTCAGACGAACCAGCGAGAACGCACGATGTGACACCCAAGCGAACACTAGCAAAGCGGCCATGGCAATCAGCAGCAGAACCACTGCAATCACACATTGCGTAGTCGCGGAAGTATCCCCATTACTCACTGCGGTAACGGCGGATCCGCCACGGTCGAGCGCAAACACGAAACAGACGAATCCGACTGCTAGGCAAAGCACATGCAGCGGATTGATATGCGCCTCTTCGGTAGGGGTGACCTGATGAATCGTTTTAGGGCCGCACACCAGCGAAACAAACAGGAACGGCAGCAGAATCACGAAAATCCAACGCCACGGCATGAACGTACCGACAAGACCGCCCACAAGTCGGTCCGAGTGCCGGCGCCACGGCCACCACCATGCCTCCAACGCCCATCAGCATGCCGATTTTGCTTTTCGGAGACTGTTCAAGAATGATATTGAACATCAACGGAAGCGCGATTCCCGTGCCCGCTCCCTGTAGTATTCGCGCGGTCATCAGCATAGGAAAGTTCAACGTGCAAGCTGCCATCAGGCAGCCGGTGATGCAGAGCACGATTGCGGTAAGGAAGATGGTACGCAACTTCAGTTTGCGCTTGAAATAGCTTGAGAGCGGCGTGACAAGCGCTACCGTAAGCAGATAGCCGGTCGTCAGCCATTGAACAGTGGACGTGTCGACGTGGAATTCCGCCATTAATCCAAGGAAAAGCACGTTGGTGAGGGTTTCCGTAAGGATGCCAATGAAGGCCATGATTCCAGTTGACAGAATGGCAAGAATAAGATTGATGGAGATGTTCTCGTCATCTTGCGTTGCCGTGTTATTGTTTCGCGCAATGGACTGTGACATGGATTTGCGGCCGTTCCCGACCTTCCCTTTCTTGGCCCGGCTTTGCTGAGCCACCATTCCGTTATGCCGGGCAGTTTGCTGGAATGGCGATTATTTGCCCAGAAATACAAAAAGATCCTTGGGAGCGGAGCGCTCTACCAAGGATCTTCATATTATTAAGTTGAATGTTGTGGATTGGGAGCCTCTCGCGCGCCGCGGGAAACACGAACCAAAAGACAAA
>OGGQ01001537.1_pt1 | contig 29412 bp, 26 predicted proteins | sample 1571191 | NCBI WGS metagenome assembly OGGQ01 (sample SAMEA2582061, study PRJEB24529) | metagenome | biome: Human gut stool | place: China | collected 2011
CGGTGAAAAGCTGGACACCGAATTACATACCGGTCAGAACTGACATTCGGTTTTTGGGAATTTCCGCCGAGGGTCTATTAAAGTTACCCTTTTTTCTGAAAAACATATCAAAATCTTTTTCAAAAAACTCTTGACATATCACCAGAATGCTATGTCACCAGCCGTACGGTTGATGACCTGCGCACGCCTCAGCGTGCTTCCTCTTTACATGCTGCTATAGACTATAGATTACATGGGACAGGAGCAGAATACAACATCAAAAACACGGATATTTTACTGACAGCACCCTGAAGTTTTGACGTATTAATAGGCGGAGCGAACCCTGAATGGCGGACCTTTAATGACAGCTGTCTTCATAAATCTCTGCATTTTCTCTGATGCGCCTGCAGATTTCCACAATGGTTCCGGTATCTTTCAGGCTGTGGATCTTGCTCTGTGTTCTGCCCTTCTCCACATCATCGATAAAAGCCTGTATTTCCATCGTCATATCGTCGCCTGCGATCGGGAAGCTTAGATCGGTCACGGTTCCGTCATTGAAGATGATCCGATATTGCTGTATCCTGTTAAACATGGGAACCTCTATTCTGCCCAGCTCTCCGGTGATGATGGCTGTCCGTTCTTTATCGCGGTCAATGGCGCCCTCCACCACTCCTTTGACACCGCTTTCAAACATCAATTCCGCCAGAAAATACTGCTCTATGCCATCCTTTTTATGTATCTCTCCGGTTACACTCACCGCATTTTCATCCAGCAGGGACACCACAAAGGCGATGGGGTAGCTTCCCACATCGTTTAAAGCGCCTCCCTGGCGCTTATCATAGATATAGGAAGACGGCTCATAATTCCGATAAGAGTCATAGCAGAAATTGGCCTCAATCTGAAAGATCTGTCCCAGCTTCTTAAGATCCCCTTTAAGCTGCTGCCACCCGGCGTTAAACTTTGTCTTCATCGCTTCTAGGCAGTACACCGGATGCCTCGCGGCTGTTTCTAAGATCTCCTCCATCTCGCCGGTTTCCAGGACCATGGGTTTTTCGCATAAAACGGGGATACCCCGTTCCATCGCTTTTATGATCCACTCCCTGTGATCGAGATGGGGAAGCGCGATATAGACCGCTTCCACCTGTGGGTCGCAGAGCAGCTCTTCATAGTCCCGATAGAGCCTGACCTGCGGATGCTCCTTCAGATACAAATCATCCGCCGCTGCCGAATGGGATGCAATGGCACAGATGCTTCCACTGGAGGTATACGTGATGCTCTGCACGAATTTTCTGGCGATATTTCCAAAACCAATGACACCAAATCTCATATCCAATCCCCTCTTTCTTAAACCTTTTTAATAAAATGGTTTCAAATAAAATACCGGCTTAAAGTATAAACGATCTGCTGATGTAATGCGCCCGCTGTTATAAGTATTATACTGCCAACCGGTAGAATCAGCAAGGCACAGCGGATCCATTGGCCGCCGGTTATTTCGCTGCGCAGTTTGCAGCGTTAGAACCGCTGCGCGCTTCACGGAGTGAGAGTGTATTCCGGTGAGGACCATACTGTGATCTGCCATACGCGGGCGGTTTACAGCAGCATTGAACGGTAACAACTTAAGTTACTAAATTATTATAATAAATGTCGGCATTGCCACCGATACACCGAAAGCGGTATACTAAATGCATCTTAAGAACATCAAGCGGCCGCAGGAAAGGTAAAATCAGAAAGGATGGGGTTATATGAATAAAGATTCAAAACAGCTCACAGAATGGGTAATCCATAAAATTAAAACAGAATACATCGATGACATCGCGCTGCTTGTTGCCGTAGAAGGCGCATCCATAGGGGGGGACGGTCACGGAGAACCCTTTGACTACTTCATACCGTCTACCCCGCGCGGCAATGAACTGGCGCAGACCTTCATCATCGGCAACGTTGGCAACGATCTCTACCCGCGTTCATGGGAACGGACCGAACGCACCGCAGACTTGGACGATCTCACAACTCCATGTCTGGGCAATGCCAAGATCCTGTATGCCCGGTCCAAAGAGGACGTGGAGCATTTTGAGGCCCTGCGGCAAAAGCTTTTTGATAATCTTAAAAATCCGGAGTTCATCTACCGAAAGGCTCTGGAAAATCTGGATGTGGCCATGAACATGTACAAAACGATGATGTTTGAGGAACGTCTCTACCGTGTTCGGGGGTTAGCGGGATATATCCATTATTACCTGACCGTATCCGTCGCCTGTCTGAATCAGACCTACCGCAAAGACTGGCATGAGGGTTTGATCACAGAGATTTCGAAATGGAAAGAGCTTCCTGAAAGGTTCGTGGAATATTACCAGGCGATTTTGGGCGCACATACAGCCAGTGAATTAAAAAGTATCTCCCATCTTCTCATCGCTTCGACCCGGGAGTTCATCGCCCGCTATAAGCCTGAAAAAGCGGACTCTGTGAAAAAGCCGGATTATCACTGGCTGGCCGACTGGTATCAGGAACTTCGTACCTGGTGGAACCGTCTGTACTTTTTCTGCAGAAACGGTGACAGCGATGCCGCGTTTCATGAGGCATGCCAGCTGCAAAGCGAACTGGATATCGTAGGGGACGAATTCATGCTTGGGGAAATGGATTTACTCGGCTGCTATGATATGCATAATCTCGAAATGCTTTCCCGCCGTGCCGCTGAATTGGAAAATACGGTCATTTCAACAATCGAGAGTAACGGGGTCCAAATCAGGCGCTATGAAAACATCGAAGCCTTTTTATCAGCCGAGAACTAGAAAATGCTTAGAAAAGGAAGGCAGGACGGATGAAATATCGAAACGCTTCGGAAATCTTACCGGACAATCTGTTAAAGGAGCTGCAGAAATACGCATCGGGTGAAATCCTCTATGTGCCTTCCGACAAGAGGCGGAAGAAATGGGGAGAGGATACAGGAGCGCTGCACTTTTACGAGCAGCGAAATGAGGCTATCAGACATAAATATTTCCACCTCAAGATACCGATTGAAAAGATCTGCGAAGAATACAGTCTTTCAGATGAGACTGTCAGAAAAATATTATACCGATGATACGGAATAAATAAGGAGCTGTCACATCAGTGATTGAAAAATCATAGGTGTGGCAACCCCTTATTTTATCCCTATGAACGGTGCGGCCAGGTCATCTGCAGGCCGCTTTCGTCCATCTGTTATTCAGCTCCTGCTTTCAGCAATACGGTATGAATTCCAGCGGTCACGTGACATAATGTACTGCATATCTATGACATCCTTCTGCAGCTGCTTTACATGATATTCACATTGTTTTACAAATTCAAAACCGCATTTTTCAATCACGCGCCGGGATTGGTTATTATACGCAAAATGACCGATGGTTACGGCATCCAAACCGACGGTATCAAAGCAAAAACGGAGCGCTCCGTTCACAGCCTCCGGCATCAGCCCCTGTCCCCAGTAGGATTTTGAAAGGACATAGCCAATTTCCTTAAGCTTTAAATGATTATAGTTCATATCACCGTTTGCCCATGACGTATGCAGTCCCAGGGATCCGATCACCTTGCTGTTCTCTTTGTAAACGATAGCAAATACGTTTTTATCAGCCATAAAAGACTGCAGTATTTCCCTGGAAACTTCTACTGATTCGTGGTGTTTCCAGCCCGCCATCTCTCCTACTCCATCCACAGAGGCGTATTCAAAGAAATCACACAAATCGCTTTCTTTCCAGGGGCGCAGAATCAGCCGCTGTGTTTCCAGCTGTGTATTCGTTATATCTATTTCAATATCCATCTCATACCTCTTTCATAACTTATTCAGTCCGCCACTATAAGCGCGGTGAATACCAGATTTTCTTCCCCGCAATTTGCCATTCCATGGCCGTGGCCGTCAGGAGTGAAGGTCAGATCTCCGGAAGAAACCGGACGCAGGCTTCCGTCATCGCTGTACTCGCCTTTACCGGAAATTATGTAATAAATCTCACTTTCTCCATGGTGTTCATGATAGCCCAGAGAATGTCCCGGCTCGATTGTTACCTGCGCATACAAAGTGATCTTCTTATTTAATGACTGTTCATGATCGGACAGCAAATGCTTGATTGTCACATACCCTTCGCCGCCGCACATATTGTTTATTCTTTCTTCCTTCATAGAAACTCCTCCGAGATAAAGTGTCTTCCAATTCACGCTCTAAATTCAGAAATATGGTTTTATTGTACACCAGGTCAGGACATGCGGCAAGACGGTTCTCTCATATTTTATATTTTCTTATTGCCGCAGTTACTTTCATGGCGTTCATGGCTGTCAGTAAAACTGCGTATGACAGCCGTAAACAGTACCTTTTCGCATAGCCAGAATCTTTAAAGATCTCTGCGCTTCCATTCCCAATATCGATTGTTCCTGGGCATAATTCAAAAGTACCGTTTTTGCGTCTGCGGATGGAAAGGCGGACAGACACAGAATCATTTTCCACAGTATCAGAGGGTCCTGTGAATACGGAGATTCTAATGCCAATACCGGCTGGAGATTGTCAGCGGCCGCCAGCTCTGGATGATAAAACACCATATATCCGACCGCATCCAAAAGCTCGCTGATCTGTTCCCTGCAGCTGCTTTCCTTAAGGCATCTTTGAAGCGCCGGAAAAACAGAGATATCCATCCTGCCAAGGCTGCGGGCAATGATATCTCTTGGCAGTGGAAAGGATTTTTTTGCCGAAACCTTATCCGGCGGCACTCTGTACTGATTATTGCCGATATGGCCAAGACAGCCGATCATCTTTTCGGCCGTTACGATACTCCCTTTTTCCAGACACTCGCAGACAGCAATGCGGGTATACAGACATTTCTCCCCGGCGAGCTGACCGAGCAGTTCGTCAGCCGCCCGGTCCGCCTGGGAACGCAGACAATACGCCGCCGCACTTCTCGTGCATGAGTCCGCCGCATGCAAAGCGGCAACCAGATCTTCATATGTCAGGTCTGACAGCGCAGCGATATCGCCCTCTGATGCCATTCCGCGTTTTCTTAGTGATTCGTTAGTACTTTTCATATGTTTTCCTATATGTTTTTTACATAGTATGGCGCGATCTGTCTTATATTTGCGCGTAACCGCAAAAATATCAATGCATATTTGTTTTGTAGCGGATGACTGCGCAAACAACTATATAGACGAATTGATTCAATTTCAATCCACATCCGTTTCGCAGCGGATGACATCAGAAGTTAAGAGAACGGAGGAAATCAAAAATATTTCAATCCACATCCGTTTCGCAACGGATGACCTATGTGGCAAATGTTATGCTAAACAACAACGCATTTCAATCCACATCCGTTTCGCAACGGATGACAACTCCTGACAATGTACCACCCGGCCAATGAGGGATTTCAATCCACATCCGTTTCGCAACGGATGACTGTTTGAGATAATGCGCTGCCAGCAACAGATTTAATTTCAATCCACATCCGTTTCGCAACGGATGACCTTTTGGGTGCAGCACGTATATCTCTGTACATGCATTTCAATCCACATCCGTTTCGCAACGGATGACGCCGATAAATTGGAAGCGCAAAAACACATGATCTGATTTCAATCCACATCCGTTTCGCAACGGATGACGTAGTCTGTTTCGCGCAGGTAACTTATTAAAAGATTTCAATCCACATCCGTTTCGCAACGGATGACTTGGGGTGTAACCTAAAGGATCTGTAACTATTCGCATTTCAATCCACATCCGTTTCGCAACGGATGACATTGTACAGAGGATGTACCGGGTACGATTAAGATATTTCAATCCACATCCGTTTCGCAACGGATGACCAATATGCAGGCAGCAATTAACAACTTGAGGATGATTTCAATCCACATCCGTTTCGCAACGGATGACAGTTAAAGCATCAACGGGATAGTTACCAGTGCCAATTTCAATCCACATCCGTTTCGCAACGGATGACATCTACACCCTGTATAAACTTGTTAAACTCCTCGATTTCAATCCACATCCGTTTCGCAACGGATGACAACTGGATTGCATTTGCAAATTGTGACGTTGACAATTTCAATCCACATCCGTTTCGCAACGGATGACTGTGGGCCCACTATGCACGGTCACAACACGGAAAAATTTCAATCCACATCCGTTTCGCAACGGATGACCCATACAGGCAGCTGATCGGATTTGAGGAGGATAAATTTCAATCCACATCCGTTTCGCAACGGATGACAGCAAAAAGTGACACTTACTAATACATTACCGCTCTGTAATACATACACATTGCCCAATTTTATTCTTCTACGTTTCTTTTTTTATTAACTGAACAACATTTTCACCGCTAATTAACAACAAATTCAAGTGCGAACCTCCCAGGAAATTCATGTTCACTTGGGGTTCGCACTAAAAAATATGCCTCATTTCAAACCGCTTTTCTCAGTCCACCGCACCACAATCATAGTTTTACAAATCCATTATCTGTTCCGATTCAATAATATTTCAAATTCAATCTACGTGTTTATTATAACAGCTTTTCAGATATAATCCAGTAATATTTTCAAGCATACGTGTCATCGTTGACGTTATTGTTCATGATTGCCGATATAGCAGCGCAGAGCGGAGCAGAGTATAGTCCTCTTAGGGATCCCGCAAAGCCCGTACGAGGAAGCGCACTGATGTGCGCACAGGTCATCAACCTGGCGATTGGTGAGAGCTGCTGCGCATTTCACGGAGCGAGTGTGTGTCCCTATGAGGACTACTCTGCTCCGCTCTGCGCGGGACGTTTGCGACAGCTGTGAACAGCATTATGTAACGCATATCCCGGTAACATTTAAATCATCGCTTGACATTCCGCTCTAAATATAGTAAATTGAATGAGTTAGTTTCTTCTAACCTATTCTGCCGATTCCATCGGCTATTTTTCGCCCAATAGGTTAGCCATTTCTAACCATCTTAAAATCCCGGAGGTCAACATTCATGATGATCAACAAGCGGCTGATCCGCACAGTAAACGATTCAAAGAAATACATAGCCAGGAATGTCCTGTTCCAATGGTGCAGCCTGATCTGCAATATCGCAATTATCTTTTCCGTCAGCATCTTCCTGCAAAAGCTGCTGGACAATGCGCTGACTACTCAGACTGCAGTCTGTCTTTCAGTGACCACAGTCCTCTCCATCGCAGTCCGTTTTCTCTGTTCCTATATGGCCAGCCGGGCAGGTTATCTCTCCTCCCGCTCAGTTAAAAAGGTGCTCCGCCGCAAAATCTACGAAAAGATGCTCCGCCTGGGGCCGTCCTATACAGAACAGCTCTCCACGGCAGAAACCGTGCAGATGGCTGTGGAAGGGGTGGATCAGCTGGAAACCTATTTCGGAGCATATCTGCCGCAGTTTTTCTACAGCATGCTGGCTCCGGTCACGCTGTTTGCGGTGCTGGCGTTCCTCAATCTGCCTTCGGCCGCGGTTCTGCTGATCTGCGTTCCACTGATTCCCGCTGCCATCGCCGCAGTACAGACGTTTGCCAAAAAGCTGCTCTCGCGCTACTGGGATCAGTATACCACATTGGGAGACAGCTTCCTGGAAAATCTCCAGGGCCTGACGACCCTGAAAATTTATCAGTCCGACGGAATCAAAAATGAAGAAATGAACAAAGAGGCCGAAAATTTTCGCCGCATCACGATGAAGGTTCTAACGATGCAGTTAAACTCCATCACAATCATGGACCTGGTTGCCTACGGCGGCGCTGCATTGGGCATCATCCTGGCAGTCAGCCAGTTTTACGCGGGACATGTGGGGTTTGTCGGCTGCCTGAGCATACTGCTGCTGTCCGCAGATTTCTTCCTGCCGATGCGCCAGCTGGGCAGCTACTTTCATATCGCCATGAACGGCATGGCGGCTAGTGACAGGATATTTCATCTGCTGGATCTTCCGGAACCCGACTGCAAAACGGACAGACTGACGGGAAACAGCTTTTCCCTCTCCTGCAGCCATATTCAGTTTTCCTATACGGAAGACCGTCCGATCTTAAAAGATGTATCCATGGAATTTCCCGCCGGAAGCTTTACCGGCATTGCCGGGGAGAGCGGCTGCGGCAAATCCACGCTGGCGGCGCTTCTTTCCGGGCGCATCCGCGGCTATGAGGGCGAAGTGAGCATCGGCGGATTGCCGCTCTCTGGGATCTCACAGGAAAGTCTTTCGCGCAATATCACCTATGTAGGCCATAACAGTTACCTGTTTAAAGGCACGGTCCGCGACAACCTGGCTATGGGCCGTCCGGATGCCGGGGAAGATGAGATGTGGGCCGTTCTGGAGAGGGCCAGGCTGGCGCAGTTTCTGCATGAGCAGCAGGGCCTGGATACGGCGGTAGCGGAAAAAGGCTCCAATCTTTCCGGCGGCCAGTGCCAGAGACTGGCGTTTGCCCGGGCGCTGCTGCATGACAGCCCTGTTTATATCTTCGATGAGGCGACTTCCAACATCGATGTGGAGAGTGAAAATGATATTATGGCACAGATCCAGGAACTGGCCGGCAGCAAAACCGTCCTGCTGATCTCGCACCGGCTCGCCAATCTGACCGGAACGGACTTCATCTATTGTATGGATCGGGGCCGTGTTGTGGAATCAGGGAATCACCGGACGCTTCTGAAACAGCAGGGTGTCTACGAAAAGCTTTGGATGAGCCAGCAGGCTCTGGAACATTTCACCAGGGAGGACGCGGTATAATGAACACAAAGACAAGGAGCAATTTCAATATCATGCGGCGGCTTTCAGGCCTCGTAAAGCCGCTGGCGCTTTATATGATGCTGGCCGTCAGCCTCGGCATCCTGGGCTTCCTATGCGCTATCTTCATCACCGTTCTGGGAGGCTCCGCCCTCCTAAACAGCATGGGGCTCGCATCCGGCACCGGCATCACCGTCCTTTCCATGAAAGCAGCCTTCCTGGCCGCCGGTGTCTGCGCTGTGCTGCGCGGTTTCCTGCGTTACGGGGAGCAGGCGTGCAACCACTATATCGCCTTCAAACTGCTCGCACTGATCAGAGATAAGGTATTTCAGGCGCTTCGCCGGCTGTGTCCTGCCAAACTGGAAGGGCGTGACAAAGGGGATTTGATATCCGTCATCACCTCTGATATCGAGCTTTTAGAGGTTTTTTATGCGCACACTATTTCACCGGTGCTGATCGCTTTCTTTACCAGCCTGATTATGGTGCTGTTCATTGGCAGCTATCATCCTCTGCTGGGGCTCATCGCAGCCGCCGCATATGTGGTGATCGGCATCGCGGTCCCACTGCTGGTATCAAAAGCATCCAAAAATACCGGCATGGCCCTGCGCTCGCAGGCCGGCGCGCTGAGCGCATATATGCTGGACAGCCTGCGCGGGCTGCGGGAAATCATGCAGTATAACCTGGGAAACGAGCGGCTGCGCGGCCTGGATGAGCGCACGGATGCGCTGTCCGGATACGAAGCCCGCCAGAAGCACCATGCGGGAATCAATATGGCAGGGACCAACACTCTGATTCTGCTGTTTGATCTGCTGATGCTGGCCGCGGCTGCCCTGCTTTACCGCAGGCAGGCCGTTGGGTTTGACGGCGTTCTGATCCCGTTCATCGCCATGATGAGCTCCTTTGGTCCCGTATCCGCCCTGGCCGGACTGGGAAGCACGCTGCAGAATACGTTTGCCGCTGGCAGCCGGGTGCTGGATATACTGGATGAAACGCCGGCCGCGCCCGACATCGTGGGGCAGAAGGAAATTGCGTTCACAAAAGCGGCCGTTAAAAATGTTACGTTCTCTTACGGTCAGGAAAGCAGTATACCCGTTCTCTCGGACATATCGCTGGATATTCCCCAAGGCCGCGTGATCGGCATATCCGGACCGAGCGGTTGCGGCAAGTCCACTCTGTTAAAGCTTCTGATGCGTTTCTGGCCGCTGCAGAAGGGGCGCCTGGAAATCTCGGATACCGATATAAACCGGATCAATACCGGCAACCTAAGAAATATGCAGAGCTTTGTCACGCAGGAAACGCATCTCTTCCATGACAGTATCCTGAATAACATCCGTATTGCAAAACCGGACGCATCCAGGGAAGAGGTGGCCACAGCCTGCAGAAAGGCTTCCCTGCACAGCTTTATTATGGGACTTCCCAAGGGCTATGACACGCCCGTGGGCGAACTGGGTGAAACTCTTTCCGGCGGTGAACGCCAGCGCATCGGGCTCGCCCGCGCATTTCTCCATGACGCGCCGTTTATACTGCTGGATGAACCCACCAGCAATTTAGACAGCCTGAATGAAGCTGTGATCTTAAAATCTCTGCATGAGGAACGGAGCGGCAAGACCGTGGTGCTGGTCTCCCACCGGACATCCACCATGAAAATCGCCGATGAGGTGTACCGCGTCTCACGGCAGGAGCTTGGAAACAGTCTGAAATGAATCAGGGAGGGAAAGCGGATGAAAACTGCAGAACAGAAAAGAGAATGGGAACAGAAGATGGTATCACAGATGATCGCCCTCTACTGCCGCAAAAAGCACCGCTGCGGCTGCGGCCTGTGCGAATCCTGTGCAAAACTGGAGGAATACGCCAGGCAGCGCAGCGCGCGCTGCCCGTTTATGGAGTCTAAAACGTTCTGTTCCAGCTGTAAGGTGCACTGCTATAAGCCCGAGATGCGGGAAAAAATCCGGGAAGTGATGCGCTTTTCAGGGCCGCGGATGATGCTTTACCATCCGCTGACCGCAATGCGCCACATCTGGTATACGGCGGTATCCGGATCAGCCACCAGCTGACATATTCGATCAAAAAGAAACGGAGGAATCATCATGAAAAAATTGCTGTTCATAATTCTTGGCTGCATCGGTCTCGTATTAGGCGCCATCGGAGCGGTGCTCCCGCTGATGCCGGCATTCCCCTTCCTGCTTTTAGCCGCATTCTCCTTTGCCAAGAGCTCGGAAAGGCTCCACTCCTGGTTCATCGGAACAAAGCTGTATAAAAACAACCTGGAGTCCTATGTCCAGGGACGGGGGATGACCCGCAGGACAAAGCTTCGCATCATGCTCATCGTGACATTGACGATGAGTGTCGGTTTTATCATGATGAAACATGTGCCTGTGGGCCGTATCATTCTGTCCGCCGTCTGGATCTTCCATCTGCTCTATTTCATCTTCGGCATAAAAACAATATCCGCCGCAGATGCAAATCCGCAGTCAGCGCAGCAGCAGAAAAGAGTTCCCGCTCCGGAAGACTAAATTTACATCCATCCTGATCTTCAGCGTAGGGTGATGCCAAACTCTCCGCTTTTTGGAATCAGGCAAACGCCGGCCTCCGTTCTCTCTGTTTCACAGTTCCAAGCTTCCCGCACTGAAAATACTCCACTTAACAGTACGCGTCCGTTTTCTTTTCCCTCCATCCGAAACCGCAGAGCTCCATCCAGCACCTTCATGGTCAGAGATGCCTTTTTCTGCCCGTCACTGTCCCATATCTCCGTATAAGCGTCCTTTTTAATGCCGTATACTCTGTACTCCGCCCGGTCCGCCAGCTCATAATCCGGCGTAATATCGCATTTTCCAAAAGGAAGGATGCTCCCATCTTTCACGAACAGAGGGAGGCTGAAATAATCGTAGCGGTCGGTAAACCATCTCCCACCTTCCACAATTTTGCCGGACAGCAGATGGGTCCAGGTGCCCTCCGGCAGATAGCAGCTCTCCTCACCGTCTTCCGAAAATACCGGGGCGGCCAGCACGCTGTCCCCCAGCATATACTGACGGTCCAGATAGGCGCAGTTTCTGTCCTGCCAAAATTCCATATGCATCGGCCGCATCACGGGAATTCCCGTCAGATGAGCACGGACGGCGGCGATATAGAGATACGGCATCAGCCTGCATTTCAGCTTCGTAAACGCCTTCAGCACCTCACAGGCCTCCTCATCATAATTCCACGGCACTCTGTAAGAGCTGGAACCGTGCAGCCTGCTGTGGGAAGAGAGCATGCCGAAGGCCACCCAGCGTTTATAGAGATCCGGCGAACCGCTGTCCTCAAAGCCGCCGATATCATGGCTCCAGAATGCGAAGCCGCTGTCCATCAAAGACAGGCCTCCCCTTAAGCTCTCAGCCATGGATACATACTGGCTGGTGGAATCTCCGCCCCAGTGCACCGGATACTGCTGCCCGCCGGCGGTGGCGCTCCTGGCAAATATCACCGCATCCGCCCGTCCCTTTTCTCTTTCTAAGAGCTGGAATACGCACCTGTTATACAGCAGGGTATAGTAATTATGCATTTTTACCGGATCGGAACCGTCATGATAGCGCACATTTACCGGTATCCGTTCTCCGAAATCTGTCTTAAAGCAATCCACTCCCATATCCAGCAGCGCCTTCAGCTTCTCCTGATACCAGTCCCAGGCTTCCGGATTGGTAAAATCCACAACCGCCATGCCGGCCTGCCACATATCCCACTGCCAGACACAGCCGTCCTCTCTCATCAGCAGGTAATGCTTCTTCATCCCCTCCTCAAACAGCGGCGATTGCTGAGCGATATAAGGATTGATCCACACACAGACCTTCAGGCCGCGGTCATGCAGACGCCCAAGCATTCCTTCCGGATCCGGAAACATCTCTTCATCCCACTGAAAATCGCACCAGTGAAAACCTTTCATCCAGAAGCAGTCGAAATGAAATACATGGAGCGGAATTCCCCTCTCCTCCATTCCGTCAATGAAATAGCTGACGGTTTTTTCATCATAGTCTGTGATAAATGAAGTGGTCAGCCACAGCCCAAAGCTCCACTTCGGCAGCAAAGGCGCCCGGCCTGTAAGCGCTGTATATCTAAGGATGATCTCCTTCGGTGTGGGGCCATAGATCAGGCAGTATTCCAGCTCCTCGCCTTCCACAGAAAACTGAACGGTTTCCACCTTCTCGCTCCCCACCTCAAAGCTGACCCGGCCCGAATGGCGGACGAATACGCCGTAGCCTTTGCTTGTCATATAAAACGGAATGTTTTTATAGCTGATTTCGCTGGCCGTACCGCCGTCCTCATTCCACATATCCACATTCTGGCCGTTTTTGACAAATGGCGTGAACCGCTCGCCCAGACCATAAACCAGCTCCCCCGTATCCAGCGACAGGCCGGTGACCAGGTAATTTTTCCCGTCCCGATGATGCATCATGGAGGTGGAGCGGGGAGCTGCCTTGGTCAGCGGCCGGCCATCCGCCAGAAAGTTAAGCTGCGGGCTGCCCTTTTTTAACTCCAGGGCCAGACTGCCGCTCATGATCCTGGCTCCGTCCTGATCCGTTTCCACGGCGGCGTGAAATTCCTGATCCCCGCATAGCTCATAAACAGGCGTTGTTATGTAGCTTCCCATGTGGTTTGCGAGATGCACTTTCAATACATTTTCCATCGGAGCAGTAACCGTGACGGTCATCTGCCCGATATTGAGAGTGGCGCCCCGGTCCGTAATCCTGCGGTAAGGGCCATACGCCCTAAGCCCGTCCCCATACCGCTTAGCACAATAGATCTCTTCCACAAATTCCGGCCTGTATTCCGGTTTCGTCACCCAATATCCGTCTGTAAATTTCATCTGTTAATTTCCTTCCTTCTTTACGTTTTTCCGGTTCGTTCCGTCAGTTTGCCGCGGTAAAAGCCATCTCCCGGTTCAGGAACAGAGGCGTATGGTATGCCAGCGTGTTGGAGAGCGGCAGCAGCTCCTCGCCGATTTGGATGCCGAGTTCCTCCCGGATATAGTCCCTCCTTATCTGCATCCTCTGCCACAGCTTCGGATACTCTTTTCTTAACTGCCGTCTCAATGTCTCATCCGCCATCACCAGACCGTCCTCCGCCCCGGCGCCGCCAAATCCCGGCTTTTTAGGTATGATGTCCAGCTGTATCATATTGCCGCTTTTAAACCGTATCCTAGAACCCGCATACACCGGTGATGATGTCCATTCCTCATCCGCGGTAAAATGACCCGGATTCAAATACCAGCGGAATTCACTCCTGGGCAGTGCAGATTCCACCGCATCATAGAGCTGGCCGCCGGTCAAACCGATGCGCAGCGTCTCCAGCCATATCTTCTGTGCGTTAAAATACGGCATGGCGAGGGATTCTATATAAGCCGGAACCGGTATCTGCCCCTCTTCATATACCGCATATCCCGAACGGCTGCTTAGGCCTCCCTTCATCCCCACCGTGATTGATACGGGATCTCCCAGAGAAAGCTTCTTTCCCGACGGATACAGATTTCCCTTCACAAACCGCTCCCCAAATGCGCAGACTGTCACCACAGAATTTCTCTGGCCGTCCGTGCGCATGGCATTGGCGGTTTCGATCTCACTTCTGCCGACCGCCAGCGCATCCATCGCGTCCTGCACGCAGTTGGATGCCAGCGAAGCTCCATACTCATAATGCGCGATCTCATCCGCATCAGCGGTGATTCTCACACCGCAGTCCGGATCCAGAAAGAGACCGGCGGCATTGACCAGCGAACCCCGGCCGTTCATAACCGACTTCACCGCCATCATGATGTAATACGGAATATCAAATTCACATTCCCCCTTCTGACCCTTCTTTTCCATCAGCTTCCATCCCACCACGCCGACACTTTCATCCGGCGCCAGTCCGGCCTTCCTTAACAGCCCATCCAGCGCATCCGCCGAATCATCCGGCTGATTGGGAAGTGAAAAGCCGGAAAACAGAAGCGGCTCTGCGTCGATGCGTGACCTCCTGCATTTATCCAGATTTTCATTGCCTAAAATCATGCAGACCCTTCCAGTTCTGTGCAGTATGAGCAGCGCCTCTTCAAATCGGGGGATAAACCCTGTCAGATATTCGAAATTGCCGCTGTGCTCCACATCCGCATAGAGGATCAGCACATCCAGCCCCCACCTCTCCATGCCCTCAATCACTTTCTGTTTTCTTACCAGCATGGTTTCATCCTTTAAAACGGTCGGTAACGCCCTCATAAGCTCCGGCTTTTTGACCGGTCTTAATGCAATGCTCATATATACTCCCTCCCTCTTCTGAATTCATTATACGTCCTTATCATACAAAGGGAAACCCCTTAGCGGCAGAATGAAGGTTAATTGCTATAGTATAGAGAAACGGCATAGCCGCAGCTACGCCGTTTCCGGAAACTATTCTTATAATGTTTTATGAGTACACCCATGTTTTAATCAGATATATTCCATCCGTTCAAAATACTTCATCAGTATGCCGGCGCAATTTTCCACGCCCAGCTGTGAGGTATCCAGTATCATGTGATAGTTGTTCACATCTCCCCACACCTTGCCCGTATGTTCATAGTAATACTTCGCTCTTTCTTCGTCGGTCTTTTCGACTTCCACTTTCGCATCCTCATAGGATATTGACTCCAGCTTCATGATTCTGCGGATACGGTCTTCCTTGTCTGCACAGATATAGATATTAAAAAGATTCGGTTTGTCCGCAAGTATCTCGGACGCGCAGCGCCCAAGAAGAATGCACGGCTGTTCAGCCAGTTCCCGGATCAAGGCTGCCTCTGTCTCAAAATCGGCCTCATCCAGTTCATTTTCCAGATATACTTTGTCATAGACAGGAATCTGCAGTTTTTCTGCCAGTTCCTTCGCTATAATGCTGGCCCCCGTACCGAACCGCCGGCTCATGGTGATCACTAATTTCATAGTAACGCCTCCTTTGTATCCGTAGTCTAACGGGGCAATGGATCCCCCAGGAAAATAGTCATGCATATAGTATACTCTATTGCCAGGGAAGTTGCAAGAAAGTTTTCAGCCGCCCTGTGCAGGGCGGCAGCAAAGTATATATTTCCTCACATGGTTTTCATAAGCTCCAGCAACGCGATCCTCTGCTCCTTGGTCAGCGTGGACCATCTGACGAATAACTCCTTCTGTTCCTCCGACAGTCCCGGCACATCCTCCCCCTCTGAAAGGAACTGGATCACAGTGATGCCAAAGGCCTCACAGATCGCCTCCAGCGTAGATAAAGTGGGCGTATTGTTTCTTCTGAACAGATTTGCAATCGTTGATTGCGACAGGCCGGCTTCTATAGCCAATTTATACTTGGTCCACCCGCGTTCCTCCAGCAGCTGGCTTATTCTTTTCGCAGTATCCACTCAGCAACCCTCCATTTCTGATAGCATTATACCGTTCAATTAGGTATCAAAATAGTATTAATAAGTATTGGCTTCATTATTCATTTGAACATCATCCCATACAAATCCCTGTTACTATTCACATCTGCCGTAAACGTCCCGCGCATAGCGGGGCAGAGTATAGTCCCCATAGGGACGCGCTGCCGCTCCGGAAAAATATTTGACATTGCTATATAAATCAGCTAAATTATTTGTATCAGGTAACGATTGTGCATCAGAATTCAGATGAGGTGAAGCAAGTGATAAAAGGTGCGGATACTGCTCAGTTGATTGCAGACAGCCTAAAAAAGCTGATGAAGGACAAACCCATTGAAAAAATACGGATTAAGGATATCACCGACGGGGCAGGCCTGATGAGGCCCACGTTCTACAATCATTTTGAAGACAAATATCAGGTTGTGGAATATATCTTTAATCATGAGGTCATGGAGCCCATGCTCCCCCTGTTAAACAGCGGGCTGGTCCGTGAAGCGATGGTCTTTATGCTGACCCGTATGGAAGAAAATTATGATTTCTACCGTCATGAAATCAACAGGGAGGGACAGAACTCCTTCCGTGAGATCCTTCACAGCGCTTTCCTGCAGGCCTTCATGCCTATCTTCCAGCAGCAGATTATTAAGCCGCTTCATCAGATGATCACACCTCTTCGAATGGCGGAATTCTGCGCAAATATTTTTGAATATACTCTGACCAAATGGCTGAATGAGAAAGAAAAAATACCGGTGGACACGCTGATGCAGCTATACGATATACTGCTGACCAATTCAATTGAAGATTTACTGCGCGGGAAACGCAAAGAATAACGTAGATATTCATAAAAGCCGAAATGTCGCATTATGACGACATTTCGGCTTTTTTGTCATTGCCACGCTGACAGATGCTGCACTTTAACCATTCTATTCATACTGTGTTCTTCTATAATGGAGATATCAGATGCGGGGAGGTGGGGCATTGAGGGTTTTATGGAGCATGCCGGTGGCCATCGGCATTTCGCTGCATATTTTCGTAATCATGATGGAATGCGGAGCCACCCAGGCCGGGCTGGATAAAAAGCGTATACTGCAGACAGCCGTTGTCTTTGTATCCGTACAGCTGGGAATGCAGTCATTAGGGATTGCGGCCACCTGGCTGGTGGAAAGAGTCTTTCAGATACATCTTCTAAGCCGTTTCTACAAATATACCACCTTTGCCATACTGGCAGGTATCGGCTGCCACAGGATCCGGGACGCCTTAAGGGCGGACTCCCTGCCTGAAGAACGGCATCCGCGCCTAAGTCTGTGGCAATGTGTCCGGATCTCAGCCAGAACCGGAGGAGAAGCCCTGGCCGCAGGGATGAGCCTTTACTATTACTGCTCCCCCTGGTCAGGAATCTGTATCGTATGTCTGGCGTTCTTCGCAGCCTTAGCGGGTTTTAGCTACGGTTACTTAAACGGTGTGACGCGGCGCAGGTTTCTCTGCACAGCAGACGGATGTCTGATGGCCGCACTGGCCGTAAGCATTGTATTATAGCAGTATTTAAGCTGCTGAATAAATATGTGTATTCAGCAGCAGTTATCTGGTAGTCTGTTTCCCAAGTCCGTGTGCATAGAGCACAGACTACTAGGAGCGCGCCGCAGCGCGCAGACAGGAATCTTATGACGGCAGCACACAAAATGGAACGGGCACTGGTGAGCAGGACAATTGACGGAGTCATCCACTATGTAAATAAGGACAGGCAGGCGAACCTGCTGCATTTAATCGATGTGGTGGAGAAAATAGCCGGGGACATGTTTTCAGAAAAAAGCTATGATGGGGCCAGAAATATGGTGCGCGATGAGGACAGCAAGTGGATGCGGTATCTGTACCGGCTCATGGATGAAACAGACCCCCATGTGCTTAAGATGACCGCTTTGAATCTGGGCTTTGAAGCCGCTTATTTTGGGACAAAAACCATTCGCGAAAACAGGCGCAGATACCAGTGCAACATTCCATGGCTGATTCTCATGGACCCTACCAGCGCCTGCAATATGCATTGTACGGGATGCTGGGCCGCAGAGTACGGCCATAAGCTGAACCTGACCTATGAGGAACTCGATCGCATCATCACCCAGGGGAAAGAACTGGGCATCTATTTCTATATGTATACCGGCGGTGAACCGCTGATGAGGAAAAAAGACCTGATCCGGCTCTGTGAAAAGCATAACGACTGTGCGTTTCATGCGTTTACCAACGGAACGCTGATCGATGATGAATTCTGCAGCGAGATGGCCCGGGTGGGCAATTTCTCCGTATCCCTAAGCCTGGAAGGCTATGAAGAGGTCAACGACTCCCGCAGAGGCAGCGGCAGCTTTTCAAAGGCCATGGAGGCCATGGATCTGATGAAATCCCATGGACTGATCTTTGGCACCTCTATCTGCTACACGAGCAAAAATGTTGAAACAGTGACTTCCGATGAGTTTCTGGATATGATCATTGAAAAAGGCTGCCGGTACACCTGGTATTTCCACTATATGCCCGTAGGTAACGATGCTGCGGTGGAACTGCTCCCCACCCGGGACCAGCGCGAATACATGTACCGCCGCGTCAGAGAGATCAGAGGGAGCGATGGCGGCAAACCGATCTTCGCTATGGATTTCCAAAACGACGGGGAATTTGTAGGCGGCTGTATCGCAGGCGGCCGCAATTATATGCATATCAATGCCAACGGGGATGCGGAGCCCTGTGTCTTCATCCATTATTCCGGCGCGAATATCCGGGAGGTCTCTCTGCTGGATGCGCTAAGACAGCCCCTGTTCATGGCCTACCGCGACCGCCAGCCTTTCAATGAAAACCATCTCCGCCCCTGCCCCATGCTGGAAAACCCGGAAATACTGGAGCGCATGCTTAAGGAGACCGGCGCGGTTTCAACCGATCTTAAGTCTCCGGAAAGCGGAGAACATCTGTGCGGCAAATGCAGGGAATACGCCGAGAACTGGGCGGAGTCCGCAGACAGGCTGTGGCGGGAAAACGGGCATCACAAGGAATATTACCAGAATTACAAAGATGTGTACAAAGATTCATCCGCAGAAAAATTTCATTAACCGGTCAGATTACCTAACTGATTCGATCCTTTAACTGATCCGATTACACTGACAGGAGGAAGTCCGAAGACTTCCTCCTTAATGCCGGTTCATGCGAAAACCCAGCACACCGCCGACCACGCCTCCCAGTATATGGGTCAGGTTTGAAATATTATCTCTCACAAACACGGCATCGTAAATCTGGCCGCCCAGGTAAATGGCTGAGATCACGATGAAGGTCAGTGGAATCTTTTTATCCGTCACGCCTGTGAAGGAAGAGAGTATGATAAAGGCGAAGACGACTCCACTGGCCCCAAGCAGCGCGGTGTGCGGGAACAGCAGCATGTGCACCGCGCCGGTTATGACCGCTGTCGCCAGCATAACAAACAGCAGATTACGGCTGCCATACTTTTCCTCCAGAAGCGGTCCGACTAACAGGATCATCGTGATATTTGCGGAAAAGTGTGCCCAGCCCGCATGTCCGAATATATGCCCCACCAGCCTTACATAGGTCAGAGGGTTTAAGAGAGATGCGCGGTATACGCTGAAAAGCAGGGTGTTTGACACGCCTCCCGTGATCTGGCCCAATATCAGCGCCATCAGGCAGATCCCCGTAAACCCCAGTATGACCGGTGAGTTAACGGAAATATGTTTCTGCAGTCTGTTCCACAATGTGCAATTCCCCCTCCATGCCTGTTACTTTTCCAGGATAAACGCGCGGTAGCCCCTGTAGGCCTCATAGATATCCACCTTACAGGTGATCTCCCAAGGAGCATGCATGCTGAGCACGGGGATACCGCTGTCAATCACTTCCATGCCGTACTGCGCCAGGATATAAGCGATGGTTCCGCCGCCTCCGATATCCACTGCGCCCAGTTCTGCAGTCTGTATCGCCACTCCGTTTCGTTCCATAACTTCTCTTATAAATGCGATGTACTCCGCATTGGCATCATTGGAGCCGCTCTTTCCTCTAGAACCGGTGTATTTATTGAAGACGATCCCCCGGCCGAAATATGCTGAGTTTTTCTTCTCAAAACGGTCAGAAAACTGCGGATCATAGGCAGCGCTGACATCGGATGAGAGCATCCTGGAATTGCGCAGCGCCCTGCGCAGCTTCAGCTCGCTGAATTCTCCGGCGCGGTCCATGAGCTCCGCCACCATATGTTCAAAGAATCTGGATTGCATGCCGGTAGCGCCGGTGCTGCCGATCTCCTCTTTATCCACCAGGATACAGCAGGCCGTTTTCTCCACATTCCCCTCATCTAAAACCGCAAACAGCGAGGTAAATGCACACACCCTGTCATCCTGGCCGTATCCGATCACCATGCTGCGGTCCAGCCCGCAATCCCTGGATTTTCCGGCGGGAACAATCTCAAGCTCTGCAGATAGGAAGTCCCCTTCCTCAATGCCGTACTGTTTGTTAAGTATTTCGAGCATCGCATCCTTCACGGTTCCCTCGGCAGTAAATGACTTGCTTCCGATTAAAAGATCCAGCTTCTCACCGTCAATCACTTTGCCTGCTTTACGTTCCATCTGCTCTCCGGACAGATGTACCAGCAGATCCGTGATCACAAATACAGGATCCTCATCTTTCTCACCGATCACCACATCCACCACTGATCCGTCCTTTTTCGCAACCACTCCGTGGATGGCCAAAGGCTGGGAAAGCCACTGGTATTTCTTGATTCCGCCGTAATAATGCGTGTCCAGATATGCCAGCCCCTCTTCATCATAGAGAGGATTCTGCTTGATATCAATTCTCGGACTGTCTATATGGGCTCCCAGGATATTCATTCCCTGCTCCAGCGGCTGGCTGCCCATCCTGAATAATACGATGGCTTTGTCCATATAAACTGCATATACTTTATCTCCGGGCTGAACGCTTCTGCCCTCCCGAACGATTTCCCACAGATCGGAAAATCCCTCTGCTTTTGCAAGCGCAGCTGCTTTTCTCACGCATTCACGCTCTGTTTTACATGCATCGATGCACTCCCTGTAGCGGATAGCCATTTTTTCCGCATTTTCTTTCTGATTTTCAGAATAACTTGTCCATAAGTTCTCCATTCCAGCTCTCCTTTATGTATCTGTTTAGATTTCTCTATTATATCATCATATCCAAGACAGGTAAAGCGTCCGGATTCTTTATTCTGCGCTGTTATTCTCCGCGTCCGGATTCTTTATTCTGCGCTGCGCCCGCATCGCTTACTGCCAGCGTCTGCTTTGCGGTCAGGCGGATATTTTCCATCCACAGGCTTCCCATCGGGCATTCCGGCAGACCGCGGATTTCCACCGCGGTTTTACCCGCATTTCCTTTGATGTTTTTAAGATGGATCCCTTCAAACCTGGTGGGCGCGTCGCTTTTTGGCACCACTGTGCTGTAATTTTAGAACATGCTGATCTGCACCGCTTCTTCCAGGATGCCGTTCAGCGCAATATCCTCGAACCAGATATACTTTGCATAGCCGCCCCTGCCTCTCATGGACTTCATGCGGATTCCCTGATTGGTGCCGCTGATCTCACATCCGTGCGCATATCACAAGCCGTATGCTGTCTTTTTACAAAATTTTTGAGATGCAGTCCTTTATTGTCATACAACCGGCACTTCTGCTTGACTGCGGATTGAAAATAAACTACTATCATTTTGTAAGTTCAAAGAGGAGGACACAGTATGAAACTCAATCCGCTATTTTGTGATAAGGCCGTTCTGCAGTGTGACAGGCCGGTCCATGTATTCGGAACCGGCTCAGGCAGAGTCTCCGTCACATTTCTGAATGAAACAAAAACAGTGATATCCGCGGGCGAAACCTGGTGTATCATGCTCTCTCCCCATCCGGCCGGCGGGCCTTATGAGATGGAAATCAATCTTGACGGACAGATCGTATGCCTGCATGATCTTATGCTGGGATATGTCTTTTTGTGCGCCGGTCAATCCAATATGCAGCTGAAGATGGACGAAACTTCGGATCAATTTCAGTATGAAGACAATTCCATGCTGCGCCTTTTCACTGTGCCGCGGCCATTGCTGATGGATACGGCGGAATATTTCCCACAAAGCTGGGTATGCTGTGAGGCGGATACGGGGATCTGCTGGTCTGCAATTCCCTATCACTTCGGCCAGATGATTCAGAGGACAAAAAATACTGCCATCGGCATTATCTCCTGCTGCAAAGGAGCCTCTGTCATACAGTCCTGGATGGATGAAGCGCTGCTTCACACATCGCCGTTTGTGATTCCCGATCAGGACAGACACTGTGATCTGAAGCTGTTTTCTGCCTGGAATCCGGACGGTTATCTCTATCATTCCATGTTCCGCACCGTTGCTCCCTATTCCATGTGCTGTGTCATCTGGTATCAGGGGGAAAGCAACACCTCTCCTGCCGAAGCCGCAATCTATGACAAACTTCTGGCACTTCTTATCTCCAACTGGAGAAGAGACCTGGTGGACGAAACGCTGCCTTTTATCCTTGTCCAAATCCATTCCTATGCGCATGGCGCTGCCGGCTGGAAAAAGCTTCAGGATGCGCAGCGGAAAGCGGCGGACGCAATCCCCAACGTAATATTTGTACAAAACGACGATCTTGGTGAACCCGACAGGATTCATCCGGTCTATAAGCTCCCCATATCCCGGCGGATTGCGCGGGCTGTCCGGACACTTATTTAAAATTGTGTATCGACATTTCAGATAAATTGTGGTATAAATGGTATTGGATTCAATGCAAACGTTTGCATTGTCGGAGGTTTAAATGAAAAAAGCAACCATTAAAGATATCGCACGGGCTGCCGGAGTATCTGCCTCCACGGTCTCCCGTGTGCTTTCGGGAGGAGCTCCCATATCCGAAGAGACCAGTCAAAGGGTAAGAGAGGCCGCCAGGCAGCTAAATTACACGCCAAATACTGCTGCGCAGTGCCTAAGACGTGAAAAAAGCCGGAGCATCGGGGTCGTTTTCCCCGACATATCCGGCGAATTTTATGCAAGCTGTGCATCCTGGCTGTTAAAGCATGCGAGGAGCTGCGGATATACCGTGCTTTTTATGGAAAGCGGCCCGTCTGCCGAAGCGGAAAGAGACGGGCTGCAGGCTCTGATGGAACGGCGCGTTGACGGAATCATCTTCATCGGAGACCACAGGGATCACGGTCTGATACAGGAACTGGTAGACCGTTCTGTTCCGGTTGTCACCGGTGACCGCCATCTGCCTGGAATCGTGTCGGTCACATTTAATAACCGAGAGACCATGGGGAAGCTGACAGAAGCGCTGTATGAGAGAGGATACCGAAAATTTCTGTATGTCGGTGAACCGACGGAGGGACAGGATAATCTGAAGGAACGGTTCAACGGTTATCATCAGACGCTTGAGGCGCATGCGGATGCACAGGCTGCTTCTGTGTTTGATAAGCGGCTGCACGACGATAAGCTTTTGGGCAGCTATGAACTCTTTCTGTCAGAGCTTCGTTTTGATCTTCCCGAAGTCATCGTCACATCCAACGATCTGATCGCCCAGGGGATCATCAGCGCGGCGCACGCCTGCCACATCCGGATACCGGAGGAACTCTCCGTTACCGGCTTTGATGACCAGCTCTCCTCCGCTTATTTCATCCCTTCGGTCACAACGGTTCATCAGGATGTGGAAGAACTGACCCGGCGCTGTTTTGATCTGCTGATGGCGCTGCTGGATAAAAAAGATGCGGAGTCCTATATCGTCCGCCAGCAGATCATCGAAAGGCAGTCCGCCCGTTTCACCCAGAATAAAGGAACTCAAGGAGGCAGTTATCAGTGAACAAGAACATCAGAGACTTTACAACGGGCAGTATCCCAAAAGCCCTGCTCTATTTTTCTATCCCGTTTTTCCTGACCAACCTGATTCAGGCGTTCTATAGCATTGCGGACATCATGGTGATCAGCCGCTTCTGCGGATCTTCCGGCATAGCCGGCGCCTCGATCGGGGCCAGCATTACGGATACCATCACATTTACGATTGTAGGACTCTGCAACGGCGGCGCAATCATGACCGCCCAGTATGCCGGCATGAAAAATGAGAAAGAGATTAAAGAAACCGTCAGCACCACCTTCGGCGTCATGCTGATCCTGGCCGTCATATCCACCGCGCTCACCCTGATTTCTGCGCCTTACATATTAAGAGCCCTGAACACCCCGGCAGAAGCCTTTGATCAGACCAGGTCCTACTTCTCCATCTGCATGATCGGTTCCGTATTTATCTTTGGATACAATGCGGTGGGATCCGTGCTTCGGGGGCTCGGCGACTCCAAAACGCCGATGTATTTCGGCGTCACCTCCTGTCTTCTCAACATCGTCCTGGATCTGCTGCTCGTCGGCGTGTTTCATATGGACGTGGAGGGGGCGGCGATCGCCACGGTCGCATCGCAGGCGGTGGCTCTGACCGGCTGCATCCTGTATCTGAAAAAGCGGGAGTTTTTCTTTGATTTTAAACCCTCAAGTTTCCGCATCTATCCGGCGAAAGCGGCGAAGCTCTTTCAGCTGGGGCTGCCCGACGCGATCCAGAGCGCCATTGTATCCGGCGGATTTTTGATGGTTTCCTCCATAATCAACAGTCTCGGCGTCAATGCCGCATCCGGAGTATCACTGGCCTCCAAGGTCAACAATTTCGCCCAGATGCCCGCGACCGCTGTAGGCATGTCCGTGGCCTCCATGACCGGACAGAATGTGGGCGCCGACAAATATGACCGGGTGCGCAGCACTTTAAAATACAGCATTATGATCTGCCTGGCCATATCCACAGCCATGTTCGCCATTGTGCAGCTGTTTCCTTCCTCCATTATGGGCCTGCTGGTTCAGGATGCAGGCGTAATTAATGAGGCGCTTCCCTATCTGCGGATTACAGCCCTCGATTACCTGCTGGTAGCGCTGTGCTTTCCGTTAAACGGCCTGTGCAACGGCAGCGGCCATACGCTCTTTTCGATGATACCGTCCATCGTTTCCTCCGTGATCGTGCGCGTGCCGGTGGCATACTTTTGCGCCAGGACGCTCGGTCTGGGCCTCCTCGGTGTCGGCATCGCCACCCCCACCGGCACGTTTAGCGCGGTAATCATCTGTACCGTATATTATTTCAGCAACAGGTGGTGCAAAAAAGTGGTATAGCCATGCCGCGATCTGACGGATGGATTCCAGCGCGTCTTTCCTCGGGTGGCTCATCCACTGGATGGTTCCTACCTGGAAATATGCTTCACTCCCAACATTCAGGATCCGCTATTCAGGTTTGTGACAGCTTCTGCCGGATTGACATGAATCATGATATGCTTAATCTCCGGAAAGTTTTTCTCTACCCTGTCATGAACCTGCTCGGCGATTCGATGGGCTTCACGAAGGGATTTGTCACCGTCAACTGCTATTTCCAGATCAATATATACCTTATTCCCGAACATTCTGGACTGGAGTAAATCAACGCGAATAACCTCTTCCTGTGAACGGATACAATCATCCAGTTTTTTCTCATAGTCTGCATTACAGGATGTATCCAGCATTTTTTTTACAGCATCCCGCAGTATATCACAGGAAACTTTTAAAATGAACAAACAAATTACAACACTGGCAACAGAATCCAACACCGGGAAACCAAGCATTGCACCACCGATGCCAACGAGGGAACCGATGGAAGAAAAAGCATCCGATCTGTGATGCCATGCATCCGCCATAAATGCAGCCGAATCAATGATCTTTGCATAATACCTTGTATACCAGTACATAGCCTCTTTCCCAACGATAGACAGAACCGCTGCAATGAGTGCAATCATACCTGGAACTGCAAGAGTCTCATAATTTCTGGCCAAAATATTTTGTACCCCTGCTTTACCGACTCCAATTCCGGTAATTAACACGTTTCCGACAATGCTTACAGATGATAACTTTCTAATAATTGTGTTTTCGTTGATAGCTGATTTGACAGAGAATCTGCAAATGTGTAAAAAAACACACCTATGGAACATACAACTGTCCCACAGATGTGTGAAATTCAATCTGCTGCCACCTGATCTGGCGGCCCGGCCCCACGACACTAACGTATCATCGCCTGCTCAGCTTGTACTGTTGATCTCGCATTCCAAGAGAATGTAATGCAGTGCAAAGAGTGCTTAATATATAACATATTTTTCGATAACAGTCAAGAGAATTTAATGAACCCTATTTAAGCAGGCTTTCCAGCCGTATAGCAAAACAAAAAAACGCTGGAAACATCAAAGTTTCCAGCGTTTACTACTATTTTTAATCAGGCTTATTTGCCCATCTGCTTTGCTACTTCCTCAGCGAAATTTTCGGATTTTTTCTCCAGACCTTCTCCGGTCTCAAAGCGCACAAATCTCTTTATGCTGATGTTTGCTCCAACTTCCTTGGAAACGCTCTGCAGATACTTTGCAACGGTCAGATCGCCGTCTTTTACATACTGCTGGTCAACCAGGCAGAACTCTTTTAACTCTTTGTTCAGACGGCCGATGATCATCTTGTCGATGATATTGTCCGGCTTGTCAGGATTCTCATTCTTAGCCTGAACTTTGAGGATCTCTGTTTCCTTATCGATGAAATCCTGGGAAACTTCTTCCCTGCATACATACAGAGGCTTCAGAGCCGCAACCTGCATAGCCACGTTCTTAAGGGCTTCCTTAACAGCATCGTTTACCACATCGGTTACCGCTTCCACCACAACGCCGATCCTTCCGCCGCCATGGATATATCCTACTACACAGCCGTTCTCTGCGGTAATTTTCTCAAATCTTCTGATGCTGAGATTCTCACCGATCACAGCGATCTTGCTGGACAGTTCCTGTGCTACGGTTTTAGAGGTATCCTTTGCCCAGGCTTCAGCCATAAACGCGTCCATATCCGCAGCATCACTGTTTAATGCCTGCTGTGCAACTTCCTTTACATACTCCTGGAAATCAGAGTTCTTCGCAACGAAGTCTGTCTCGGAGTTCACTTCTACGATCGCCGCCCTGCTGTCTCCGTCCGTAACGATTGTTACGAGACCTTCTGCCGCAATCCTGCCGGCTTTCTTAGCAGCAGCCGCAAGTCCTTTTTCTCTTAAGAACTCCACTGCCTTGTCCATATCACCGTCGGTAGCGGCCAGAGCCTTCTTGCAGTCCATCATGCCCGCACCGGTCAACTCTCTTAATTCTTTTACCATTCCTGCTGTAATAGCTGCCATGATCTTATAACCTCCTGTAATGTCATCAGCTAAACGCCGACGATCTAATGCTTCTCTATATTTATGCTTCCGCAGCAGCTACTTCTTCGATATCGGTAGCTTCCGCTGTATTCTCTTCCACATATGCAGCATCCTCTGCCGCCTCGCCGTACTGCTCGCCCTGGCTCGCTTCAATCACAGCATCCGCCATCTTTGCCACAATCAGTTTAACGGCTCTGATCGCATCGTCGTTGCCGGGGATTACATAATCCAGCTCTTCCGGATCGCAGTTTGTATCGGCAATACCGATCAACGGAATGCCCAGAGTATGCGCTTCCTGTACGCAGATTCTTTCCTTCTTGGGATCTACGATGAAGATCGCATCAGGCAGTCTCTTCATATCCTTGATGCCGCCTAAGTTCTTCTCCAGTTTTTCCATTTCTTTCTTTAATTCAATAACTTCCTTCTTAGGCAGTACGTCAAAAGTGCCGTCTTCCTGCATGGTCTCAATCGCTTTCAGTCTGGCAATTCTGCTCTGGATTGTCTTGAAGTTGGTCAGCATACCGCCCAGCCATCTCTGGTTTACATAATACATACCGCAGCGGTCTGCCTCTGTCTGAATTGCATCCTGAGCCTGTTTCTTGGTACCTACAAACAGAATGGTTCCGCCGTTTGCAACGATATCAACGATTGCGTTATATGCCTCGTCCACCTTGCCTACGGATTTCTGCAGGTCGATGATATAGATACCGTTTCTCTCGGTATAGATGTAAGGAGCCATCTTAGGGTTCCATCTTCTTGTCTGGTGTCCGAAATGTACACCTGCTTCCAGTAACTGTTTCATTGAAATAACACTCATTTTTCTTACCTCCATTTGGTTTTTTTCTTCCGCGCACTATCCGCTTCCTCGGAAACCTGATGCCAGGCACCATCCTCGGAATACTGCGCACGTGTTTTTTCAGCCTTTCTATTGTAGCATAGGGCGGATCATTGTGCAAGCAATTTTTACATAAAACTCAAAGGATCCGGCATTAAATCCGGCTGGCGGCATATAAGCGGCTGTCACAAAACGTCAAAGCAGCCTGCGGCGTAACTGCAGCAGGCTGTTTTTATGCCATATTCTTTTTTAGGAAATCATTTCTTTTTCAGCTTATCCAGTTCGTCAAAAATCACATCGTTCACCACTTTGATATAGGTACCCTTCATTCCGGAGGATCTGGATTCGATTACGCCTGCGCTTTCAAACTTTCGCAGTGCGTTGACAATTACGGATCTGGTGATCCCCACCCTGTCCGCAATTTTGCTGGCAACCAGGATTCCCTCGTTGCCGTCCAGTTCATCAAATATATGCTGTATCGCTTCCAGCTCCGATACGGATAAAGTGCTTAAAGCGGATTTCACAATATTGAGCTTTCTGACTTCCTCCGCATTCTCCTCATTTACGGAACGCATCATTTCCAGCCCCACCACCGTGGTGCCGTATTCGCTTAGAATAATATCGTCAATGTCGTACTGCTCATCCGATTTATACAGAAACAGGGTCCCAAGCCGCTCTCCCGCGATATCTATCGGCGTGATAATCGCCTGATACTTTTTCACATAATCCTCAGCGAAACCTAAGGTAGCCAGATTTACATTTTCTTTGGTGGAGAGGACGCTTAAAAGGCGCTCATTCAGCATATGGTCCACATGTCCGCCCACCTCGTCGGCAATCAGTTCTTTGATTTCCTCCACATTATTGCAGAGACCAACCCCCAGCACTTTTCCTTTTTTGCTGATCACCAGCACATTAGAATCTAATATCTCACTAAGCACTTCACATATGTCATTGAACACTACTTTTGAAGAACTGTTGTTATGCAGAAGCTTATTGATTTTTCTGGTTTTATCCAGCAACTGGACGCTCATACCGTTCCCTCCTATTCATATTTTTCTAGTATTCACATTTTCAGAGTAAATATTTGGGTATTATCCAACAGAACACCCGCCTATTCTACATATACTATGATTTTACCACACAATTCTGATAATAACAAGTATTTTAATATTCTTTTATGACTATTTCACGATTATACTATAACAGTTCCGGCGTCTGAACTGATATGTCTTAATAAAAAGAATCCCGCCCGCGGGATTCTCCGCCTGCGGCGG
>OGGQ01001545.1_pt1 | contig 29340 bp, 28 predicted proteins | sample 1571191 | NCBI WGS metagenome assembly OGGQ01 (sample SAMEA2582061, study PRJEB24529) | metagenome | biome: Human gut stool | place: China | collected 2011
CCACCAGAAGATTTGCATTTGAGGCTTTTCTTCCGCCGGATAAAAAAGAAAGGGCAAGAATTCTGGAAGAACTGAAACATGAGACCAGAACGATTATCCTGTATGAGGCACCGCACCGTCTGGTGAGAACGCTGGGAGAACTTCAGGATGCTCTGGGAGACAGGAATGTGTCTGTATGCAGGGAACTTACCAAAAAGCATGAGACGGTGTTCCGGACCACAATTTCAGGTGCTCTGGCTTTTTATGAAACAGAGGAGCCGAGGGGAGAATGCGTGCTGGTCCTTGAGGGAAAGGATCCTGCCCAGATTCAGAAGGAAGCGGAACAGGCATGGGCTTCCATGCCTCTGGAAGAGCACATGGAGCAGTATCTGTCCCGGGGAATCGACAGAAAAGAGGCCATGAAACTGGTGGCAAAGGACCGGGGCATCAGCAAAAGAGATGTATACCAGTCTCTGATGAATCCAGGAGGAAAATAAAACGAAATTCCAAGGAAAAAAATGGGCGGCAGGGCTGGCAGCTGTTTTTGCAGCGGTATTTCTTTACCTGGCAGGGGCGTCTGCGCCGTTTCTGAGTTATCAGGAGATTACGGAGCAGACAGCAAAAGCCATGCAGGAAAAAGAGTTTTACGGAGAGGGAGCTGGGCCTGACCGGGCCATGATCATGGAAACCAATCTGAGCGCCTGGGAAGAAAGGATGCGGCTGTTTTCCCAGGCGGAAGACAGAATTGTCATGTCCACTTTTGACATGAGGGACGGAGAAAGCACCAGAGATGTTCTTGCGGTGCTCTGTAAAAAGGCAGAAGAAGGTGTGCAGGTCCGGATTCTGGTGGATGGCATCAGCGGTTTCGTCCGGATGGAAAACCGGGATCTTTTTTACGCGGTTTCTTCTCATCCCAACGTGGAAATCAAACTGTATAACCGGCTGAATCCTCTGATTCCATGGAAAACACAGGGACGGATGCACGACAAATATATTATTGTGGATGATCTTGCTTATATTCTGGGAGGGCGCAACCAGTTTGATTATTTTATAGGCGAGTATCCCACGGAGCACAGAAGCTGCGACAGGGAAGTTCTGATTTACAATACCAGACATGGGACAGAAAGCAGGGACAGTTCTCTGTTCCAGGTTGAAACATATTTTGAGGAAATGTGGAAAAAGGATGAGTGCACATTTTTTCATGAGGACGAATCCCTGAGGGAACGGAATGGGGTGCGGCGGGAAATAGACAGTCTTGAGGAAAGATATGAACGGCTTGAGGCGGAACGTCCGGATCTTCTGAAGGCAGAATCCTTTGATTATGAAAACGCAACAAAAGAAACCAGTAAGGTGACCCTTATCAGCAATCCGACTCATATTTACGGAAAGGAGCCGGAGGTATTCTGTCAGATGATGGAACTGGCAGAACAGGCAGAGTCCCGTGTCCTGATTCAGACTCCATATTTGGTATGCAATTCCTATATGCTGGATCAGCTGGATTATCTGGCAGACCAGGTGCCGGACACCAGAGTACTGATCAATTCCGTGGAAAACGGAGATAATTTCATGGCATCCAGTGATTATCTGTTCCGGAAAGGTGAAATCCTGAAAACGGGGATCACCGTTTATGAATATGACGGAGGACAGTCCAGTCATGGAAAATCCATGGTGGTAGATCACGATATGGCTGTGATCGGCTCCTATAATATGGATCTCAGAAGTACCTATGTGGACACGGAACTGATGGTTGCCATCCACAGCAGGGAAATAGCGGAAGAACTGGCGGGATATATGGAATATATGCAGGCAGACAGCAGGAAGGTGACCGGGCCGGATACATATGAAATACCGGATCATCTGACTGTCGGGGAAATACCGGTATGGAAGAAAGCAGCAATGTTTGCGGTGGGATTCCTGATGCAGGGATTTCGCTGTCTTGTATAGGAGAATGAGAAAAACACCATAAAATGCCGGAGGCTAAAAAACGCCTCCGGCATTGCTGTATCGGTCCGGCGGCAGCCGGATCGTTTTTATATCGGTTTCAGGATAAGAGTCGGGCGTTCCAGATCCTGAGAATTCATGTTGACCCTGCGGTTTACGAGAACCGTCTCTCCGTTCCAGGTAATGGAAACCTGATCGCAGAACGCCATTTCCGGAAATCTCCATTCCATCTGCAATGTGCTTTCATCAGACCAGTAAGCAATGGCAGAAATTCTGGAAAGATCCGGTTCGTACTGGTGGTGAAGATATGCGCCGGTCATGGTGGTTGCTCCGGAGATCCACCGGTCCAGGCCCGCGGTTACCTGATGGCGGCCTCTGTGGTCTTCCATCACATAGGTGAAGGACTGGTCCGGGTGGAAGTGAAATTCTACTTTTCTGACATGATCTTTGTTTTCTTCCGGAAGAAAGACATAATCATTTTTTTCCGGCATGAAATGGGACCGTACAGAAGAATACTTCCCTTCCAGGGTCATCCGGAGCCCCTTCTGACGGAGAACTTCTTCAAAGTGCTCACTGTTTTCCCGGACTGAACCGGAGACGCCGTCCGGAGTCGTTCCTGCTCCTGCTCTGATGGGATCAATGATCTCACGCTGGAACAGTTTCATGGCCGTATAGCGGGAATCCGCAGCTGTGATGGCAAATACCATGTCCAGTGAGGGCACCTGTCCGCAGGTCTGTCCGAACATTCCCCGGGCAGCCCAGATGTCCTGGAAATGATCCCAGTGAAAGTTATACTGAAAGCCGTCCACGGGTTCCAGAGGATCTTTGTAGCCCATGGCATAGTCAATCCATTCCTCAGGAATCAGCTGTTCTCCGTTCCATTTTCCTTTATTGAGGTAGAGCAGGCCGATCCGCAGCATGTCTTCGGTGGTAAGAGAAACGCCGTTGCCGCCGGAGCAGACACCTTCCGGACTCAGCATCCAGGGAAAATCCGTGAGCCCGATTTTTTTCCCGACCCGTTCCTGCACCAGTTCGCGGCAGGTTTTTCCTTCCAGTTTCTGTACGATCCAGGAAAGTATGTAGCTGTTTCCACTGGAATACATATATGTTTTTCCTGGTTCTTTATCAAAAGGAACCTGAAAATATGCATCTTTCCAGCTGGTCTTAAGAGGTCTCCATTCATTGCCGCCGATGCTTCTCTGCTGGCCGTTTCTCATGGTGATGAGATTATATATGGTGCAGGCTTTCAGATATTCGTTGGCATCCTTTTCATACTCCGGAAAGAATTTAAGCAGCGGGTCGTCCAGGCGGAGCAGACCGTCTTCGTAAGCCAGGGCAGCAGCTGTGTTGGTGAGAGTTTTGGTAAAGGAATGCATGATATGCGGAATATCTGCGGCATAGGGTGACTGATAGGCTTCAAAAATCACCTTGTTATGCCTTGCAATCATAATTCCGTGAATTTCTGATTCTTCCTTCTCACAGGCATTGAGAAAGTTGATGATGAATTCAGGGTTGATTCCTTCCTTGGAAGGAGTTGAGCGTTCAAGTTCAGTTGTCATAAAAAGATCTCCTTAGAAAAACGGGAATACCTGGGGAAGAATGAGTACGCAGCAGATCCAGGAAATGATCAGCAGCGGCCATCCGAATTTCGCAAAATCCTGGAACTTCAGTTTTGTGAAAATAAGCATGGTCTGGTTGGTTCCCGATGCAATGGGAGTCAGGTAGGAACAGCCGGCTCCGATGGCAATGGCCAGGACAATGGCCTGAGGATTGGCACCGAGAGAATTTGCAATGGAAATTCCCACCGGAGCCAGCATACCGGCGCAGGCCATATTGTTCATGAACTGTGTTGCAATGGATGCACCGATACATAATACGGCGGTAATCAGATACAGGTTTTTGGATTCTCCGATGATGGCGATGATCGTGTTTCCGAACACATCTCCGAGCCCGCTCTGGTTCATGATGGCAATCATCAGGTTAATGCCGGCGCAGAAAATGATCATGGCAGCATCAAGAGAGCTTAAGGCTTCCTTGGGAGAAACCACGGTGGTGAGGATTGCAATGGCAATCATGGCATATCCTACAAAGTTGGGATCCAGTGAGATGATGCTCAGAGACTTGAGGACCAGAGCTGCCAGGAAAATCACAAAAGCAATACCCACAACCTTCTGCTTGTTTTTCTGAGACTGGGTCAGCTGTTTTTCCACAACTTCTTCACCAAAGTCATCATAAGAAGCACACCAGCGGTTCATGACTACCATGTAGATTCCTCCCAGGATGAAGATCGGAACAGCAACCCATGCGAAATCCAGCATTCCGAACAGGTCAAGGCCTGCTTCTTCAAGCGCGGAGTTGGCATATACGTTGGTGGGAGTGCCGATCAGGGTTACAGCTCCTCCCAGAGTCGTGGCATAAATGACGAAAAGAACCAGCTTGGAAAGGCTGATGCGGTTTTTACGAGCAATACTCTTGAGAACGGGAAGAAGGGCAAGAGCCACATAGCTGTTCTGGAGAACAGTGGAGATCAGACCGGAAATAAGAAAGATAATGGCCATGATCATCATTTCCTTTTTGGCACCGGTCTGAGAACTGGTAAACCGGTCCACGAAATCGCCGATGACAATATCCAGGCCTGTGGCAGCGATCATTCCGGAAAACATGCAGATAATGATCATCAGATGCAGGCTGGAGCTGTTCAGAACGGCATAGATATCGGATGCACCCATGACGCCGGCCAGAAGAGCCACCGGGGCCAGACACGGGAAGGACATCCAGTTCGGCAGTTTTGGATGCGCAAGAACAACAACAAAAATTACCAGGCAGACAAATGCCCAAAACAATGTCATATTCATAGATGAAACCTCCTGTACATATTCGAGCGGATTTATGCCGGCCGGCACATGATCAACTGAATTCAGTATAGAAGGATTCCGGAAGTTTTTCCAATGCCTAAATAAAATGGGGATATAGCATAAAGCTATATCCCGGCAGATGGTTCGGTATGAATCAGTTTTCCCGCGGCATCCAGGCGGCGGAGTATTTCATTTTCTCCGGCCACCAGCGCCTTTTTGATACAGGAAATACAATAGACTTCCTCTTCGGAAAGCATCCGGCTGCGCAGATGGATCACTCCGGCGGAGGAATGGTCCGTATCGCTGATCTGATAGAAATTAAGCCGTTCCGGCTGGTTCAGGTATGCCAGATGTCCCACCACTGCAATACAGCATCCGATGCCGTTTTCCGCGGCCTGGATTGCCAGGGTGCTGCTGGTCACAAGCATCCGGGGCGTGATGGAAAGTCTGAGGTTTCTGCAGATCCGGTCAAAACTTTTCCGCACAAACGTGGTATTTTCCTGAAGAATGTAATCGAGAGGAGGGAGTCTGCGCAGGTCCAGATACGGAAACTTCAGGCCTGGACGGTATTCCACGTAAGGAGTGAGGTCATAACGGACGGGAACCAGCAAAATATAGGGATCGTTGTACAGGATTTCATAGGTAAAATCCTTTGTCACAGCCACATTGGGGCCCACAGCAAAGTTATAGGTTCCCTTTTTCAGTTCGGAACAGACATCCTTGGATAAAATATTGAAAATTTCCACCCGGCAGTCGGGATATTTTCTGTTTATGGCCTCCACCACGTTGAATGCGGAAAGGGACGCTGCATTCAGGGTCATCCCGATCCGGATCTTTTTCTCGCCGGTTCTTTTGAAATCACGGATTTTTGATTCCATGGTGCTTCTTAAAAGCCGTATTTCTTTTGCATATTTCACATAGATTTTCCCGGCTTCCGTAAGTTCCGTTCCGTTGAGAGTCCGGACAAACAGGCTGACCCCCAGTTCCTGTTCCAGATTGGACAGATATCTGCTGAGGGAAGGCTGGCTGATATAAAGTACTTCTGCCGCCTTTGAGATGCTTCTGCATTCTGCTACCGCGATAACATAATCAATATCCCGTTCCATATGTGCTGCCTCCATGGTGAGTATACGGGTCAGTGAAGTGATCAGTTATGAAAATTATATCATGGTCCCTGAAGCTTTTTCAAATAAAATCCGTGCAAAAGAGAAGGAATATGGAGGAAAGCAGACATAAAGGGGAGCAGGATGCCCGGAAATATGAAGAGCAGCTGCCGGAACGGATTTTTATGCCTTCAGCCTGCGGATAACCTGAGAGCGGGAAAGGGCATGGTACAGAATGGCGCCCAGAACAATGCCGGTGCCGGTCTGAGCCGTAAGGCCCGGAAGTTCTGCAAAGGCAGCGGCTGTACCGTACAGAGGAATGTTTACCAGAAAGTAACCGGTCACATGGACAATTCCTCCGACAATGGCACCCGGCAGCCAGCCGCAGCGGCATCCGGGAAGAAGCCTGTCCGAAAAAAGGCCGATGATCAGTGCCCAGAGCATTTTCAGGATTATGGTGGGAAGAATCCATATGGCATATCCGCCCAGAAAATCTGCCAGTCCGGCCCCAATGGCACCGGCCAGTGCCCCGCGCCGGGTACCGAGAAGACGCACAGACAGAATGATCATGCAGTCTCCCAGATGTGTATAGCCAAAGGGAGACGGGATTTTAAGGAAAAAGGTGCCGGTAAAGACCAGAGCAGTCATGATTCCCGTGAGAGCCAGGTCTTTTGGAGAGTATGATGTTTCGTAGTCGGTATGTTTCATTGTGGGTCAGTCCTTTCAAAAGCAGTCAGACAGATTCCGGACCCGCATCGTGAGAACGCGTCATGGACCGGAGCCGGATGTCTCCGGCTGCGGATCCGGGCCGGAAATTACAGTTTCATGAATTTTGCCGCATTGTTGAAGAAGATATTTTCAAGTCCTTTTTCATCCACACCGCTGGCCAGGATTTTCTGAATTTCCACGGTGGGGTGGTGGAACGGGGAATCGATGCCGAACATGACCCGTTCATGGCCCACGGTTTCGTAGGCGTTCCGGATCTGGCAGCTCATGGATGTACCGGAAGTTTCCAGCCAGATGTTGCTGTATTTTCTGGCCATGGCAATGGCCGCGTCCACATAGACCCCGTGGGCATGCCCCATATGGATCATTACAATGGAGAGCCGTGGGTGGCGTTCGGCCAGCAGCCCGATCTGCCAGGGAAGGGAAAACGGGGGATGGCCGGAATGGATGAACATGGGCTTTTCATACTGCTCACAGATCTCTGCAGCCGGATCGATACAGGGAGCATCGGCGGTATATCCGTCAAACAGGGTCTGCAGCTTGGCGCCGGCAAACTGTTCATCGCGGAGATAGTGTTCCAGCTCGTCATAGGCCGGTGTTCCTTCGGAGCAGTTGATCCACATCAGGGGGATGATTCTGTCCGGATACCGGCGGAAAGCAGCAGCCGTTTCCTCGTTTCCATGGCAGTCTGAAGAACAGAGAATGGTCTTTTCAATCTGATAGGTATCCATCTGTTCCAGAAGACGGCCGGTATCAAAATTAATGTTGAACGGACTTCCGAATGAGCCGATATGGGTATGGGCATCAATTTTTCTGTGGCGTCTGAATTCGTCCATGAAGCAGTCCTCCTTGCGTGCCGGTCCAGGGCCGGATCTGTTTTTCCCTATCATAGGCCATGTATGGCATGATTAAAATAGCCAATTTTAGATTTATTGACCAGTCCAGTGATGAGGAAACAGGGAATGATACGGAACGGAAGGTACCGTATCCTGGAGAGTCTGTGGAACCGGTCCGGGAAAGGAGGGGGCGCTGCGATGGACAGAATCCCGTGAACAGGCAGAAAATAAGGGAATTTGTCGATGGAAGAAGCAAAAAATATCTTGACAAATCATGCGGCAGGAATTACCATATTGATAATTACTTTGATATTCAAAGTATTTCAGGGGCACTGAAAAGAAAACAGAATCATAAGGAATGAGTATGACAGCCAGAATTGCAGGAATTGGTACCTGTGTACCGGAAAATATTATTACAAATGACGATCTGGCAAAGATCGTGGATACCAGCGACGAGTGGATCCGGAGCCGGACAGGAATCCGGGAGCGGAGGATTTCCACAAAAGAGGGTACATCTGAACTGGCGGCCCAGGCGGCCAGGCGGGCTCTTGAGGCAGCGGGAGTGTCTGCCGAAGAGGTGGACATCATTATTCTGGGGACTTCCTCTCCGGATTACAACTATCCCAGCGGTGCCTGCGAAGTTCAGGCGGCCATCGGTGCAGTCCATGCAGTGGCGTTTGATATTTCGGCCGCATGCGCCGGATTTATTTTTGCCATGGAGATCGTTCAGGGATTTTTCCAGTCAGGAGTTTACAGGACTGCGCTGATCATCGGCGCAGAAACCCTCAGCAAGGTGACGGACTGGAGCGACAGAAGTACCTGTGTTTTATTCGGAGACGGAGCCGGAGCAGCTGTTCTGAAGGCTGAGGAGACCGGGATCATTGATATGACCATGGGGTCTGACGGAACCAAGGGAGAGGCGCTGGCCTGCAGGTCCAGAAGCCTGGGAAATTTCCTTACAGGTACAAAACCGGAGCTGGGTTTCATGACCATGGACGGTCAGGAGGTTTTCCGTTTTGCAGTAAAAAAAGTGCCGGAAAGCATAGAAGTGCTTCTGGACAAAACCGGAATATCCAAAGATGAGATCCGGTATTTTGTTCTTCACCAGGCCAACGAGAGAATTGTGGAAGCTGTGGCAAAAAGACTGAAACAGCCCATGGAAAAATTTCCCATGAGCATCAGCAGGTATGGCAATACTTCTACCGCATCGATTCCGCTTCTTCTGAATGAAATGCTGGAACAGAACATGCTGAAACGCGGTGACAAGATCATTATGTCCGGTTTCGGGGCAGGAATGACCTGGGGCGCAGTTCTTCTGGAGTGGTAGGCGCAAGATCATGCCAGACGGGCATGAAGGATTTCCGTCCTGCATTTTACACGGCGGGCCGGCACTTCAGGCAGAAATGAAATAGAGATCAAACAGGAAAGAAAAGGAGATTAGAACCATGTTAGAAAAAATGAAAGAATTAATCGCAGACCAGCTGAGCGTAGACGCGGCAACCATTACAGAGGCATCTTCCTTCAAGGATGACCTGGGAGCAGATTCCCTGGATTTATTTGAACTTGTCATGGCTCTGGAAGATGAGTATTCCGTAGAGATTCCGGCAGAGGATCTTCAGCAGCTGGCAACTGTAGGCGATGTTATGAAATATCTGAAGGACAAAGGCGTAGAGGAGTAATCAGAAGACTCCGGAAGTCAGAAAACTGCATAAGAAAAGGATAAGAGGGCGGATTCCCGCCCTCCCTTTAAAATTTGCGCAAAAATACTGGAAAGGTGAGTCGTGGACATGAAAACCAGAATTACAGAAATGTTGGGAATCGAATATCCCATTATCCAGGGCGGCATGGCCTGGGTGGCTGAACATAATCTGGCAGCGGCTGTATCCGAAGCAGGCGGACTGGGTCTGATCGGCGGTGCCAATGCGCCGGGGGAAGTGGTCAGAGATGAGATCCGCAAGGCAAAAGAACTGACAAAGAAGCCTGTGGGCGTCAATGTCATGCTGATGAGCCCTTATGCGGACGATGTGGCCAGAGTGGTTGTGGAAGAAGGCGTTAAGGTTGTAACCACCGGAGCCGGAAACCCGGGCAAATACATGAAGATGTGGAAAGACGCGGGAATTATCGTGATTCCGGTAGTGGCGTCCGTTGCTCTTGCAAGACTGATGGAACGGGGCGGCGCCGATGCGGTAGTGGCGGAAGGAACGGAATCCGGCGGACATATCGGTGAAGCTACCACCATGACACTGGTGCCGCAGGTTGTGGACGCGGTATCCATTCCGGTTATTGCTGCCGGAGGAATTGCCGACGGCAGAGGAATGGCGGCGGCATTCATGCTGGGAGCAGAGGCTGTTCAGATGGGAACCAGATTTGTGGTGGCGGATGAGTCCATTGTACATGAAAATTACAAACAGCGGATCATCAAGGCAAAGGACATCGACTCTGCCGTTACCGGAAGAAGTCACGGACATCCTGTCCGCTGTCTGAGAAACCAGATGACCAGGGAATATAACCGTCTGGAGGCAGAAGGAAAGAGCTTTGAGGAACTGGAGTATCTGACTCTGGGAACTCTGAGAAAAGCGGTGATGGAAGGCGATGTGGACAACGGTACCGTCATGGCCGGCCAGATTGCGGGAATGGTAAAGAAAAAACAGTCCTGCAGGGAAATCGTGGACGAAATCATGGCAGATGCAGAAAGACTTCTGAACCGGTAGACAGGAAAGGACCGGATTTGAACCGGTACGTAAGGGAAAACGGTTCGGTCCGGGCGGATATGTCCGGCCGTAACAGAAGTGTGATCAGAAAGCATAAAAGATCAAAGAGGTAAGATATGGGCAAGACAGCGTTTATTTTTCCGGGACAGGGCGCGCAGTACTGCGGCATGGGTCAGGATTTTTATGAAAACTCTGAAACAGCAAAGAAAGTATTTGACAGGGCAACGGAACTTCTGGGCTTCTCCGTTCCCGAACTTTGCTTTGAAAAGAATGACCGTCTGGATATCACGGAGTACACACAGGCGGCCATGGTGACCACCAGTGTGGCCATGATGCAGGTCATGGAGGAACAGGGATACCGGCCGGATGTGGCAGCAGGCTTAAGTCTCGGAGAATATCCGGCGCTGGTTGCAGCGGGCGTCATGTCCGCGGATGATGCGATCCTCACAGTAAGAAAAAGAGGAATTCTCATGCAGGAAGCCGTTCCGGTGGGAGTGGGCGGCATGAGTGCTGTTCTGGGGATGACTGCAGAACAGATCAATGAAGTGGTGGACAGACTGGAAGGTGTCCAGGTGGCAAATTATAACTGCCCCGGACAGATCGTTATTTCCGGCAGGAAGGATGCGGTGGAAGAGGCCGCGGAAAAACTGAAAGAGGCAGGGGCCAAAAGGGTCATTCCTCTGAATGTCAGCGGACCGTTCCATTCCTATCTGCTGGAAGAAGCAGGAAAAAAGCTGGGTGAATTTTTACAGAATGTAAAGATTTCAGAACCTGTGATTCCTTATGTGGCAAATGTGACTGCGCAGTATGTGACCCGCGCGGAAGATGTGAAGCCGCTTCTGGAAAAACAGGTATCGTCCTCCGTCAGATGGCAGCAGAGTGTGGAGACCATGCTGGCAGACGGAGTTGACCGGTTCGTGGAGATCGGGCCGGGAAAGACGCTTTCCGGCTTTATAAAGAAGATAGACAGAGGCGTAACCGTCCTTAATATAGAGAAACTGGAAGACCTGGAGAAACTGAAATAAGGAGAATTCTATGGATCTGAGTGGAAAGATCGCTCTGGTTACGGGAGCAAGCCGCGGAATCGGACGGCAGATTGCCCTGACGCTGGCAGGCTATGGAGCTTCCGTGATTGTCAATTACAATGGCTCTGAGGCCAGAGCAGCAGAAGTGGTAAAAGAGATTACGGACAATGGAGGGACGGCAGAAGCCATTCAGTGCGATGTGGCTGAATATGACAAAGCCCAGGAACTGATTTCCGGCATCATAAAAAAATACGGCCGTCTGGATATTCTGGTGAACAACGCGGGAATTACCCGGGATAATCTGATCATGAAAATGTCAGAAGAGGATTTTGATGCGGTGATGAATACCAATCTGAAAGGTGCATTCAACTGCGTGAAGCATGTATCCCGCCAGATGCTGAAACAGAAAGGCGGACGGATTATCAATATTTCTTCTGTTTCCGGTGTTATGGGCAACGCCGGACAGGCAAATTACTGTGCATCCAAGGCAGGTGTCATCGGACTTACCAAGTCTGTGGCCAGAGAACTGGGAAGCCGCGGAATCACGGTCAATGCCGTGGCACCGGGATTCATCAGAACAGAGATGACGGATGTGCTTCCGGAAGACGTGAAAAAGGCCATGGGAGACCAGATTCCGTTAAAGAGATTCGGAGAGACAGAGGATGTGGCAGAGACCGTGGCATTTCTGGCATCCGACAAAGCAGCATATATCACCGGACAGGTGATTTCCGTGGACGGCGGCATGGCAATGTAAAAAGCGAAAGCCGCATTTTGAAAGCAAGGAGAATAGAACATGAACAGAGTTGTAGTAACCGGCCTGGGAGCCATTACTCCCATTGGAAATGATGTGGAATCATTCTGGAACGGGCTTAAGAACAAAAAACTTGGATTCGGCCCCATCACATATTTTGACACCACGGATTATAAGGCAAAACTGGCAGCAGAGGTAAAGGATTTTGACCCGAAGCAGTATATGGATCCCAAAGCCGCAAGACGCATGGAGCTGTTCTCCCAGTATGCGGTGGCTGCTTCCAGCCAGGCCCTGAAAGATGCGGGCATCGACATGGAAAAGGAAGACCCTTACCGTGTAGGTGTCTGTGTCAGCTCCGGGATCGGAAGTCTTCAGTCCATTGAAAGAGAATATAAGAAACTGCTGGAAAAGGGACCGGGACGCATCAATCCGCTTCTGGTTCCGCTGATGATCAGCAACATGGCAGCAGGAAATGTGTCCATTCAGTTCGGTCTGAAGGGAAAAAGCATCAATGTGGTAACCGCATGTGCCACGGGAACCCATTCCATCGGTGAAGCCATGAGATCCATCCAGCACGGTGAGGCAGACGTGATGGTGGCAGGCGGTGCGGAAGCCAGCATCACTCCCGTGGGTGTTGCGGGATTTACCGGACTGACAGCGCTTTCCACGTCGGATGATCCGGAGAGGGCATCCATCCCGTTTGATAAGGAAAGAAGCGGATTCGTCATGGGAGAGGGAGCCGGCGTTGTGATTCTGGAATCTCTGGAACATGCAAAGGCAAGAGGAGCGAAAATCTACGCAGAACTTGTGGGATACGGCGCCACATCCGATGCATTCCACATCACGTCCCCGGCGGAAGACGGCAGCGGAGCTGCCAGAGCCATGGAGAATGCCATGAATGAGGCAGGCGTGAAGCCGGAGCAGATCGATTACATCAATGCACACGGAACCGCCACGCATCACAATGACCTGTTTGAGACCAAAGCCATCAAGCTGGCTCTGGGAGATCATGCCTATAAAGTAAAGATCAACTCCACAAAGTCCATGGTGGGACATCTTCTGGGAGCTGCCGGCGGCGTGGAATTCATCACCTGTGTCAAATCCATTGAAGAGGGCTATGTGCATGCCACAGCCGGTCTTACAGTGGATGACCCGGAATGCGATCTGGACTATACCAAGGGCGAAGGCGTTGCCATGGATGTGCGCTATGCCATCAGCAATTCGCTGGGATTCGGCGGCCACAACGCAAGCCTTCTGGTGAAGAAATTTGAAGAATAAAGGAGGCTGCGCCATGGAGATCAAAGATATGATCGAACTTATGAAGGCCGTTTCGGAAAATGCCCTCACAAGTTTCGAACTGGAACAGGGTGATACAAAGATCACCATAAAGAGAGAGAAAAAAGTGGTTACACCCACCGTTCAGGTGGTAGGAGCAGTTCCGGCGGCCCCGGCAGCACCGGTTCAGGCAGCAGAGATTCCTGCCCCGGCAGCTCAGCCTGTTCAGGGCGCGGCATCGTCCGCAGCGGAAGCGGCTCATGAAGGAGCCGTATTCGGTGATGTGTCTTCCGACAAGGTGATCACATGCCCGCTGGTGGGAACCTTCTATTCTTCTCCGGCTCCCGGTGCAGATGACTTTGTAAAAGTCGGAGATACCGTAAAGAAGGGGCAGGTCATCGGAATCGTGGAAGCCATGAAACTGATGAACGAGATCGAATGTGAATATGACGGCATTGTGGATGCAATTCTTGTGAAGAATGAGGAAGTGGTGGAATACGGTCAGCCGCTGTTCCGCATCCGTTAAAACCGGGGGACCGGGCAGAAATGTCCGGAGCGCAGGGATCCGCAGCCATTTTCTGCGGGCAGGAGGTAAATCATGTTAGGAATCAAGGAAATTCAGGAGATCATTCCCCACAGACATCCGTTTCTTCTGATCGACTGTGTGGAAGAACTGGAACCGGGCGTCCGCGCTGTGGGATATAAATCCGTAACTTACAATGAACCTTATTTTGCAGGACATTTTCCTCAGGAACCGGTGATGCCCGGTGTGCTGATTGTGGAGGCTCTGGCTCAGACAGGGGCTGTGGCCATCCTCAGCATGGAGGAAAACAAGGGAAAGACCGCATATTTCGGCGGTATGAACAATGTAAAGTTCAAGAAAAAGGTAGTTCCCGGAGACAAACTGCGTCTGGAGTGCCAGATCATCAAACGGAAAGGGCCGGTAGGCATTGGAAGCGCCGTGGCCACCGTGGACGGAAAAGTGGCAGTGTCCGCAGAACTTACTTTTATGATTGGTTAGGCTGGTGACGATATGTTTCAGAAAATTCTGATTGCCAACCGCGGCGAAATCGCGGTAAGAGTTATCCGGGCATGCCGTGAAATGGGCATCAAGACGGTTGCCGTATACTCGGAAGCCGACCGGGAAGCGCTTCATACGCTGCTGGCGGATGAGGCCATCTGCATCGGTCCGGCGCCTTCCACCGAAAGCTATCTGGACATGGAGCGGATCCTGACGGCCTGTGTGGCCATGAAAGCCGATGCGATCCATCCGGGATTCGGCTTCCTTTCGGAAAATGCCAGATTTGCAGAGCTTTGTGAAAAATGCAGCATCCGGTTCATCGGCCCGTCTGCGGAGATCATCAACAGGATGGGAAATAAATCCGAGGCCAGAAAAACCATGATGGAGGCCGGAGTACCTGTGGTGCCCGGCAGCAAGGAACCGGTGTATACGGTGGAAGAGGGCTTAAAGACCGCGAAAGAAGTGGGTTTTCCCGTCATGATCAAGGCTTCCAGCGGCGGCGGCGGAAAGGGCATGAGGGTCTCATGGTCTGAAGAAGACTTTGAGTCCAACTTCCTCAATGCCCAGATGGAGTCGGTTAAGGGCTTTTCCGACAACACCATGTATATCGAGCGGTATGTGGAAAATCCGCGCCATATTGAGTTCCAGATCCTGGCAGACAGCTACGGAAATGTGGTCCATCTGGGAGAGCGGGACTGCTCCATCCAGAGACGGCATCAGAAGGTACTGGAGGAAGCGCCTTCTGCGGCCATTTCCCCGGAACTGAGAAAGGTCATGGGAGAGACGGCAGTCCGTGCGGCAAAAGCTGTAGGATATGAGAACGCAGGAACCATCGAATTCCTGCTGGATAAAAATAAAAATTTCTATTTCATGGAAATGAACACCAGAATCCAGGTGGAGCATCCGGTGACGGAGGCCGTGACGGATCTGGATCTGATCAAGGAGCAGATTCTCATTGCAGCCGGAGAAAAGCTTTCCTTTACACAGGAAGACGTGGTAATTTCCGGTCATGCCATTGAGTGCAGGATCAACGCGGAAAATCCTGAGAAGAAGTTCATGCCCTGCCCCGGCCTGATCACGGACATTCATCTGCCGGGCGGACGGGGAGTGCGGGTGGACACGGCAGTTTACAATAATTACCGGATTCCCCCAAACTATGACTCCATGATCTTAAAGCTTATTGTCCACGACAAGGACAGAGCATCCGCCATTGCCAAAATGCGGAGTGCCCTGGGAGAACTTGTCATCGAAGGGATCACCACCAACCTGGATTTCCAGTATGAGATTCTCAACAATCCGGATTTCCAGGCAGGAAAGATTGATACCAGTTTTATTCCGGAACATTTTCCGGAATACTGCAGATAGAAAATATAAGTCCTCTGGTTTCAGGGCACATGCCCATATGGGAAAGGAAGTTTCTGCATGTTAAAGAACATGTTCAAAAAGACCTATACAAGAATTGATACCATTTACCACCACGGATCGGAACGGCAGGAAGCCGGAAAAGACGGCTCCTCACCGGTAATTCCCGAGGGACTGTGGAGGAAGTGCAACAAATGCGGAAAACCGATCTATACCGAAGATGTGCGCAATAACCACTATATCTGTCCCAAATGCGGCGGATATTTCAGGGTCCATGCCTACCGCCGGATCGAGATCACCGCAGATGAGGGAAGCTTTGAGGAATGGGACAGGGAGATGCCGGTTTCCAATCCGCTGGACTTTCCGGGATATGAAAAGAAACTGGCGGCTGTCAGGGAGAAAACAAAACTCAATGAGGCCATTGTCACAGGCAGGGCGACCATCGGAGGATTTCCTGCGGTGCTCGGTGTCTGTGATGCCAGATTTCTCATGAGCAGCATGGGTCACAACGTAGGCGAGAAAATTGCCAGAGCCGTGGAACGTGCCACGGAGGAAAAACTTCCGGTGATTATCTTTGCATGTTCCGGCGGAGCCAGAATGCAGGAAGGTCTTGTATCTCTGATGCAGATGGCCAAGACCTCCGCAGCCCTGAAACGTCATCATGAGGCAGGGCAGCTTTTTGTCAGCGTCCTTACGGATCCCACCACGGGAGGTGTCACCGCCAGTTTTGCCATGCTGGGAGACATTATCCTGGCGGAGCCCAATGCTCTCATCGGATTTGCAGGCCCGAGAGTCATTGAGCAGACCATCGGACAGAAGCTGCCGGAGGGATTCCAGAGATCCGAATTCCTTCTGGAGCACGGATTCATTGATAAGATCGTAAAAAGAGAGGATATGAAGGAGACGCTGACCCGGATCCTTCGTCTTCACAGCAACAATCCGGGACCTGAAGTCATACAGGAAGAAGGAAAAGAAGGCATTGCGGCGGGTATCCGTGAAGCGGCCGGACGGGTGCGGGATATGGCCGGAAAAACCGTGGGAAGCATTGGAAAGGCCAGAAGGGAAGAGGAGAGCCATGAACCGAAGACCGCATGGGATTCGGTGCTGCTTTCCAGAAAATCCGACCGTCTGGTGGCATCCGACTATATCCATGCGCTGTTTGATGATTTTATGGAATTTCACGGAGACCGCTGTTTCCGGGATGACGGCGCCGTCATCGGCGGCATTGCCACCTTCCATGGAATGCCCGTTACGGTCATCGGCCAGGAAAAAGGCCGTACCATCAAGGACAATATCAGAAGAAACTTCGGAATGCCTTCCCCGGATGGATACAGGAAGGCTCTGCGCCTGATGAAACAGGCGGAATGCTTTGGCCGCCCCATCATCTGCTTTGTGGATACTCCCGGCGCCTTCTGCGGAATTGAAGCGGAAGAACGGGGACAGGGAGAGGCCATTGCCAGAAATCTGTTTGAAATGTCCTCGCTGAAAGTACCGGTACTGTCCCTGGTAATCGGAGAAGGCGGAAGCGGCGGTGCTCTGGCCATGGCCGTGGCCAACGAGGTGTGGATGATGGAGCATGCCATTTATTCCGTGCTTTCCCCGGAGGGCTTTGCATCCATCCTCTGGAAGGACAGCAAACGGGCTGACGAAGCTGCCAAAGTCATGAAAATCACGGCCAGAGAACTGAAAGAGCTGGGACTGATTGAAAGAGTGATTCCGGAAGAAACGCCTGCCTGCAAAGACAATCTGCCTGAAATCGCGGAGATTCTGGAAAAGGCAATGGAAGAATTTTTTGCCGTCTATGGCTGCATGAGCGGAGAAGCTCTGGCCGGTCAGCGGTATGACAGATTCCGGAAAATGTAGGAGAATAACATGGAACAGAGTATTGGGGGATTAAAACCACTTAAAATCGGGAGACTGACAGCCAGAAAACCGGTGATTCAGGGAGGAATGGGAGTAGGCATCAGCCTGTCTTCTCTGGCCGGAGCCGTGGCAAAGGCCGGCGGCGTTGGCATCATCTCCACCGCGCAGATCGGATTCAGGGATCCGGATTTTATGAAAAATCCCATGGCGGCCAATCTGAAGGCAATCCATACGGAGCTTAAAAAAGCCAGGAAGATCGCTCCGGAGGGCGTTCTGGGATTCAATATCATGGTAGCCACAAAGGAATATGCCCAGTATGTGAAAGAAGCGGTAAAGGCCGGGGCAGATGTGATCATTTCCGGAGCGGGACTTCCGGTGGACCTGCCGAAATTTGTGGCCGAGGCCGAAGCGGAACTGAAGGATGCCGCCCAGGCGGCAGTTCAGGGACGCCGTACCATGATCGCACCCATTGTTTCCTCCATTAAATCAGCGCTTGTGATCTGCAGGATGTGGGACAGAAAATATAAGACGGCTCCGGATTTCGTGGTGATTGAGGGACCGTGTGCCGGTGGACATCTGGGTTTTTCCAGAGAACAGCTGTCCGAATACGGGGCAGATACGGAAGATGTGGCTCACACTTATAAAGAAGAAGCCTATGATCAGGAAATCCGGGGAATTCTGGAAACGGTCAGGGAATTTGCCAAGAAGTATCAGAAGGAAATCCCGGTGATCGCTGCCGGAGGCGTGTTTGACCATGAGGATGTCAGACACCAGATGTCCCTTGGAGTGGATGGAGTTCAGGTGGCTACCAGATTTGTGACCACAGAGGAATGTGATGCGCCTCTGGCTTACAAAGAGGCGTATATCAGGGCGGAACAGGAAGACATCGTCATTGTCAAGAGCCCGGTGGGAATGCCGGGGCGAGCCATCCGGAATGCGTTTCTTGAGAAGGTTTCCCGGGCACCTCTGAAGGTGGAGCGGTGTTTCCGGTGTCTGGAACACTGCAATCCGGCATCCACGCCCTACTGTATTACAAAAGCCCTGATCAATGCGGCGGAAGGCAGACTGGAAGACGCGCTGCTGTTCTGCGGAAGCAATGCATACCGCTGCAGAAAAATCGAGACAGTGCCGGAGGTCATGGAGGATCTCTGCAAAGGTCTGACCGGCTGATTTTGAGAGCCGCTGCAGCCATACGCTCCCGGGTGAAGCCGGGCGTGTATGGCTGTATTTTATATACAGGAAATTTTTCCCTGTATATAAAAGGCTCTGCGCGGACTGTACAGAAGCGGAAAGCAAACCCGCTTCCGCAGCATCCGGGAAACATCGCCCGGCGTCATAAAAGGTTCTTTTCTTTCATAAGGTTTACGGAAGAGAAGGCAAAGGCGGGCTGTGCATGCTGAACTATCTGTGGGCCGGAATGATGGCGGCCGGGATTCTCTGGGCGGCATTTCATGGAAACATGGAGGCGGTCACCAACGGAGTCCTGGAGTCTGCCAAGGAAGCGGTGTCGCTCTGTGTTACCATGCTGGGGATCATGTCTTTCTGGTGCGGGATCCTGAAAATAGGAGAAAACGCGGGGCTGATCCGGCAGCTGAGCGGAAAGATGAGGCCGGTGATCCGGTTCCTGTTTCCGGATCTTCCGGAAGACCATCCGGCCGGAGTTCATATTGCCGCCAACATGATTGCCAATATGCTGGGACTGGGCTGGGCGGCCACGCCTGCGGGACTTAAGGCCATGGAAGCACTGGGAGAGCTGGAAGAGGAACGCAGGCAGCAGCAGAAAACGGTGCGGGAAAATGAAACAGAGGCGCATGGAAGGACAGAAGGATGCCGCCGCGTTATTGCCAGAAAACCGGGTACTGCAAACAACGAAATGTGTACGTTCCTGATTGTCAATATTTCATCTCTGCAGCTGATTCCCATCAACATGATTGCGTTCCGGAGTCAGTACGGAAGCGCGGATCCGGCGGCGATTGTCGGGCCGGCGCTGCTGGCTACTGCTGTCAGTACACTTACAGGTGTGGTGTTCTGCCGCATCATGTGCAGGGGAAGAGGGTGAAGGGGAATCCGGTTGACCTTTTCCGGGAATTTCCGTATAATAATTTCATATTGACGGCTGAAGCCGCTGAAGCGTTCCGAAGAACGAAAATGCATTTCTGTATTGTGCCGCGGACAGAAAATCCGTATCCGGAATTCCGGGACAGGATCCGGAACCGGACAGCCGGGGCCAATGGAAATCAGAAATAAAGATCAGAATCAGCAACAGGGAGAAGAATTTACCAGGAAGGGAAACATGCGTCAGAAGCGCATGTCTTTTCTGGTATTTTTTTGTCCGGAAGAGAGGAGAACGGGAGAACATGAAAAAAAAGACGGAACAGCAGATGAAAAACCGGACCACGGTCCTCCAGGGGAGATGGGAAGGAAAAAAGATGCATGCGGGAGCGAAGATCATCCGGTGTGCAGCTGTCTTTCTGATGGCAGCCTGCCTTGCAGGATGCGGAGCAGGGAACAGGACAGATGCAGGAGAGAACACGGAATCCGCAGACAGTCTTCAGAGTGCGGAAACAGTCGGAGAAAAGGATTCGGTGATTGTGGTCATGGGACCGACTTCCGAACCGGAAGCCGGATTTGACCCGGCTTTTGGCTGGGGAGCAGGGGAACATGTTCATGAGCCTCTGATTCAGAGCACACTGACCGTGACCAATAAGGACCTGGAGATCGGATATGATCTTGCCGAAGATATGCAGGTCAGTGAAGACGGTCTGACCTGGACCGTGGCCATCCGGGACGACGTGAAATTTACCGATGGAGAACCTCTGACAGCGGAGGATGTGGCATTTACCTATAATACACTGAGGGATTCCAGTTCCGTCAGTGATTTTACCATGCTGAAGGAAGCAAGGGCCGTAAATGACACCACGGTGGAATTTCAGTTAAACAGACCGTATTCCATCTGGCCTTATACCATGGCTGTCACCGGAATCATTCCGGAGCATGCATACGGTCCGGATTACGGGGAAAGTCCCATCGGTTCCGGCCGTTATATTCTGAAACAATGGGACAAGGGACAGCAGGTGATCTTTGAGGCAAATCCGGACTATTACGGAGAACAGCCGGAAATGAAAAAGGTTACGGTCCTGTTTATGGAGGAAGATGCCGCTTATGCGGCAGCCCTGTCGGGGCAGGTGGATCTTGCCTATACGTCGGCCGCTTATTCGGATCAGGCCATGGGTGGATATCATCTGTTTTCCTGCCGGACCGTGGACAACCGGGGATTTAATCTTCCGGCGGTTCCTGCCGGGGAGACAGACGAAAACGGGGTGGCCCTGGGAAATGATTTTACCTGTGATGTTCTGGTGCGCCGGGCCATAAACCTGGGAATTGACAGGGAGGAAATGATCGAAAATGTTCTGAACGGATACGGAACCGCAGCCTACAGCGTCTGCGATCAGATGCCCTGGTACAATCCTGCGGCGGAAACAGGTTTTGACCCGGAACAGGCGGCAGCGCTTCTTGACGAAGCCGGGTGGCTTATGATGGATTCGGGATACCGGGAAAAGGATGGAAAGGAAGCCGGATTTACGCTGATGTATGCAGCCGGCGATTCTGTACGCCAGGCACTTTCCGAAGATACGGCCAATCAGCTGAAGGAACTGGGAATCCGTGTGACCACAGAAGGAGTCGGCTGGGATACCGCTTATGACAGGGCCCAGTCCCAGCCTCTGATGTGGGGATGGGGAGCCCATACCCCCATGGAACTTTACAACATTTATCACACGGCAGAAGGAAGCAGCTATGCCAGATATTCCCCGTATTCCAATTCCGCAGTGGACAGATATATGGATGAGGCGCTGGCGTGCAGTGATCTGGAAGAATCCTATGAATTATGGAAAAAAGCCCAGTGGGACGGAAACGGCGGTGTTACCCAGGATGGAGATCTGCCTTGGGTCTGGCTGGTGAACGTGGATCATCTTTACTGGGTCAGAGACGGACTGCAGGTGGCTGAGCAGAAGATTCATCCCCACGGCCATGGCTGGTCCATTGTCAATAATGTGGATCAGTGGAGCTGGGAATGACAGGCGGGGTGCGGAAACTCCGGAAGGCAGAGCGGCAGGAGCCGGAAAACGAGGGAACCGGAAAGAATCCGGGTGACGGCAGGAGGAAACGGGAATGGAAAAAAACAACCGGACAGGCAGGCACATGATCTTCAGGGCAGCGGGACAGGTTCTGCGCATGGCAGTGCTGATGGTGCTGGTGAGCATGCTGGCCTTCGGACTGATTGCGGTCTCTCCCATTGATCCGCTGCAGACCAATGTGGGGCAGGCGGCACTGGGGGCCATGAGCAGTGAACAGATCGCAAAGCTGGAGGAATACTGGGGGGTAGGAGTCCCGGCTGCAGAACGATATGCGTCCTGGGCCGCGGATGCGCTCCGCGGAGACATGGGTGTGTCTCTTCTTTACAGAAGACCGGTTCTGGATGTGATCAGTGAGAAGCTGCAGAATTCACTCTGGCTTCTGACATCAGCCTGGGTTCTTTCCGGTGCCGGAGGTCTGCTTCTGGGGGTGCTGGCCGGCAGAAAACGGGGCGGGGCAGCAGACCGCCTGGTGACCGGATATGCACTTCTGACAGCCAGTACACCGGCATTCTGGATAGCAATAGTCCTGCTTATGGTATTTTCCGTATGGCTGGGACTGTTTCCCATAGGGCTCAGTGTGCCCATCGGGGCAGCGGCAGAAGACGTTACGGTGGGGGACCGCATGTATCATGCGGTTCTTCCGGCAGCCGCCCTGAGCCTGACAGGAATTTCGTCCATTGCCCTTCATACCAGGGAAAAGATGATTGAAGTCATGGAAAGTGATTATGTACTTTATGCCAGAGCTAGGGGAGAATCGGAATTTTCCATCGTGGTCCGGCACGGCCTCAGGAATATTCTGCTGCCGGCCATGACACTCCAGTTTGCGTCCGTCAGCGAAATCATCGGAGGCTCTGTTCTGGTGGAACAGGTCTTTTCCTATCCGGGACTGGGCCAGGCCGCCGTTACGGCAGGTCTGGGAGGAGACGCTCCCCTTCTTCTGGGAATTTCGGTGGTAACCGCGGCCATGGTGTTTCTGGGAAATCTTACGGCGGACATACTTTACGGAATTGTGGATCCGAGGATCCGGAGGGGGGCTGACAGAAGATGAAAATACGGTTTTTTGAGGACGGCGGAAGAAGGGCTGTATCCGTGGTGTTTCTGGCAGCAGCTGTTCTGTTGCTGGCCGCTGTGGCCGTTGCCGGCGCCGGATGGCAGGAGGCCGCCAGGGAGACGGATTTTTCCAGAAAGAACCTGGCCCCCTGTGCCGCATTCCTGTTCGGCACCGACTGGATGGGAAGGGATATGTTCGTGCGGACGGTGGCGGGACTTTCGGTCAGCATCCGTCTGGGCCTTCTGACAGCGGCGGTCAGTGCAGGGATCGCCTTTTTCATGGGAGTGACGGCCGCCGTCATGGGAAAAACGGCAGACCGTCTGGTGGGAAGCCTGATTGACCTGGTCATGGGGATTCCCCACATGCTGCTGCTGATTCTCATTTCATATGCCTGCGGCAGAGGGTTCCGGGGAGTTGTCATCGGGATCTCCCTGACCCACTGGACTTCGCTGGCCCGCCTGGTGAGAGGGGAAGTGCTGCAGATGAAAGAGAGCCAGTATGTACGGATTGCCGGAAAGCTGGGAAAGGGCAGGGGATATATTGTGATGCATCATATGGTTCCCGGGCTGATTCCCCAGTTTATCACAGGGCTGGTTCTGCAGTTTCCCCATGTAATTCTGCATGAGTCAGGCATTACGTTCCTGGGATTCGGGCTGTCCCCGGAACAGCCGGCCATAGGAATTATTCTGGCAGAAAGCATGAAATATCTTGCCATGGGAAAATGGTGGCTGGCATTGTTTCCCGGACTCCTGCTGGCAGGAGTTGTACTGATGTTTCATTATATTGGTCAGTCGCTGTGCAGGATTCTGGATCCGGCCAGCGCCAGGGAATAGCTGATGAACAGGGAGGCAGATATGGAATCTGAAAAAAATATCATTCTGAAAACAGAAGGTCTGTCCGTATGGTTCCGGCAGAAAGGCCGCGGCTTCCGTCAGCGGATCCTTCCTGGCGTCAGGGATCTGAATCTTGAGATCCGCCGGGGAGAGATTGCGGCGGTGGTTGGATCCAGCGGATCCGGAAAAAGTCTGCTGGCCCATGCAGTCATGGGGATCCTGCCATATAATGCATGTATGAGCGGAACGATTCTTTTCCGGGGCGAACCTCTCACAGAGCAGCGTCTGAAAAAAATAAGGGGTCGGGAACTGGTTCTTGTGCCCCAGAGTGTTTCCTATCTGGATCCGTTGATGAAGGTAGGAGAACAGGTGACAAAGGGAAACCGGTCTTCCGAAGCGGAAAAACGCATGAAGCAGGTATTTTCCCGTTATGGCCTGGAAACCGGAACGGAAAAAAAATATCCGTTTGAGCTTTCCGGCGGAATGACAAGGCGGATCCTGATTTCCGCAGCGGTCATGGAAAAACCGGATCTGGTCATTGCGGATGAACCGACACCGGGACTTCATATGGAGGCGGCCCGGCAGGTTATGGAACACTTTCGCGAGATGGCAGAGAACGGGGCCGGCATTCTTCTGATTACCCATGACCTGGAGCTGGCAATGAAGACGGCTGACAGGATCTGTGTGCTTTACGGAGGACAGACTGTGGAAGAAGCACCGGCCGGTGATTTTCTTCACGAAGAGCGGCTGAAACATCCGTATGCCAGGGCACTCTGCCGCTCCATGCCGGCCAGCTGGGACACGGAGGGAGCACGACTCTGCAGCACCGGAGATATTCTGAAAAAAATGAGAGAGGAATTCGGAAGATGAGACTGGAGGCAAGAAATATATCCTTTCGTTACGGAAAAGACGGAAGGCAGATTCTGGACCGGACAGACCTGGTGGTGGAGCCGGGAGAACGGGTGGGGATCACGGCGCCCAGCGGATACGGAAAAACCACACTTCTGAAAATTCTGGCAGGCTATGAAAAACCTGATTCCGGAGATGTTTTTCTGGACGGCCGGCCGGCGGAGGAATTCAAAGGCTATTTTCCGGTGCAGATGGTATGGCAGCATCCGGAACTTTCCGTGAATCCCAGAAGAAAACTGGTTACGGTTCTGAATGAAGGGGACTGGCCGGCGGGGGAGCCGGAACTGAAGGAAAGGATCAGGACGGAACTGGGAATTGAAGAGGAGTGGCTGGACAGATATCCGTCGGAAGTATCGGGAGGAGAGCTGCAGCGGTTCTGTATTGCCAGAGCACTGGGAAAGCGGACGAAGATTCTTCTGGCCGATGAAATCACGGCAATGCTGGATCTGATTACTCAGGGGGTGATCTGGGATTTTCTCCTCAGGGAGACCAGGAGAAGAGGAATCGGACTGGTTGTGGTAAGCCATTCGGAAACCCTGCTGGAGAAAGTGTGTGACAGAACAGTCCCGCTTTTTCACGGGCAGGAAGAAATGTGAAATCTTTCCGGGAAAACAGAGAAGGTCTATACTACCGGTTGCGGTAGTTGCCCTGGTATGATACAATATGTTATAATAGGTTTTATCAGGAGCAGATAAAATACCGGTGCCGGAGGCGCCGGATCGTAGTATGGGAAAACGGGGGTTACACAGGCGAAAGGCGGGAAGTTACATTGGAAATAAAAGCCGGGCTGTCTCTGGAAACGAGACAGGTCCTTTCACAGGCGCAGATGGAGTCGCTGAATATTCTCAGCATGTCCGTAACAGAACTTCAGGAATTCCTTCAGAATGAGGAGATAGAAAATCCTCTGATCGAGTATTCGGAGGCATCGCGGTCCCCGGAGGCACCGGCAGTTATCCGTGAATCGGACCGGTTTTACAATGGCAGCTCCGGAGAGGATGACAGCCGCCGGGAATTTTACAGGAATGAAGAGGCGGAGTCGGCGGAAGATCTGATCTATCCCCAGCTTCCATGGGAAAAAATGGGGGAAAAAGAACGCCGGATTGTGGATTTCTGTATTCAGTCTCTGGAAAACAGTGGATATCTTCTGGTATCTCCCGAAGAAATCGCCGGGACGCTGAAGGAAGATCAGGATCAGGTCCTGAAGGTCCTGGATAAGCTGAAAACCCTGGAACCGGATGGGATTTTTGCTTCCGGTCTGGAAGAATGTCTTCTTCTGCAGATACGGGGAATGGAGAAAGAAGAACTGCTGGAAAAGATTATCCGTTTTCATCTGAAGGACATTGCGGATGGAAAAATCAGTTCCATTTCCAGGGATCTGAAGCTGACTTCCATGGAGGTGCGGAAGCTGATCCATGTGGTCCGCGGACTGAATCCGAGACCCCTGAACGGATTCGGAAAAGAAACGGCTCAGTACATTTTTCCGGACATGATTCTCAGCTGTCAGGACGGGCAGTGGACAGTGGAGCTCAATGACAGGTGGGCCGGAAATGTACAGATCAATGAGTTTTACATACATATGATGGAGACGGCCAGAGATGAAGAACTGAAGGTGTATTTTGAAGAGAAGCTGAGACGTGCGAGATTCATCATGAATGCCCTGGACCAGCGGAGAAGAACCCTGAGCAGCATCATGGAAGAGATTCTCAAGAAACAGGCCGGATATTTTCTCGGACGGGAACCGCTGAAACCCATGACACTGGAGGAAATCGCCAGGGAAAGAGAAATACACAAGTCTACAGTCAGCCGTGCCATCCGGGACAAGTACGTTCTGACACCTGCAGGATGCTTTCTGATCCGTGACCTGTTTACCGGAGGCGTTGCCACAGAGGATGCCGGTGATGTGAGCAGAAATACGGTCAAGGAAAAACTGAAGGAACTGGTGGATCATGAAGATAAGATGAAGCCTCTCAGCGATGAAAGGCTGGCCCGCCTTCTGGAGGAAAGCGGGATTCTGATTTCCCGGAGAACGGTGGCAAAGTACAGGATGGAAATGGGGATCGGAGGCACGTTCCAGAGAAAGACCCAGATCTGATCCCGGCAGAAAGATACAGAAGAAACGGCATTCCGGAACCATTGACAGGTGAAAACGGATTGATTAAAATGAGAACAAAAAAAGATGCAGCCGGCATTGCCGGAAGGAGTAACAGGATGAACAGATGGCGGAAAAACAGAACCAGGGGATTCACGCTGGTTGAACTGATGATCGTAATCGTTATCATGGTGATTCTCGCGACCATGGCGGTTCCTGCGTTTTCCGGCTATCTGAAAAAGGCCAGGTCAGCCAGATATCTGTCGGCCTGCCGGGCAGTCTATACGGCTGTGGAGGCAGGTCTGGAACTGCAGGAAGCAGTATGGCAGGGACCCGGCAGCATGAAAATTCCGGATATTGATCAGGAGGCCCTGGAAGATGATGTGGAGGAACTGTCAGAATACAGGGCAGAATTTCTGGACAGCGAAAACGAGATCCCTGCGGGTGAGTACGGATACTATCTGGAAGAAGACCGGGAGAGCGGAGAACTGTACTGCAGGACTGTGATTTATAACGGACAGGATGAAGGAGTCTGGAAATTTGATACGGAAGACGGGACGTTTGCGGAACTGGCAGAGGAAAAAGGGCCTGCTGCCGGCAAGTGACAGAGAGAAACCTGCCGGTGGACGCGGATTTCATGATCCCGGCGATGCTGTGAGTGTGCGCTTCGGCGCACACTTTTTGACATCATAAGGACCGATACGGAAAAGTCTGAAGGGAAGTATCAGAATCAGGGAGGCAGGCATATGGAAGCAGGAATTGTGATGCCGGCAGCGGCCGGAGCCGCGGCAGGGCTGATGCTGGATCTGGCGGCGGAAAAAACAGCGGCAGGGATTCTGGCGCCGGAAAAGCCGGGAAGAAGTGGGGTACAGAGAGGAATTTCAGTTCTCTGCGGCATGATTCTTTCTGTCTGCAGTTTCAATGTATATGGGAATGCCGGGCAGGCGTGGCTGACATTTTTTACGGGATCGCTGCTGTTTCTGATTGCGCGTGTGGATGCGGATACCATGGAAATTCCCGACTGGCTGACGATCATGACAGCAGCGGGTGCCCTGAGTTCTGTATGGGTGTTTCCGGATATCTCCCTGGCGGAGAGAACCGCGGGTCTGCTGTGTCTGTCACTGCCGATGAGTCTGATCTGCTTTCTGGTTCCGGATGCCTTTGGCGGAGGCGATATAAAACTGGCAGCGGTCATGGGAGCTTATCTTGGATGGAAGGCATGCCTGGCAGGAACTTTTGCGGCGGTTGTGGCAGGGGGAATGCAGGCTGTTTTTCTTCTGGTCTCCGGAAGAGCAAAACCGGGGACCGGGGCTCATATGCCGTTTGGACCGGCGCTGTGTGCCGGAATGTTTCTGGCTTCGCTGGCAGGGGAAAGAATGTTTGAATGGTATGCCGGATTCTTTATCTGGTAGTGTCCTGCAGCAATCGGAAGGGAGGAGTAGCATTGCCTCTTTATCAGTACAAAGGAAAAAGAATGGATTCAGCGGTGGTCAGGGGAAAGCGAAGTGCGTACAGTGAACAGAAGCTGTACGAGGAACTGAAAGCGGAAGGCATTTTCCTGACGGAATGCCGCAGGATCAGGAAGGAAGCGGAATCAGAGCGTCTCCTGAAGCCGGACCGTCTGTCGGATTTTTCCGGGCAGATTGCGGCCATGATCGGTGCCGGGATCACTCTGTCAAAAGCCATGGAAATCATGCAGAAAGATCTGCCGGACAAAAGACTTTCTTCCATATATGCGGATATTCACAGAATGCTCCGTCAGGGAAGTTCCCTGAGTGATGCCATGGAACAGACGGGAGCATTTCCGGAGTTTATGATTAATATGTTCCGGGCCGGGGAAACCGGAGGAACCATGGAGACGGCCGCATCCAGAATGGCGCTGTATTACAGAAAGGAACAGCGGATCCGGAACGGGATCCGCAGTGCCCTGATTTATCCGGGAATTCTTGCGGCTGCGGCAGTGGTCATGATTCTGGTGATCTTTCTTTTTGTCATGCCGGAACTGGAGCCGTTTTTTGAAGGAATGGAACTTCCGGCTGTCACCAGACTTCTTATGGCATTCAGTGAATTTGCCAGAACCGGCTGGCCGGTTCTGATCCTGCTCCCGTTTCTTCCCGGGCTGGCATGGAAAGGAGTCATGGAAAACCGGAAACTACGGCGCCGATGGGACAGACTGAAGCTGAAGCTGCCGGTAACAGGAAGATATCTGAGAAGCATTGAAACAGCCCGTTTTGCCAGAAGCCTCAGCAGTCTGTACGCCGGCGGGCTGTCCATGCCGGAATGTCTGGATGCGGCTTCCCGTACCATCGGCAATCTGTATCTGGAGGAGCAGTTTTCCGTAATTATCCATCGTGTCAGGACTGGAGAGATGCTGAGCCGGGCCATAGAAGATGCGGACGGTCTTGACAGGAGACTGGCTCCGGCAGTTTTCGTGGGAGAAGAAACGGGAAAACTGGATCAGATGCTGGAAAGCCTTGCGGAACACTATGAACACGAATCGGATATTGCTGTCACCCGTCTGACTGCCTTGATAGAACCGGCCATGATCCTGGTCCTGGGTGTGCTGATCGGATGGATCCTGACCGGGATCATGCTGCCTGTATGGAATATGTACGGGAATATACAATAGGAGGTCTCAATGGCAAAACGGACGGAGATTTATATCGGGGGCGGGGAGCTGCAGGCAGTGACCTGGAGAGAGACAGAAGAGGAAAAACGGATCACGGGGTTTTTCGCAATGCCGCTTCCGGAAGGATGCATCGTCAATGGAAAGATCGGGGACAGGCACCGTTTTGCAGATGCGGTCCGGAAGTTTTCCGGAGAATGCGGATTTTCTCTGGAGCGGTCAGGGCTGGTTCTGGATCTGGAGGGAAT
>OGGQ01001553.1_pt1 | contig 29243 bp, 24 predicted proteins | sample 1571191 | NCBI WGS metagenome assembly OGGQ01 (sample SAMEA2582061, study PRJEB24529) | metagenome | biome: Human gut stool | place: China | collected 2011
TGTCATGGCCACAGTGATGCTTGGGTCTGTCATCGGCATCCAATATGACTTCTACCAGCATACCATTCAGGAGGACGCACAGCAAACGCTCCAGCTGATGGGCGGAAATCTGGCTGATGTATTGACCTCCGATGTAGAGATGAGCAATCAGGAAGTCACAATGACGGTGCAGGACGTGTTGAGCCGTGTGGCTAACAGCGAGCAGTACACCGTGAATGTGGCCTGGGTCAGCGACGGCATTCCCCTGATCGGCTACGACGATCAGGTCCCCGCCATGTACCATGTGGAGGATGTGAAGAGCCGCGGATACTACAATGCAGTAAACAGTTTCCTCAATGGGTCCAGGAACCGTGACCTACAGGAGATCCGCAACGATATGAATGTCAGGGAGTATGTCTATATCCAGCGCATCACGCAGGAACAGTGGACAGGCTGTGTTACAGTCGCCCAGACAGAAAGTGCCATCCTGTCCGGCCGCTCCAGCTTCTGGGCCACCATGATCCCCATTCTCTGCGCCTGCCCGTTCCTGTTTGCGGCCCTGATTTTTCTCACCGTACGCCTCCTCAAGCCTCTTGGCCGGATTCGCTCGGCTCTGGAGGAGTTCTACGACACTGGAGGCGGCAACCAGATTGACTTGGACCAGATACCCAAAACTGAGCTGTATGAAGTCAGTCTGGTGTTCAATGAACTGTCCCACCGAACGAAAGTACAATTCAACACGCTCTCCCACATCAACGACGCATACACCCGTCTGGTGCCGGACTGCCTTTGCCAGATGCTCCGGAAGCGGGATGTGCTGGAGCTCTCCGCTGGGGACTACACGGTGGTAGATGGCGCCATGCTGATTTTGGTGCCGGAGACCCCTGCCCGGACCGCTGAGGCCCTGGAGGCCCTGTTCCGTCCGGCGGCCGACCTGATTGCTGCCAACGGCGGCATGATTATTGACTATGATGAGGGCCTTGGCTCGGCCACCGCCATCTTCGGAGATCCAGAGCAGGCACAGGACTGTGCTAGGCGCTGTCTCGCAAAGCATGACGACGCTGGGCAGCGGATCATGGCGGCGGTGTTCACCGAGCAAGTGGAGTTCGGGGTCTTCGGCTCAGAGAAGCTGATCTATCCGCTGGCTGTATCGGGCGCGCTGCACCGCCAGCATGAGGCCCTGGCCCTGCTATTGGGATTCGGCGCTGTGATGGTACAGAGCGGCGAGATCAACAGCGGCGCCTTGCGGCTCCTGGGGTGGGACGGTGAGACCGCCTACTATGAAGATCCCCGCCTGCGGCCTGGCTCCTGGCGGTCGCAGTGGGAACTGGCGGGGCCGCTCTGGGCGGAGGCGATGGAGCTGTTCCGCGAAAAACGGTTTGCCGAGGCCATGCGGAAGTTCGCCCGGGTCCTGCGCCTGATTCCGGAAGATGATGCCGCACGGTGGTATCTTTTCCGGTGCGAGTCCCTGCGCGACACCGACCCGGCCCATCCGCTGGATACCGGGCTCCTGTTCAACTGGAGGGATCGGCATGGATAAAGAAGCAATCTCCAAGCTGATCCGCTCGCCCAAGGACTATTGGAAAATCGGCCCCGTCTACATCTGGAAGTGGCTGGCGCTCCTGCTGCTTGGCGTGCTCTGTGCTGCCATCATCCTCCTGTTGGGGCTTCCGTTGGGGCTGTTCTCCGGCGGCGCCAGGATTCCAACCTACCGCTATAACGACCCCGACTTGCAGGAGATATCCGGCACCGTCCGTATTCTGGACGGGCAGGATGTCATCCGCTATGAGGGCGAGGTATCCGCCGGCGCCTGTACGGGGAACGGCAAAGTCTACGATGCCGCCGGCCAGCTTGTCTATGAAGGGCCTCTGGTTGATGGGGTGTATGAGGGCGCCGGCGCAAAGGTCTATGCCGACGGGTTCCTTGTCTACGAAGGTGAGATGGCACAGAACCTCTACGAGGGGCAGGGACGGCGGATTGATCCCACAACCGGGATCATCAGCGAAGGCCAATTTGTCGCAGGAGTTTTCGAGGGCGAGGGGCAGGAGTTCTTTCCCGACGGCACCCCTCTCCGTTCCGGGACCTTTGCCCGGAATCTGCTCAATGGTGAGGGGCAGGAGTACAGCGAGGACGGGACGCTCCTGCGGATCGGGACCTTTTCAGACGGCCTGCTCCATGGTACGGGAACCCAGTACACCGCCAGTGGAGCCCTGCAATATGAGGGCGACTTCCAGTTCGGTATTTACCATGGGCAGGGGAAGCTGTACGACACATTATTGCAGGCCCTCTTCTATGAAGGGGAGTTTGTGTGGGGCGAGTCCCGCGGCCTGGGCCGGATCTATCATCCCAGTGGGCAACTGCTCTATGAGGGACAGATCTACGACGAACAGCCCCGGGCGGACGCTTTCCTGGGCCTCTCACTGGCCGAGGTAGAAGAGGCATTCAAAGAGCACTGGCTTCTCTACACCTGTGACGGAGTGACCGCATTTGTCTATCCATACTTCCGCCTGATGTTTGTCACGGAGACGCCGATCACCCTGGTATCCCAGACAGAACAGGATGAACTGACAGAGCAGGAGCGACAGGAACTGCTGGAGGCCCTGGCCCGTCAGGCAGAGCCAGCGTCCGGGTCTGGTGAGAATGCAGCGCCAGGCACTGACACTGGAGGCGACACGCCCCCAGAGGACAGCGGCCAGACGGAAGAGGCAGACACAGCCGGCGGCATATCGGACAATGGGGAAACCCGCATAGCCGGCGTCCAGTATTCCGCCTCGGCGGGAGCAGTGCTGTCAAAGCAGTATGGGGACAAGGAGCTCTCTTCGGAGATCGACCACAAGGATATTATCATCTCCGAGGTGCTCTCCTACGGCGGCCCCCTGCCCGGGACGGCGCAGCCGGAAACCGACACCGCATCCGGCCGGCACAAGCTGGGATGGCGGGAATGGTTCAGTGATTATGCCGCCGGGGAAATGCTGCTCGGAGCCGGCGCCCTGCAGACAGGGCCATTCGTCTATGAGTTCACCGCATTTGAGATGGACGAAGAACAGCAGATCGACTATACGCTCGCCACTGGCGGCGGAGTGACCACCACAACAGTCCGGCGGGAGGCCAAGGACATGGTGCTGTGGTACCAGAGCGCGGTGCGGGAGGATGCATCATGAGTAATGATCCGGTATTTATGCGGGCAGGTGAGCTGTTGCTGGAGCATCTGCGAAGTGAGCTGGTCCCTGTGGTGATCAGCTCCGGAGATATGCTCAAAATCGCTCACCCAGGTATGGAAGAGGATTTCCGCTTGGGGCTGTATCTCCATGATCTGGAGGAAGTCCGTCCAAACGGCCCGCCGGGCATGGCTCGCCTCGGCGATGATACCCGCCGGTTTCCCGACCTGCTTCTGGCGCTCCATTTCCTTGCCTATGCCAATCGAAAGGTGGCCTTCAACAGCATGGGGTCTGAAGATGAATTGCTGTTGTTGGAGGCAGTATATCGTGCGGTACACGGCGCGGGCAAGCTGGAGCTGGACGGCCGGGAATTGAGGCTGAACTTCCACCCTCTGACACGGGCGGAGAAACTATCGCTCTGGCAGAGCTTGAATGAGCCGCTTCAGCCAGCTGTTTACCTCACGATTGAACCGATCCTGGTACCAAGCACCCGCATCTCGCGTGTGCCGCCGGTGCGCGAGGTCCAGACTTCGGCCAAGTACATGGAGAAAGGAGGGCGAGACCGTTGAGCTTTTGCCAATGCACAGGCGCGATCCTGCAATGTCCGTTCGGCATAGCGCCAACTACCTTCAGCGCGCTGCCGACGCCCCGCGTTCTGATCACCGGCAGGCCCGCCGGTGTCATGACGGACATGGCGCCCATGGTCAATATCCCGACCTTTGGTATGTGCCAGAGCCTCGCCAACCCCACCGTGGCGGCAGCGACGGCGGCCGCACTCGGGGTGCTGACGCCCATGCCCTGCGTGCCCGTCCCCGCGGGGCCATGGCTGATCCCTTCTCCCAAGGTCTTCATCGGCGGGCAGCCAGCCATTACGGATGGCAGTAAACTCATGTGCGCCTGGGGTGGCCAGATTTCAGTCCAGTTTGCAGGCCAAACCAGTGTACAGCTATAAGAACTGCAAAAACAAATCAATAGAAAGAGGGTATCGAAAATGGCAGAGTATTTGGCCCCAGGCGTGTATGTTGAAGAATTTGACAGCGGCGTCAAAGCAATGGAAGGTGTGGGAACCAGCACTGCTGGATTCGTCGGCCTGGCAGCCCGTGGGCCCGTAGTGGGCAGGCCCGTCCTGCTGACCAGCTTCGCGGACTACAAGCGCCGGTTCGGCGGCTACCTCTCCGAACTGGAGTACGGACGCTACCGCTACCTTCCCAACTGCGTGGAGCAGTTCTTCACCAATGGCGGGAGTACCTGCTACGTCATGCGAGTGGTCCCGGAAAATGCTGTGGCTGCCAAGAGTGCGAACGGACCTATCGTGGTAACGGCAAAAGATCCCGGCGCGTGGGCCAACACCATGGTGGCGTTCCTCACCCGTTCCACCCGGGCGCGTACGCAGATCCTCTCTATTCAGGACAGCATCAGCGGAAAGCAGTATGAGCTGAAAAACACCGCCGGGTTCCGTGTCGGGGATCTGGTTGCCTTCAAGGCTGCAGGAAACGTCACTTACAACAAGATCACCGGCGTAAACGGCCAGTTGGTAACAATGGCTCAGCCGCTCCCGGATGACGCGGCGGATACCTCCCTGGTGCCGCAGAAGACGCTGGAGGCTTGTGGTGTGGACCTGGTGGTCCTCTGGGAGGACATCCAGGAGTCCTATCCGGGCTGTTCCCTCAATCCAGGCGTCTCAGACTACCTGCCGGACGCCATGGTAAAGTCTACGATGGCCCAAGTCACACTGAATATCGGGGACGAGATTGGAGACCCCTTGGTCCTGCTGGGAGCTTCCCCGGAGACTGAGACGCTCCGCATTGAGTTGAGCGGCGGTCTGAACGGTACTATGGACGCGGTCAATGCCGGCACCTTCAACGGTGTGGACAATGGTCCAGGAAAGCGCACCGGCATTGAGGCGTTCCTGGAGATCTCCGACGTGAGCATTATGGCCGTTCCCGGCGTCACTGACGCCAATGTGCAGGCCAAGCTCATTGCCCACTGTGAGGGGCTGACCAGTCGTTTCGCTGTTCTGGATGCTCCGCTGGATGCGACTGCGGTTGGCGAACTCAACACCCACAAGAGCGCTTATGATACCAGCTACGCTGCACTTTACGCTCCTTGGGTGCAGGTCTTTGACCCACTGCTCAAACGGCCCACCTTCCTGCCGCCTTCCGGGTCGATGTGTGGAGTCTATGCACGGACCGACATTGAGCGTGGTGTCCATAAAGCGCCGGCTAATGAGGTCATCCGTGGGTGTACTGGCCTGTCTGTCACCTACAATGAGGCCGAACAGGGTAAACTCAATCCCAACGGCGTCAACCTGATCCGGGCGATCCCCGGCATGGGTATTCGCGTATGGGGTGCCAGAACCTGCAGCAGCGATGGCAACTGGAAGTACGTCAACGTCCGCCGTCTGTTCATCTTCCTGGAGGAGTCTATCCGTGCCAACACCGGCTGGGCCGTGTTTGAGCCCAACGATGAGGGGCTGTGGTCTCGGGTTAAGGGAAGTATCTCGCTGTTCCTGGAGACACAGCGCCGCAACGGCGCACTCATGGGGTCCACGCCGGAGGAGGCCTACTATGTGGAGGTGGGCCGCAACACCATGAGCCAGGATGATATTCTCAACGGCCGGCTGATCTGCGAGATCGGCGTCGCCCCCGTCCGCCCGGCTGAATTTGTGATCTTCCGTATCACGCAGAAAATGCAGGATGCGACCTGATTGTAAGAGGAGGGATTCAACATGGCAGATATTATTTACCCGTATAAGAAATATAACTACAAGGTCCTGCTGGACAACAGCGAGGAAGCTGGTTTCAGCGAGGTCTCTTCTCCCGATATCACCTCAGACCCTGTGGAGTACCGCGAAGGCAATATGACCGGCAAAACTGCGGGTAAGCAGCCCGGCATCCTGAAATACGGCAACGTCACGCTCAAGCGTGGTGTGACGGAGTCGCAGGTCTTTGTAGCTTGGATGAAAGATATCCAGGACGGCAAGGCACCCCGTAAAACAGTTGTCATCACCCTGATGGACGACGAGATGAACGAGGTGGCATCCTGGCAGTTGGAAAAAGCCTGGCCTACCAAGTACACCGGCACAGATATGAATGCCACCAGCAACGAGGTGGCGATTGAGAGCCTGGAACTGGTGACGGAGGGTGTCACGCGCATTAAGTAAGAAGGAGGGTCCTGACGGATGGAACTGCAAACGATGTATCCCTTCCGGCTCCCCAAGGGCTACCTGGATAGTGAAGGAACCCTGCACCGTGAGGGACAGATGCGGCTGGCCACTGCTGGAGACGAGCTCAGTGCCCTGCGTGATCCCCGGGTAAAGGCCGATGAAAGCTATATGAACGTGGTCCTGCTGTCCAAGGTGGTAACCTCCCTGGGCACGCTTCATGAGATCACACCGGAAGTAATGGAGGGGTTATTCGTGGGTGACCTGGAGTTTCTGCAGAATATGTATGAAACGATCAACAAGGCGGATAACCCGAAGATCCAGGTGTCTTGCCCGCACTGTGGGAAGCAGTTTGTGGACACCATAAATTTTCTGGGAGCGGAATGAACCTTAGGCCGCAAAAAGAGTTGTATCGCCAACTCTCGTTCATTTCGTACTATTTTCATTGGGACCTCGACAGGACACTGGCATTGCCCCACCTGGAGCGGGAAAAGTTTTGCAGGGAGATCAGCCAAATCAATAAAGAGGCCAACTCGCAGGAAAAGAACATCTTTGAAATTTCATAGAGGTGATTCATAATGGCTGAACTATTGCGAATTGACCCGCTTCCTGCATACAACTTCCATGTCTGGCTCGGCATCTTGGAATTTGGCTTTTCTAAGGTATCTGGACTTGCGCGGGAAAGCGATCCAATTACCTATCAGGAGGGCGGTGTCAATGACCACGTTCATGTCTTGCCGGGTCCTGCCAAGAATTGCGGCACGATACGTCTTGAGAGAGGCGTATATGTAGGACAGATTCTTCCCCTTTACTTGGTGGGGGCAAAGCTGGATGTCCCTATGCGGATCGAAGTGTGGAAGCAGGACAACCCTCTTTATGGCGGAAAAGTGTTTACCCTGGATGGGTTGGTGATCAAAAGATGGGAGGTAGGTGACCTGGATGCACAGCAGAACGCGTTGCTTATCGACCGCTTTGAGCTCAGCTATGAGGATATGTTCCTCACGCAAAGCTGATCAAGCCCGATTATCCATACAGCACACCATTGTTTCAAGAATTGGTGGACGTCGCTATACGCTCTCCAGAGTGGAACTGCTCCACAAACGGCAAATCCTTCTTCCCCCGCAGCCAGTGACGCAGCGGCAAACTGTGCATAACACGATCTATCAGACGGTCGTACATCTGCACCAGACCACCCTGCAGCACATCCATCGTCAGATCCATGCGGCAAACTATCTGCGGCAGGACGCGTTCCTGTTCGTCCTGCCGCAGGTGGTATCGCAGCAAGTCCGCCAAAACACGCTGGACCCATCGAGGCCTACGCGGGCCGCGCGCACATTGCTCCATATCTTTTCACGGGAGAGCGCGAAGCGGGAGCTGCGCCCATTTTACAGTGATGTGGTGAGAAGCGTGTTGCGGGAGGAACAGGAGCGATACAAGAGCCGACCGACCAAAGCAATCTCTCTGATATGGAATCTGTTTGGCCAGCCCAACGCATTCAGGACTTTGACCCGCTTCTACCTTGGAGCTGTGGAAAAGCTGGGCACCAACTATTTCCCAGCCCTGAACGGCCCCAATGCCCTCTACCTGGCAGCGGGGGTCGTGATGCACAGCCGGGTCTATAAACGGTACATCCACCAGTTTTGGACACAGGAGAGTCCGCAGCTCCCGCTTCGCTATACGGCGAGGGAGGCGCCGGTGCTCGACGACCTTATGCACCTCCCAGTCGCCAGACGTACCATCCTGCCATCCAGAGAGACCTTGGAACGCCTTGTTCGCTCAGTTGATAAAGGGGATCCCCAGGCGCCGCTTTCCTCAGGAGGCTCCCCCACGCCCAGTCAGGAGATGCGGCTGAGTGAAGCAGACTTCCGCGCACTTGTCCGGGGCGTGACCACATCGCTCAGCCGTCAGGCACGCCTTGAGAGTCTGCAGCGAGGAGGCATCTCATGAGTAAGGCACTGATCAGAGATGTAGAAAACACCATTGAGGCATTCGAGGTGCAGTTTAATCCAAACTCGCTGGAATACTCCGTGGGAACGAATTATGGAAGTACAAAAGGCTCAAAAAAGACAAACGGGAAAAGCACGCTGGCAGATGACGAAAGTGCCCAAAGCGATCCATCTGGAAAAACCGGATCAGCGTCACTGTCCGTGACGCTCTTTTATCACACATATACCGACGAAGATACATACAGCGATGTGCGCGATCAAATCAAGAAAATCAGGCGTTTTATCCGTGGCAGTGGAAATAGCGGTAAAAATGACCTGCAAATGAAATTCACTTGGGGCACTTTTTCATTTGAGGGAGTCGTATCCTCATTTCGGGCCACATATCAGATGTTTGCCGCAGACGGTACACCAGTACAGGCAGAGGTAGCCATCACAATCGAAGGAGAGGACCCCGACTACACGGCGTCAACAGAATCGGCAGGAAAAAAGCTCAAAGCGAAGCAAGAAACATCCGATCAGGCGGCGGACCAGGTTTCCAAGCTCTGCAGCTGGCTGTTTGGCTAGGCGTGCCAAGGCGCGCTTTGGATTTACCCAGAACACATGAGGGATCGGGAGCGGACGCGGGGAGGAGCGTAATCAGGATCATGAAATACTCCGGCCTACATGAAAAATATGGTGGATTTCGGCGCCCCACCTTCTCCCTCAAGGTCAATGGGCAGGAACTGAATGTGGGAGATGGCGCCAAGGTCGAGTCCCTGGAGTGTAGGCTCACGACCCGGCGTCAGGCCGGCAGCATATTCCTCTTGGCAGAGCTTACCCCGGGGAAGGAGCTGGCCGACACTTGGCTGAGTGCTATCCAGCTGGGGGCGGTATGCACACTGGCATTGGGGTATCAGGAAACGGAAGAAGATGTATTTTCGGGATTCGTCTACGATGTTATCTGGGACGATCCGCTGGATACCGGCATCCAGCAGGTGGAGATGATCTGTCTGGATGTGCGTGGGCAGCTGATGCTCTCCGCCCTCTCTGACGCCGGTGCCGCCCGTTCCCTGTCCCAGCTGGTGAAGGCTGTTTTGAAGCAGTCCCCCTGCACCCGGATGGCCTCCAACGTCTCGATTGGAAAAATCCCGTCCGACTGGGACCTGCCCTTCCAGCGCACGGGTCCGACGGACTTCGAAATCTTATGCTCGGCGGCCGACTTTCTCTGCTATGAGTTCTATGCCTTCGCAAATACTGTCTACTTCGGGCCTGCCAGGGACTCATCCGAAGTGGCGGTCGAATTTGATGCGGCGAATGGCCTCATGCGGCTCCGGCACCGAAAGACCCTGGCCGCGCAGTGTGCGGCCGTGGCGGTCAGCGGCACAGATGACAATGGGCAGCGGCTCTATGCCCGGGAAGCCCGATCTACTGACCAGGGTTATGGGATCGGTCAGATCAAAGCCGCACTGGGCCAGGATGTCCACCGGGCCGAGCCTGCCATTCGCACCATGGCCCAGGCCAACTATCTGGCCCAGGCACGGATGCAGATGCGGCAGCATCAGGCGGGCCTGCTTATCGGCCAGGGCACCGGAATACCGGAACTGAGGCCCGGCCGATTTGTGAAGGCCAGCGGCCTGAGCGATCAGGTCAACGGCTCATACTATATCGTCGATGTAATCCACACCATTGACGAGACCGGATTTGAAACCTATTTTGAGGCGGAAGAATAAGGAGGCTTTACATGGCCGACTTCGACTATCTGCGCGGAAAGGTGACCGCGCATCTTGGTGATGACAATAAGGGCCAGGTGGAAGTCTCCCTGGGCGGCTATGATAAGGACCAGGATAAAATCTACGCGCGGGTCTCCCAAAGCATGACCGGCGTTTATTGGCTTCCGGAGGTCGGGGATGTTGTGGATGTCGCAATTCCCAAGACACCGGGCTATCAGGCATATATCATCAATGTTCATCGCCCCGCTGGGGACAAACAGACACAAGATTGCTGGACGGAGAAGAACGACCTAAAGGAGTTTCGCACACGCTCCGGTCACTCCATCTTATTCGATGATACAAAGGACAAGACAAAGATCACGCTTCAAACCGCAGGCGGCCTAACGTGCAGCCTGGAGGACGAACCGCAGACTGTGACGATCAAAAAGACGGACACAGACACACCCGTCCTCGCCATGGATATGAAAAACGATGCGGTCACCCTGTCCGCGGGGAAAAAGATCCTGATCGAATGCGGCGGTGCATCGCTGGAAATAGACAGCAGCGGCAACATCACCATCAAGGCGAAAGGGAAACTGGAAATGAGCGGCCAGGAGATCTCGCTCAATGCACAGAGTAAGCTGACCGCAAAGGGCCAGCAAGTAGATATATCCGGCGGCATGACAACGAAGATTGCCGGTCAGACCCAGCTGCAGATGACTTCCTCCGGGATCACGGAGGTCAAGGGCAGCATGATCAAGTTAAATTGACTTCTGAATGAGCGGAGGTGCGCAATATGCCCGCGATGAAATTCCCATGCAAATTGGAATCCGGCCTGGGCCGCTTCCGTACCATGAGCGAAGCGGAAGAGATTGCGCAATCTGTCCGAATGATCCTGCTGACGCACCGAGGGGAACGGCCATACCGTCCGGAATTTGGGTCCGACCTTTCACGATATGCCTTTGAAAATGTAGATACCACCCTGCGCACATTGATCCGTCAGGAGGTCATAGCCGCTCTGAGGAAGTGGGAGCCGAGGATCTTCAATATCCAGGTGACCTTCGAGCCAAATCTGCAGGAGGGTGCGCTGCTTGTCAATGTCTCTTACGAGATCCTGAGCACTGGCGCGTCAGCTCAGGTTTCCGTGCCGCTGAACATTTTGTGAGCCGAGCTGTGAATTATGATATTTTGCCAGTGTGAGAGGGGGAACGGACATGGATGACTTTTGGACACAGCTTGAGGCGTATGTCCGCTCCTACCTGCCGGAGTGGCAGTATCAAAAGGGCGGACCAGAGCTGGAAGCTGCCCTGATGACAGCCATGGGGGAACTGCTGGAGGAATCTAGGGGCCGTCTGGAGCAATTGCCGGAGAAGCATGAGCGGGAGTTCCTGCGCCCCTGGCTCGGAGAGCCACAGGCCAGTACCCCCATGTACGCTTATGCCGCGCTGCACGCCCCCAGGAGCGTACCTGTGTCCAAGGGCAGTCCACTCTATCGCTCGGGGAATGGCACGCAAATCTGGGAGACTGCCGAGGATGCCTGGGCCGAACCTGCCCATCTGGCTGAGATGGTTCTGGCTGGCGGCCCCAGCGGCAAACTGATCCGGCTTTCTCTCCCCTCGACCGGACAGCCGGTCAAGCTGTTCGATCTCCAGGCGCCGGGAATGCAGAAACGAGAGGTCATCTTCCGCCATCCTCATGCCTTTGCTTCTCAGACTGGATGCCGGGTCTCGCTCCATCTGGACGGGACATCAGAGCGCATGCTCCAATTCCTGCAGGACCCAGATCGGGTTTCTTGGTTTCTCATGGAACCGGAGAAGGCTGTTCCTGTCCCGCCGCCTGCCTGCACAGATGGAAAACTGCAATTCACCCTGCCGCCCGCTCCAGGCGGTTCAGCCCTATCTGTCCAGGCGAAAGAGGGGCAGATCCCGCCGCCCGCCGCCGTTCGGAAGGTAGATGCCAGTCTTTCTCGTGGCCCATCAGATCAGTTCCATATCGTAACGGATGCCGGATATACCCAAGGATGCACCTGGCTTCCCTTCGGCACCCAGCTGACGCTCTGGAACTGCTGCTACTTTACCTGCCCGGATGTGATCTGTCTGCCTGGCGCACGCCTTACGCTGTCATGGACGCGCTCCATCCAGATACGGGACGATATCCTCCCAGGCATGGACCAAGCGCCGGAGTATAGGCCTGTGATGAGAAGAATGCCGCCATCCCCGCCCAAGCCCTGCGACGTGAATGCGGACACGATCCTGTGGGAATACTGGGACGGATTTGTTTGGCGGATGATACCGGGGACAGAACCATACGCGTGCCTGTTTTCGGACCGCGGTGAAACCGGCCATAACACTCAGGGTATGGAGGCCAGTTTCACCCTGCCGGCGGACGCAGTCCGTTGCGAGATCCAGGGGTTGGACAGCTACTGGCTGCGCTGGCGGCTCTGTGCCTGCGACGGCGCCGGATGGCTGCCTGCCCGGTACCATATTCCGGAGATTTCAGACCTCCGGGTATCCGCCGAGTTGGCCGGAGCAGAATTATCTGTGGAGCGATGTTGCGGCCTGACAGAGCACATCGACATCCTGACCGGCAATCTAAAAATCCTGTTTCCACCAATCACGCCGGAACAGGATACCCTCTGGCTTGGATTTGACAGCCCACCAGGAGGAGAAAATGCCAACCTCTATCTGACACTCCGCGGCCGAGCTCCAGGGCGGAAGCTCACCGCATGGGAGGCAACTTCTGAGGGAAACGAAACCCCGCTCACCCTGGTCGATGGAACAGACGGCCTAGCCCATAGCGGTGTGCTTACGCTGGGGGACGTCACCGGACGCACCACCATCCGGTTCGGGTCGAACCGCTGGTGGATCGCACTCCGTGATGAATCAGGGCCTCCGGAGGCCGGCAGGCTCCCTGTCCTGCAACAGCTGGACTGCGGTGTCGTGCTGTTGCGTTCTGCAGACTCCGACGTCTGTATGCCCAGCGACCCCTTTCTCCCGCTCCGGGGCGGCATGGTGTCTGGAACGGCGCTGACAGAAAGTTTCGGTGGCGTTCAGGAGGAAACGGACCAAGACATCATCCATCGGGCCAGACAGGAGCGCCACCACTTGGGCCGCGCGGTCTCCAGCCTTGATGTCAATCAGCTTATCTGCGGGACCATCCGTAGCGCAGTCCGCACGCGTTGTATCCGGGACGGCGAGACGCTCTTTGTCGGTGTGCTGATGCGCGACGTCACGCATCACGCGGATGCCTTTGCGCTGCAAAAGGACGAAATACATCAGCTCTTGACCCAGGCCAGCGCCCTGCCGTCACTGGGTGTCACAGTGCAGGTGCGGGAACCCAACTTCTATCCCATTCATGTGATGGTGTGGCTCCAAATACCGCTCGGCGGCGACTATACGGAGAGCAAGCGGAAAATCAAGATCGCGCTGAATCGATTCCTGCATTCCGCCACCGGGAACTTTCACGGCCAGGGCTGGCGCATAGGGACGCTGCCCACTGTAGCCCAGATCCGCAACTGCCTGCAATCCGCCGTCCCTGATGTGAAACTGGTGGAACTGGTGTGCGCTACGACGACGCCAGAGGGGTTAGAGCGAGAACTCACAGCAATTCATGATCCGTTCGCAGTCCCAATCGGCGGGGCGTACACCATCCATGAAATGAAAGGGGGGCATCGGAAATGAACCCCGTTGATCTGAACCAAACCAACCAGGCGGATCTCTATACCCGGCTCTGTAGCCGTATGTCAGAGATGGTACCCGGATGGAGTGATGACATCCCCAGTGATCCTGCTGTCGCAATCCTGGAGTTGGTGTCCTATCTCTCCGATATGCAGAATCAGAGGATCAACGCTGTCAGCGCTGAACATTATCGTGCGTATTTGAAGCTGCTTGACGGAAAGCAGCGAAGCGCGGCTCCAGCTGAACTTCTGGCACGGGATATTGGGGATAAGCGCACTTACCCGGGCCAGCGTTTTTGGATCGATGGCGTTCCCTTTGAGGTGGTCATCTGCGGAGGCCCCGACAGCGCCATCGCATCCATCACCTATCTAAGTGGGAAGACTCAACGCACATGGAACGACAATCTGCCCTTGACAATAGAGGGGCAGGAACCGACACTCTTGATCACGTTCACGAATCCCATTCCTCAGAAGGCGGAGATCCAGTTGTGGTGCAGCCTGATCCCAGATTCCTGCCGCGTACCGCCGGATGACCAGACTCCACCCCCGGTCACCATCTGTGCCCAGGTATCTGATGGAACCGGCTGGCGGGAAGTTCCGTTGGAAGATGGGACCTGTGGCTTGCTGCGCAGCGGCTACCTGATCACCACTCCAGAAGACGGCGCTGTGGCCTCTCTTCGCCTGACGATCAAGGGCAGGATTGAGGGACGGCCTCAGATCTCGCAAGTTGCACTTTCACCGATCCGTTTGGAGCAGCGGCACACCCGCTGTGCCACCGTTGACCTCACCGCGCCGTTCCGTATTCCGGAGGGCTGGACAGGCAATCGGGTGATTCGGTACTTCCTGCCTGAAACCGAGGCGTGTTGGCGGGAGGCTCCCGGCCTCTTTGTGTATGAGGGAGAAGTCAGGGGGTGGGGCGAAACTCCACCGCCGGTGGTCCGTGTGGTGGCCGCGGAACCGGACTTCCCCTTCGAGCATACCCTTCAATCCATCGCCGGAGAGGAAGTCGTGCTGGAGGAACCTGGCGTCCTGACAGATTCAGTCCAGCTGATGGTACAAGAGAATGGGCTCTGGTATGACTGCCCCATTGATGAACCGGAGTCCGGACGCACATTGCCCCGTGGCTGCCGCTGGCTCCAGGAGACGCAAATTCTCCGATTTGGTGATGGCCGCGACTTCTGTGTGCCGGTGGGCGGGCGCCTGCTGGTCACCTCCTGTATCACTACTCTGGGCAGCATGGGCAATGGTGCCTGCGGCCTGATGACACAGGGCGGCGTCCAGCTCCTCGCTCTTGGGCCAGCAACCGGCGGCTGTGATCTGGAGGCCGCTAAGGACGCTTTCTTCCGGGTCGCAAAGGAGCAGGCCGAACCGCTCCGGGCAGTTACAACATCAGACTATGAAGTCCTTGCCCGGAAAACACCGGGACTGGCGCTGAACCAGGTGCGTGCGATCACGCACCGTGCGCAAGGCAGGAAGGAGGCCGGAATCACGCTCATCGTGAAACCTGATGCCCATGAGGACCTGCCGATGCTGACTCCGTGGCAGACCGAGCGGCTTCAAAATTGGATGGAGCAGTATCGTTTGATTGGCGTGCCTGTGGATATCCACAGCCCGCGCTATCTGCCATTTGAAGTCACCGCCTCTCTGCAGGTGAGCGAACCCATTGCGGAGCAGGTCATACGCGAGACTGTGTTGGCGCTGGCCGACGGTGTTTCCGGTCCACTGGACTTCGGGGCGGAGGTCTCCTATACAGCACTTTACGCCGCTCTGGGGGCACTGGACAGTGTTGTGGCCGTGACCTCCCTGGAATTGCGGCCGCTGTCCAGCGGTGTACGAAGATCCCAGGACGGGAGCGTGCGCCTGAAACCGGATATGCTCCCATATCTGAAGTCTCTTCGCGTAACACAGTCCTGATGACAGGAAAACATGATCAGAATGGCAGACCCACAACCACATCTGCAGAGGGGGATCGATACATGGACCAGAGATTTCGAAGATACCGCTCGGACTGGGACCTGAAGCGATGCGGTATATATGACAGTGCCGGCGGCTACCGATCCCAATGGTACCAGGGGTTCTGCGATGGGATGGAGTGGCATCGGCTCTCCCTGTCCGGCTTGTCGGATGCGCAGGTGCGGGTCTACGCCACTGACCAGCCGCCGGACATTTGGGACGGCACCTTGGTGCCTGTGATGGAGCGTCGGGCAAGTGATTTGAGCCTCTACGGAGTAAAAGGCCGGTTCCTATGTTTCACCGTGACTCCAGCGGATGCCCTGACAAGCTACACGCTCACGTTCCCGGGACGATCCATTGACTCCGCGCTGCCGCTGATCCTGCGGGATGACGCAACACTCCGTCAATTCCTGGCTGTCTATCAATCCGCATATATGAATACCAACCAGCAGGCAGCCTGTTTCCCGGGCAGGCTGGACCCTTATGCGGAAGACACAGTTCCGGAGCTGAAACTCTGGCTTGGTGCAATGCGCTGGATGCATGACGCTCCATGTGAGGAGGCTCTGCTCCGGGAGGCGCCGCGTCTTAACCGGATGCGTGGCACCCGCAATGGCTTGGCCCGCCTGTTGGAGATCGTCACAGGAGGCCGCGGAGAGCTGGTGGAAGACTTCCAGTGGAAAAACCAACCACTCAGTGCCAGTGAGCAGGAGGACTGCGCGCGGCTCTATGGGAACGAACACGCCAGTGTCTCCCTGCTTCTGCCTGCCAACACATCGACAGCGACCTACCGCTTTTTGGAGGATGTGCTGGAAGATTTCATTCCGCTGGGTGTCAGCTATTCAATTCTTCAGATCCACGAGGGCACTGCGATGGATGGGCACAGCTACTTGGACATGAACGCAGAGCTGAGTGACCCGCCGCAGGCAGTCATGGACGGCTCGGACCTTGACGACTTAATTCTGGAATAAAGGAGGGAGACTGGCGTGAAGGGTTGGGAGAATAATTCAGCCTGCATCCTTGGCTACCTGGAGTTGTTCAAGCAACTGTCCGCTGAGGATGTGGACCAGAACAGCTGCCTGGAAGACTACCAGACGCTCCTGGCCCGGGACATGGCCACGCCGGAGTCCACCCCGCTGGCGACCCGTATCCTGCGGGAGCGGTTCCATCTGGACCAGAGGGAGTCCCTGCTCCTGATGGCAGCCCTCGCTTTTGAGATGGACAGCGGATTGCGCAATCAGTTCCGCTCCCGCTATGGCCTGACCCTGCCGACCATAGAATACGGCCTGCTGCTCATCACTCCGCTGTGTCCTGTGAGCGTGGAGACCATTGCGGAATTGACGGGGCCTAACATCCTGTGCGGGCTTCTGCTCACTACGGCCGAGCAGACCGCCTACGCCATGGAGCGCCCCCTGATGCTCTGCCGTGCGGCGGTCTCCTTTTTGACTGGACTTTCCCTGCCCGATCTCAAGGGCGTCCAGGCTATGATACCTCAACAGGACGCCGTGTTTCTCCCCATCCATGAGGAGGCGCTTGGGCGCGTCCAAACCTGGCATCAAAGCGGCGCGGCCAACGTCCTGTATCTGCAGGGGGAGGCCGGAAGCGGGCGGCGGACACTGCTCTGCCGCGCCTGCGGCGGCGCCGTTTGTGTGGAGTTTGAGCGGATTGAGGGGCTTTCCGCGCTGGACCGGGACCATCTGTTCCGGGAGGCCGCGATCCTCTCGACCACGCTCTCCATCCCCATCTGCGCCGTTGATCCCTCCAACCGGGAGATCCTCCGGGAACTGGAGTGGTTCCATGACCGTTTCTCCATCCCCCTCACCGTCCTGGTCGAAGGGGATATGATACCGTTCCAGGCCGACGAGGTCATTCGGCTGACCTCCCAGCTGTCTCCCCAGCAGCGGGAGGCTGCATGGCGCGCTTTAGTTCCCCGTACCGCTCCCCACTCCATACCGGACGGCTCCATGACGATAGGGGCGGTGCGGGCGACTGCGGAACTGGCTCTTCGCTCCGCAGCAGAGTCCGGCCACGATATGGTACAGATTGAGGATACCAGGCGCGCCCAGCAGCTTCGCGGTGGTGCCCTGTCCTTTGGTATTCAATATACCCCCACAGCCTCTCTGACTGATATGGTACTGTCCGAGGCGGTTCAGGGACAGCTGAAACAGATCTGCATGGCCGCCCAGTGCTGGCCGCAGCTCTCCGCCTGGGGTATCCCGTATCAGAGGGAGGGCGTTACCGCCGTCTTCCATGGCCCATCCGGTACCGGAAAGACCATGGCGGCCAACGCCATCGCCCGGGAGCTTGGGATGCCGTTGCTGCGGGCGGATTTGTCTCAGATCATGGACAAGTATGTGGGTGAGACGGAAAAGCACCTGGGCCGGCTTATGCAGTGCGCCCGGGAAAATCGATGTGTCCTGCTGTTTGATGAGGCCGACTCGCTCTTTGGCAAGAGGGCCTCCGTCTCCACAGGACATGATAAGTTTGCCAACCTGTCCACCTCGTACCTGCTGCAGGAGATCGAGCAGTACGAGGGCGTAGCCCTGCTGTCCACCAACCTGCTGAGCAACTTCGATGACGCATTCCTGCGCCGGTTACACTACATCGTCCGGTTCACCCTGCCTGATGCCACGCTTCGGGAGCAGCTCTGGCGCAGGGCGCTGCCAGAGGACCGTCTGGAGGGTGACATCCCCTTTTCCGCCTTATCCCAGGCGGAGTTGAGTCCGGCCCGCATCAATGGGATCGCCCGGTCCGCGGCCATCGCCGCCATGATGGATAACAAGGAGCGGATCGACACGAACACAATCGTCGGTGCTATGCGGACGGAACTTGAAAAGAACGGGAAATCTCTTCCCAGAGAATTGGCATCTCAATTATCTGTACCAACCACCAGCGAAACGAAAGTAGATATGAAAATGCTGTGAGGGGCAGACATCGTCTGCTCCCTGTAAGGGCTATGGGAAAAGCTCTGTCCACTTCCTATCATAGAAAGTCGATTGAATTTACAGAGAAATCTGGTATAATGAAAGTGATTTACTGTTGAAATGGAGGGGCTTCCATGCAGCTTAATCAGCAATTCCCGCAGTGGATAACTGCAAATGCCATTATCCGAGGGCAGATCCTTCCGCTGTTCGGTGTTTATGTCAGGTTCGAGGACAAACAAGCAAGGATCACGTTTCTCCCGGAGGATGTCGTCACTTGGGTCCCACCAGAAGATGTAGAAAAGTTTATGGACATATACAATTCCTTCGCGGCCTGGGCCCATGGCGCCCTCTCCCTGGGGCCGGCTTTGGAGCCTTTTCTATACAGCGCCGCCTGTACCGACCAGACGGCAGCCGCGATTTCGGAGACAGTCCGGGCCCGGATCGAAGCCTATGAAAGCGCGGGCAATACGCCGCTTCGCGCTAAATTTCTTGAAATGATGGGGGTGCAAAACTCCGCATTTGATCCTGACAGCAACTAAACTGTGCAAAGCACTCTAACCCATAGACCAGAGAGGCTGGGACAACGAATCATGATTGCATAGGGGGTACCCCCTATGCAATGGGCGCCGTAGGCGCCCATGATGTGTGTTAGAAAAGGAGGGATGCGATTGAACCCGCGCCTTATCACAGTGCCGCGAAGGTTGCGCAGCGCGCTGCTGAACTCCTTGACTGAGTATAAATTTATATTTCTTTCCGCCTGTGTCGGCTGGGGAAAGACCTCCATTGTCAATGAAGTGCTGAAATCCCAGACGTATCGCAGTATCAAGGTGCAGTGTGACCGCACACCGCGCTTTTCCTATCAGGAGCCGTTGGTCGTGCTGGACGATTTTCAAAATCTGTCTGCCTGCTTGGAGGAGCGGGTAGCTGGGATTTTTCGCAGATCGTCAAAGCGCCAGCGGTTCTTTCTCCTTTCCAGAGGCCCTGTTCCGACCTTCCTGCTTTCCTACCAATACTCCGGCGACCTGCGCCTCTTTCAATCAGATGATCTACGTCTGCAGGTGGAGGATATCGCGCTCCTTGCCGTGGATCGTGGCCTGACCCTGTCCACGGACGACCTGCTCCGCGTGGAATGGATCACCCATGGGTATCCGCCCTATGTCGGCTATCTCCTGGATGCAATGGCGGTGGGAAAAGGACTGGGAAAACGGGAGCGCGAATCGGCGCTTCGAAAGCTGGACGTCTATTGGGACAGCGTCCTCTACCAACCATGTGATCCACAGACCAGATCCTTGCTGCTTCGCCTTTCCTATTTCTCTGAGGTCACAGACTCGCTTGTAGCTGCCCTCCACGCTGGCTCCCAGGAGGGTCGCGCGTTGCAGAAAATTGCCCGCCTGACGGGGATTCTCCAGCCGGATCTTGGCGGCAGATGGAGCTATTGTGACCCGCACCTGTTCCTGCCCTACCTGCAGAGGCAGGCAGAGCACGAGTTGACGGCAGACCAGATCAAGGAGGTCCACCTGGCAGGTGGCGCATGGTGTGCGGAACACGGCAACTTTGCCGGGGCCGCCGGGCATTTCCTGGCGGCGGATCACCGTGATGACCTTGTACACACACTGGTCCAGGCCATCCGGCAGAATACGGAATGGTGGGCGCTTGTCCAGCTGGAGCCCTATCTCCATACTCTGACACACGACGAGATCTGTTCTGCTCCGGAACTGCTCTATGCCATGTGCCGGGTCTCCGCCATGGCCATGGAGCCAGCGGCCGCAGAGACATGGTACGCCGAACTCCGCTCCAGGAGTGTCGGCAGTGACACAATGGAAGCGAATAGCTACCTGCTCTATCTTGACCTGATCCTGCACAATACTTCCCCTGCTGATCTGGCGAGCCGATGCCGCGAAGCCCTGCCTCGGATCGAAGATGGAAGGTTTTTCTGCCACCCGACGGCAATCACCTGCGGCCTGCCCAGTGTCCTGCGCGGGGAGCGGGATCTCTCCGACTTCTTCCTGCCGGCGACAGCCGCTCCGGACAAGTCCGTCCGCCTCGTGGTGGACCACGCCCTGGGCCGTCACAGCGTTGGCCTGGGTGAATTGCTCCGGGCGGAGCATCTCCTGGAACAGGGCGAGGATATCGCTCACCTATTGCTGCAGTGGCATCCTCTTCAGCTCCGCATCCGGGATGAAGGCACTCTTCCATCCGAGTTCGTCTGTGTCGCCCTGATGGCACGCTCCCTGTGCGCGGAGGGTCAACTGCCGGAGGCGGCGGCATTCCTGCTCCGGTTCCGCCAGCGGGTAGAGGCGGAGGGCGCGGACTATCTGATCCCCAATGTCGACGCCATGCGGTGCCGGCTGGCCCTGATGGAGGACAGCCTATATGCCGCCAACTGGTTTGCGGCACAGCCCTCCGGCGACGGTATTTGGCTGCTGCCGGATGTGTACCGTCTCTTAACAAAGGTGCGCTGTCACATCAGGCGGGAGGAGTACCACACCGCCCTTCTGACCCTGGGCCACCTGCTGGATCGCTTTTCACAGGTCCACCGCCCGCTGGACACGATGGAGGTCTTGATCCTGACCGCAATCTGCCGCTTTCGGATGGGCGGCGGGGATTGGGCCTCCCATTTGGGCAGGGCGCTGTCCCTGGGTGAGCGGTACGGCTATGTGACGGTATTTGCCCAGGATGGCGCCGCGCTCATGCCGCTCCTGGAGGCGTATGCGCCGGGAGACGCCGGCTCCGCCTACTGGTCGGCGGTCATCCGCAGGACCCTGGCCTATGCCAGACACTATCCCTGGTACTTACAGCCGCTCCGGTATCTGACTGCGCCGCTGACGCCTGCGGAGCGGGAGGTGCTTTCCTTGATCCTCCGCTACAAGACCAATGAGGAGATCGGGCAGCTCCTCAACATTCGCACCAGCACCGTCAAGACACACATACGGAATCTGTTCTGCAAATTAGGTGTCCACAACCGGGAGGAGGCAAGGCGCACCGCGATCCGGCTACAGCTGGACCAGTGATTCGCCAAGCGCCTGACATGCTTGGTTACGCATCCGCTATATGGAATTGAGAGTTGCTTATGTCGGGACAAAGACGCTCAAAACCTTTTTTATGGTTGTTTTAATGCACCTAATCAGTCGAGAACCGCTGAAGAGCAAAATAGGCGTTGTTATGCAGAGAGGTTTCATTGGTCAAAAAATGGTGTGCTGGCAATTTTCCAGCACGTCTAATTTTTCTAGCTCCACCAAACGGCAAAAGGGCAGCCCACACTTTATTGTGTGGGCTGCCCTTGCTATCTTAACACTCCGAATTATATGCAGTCTCAAACTCTTTCGTATCCATCGCTGCGATAGTGGATAAGATTTCTTCAGACAACTCTCGGAACAAATCTCTGAGATCCTCCGTATCGCATTCCGGAGGGCCATCATCAGTGTCCCGCTCCTGTCCAAGTTCAGAGGTTTCAGGGAACCAAGTGTAGCCCTGATCGCTCAGTGCAGTGTACATACGGCTGCGGTACAGTTCTTCCATCTTATTTACATCCGTCGAGGCCGCCTCATTGTATGGATCCATATCAGGAAACATAGCCTCCCCGTACAGGGAATTTTTATCGATGATATACATGGCCATTACCGTAGGCACTCCTTTCATTCTCTATAAAGGCGTGATTTGAAATTACGTCCCGTTTTTCAGTCAGATCCGCAATTCCGATAATATTTCCCAGAAATCAACCAGATGAAAATCCGGCTCCTCAGCCGGAGAACCGGCGGCCTGCCCCGGAGGCAGGATCGGGTCCTGGTCACTCTGCTTTTTTGTATCTTCCATCTCTCGTATGCCTGCCCCTTCCATAAAGTCGTCCTCATTATAGCACGGGTGGAACAGAAAGACAATCATGATCTTAGTGGCTCCCTTTTCAAGATGAGTAGGAAATCTTGTTGACACCAATGAGCATATTCCCTATAATTTATACTGTAGTATTGTATATTGATGTATCTTTTACCAAAAATCAAAAGTCCCACGCCCTTCAGATTATCTTTCTTAGGTCAATGGAAATCATCTGGACGTGATTGGCCTTTCCTGTGGTATTATTACGGCAGACAAAACTTAAAGGAGATTTGCACTATGGAACGGGCGATGAAGTACTTCGGGCATTTTCTCTGCACCTTGGCGCTGATCGTTTGTTTCGCGCAGCCGGTATCCGCCGCAGACGAAACAAACTACTTTGACTGCACAGTTTTTCTCTACGGTTTTGACTCCGCAGTGGAAAACATCACCGCAAGCAGCAGTGCCATCCAGGTCAAGGCGGGGGACGGCAGTGGGGATACCTGGGTGGTAGCAAGTTATGGCGTGACCAACGGATCCACTTACTATCTGGCAACCGACCCCTATGACAACTCTGTGGGTTCGGTGGCCGAATTGATTATGGGGGATGCCGAGAGCGGCGTGGCGGTGTTTCGACTGGACAGTCCGCTTACTTCCCGCACCGCCCCAGCCCTGAGAACGCTGGACGGCTTAAATGAAGGTGATGGCGCGGTGGTGGCCGGTGTGGCAGACGATTCAGACGGTATGTTCCTCTTCTCCCGGGGCGTGGTTCTCCAGAGACTGGCAGAGCAGAGCGGCTACACCCGCCTTCAGTTGGGGGACGGATCGTATCCCCTCAGCGAGCTTGACATCCTGCCCATCGGCGCGGTGATGAGCGATGTGGACGAGGTGATCGGGTTCTATCTGGACGGCTATCAGGCCCTGCCGGCGGGATATATCATGTCTGACGCAGACGGGATCGGCAGCCTGGGAAACAGCGATCCGGAACCGTCTTCTCCAGAACCCGCCGATCCGGAACCCGAAACCGGCGGCGAAGAGCCTGCCTATACCCTGGAGTCCATTCAGACCAATACCGGAACGCAGGCCCTCCTGGAGCAGGCCAGGGCGCAGCAGGGACAGGCCAGAACCCTTCAAATTGTCCTGATTGCGGCGGCCGGCATCGCGGCGGCCGGCATCATCGCCTTTGCCATTGTGCGCAGCCGCAAGAAGGCCGGTTCCCCGGCCAGCACAACCCAGACAACGGGCACTGGCGGAAATCCAGCCCCTGACTTTGGAAAGACGGAGTATGTGTGCGGGGAGGAGTACGGGGAAACCCAGCCGGTCCAGGCCCAGTACCGGGTCGTTCCCCTCCCAGGGACGCCGGGAAATCCACGGGAAATTCCCCTCCAGGGACTCACCTTCGGCCGGGTCCCGGAGTGCGACGTGGTCTTCCCCCCGGATACCCCCGGCGTCAGTGGAAAGCACTGTTCCCTGCGGTGGCGCGGCGGTTCCCTGTTTCTCACCGATCTGGGTTCCTCCTTCGGCACCCTGCTGGAGGATGGGCGGAAACTGTCCAACGAGAGCGCGGATCTCAAGCCCGGCATGCGTTTTTACTTAGGTTCCAACAAATTCGGCTTCCAGCTGGAAGAACTATGAGCCAGGGCAGAGATTGCCCGGCGCCGTAAGGAGGAGAGGGCCATGAAAAAGAGACTGTTCGCGTTTCCCTTGACTGTATGCATCCTGCTGTGCTGTATCCTGACCGCGCTCCCGGCCCACGCTGCGGGGACAGGTGGTGAAAGTGCGGTGTCCAGCGCCCGCAACGGGGTGGTTCGGATCCTGGCCGCATTGCCTGACGGCTCGGCTAATCTGGGTTCCGGTTTTGCCGTAGGCCAGGCTGGAGAGCCCAGTGCGGTCTTCGTGACCAACAAGCATGTGGTGGAAAACAGTACTGCAGTCTACCTGCTGCTGGATGACCGGTGGAGCGAGACAGAGGACGGCAGCGCCTTGAATATGGAGTATGTTGTGCGCTGTGACGTGGTGTATGAGCCGGAAACCTATCCCGACTACGCCATCCTTCTGGCCGACCGTATCGTCACCGAGCGGGTGGCCCTGCCCCTCATGCCCGCCGCTCTGGCGGAGCCCGGTGAGACCATCTACGCCATCGGTTTCCCCGCGGTCAGCGACCAGGTGACGATTAACTATACCGCCAATGTGGATACGGTCACCGTCACCGCCGGCACCATTTCCCGCCTGGCCCACATGGCGGAGACCGACACCGATGTGATCCAGATTGACGCCAACATCAATCACGGCAACTCCGGCGGACCCCTCATCACCAAGGAGGGCTATGTCATTGGTCTGAATACATACGGCTACGGAGACAACATCAATCTGGCCGTCCAGAGCGATTATGTAATCAGCCGCCTGAACGATCTGGTGGACATTGGTACCCTGTATGAATTTGAATATACCCTGATCACTGACCGCACAGAGAACTCTGGTATGATGACTACGGTCCTGATCTGCGTTGGGCTCCTGGCCGTTGCGGCTATAGTGGCCGTGCTGATCCTGCGCCGGAATCGAAAGCCCGCATCCGCCGCCGGGCAGCAGAAGGACATCGGCGGCGGCAGCCGCCCGGACCGAAAGGAGGATCGAGGATCCACATTTCCCAAGACGGGAGAGGTGGACGAGATTGGGGAGACCCAACCGGCAGAGTCTCAGGAGGAACTGCGCATAGTGGGCGTGAACGGCCACTTCGCTGGACGGCGCTTTGCCCTCACGGGAACCCTCCGCCTGGGGCGGTTGCCTGACAAGAATGATCTGGTCTTCCCGGCAGACACAACAGGGGTGAGCGGCGTACACTGCGTGGTGCGCCTCACCACCGGTGGAGCAACTCTTACCGATTTGGGTTCTTCCTTCGGCACCTTCCTCAATGGACAGAACAAGCTCCCGCCGCAGCAGTCCACCGCGCTAAAGCCTGGGGATACCTTTGCCCTGGGCTCCCAGCGACAGACCTTCCGGCTGGAGCGGAAGAACGGCTGATAGGAAACCAGTTCGACCTGAGCGCGAAGTTCTGTGGTATCCTGAAATCGAAGAGAACCGGAACCGGCGCTGGATGCGCCGGATATGTGAGAGAGGTGACAGGAAATGGAGCGCTATTGTCCATATTGTATGCACCCTGTCCAGCCGGGGCAGCCCTGCCCCAACTGCAAACGTGACCCGGAGACTTACCACCCTGAAAGCCGCCAGCTCCCCCCCGGCACCCTACTTCAGGAGCGGTACGTCCTGGGGCGGGCCCTGGGAGCGGGAGGGTTCGGCATCACCTATCTGGGCTGGGACTTGAAGTTGGAGCGCCGGGTAGCTGTGAAGGAGTATTTTCCCACTGCGTTCCTCAAGCGGGAGACTTCGGTGACCTTGGATGTGACCTGCTACACTGCCTCCGGCCAGGAGGCCTACACAAAGGGCAGGGAGCAGTTCCTCCGGGAGGCCAGGACAATGGCCGCCCTGGAAAAGATCCCCCAGATGGTGCGGGTGCTGGACTTCTTCCCGGAGCACAACACAGCCTACATCGTCATGGAATTCCTGGAGGGGCAGACCCTGAAAGAGATCACCCAGGCCCAGGGGCCCTGCTCCGCCCAAGTTCTGCTCCCCATGCTGGAGCCGGTGATCCGTGCCATGGAGTCCATGCACCAGGCCAACATCATCCACCGGGACATCAGTCCGGATAATCTGATGCTTTTAAGCAACGGAACAGTAAAACTCATGGATTTTGGCTGCGCCCGGGACATCCAGGGCGAGGTCACTATGACCGCTATGCTCAAGGAGGGGTTCGCTCCCTACGAGCAGTACAGCGGCCACGGCCAGGGGCCGTGGAGCGACCTATATAGCCTGTGCGCCACCATCTACTACTGCCTCACCGGAAAGGTTCCCCCCAGCGCCATGAAACGTGGGGAGCCGGATCCCCTGATCCCGCCCAGTCGGTTAGGGGCGGAGCTCACCGAACAGCAGGAGCGAGCCCTGTTAAAGGGGCTTGCGGTGCGGGCGGCGGAACGGTGGCAGAGCATGGGGGAACTCTATGGAGCCCTCTACGGCGCCACCCCGGACGGGCAGCCCTGGGTACCTCCGGAGGACTGGGAGAAGTGGAATCCGTCCAAGCCGGATCCTGAACCCGAGCCCACCCCTGAACCGAAACCGGAAAAGAAATTTGCCCTCTCCCGGGGGGCCAAGGGCGGTATCGCTGCGGCCTGCGCCGGCGTCGTCCTGGTGGCCGCCCTGGCAGCAAGCGGCCTGCTGGGGGGCGGAACCGATCCGGCCGTTTTGTCCGACGACGACATCCCCACCCAGTCCCAGACAGTACTTACTGGCGAGGAAGAAGACCCCCAGACGGAGGACTCCTCCCGCCTGGATCCCAACGCCCTGCTCCAGCCGGATGTCTCCCTGGATGACACGGAAGGTGTGCCGGATGAAGATCCGAACGGCGATGCCGGCCAATCCCAGAATGGAGAAGTGGGAACCGGGCAAGAGCCGGTTCAGAACCAGCCGTCCGATCCGCCCTCTTCCAATCACCAGACCACTCCCTCCGGCGGCCAGACTGAGCCCAGCACACCAACTCCTGAACCGGAGCCCGAACCGGAACCCACCACCCCCACGAAGGCGGAGCTGGAGGCCCAGGTGGAGGCCCACTTGGACGCCAACCAGTTTGCCGAGGCGGCGGAGGACTACCGGCAGATGAACACACTTGGCTACATCTCCCGGGAGAAACTGGGCAGCAGCTTGGTGGAGGTGGGGGACGATGCGGAGTATTATTGGTCGGAAACCGACTACGGCAACAACAGTTCTCCCTACGTAAAAACCGCTTTCGACCTGTATACCGAGGCGGCCAACCTCGGCTGCGCCCAAGCCTACGCCAAACTGGCCTATTGCTATGACTACGGCCACTATATTTCTCCCGACCCGGCCATGGCCTGCCACTGGTGGACGCAGATGGCCAACACTGGGGACGGCCCAGCCTGCTACTTCGTGGCGGAGTACTACGCCGATGGGAACGGTGTGCCCCAGGACATCCCTACCGCCATCAACTGGCTGAACAAGTGTCTGGAGTACGGGGCCAGCTATATGGAGAGCGACGCCCGCGCCCTGCTGACCGAACTGCAGGGGAACTAAAATTGGGGCATCTGACCCCGCTGTGAGGTGAATGAGATGGAATGCCGCTGCCCCTACTGTCTGTCGCCGGTTCAGTCCGGCGCTCCTTGCCCCGCCTGCGGGCGGGACTGGGAGGGCTATCAGCCTGCCAGCCACCACCTTCCCCCGGGAAGTCTGCTCCAGGAGCGCTATCAGTTGGGCAGGGCTTTGGGAGAGGGCGGTTTCGGCATCACTTATCTTGGGTGGGACACGGTACTGAAACGGAAGGTGGCCGTGAAGGAGTACTTCCCCACCTTCCTGGTGAGCCGGGAGGTCTCCCTCACTCTGGATGTGACCTGTCACACCAGCGGGAATCAGCCCACCTATGAAAAGGGCCGGGAGCAGTTCCTCCGGGAGGCCAAGACCATGGCCAGATTGGACAGCATCCCGGAGATCGTCCAGGTGCTGGACCACTTTCCGGAACACAACACCGCCTATATCGTCATGGAGTTCCTGGAGGGGAGGACCCTGAAAGAGGTGGTCGCCCAGTCGGGCCCCATCCCAGCGGATACCATGCTGGCGCTGCTGGAGCCGGTGCTCCGAGCTATGGAGGCCATGCACCAGGCGGGAGTGATCCACCGGGACATCAGCCCGGATAACCTGATGGAGCTGAAAGATGGGACTGTGAAACTGATGGACTTCGGCTGTGCCCGGGACTTCCAGAGCGGGCTGACCGAGACCATTACCCTGAAACACGGATTTGCCCCCCGGGAGCAGTACTCCGGCCGGGATCAGGGCCCCTGGACAGACGTGTACGCCCTGTGCGCCACGGTGTATTACTGCCTCACCGGGAAGGTTCCCCCCAGGGCGACGCTCCGTGGGGAGGAGGAGCAGGATCCCATGATTCCTCCCCGGCAGCTGGGAGCTGATTTGATTGAGGAACAGGAGCGAGCCCTTCTGAGGGGCCTGTCACCCAAGGTAGAGAACCGCTGGCACAGTGCAGCGGAACTGTACGCCGCCCTGTATGGCCGCACCCTGGATGGAACGCCCTGGACGTGGTCAGAGGAGCAGATCGGTCAAACTGAGTTTGTAAACACTGAAGAGAACAAGGGGCCCACTCCCGATCCTATCCCCAAAAAGCCGACGATTCCCGCCAAGTGGATCAAACTCGGTGGCGCGGCGGCCTGTGCCCTGGTAGCCCTGGCGGCCGTCTTGGCTCTGGGCCTGGGGAGCGGAGGACAGGAGAACGTCCTCTCTGATGATTCCGACCGCTCCCAATCCGCAGTCGGGCAGATCGCAGACCAGGAGGACGGCTCCCAGACCCCGGAGGAGCAGCCGGAGCCGAGTGGGGTAGGCGGCCAGACGGGCGACGGCCAGTTGATCCCGGCCATCTCCGACCAGGAGCCGAGCCCTGAACCTGCGACTGAGCCGGATGAGCCTGACACAGACGCCGGCAAGACGGGCACCAGCGGTCAGACCGGCAGTCAAGTCACGCCCAATCAGCCCAGCCAGCCTGAGCCACCTCCGCAGACGGAGGCGCCTGCCACTACTCCCACGCAAGCCGATCTGGAGGCCCAGGCGGAGGCTCAGGCCGGCAACGGTCAGTATTCCCTGGCAGCGGAGACGTTGCGGCAGATGGAGCAGCTGGGCTACCTCACCGCCGCACAGCTGGGGGCGCAGCTGTGCAGCCTGGCGGACGACGCCCTATTCGACGATGAGAACTCCATCGCCGCCGCCCTCTATCAGGAATCCGCCGATCTGGGCAATCTGGACGGGAAACGGGGGCTGGCCATCTGCTATCAGTATGGGGACGGGGTGACGCAGAGTGATGAAAAAGCCTTTGCCCTCA
>OGGQ01001554.1_pt1 | contig 29217 bp, 29 predicted proteins | sample 1571191 | NCBI WGS metagenome assembly OGGQ01 (sample SAMEA2582061, study PRJEB24529) | metagenome | biome: Human gut stool | place: China | collected 2011
CCCCCCCCTGCCGTTTTTCAGTTTACTTGTTGCGCACCACAAGGTTTTTGCTGCCGTTTTCCAGCTGTTCGTATTTGGTTTCAAACGCGCCGGTGTGCTCAATCAGTTTATGCAGCTTGGAAAAGCCGTAGTTGCGCGAATCGAAATCTGCATACAGGCGGCCCAGCATGATGCCAATTTGCGAAAGCGGCATGTAGCCGTCCTCGTCCGAGTCGAAATCGATAATTTCGCGCACCTTTTCCACAATTTCGTCCAGCGGCACAAAGGCGGCGGCCAGCTCTTCGTCGTGGTGCGGCTCGGCCGGCCGGGCGTCCGGCTTGGGCTCTTTGGGCTCTTTTGCCTCCTTTGTGTCCTTGGCGGCGGGCTTTGCCTTTTCCGCCTGTTTTTTGGCCGCGCGGGCGGGCTGCTTTTTCGCGGCCTTGGGCTTTTCGGCCTTCTCGGCCTTTTCGGCCCCGGCCTGCTGGGCGGCGTCCTTTTTCAGGCCCATCAGCACGTCCAGATATTTGAACGTGTCGCACGCTGCCTTAAAGGCCGTGGGCGTTTTGCTTTCGCCCATGCCAATGACAAACATGCGGCTTTCGCGCAGGCGGGCGGCCAGGCGTGTGAAGTCGGAATCGGAGCTGACCAGGCAGAAGCCGTCCACATTGCCCGCATATAAAATATCCATGGCGTCAATGATCATGGCCGAATCGGACGCATTTTTGCCCTGCGTGTAGCTGAACTGCTGGAAGGGGGTGAGGTTATGCTCTAACAGCACCTTTTTCCAGCTGGCCATGTCGGGGCTGGTCCAATCGCCATAAATGCGTTTGTACGCGGGCGTGCCGTACATGCTCACCTCGTCGATGATGGTTTTGATGTATTTGGGCGACACGTTTTCCGCGTCGATCAAAAGTGCAAATACCTTGCTGTTTTCCATGGCCGGAACGGCTCCTTTCTCATTGGGGCCCGCAAGGGGCTTGTTCTTTTTTATTATAACACGGGGCGGGCATTTTTGTACATGCTGTGCGCTTGCACTTTTGCACGCGCGGCCATATAATAAAAGGAATTGAAGGGCCTGCCCGTGCGGCAGCGGCGCCCGGCGCGGCCCATGCGGCCAAAGAACATGCGCCATGCCCTTTGGGGCGGGCAGACAATCAGGGGGATGCAGCTTGACGGAATTTTTGGTGCGCCGCTTTGTGCGGCGGTATGAACATACGGAGGACCCCGCGGTGCGCACGGCCTACGGCAACCTGGCGGGGGCCGTGGGCATTGCGTGCAATGCCCTGCTGTGCGCGGCAAAGCTTTTGGTGGGCACGCTGTTTGGCAGCATTTCTGTCACGGCAGACGCGGTGAACAACCTGTCGGACGCCTCGTCCAGCATCATTACGCTGGTGGGGTTCAAGCTTTCGGCCAAACCCGCAGATAAAGAGCACCCCTATGGCCACGCGCGCATTGAATACCTGGCGGGGCTGGCGGTTTCGGTGCTTATCATTGTCATTGGCTTCGAGCTGGCGCGCACCAGCCTGGATAAAATTTTGCACCCGACGCCCGTGGCCTTCAGCTGGCTTACTGTGGCGGTGCTGGTGGGCAGCATTGGCGTGAAGCTATGGATGGCGGTGTTCAACCGGGCCATTGGCAGGCGCATTGGTTCTTCCACCCTGCAGGCCACCGCTACCGACAGCCGAAACGATGTCATCAGCACCGCGGCCGTGCTGGCGGCGCTGGCGCTGGGCCAGGCCACCCATCTGGTGCTGGACGGCTGGATGGGCCTTGCCGTGGCGCTGTTCATTCTGTACAGCGGCATCGGCCTCATCAAAGAGACAGTAGACCCTCTTTTGGGCGAGGCGCCCAGCGAAGAGCTGACGCAGTATATCGCCCGCAAAGTGCTGAGCTATGAGGGCGTTTTGGGCACGCACGACCTGATGGTGCACGACTATGGCCCCGGCCGCTGTTTTGCCAGCGTGCATGTGGAGATGGCCGCCGAAAAGGACGTGCTGGAAAGCCACGACATCATCGACAACATCGAGCGGGATTTTCACGACAACGACAACATCCATCTTGTCATCCACTATGACCCCATCCAGACGGGGGACCGTGCGGTGGGCACGCTGCGCACCTGGATGGAGGGCCAGCTGCAAACCATTTCGCCCCAGCTTTCCATGCACGATTTCCGCACCGTGCGCGGGCCCACGCACACCAACCTCATTTTCGATGTGGTGGTGCCCGCAGGCTTTTCGCTGGGGGACGAGGCGCTGCGCGCGCGCATTCAGCAGCTTGCGCAGCAAAAGAACACCGAAGAAATGAAGTATTACACTGTGGTGACGGTGGACCACAGCTATGCGCCCTATCACCAGGACGAGGCGCTGCAGAAATAAAAGGGAGGCCTGTGCAATGGAATATGAACTTTCCCGCAATATGCGCGGCATGAAGCCGTCTATCATCCGCGAAATTCTCAAGCAGATGAGCGACCCCTCGCTCATCAGCTTTGCGGGGGGCAACCCCGCGCCGGAATCTTTTCCGAATGAGGAAATTGCCGCCGCGTCGGCGCGCCTGCTTGCGCAGGACCCGGCGGGCATGCTGCAGTATTCCGTCACCGAGGGCGTGCCCGCTGTGCTGGAACAGGTGCGGCGCTTTGCCAACCGCCACGAGCTGCGCGTGCGCGGGCAGGACGCGCTGCTGCTTTGCACCGGCAGCCAGCAAGTGCTGGACCTTGCCACCAAGTGCCTGTGCAACGAGGGCGACACCATTGCCGTGGAAGAGCCCGCCTTTCTGGGCGCCTACAACACGTTTCGCAGCTATGGCGCAAAGCTGGCGGGCGTGCCCATGGAGGAAGACGGGGTAGACCTGGCCGCGCTGGAGGCCGTGTTTGCCGCGCCGGAAAAGCCGCGCTTTTTCTATTGCATCCCCAATTTCCAAAACCCCACCGGAAAGACGATGAGCCTTGCCAAACGCCGCGGCGTGCTGGCGCTGGCGCGCAGGTACGGCGTGCCTGTGCTGGAGGACGACCCCTATGGCGAGCTGCGCTTTGCCGGCGAGCGAGTGCCCAGCATCAAAAGCCTGGACGACGGCAACAACGTCATTTATGCGGCCAGCTTTTCCAAAATTCTGTGCCCGGGCATGCGCCTTGCCTTCTGCGCATGCGATGAAACGCTTGCCAAAAGTCTGGTGGTGGCAAAGCAGGGCAGCGACGTGCACACCAATGTGTGGGCGCAGCGTGTGTGCGCCGAGCTGCTGCGCACCATGGATATGGACGCTCACATCCGGGCTGTCAGCGCCATGTACGGCCGGAAGGCGGCCCTGATGGCGCAGCTTTTGCAGGAAAAATGCCCGCAGGTGTCGTTTGAAATGCCGCAGGGCGGCATGTTCCTGTGGGCCACGCTGCCGCCGGTTGTCCCGGTGCCGGAGTTTGTGCAGGCGTGCCTGGACGAAAAACTGGCCGTCATCCCAGGCAGCGCTTTCTATGTGGACGCCAGCGCGCCCTGCCAGGGCGTGCGGCTGAACTTTTCCACCCCGTCAGAGGATGCAATATGCCGCGGTGTGGATATTATGGCCCGTGTGCTTCGCAAACTGTTTGGGCAAAGTGTATGCTCTGTGTAAAAAACAGCCGCACAGTGCCCCGAATATCGCCCGAATTTTACAAAAGCCCTGCAAAGCGGCCTGCTTTGCGGGGCTTTTTTGCGCAGAACACGGCCCGAAGGATGACACACCTTTTACAAAACCTTGACATAGCGGTGCTTTCGCATTTTACAAGCGGCGCGCTATACTGAACGCGTCCCAAGAGAAATGGACCAAGATAAAAAGGAGAGAATATCACTATGAAACGTATTGTAGCTTCTTTGCTTGCGGGCGCTTTGGCCCTCTCGCTTGTTGCTTGCGGCGGCTCGGATTCTTCTTCCGCGCCTGCCAGCACGGCCGGTTCGGCCAGCACGGGTTCCGCCTCTGCCGCCACCGAACTGAGCGGCGCCGTCACCACCGGCGGTTCCACCTCTGTGGAAAGCGTCATTGGCATCCTCACCGAGGCTTTCAAAGAGATTCAGCCGAATGTGGACGTTACTTACGACCCCACCGGCTCTGGCGCCGGCATCACCGGTGCCAGCGAGGGCACGCTGGATATCGGCCTTTCCAGCCGCGCGCTGAAGGACGATGAGGCGGAAACGCTGGACGCCACTGTGTTTGCACTGGACGGCATTGCCATCGTGGTGAACAACGAGAACACGGTGGAAGACCTGTCGCTGGAACAGATTAAGGGCCTCGCCACCGGCGAGATTACCAACTGGAGCGAAGTGGGCGGCCCGGACGCGCCCGTTGTGCTGGTGGGCCGTGAGGCCGGCAGCGGCACGCGCGATGGCTTTGAAAGCATTGTGGGCGTGGAAGATGTCTGCGTGTACGAGCAGGAACTGACCAGCACCGGCGCTGTGCTGGCGGCCGTGGCGGCCAACCCCAACGCGTTCGGCTATGCCTCGCTTTCCGCTGTGGATGACCAGGTGAAGGCCGTGACCGTGGACGGCGTGGAGGCCAGCGAGGCCACCGTGCAGGATGGCACCTACACCATCCAGCGCCCGTTCGTGTTCGTGACGAAAAAGGGCGAGACGCTCAGCGACGCGGCGCAGGCGTTCATCGACTTCGCTATCAGCGGCGATGCGGACGACCTGATTGCTCAGGCTGGCGCTGTGCCTCTGGCGAAATAACGCGAAGGCTGAACATGAACCGGAAGCCGGCCAAAGTGCCGGCTTCCGGCGCTTCATGAAAGGGGCATAGTATGCAGACAAGCAATCAGGGCACAACACAAAAGCACGCCGGGCTGTATAAGTTCCGTCAGGTGATGGACAAGGTGATGAACGGCGTGTTCTTTTTCTGCGGCGCTGTCAGCATTGCGGCCGTGCTGCTTATCACGGTTTATCTGGTTATTGCGGGCCTGCCGGCCATTGGCGAAATTGGCATTGTCGATTTCCTGTTTGGCACCGAGTGGGCCTCTACGGCGGCAGAGCCGAAGTTTGGCATCCTGCCGTTCATCCTCACCAGCGTATGGGGCATGCTGGGCGCGTCGCTGCTGGGCGTGCCCGTGGGCCTGATGTGCGCGGTGTATCTTTCCAAGGTGGCGTCCAAGCGCGCTGCGGGCATTGTGCGCCCGGCGGTAGAGCTGCTGTCCGGCATCCCCAGCGTGGTGTACGGCCTGGTGGGCATGATGGTGCTGGTGCCGGCCGTTATGGATGTGTTCAATCTGAAAAACGGCACCTGCCTGCTGGCGGCCATTCTGGTGCTGGCGGTGATGATTCTGCCCAGCATCATTTCGGTAAGCGAGACGGCGCTGCTTGCCGTGCCGCCCGAATATGAAGAGGCCAGCCTGGCGCTGGGCGCCTCGAAAATGGAGACGGTGTTCAAAGTAAGCATCCCGGCCGCCAAAAGCGGCATTGCCGCCGGCATTGTGCTGGGCATTGGCCGCGCCGTGGGCGAGGCCATGGCCGTTATGATGGTGGCCGGCAACGTGGCCAACATGCCCGGGCTGTTCAAAAGCGTCACCTTCCTCACTACGGCGGTGGCAAAAGAGATGAGCTATGCCGGCGGGCTGCAGCGCCAGGCGCTGTTCAGCATTGCGCTTGTGCTGTTCTGCTTCATCATGGTCATCAACGCCGTGCTGAATATCTTCCTGAAACGGGGGGAGAAGAATGGATGAATTCGGGAAACGCCCGGCGCGCCGCCGTGTTTACGACGGCGTAATGAAGGGGCTTGTGCTGCTGGGCGCGGGGCTTACCATTGCGCTTTTGGTGGCGCTGATTGGCTACATCCTGGTGCGCGGCCTGCCGCATGTCACCTGGCAGCTGCTCAGCACTTCGCCCAGCATGATGAAGGGCACCATCGGCATTCTGCCCAACATCCTGAACACGCTGTACCTCATCCTGTTCACGCTGCTGATTTCGCTGCCGCTTGGCGTGGGCGCGGCGGTGTATTTGACAGAGTATGCCAAAAACAGGCGCTTTGCCGAAATGGTGGAATTTGCCACCGAGACACTGGCGGGCATCCCCTCCATCTTGTACGGCCTGGTGGGCATGCTGTTCTTCTGCCAGATGCTGGGCTTTAAAACAAGCCTGCTCTCTGGCGGGTGCACGCTGGTGGTGATGATTCTGCCCACCATCATCCGCACCACGCAGGAATCGCTGAAAACCGTGCCGCAAAGCTACCGCGAGGGCGCGCTGGGGCTTGGCGCCTCGAAATGGCATATGATTCGCACCATTGTGCTGCCCTCTTCGCTGGACGGCATCGTCACGGGCTGCATCCTTTCCGTGGGGCGCATTGTGGGCGAATCGGCCGCGCTGCTGTTCACGGCGGGCGTGGGCACCGTGGTGGCCTCGAATATCTTCGCGGCGTTCACCCGCTCGGGCGGCAGCCTCAGCGTAGCGCTGTATATGTATGTGTCCGAGCGCGGCGAGTTTGACGTGGGCTTTGCCATTGCGGCCATCCTCATGGTTCTGGTGCTGTGCGTGAACGGCGCGGCAAAGCTTGCCAAAAACAAACTTTCAGCCAAAAAGCGCTGAGTGCGAAAAGAAAGGAAGAACGACATGGAAAACAGCGCAGTTCTGAGTGCGCAGCATATGAACCTGTATTACGGCACGTTCCAGGCGCTGAAGGACGTGAGCCTCACCATGGACGAGCACGCCGTCACGGCGCTGATTGGCCCGTCCGGGTGCGGCAAATCCACCTTCATCAAAACGCTGAACCGCATGAACGACCTCATTCCCGGCGTGCGTGTGGAGGGGACGATATTATACCGCGGGCGCGATATTTTCGACAAAGACCTGGACGTCACGCTGCTGCGCAAGCGCATCGGCATGGTGTTTCAAAAGCCAAACCCCTTCCCGATGACGGTGTATGACAACGTGGCCTACGGCCCGCGCCTGCATGGCGTGCGCGGCAAAAAAGAGCTGGACGCCATTGTGGAAGAGGCCCTGCGCGGCGCCGCCATCTGGGACGAGGTGAAAGACCGCTTGCGGAAAAGCGCCCTGGGCCTTTCCGGCGGCCAGCAGCAGCGCCTTTGCATTGCGCGCGCGCTGGCTGTCAAGCCGGATGTGCTGCTGATGGATGAGCCCACCAGCGCGTTGGATCCCATCTCCACCTCAAAAATTGAAGAGCTTTGCGCGCAGCTGAAAAAAGATTATACCATCGTCATTGTGACGCATAATATGCAGCAGGCCGTGCGCATCTCGGATAAAACGGCGTTTTTCCTTCTGGGGGAACTGGTGGAGGCCGGCCCCACGGAAAAACTGTTCAATACCCCCAGCGACAAGCGCACGGAAGATTACATCACAGGGAGGTTCGGATAATGCGTTCCGAATTTGACAAAGAGCTTCACACCATGCATAAAGAGCTGATGGGCATGGGCGCCTCGTGTGAGCGCGCCATTGCCCTGGCGGCCAGCTCCATCACAAACGGCAGGCCCGAGCTGACGGACGAAGTGCGGGCGGCGGAAGAGGACATCGACCGCGCCGAGCGCAGCATCGAGGCGCTTTGCATGCGCCTGCTGCTGCGCCAGCAGCCGGTTGCAACAGACCTGCGCAACATTTCTGCGGCGCTGAAAATGATTTCAGACCTCGAGCGCGTGGGCGATTACGCCATGGATATTGTAGAGCTCTCGCCCTACCTGTCCGCGGCGCAGCTCTCCGGCAAGGCGCATCTGGCCGAAATGGCACTGGCCGCTGTGGACATGGTAAAACAGAGTGTGCAGGCCTTTGTGGACGGCGACGTGCAGCTTGCCGCCCGCGTAAAAGAACAGGACGACAAAGTGGATGAACTGTTCGACAAAGTGAAGGAAGAAGCGGTAGAGCTGATTCGCACGGGCTCGCTGGAGGCGCACGCCGCGCTGGACCTTGGCATGGCCGCCAAGTACTTCGAGCGCATTGGCGACCATGCCGTGAACGTGGCCGAGTGGGTGACGTATGCCCATACGGGCGAAAAGAAGTAACCGCTTCCCGGCCAAAGCCGGGCCCGGCCCTGCGCCGGCGCCCCGGCCGGCTTTGAATGCGTTTTCCTCTCCTTATTCTTCAATTTTTCTTTTTCTTGCATGTCAGAGGCCCCGCAGTTTCCTGCGGGGCCTCTGTCATTTTTTAGTTTACAGCTGCAGCGCTACGCTGCGGCCGCTTTTTTCATAGTGCTTGTAGGTGATGCCCACTAAGTCGAACATGCGCTTTGAAGCAATGACGGAGTCGGAATCGGGGTATTTGTCCTCGTAGTAGATTACCTCGCGGATGCCGCTTTGAATCAGCGCCTTGGCGCACTCGTTGCACGGGAACAGCGTGGTGTAAATGCGCGCGCCGCGCAGGCTTCCCGTGCCGGAGGCGTGGTTCAAAATGGCGTTCAGCTCTGCATGGCACACATACATGTATTTGGTCTCCAGCGGCTTGCCCTCGCGGCCCCAGGGCATCTCATCGTCCAGGCAGCCAATGGGCATGCCGTTGTAGCCAAGCGAAAGAATTTTGTTTTCCTTGCTCACAATGCACGCGCCCACCTGGGAGGAATCGTCTTTCGAGCGCTGTGCCGTCAGCAGCGCAATGCCCATGAAGTATTCGTCCCACGAGATATAATCCTGCCGTTTCATACCGTTGCCTCCCTTTCCAGCTGTTGAAGCTCTTCTGCGGCGCAAAGGCCTGCAACCAGGCCATCGCCCACTGCCTTTGCCACCTGCAGCGGCGCGCCCAGCATGTCCCCCGCGGCATACAGGCGGGGGATGTTGGTGCGCATGGCATCGTCCACCTTCACGCGGCCGTTTTCCATGCCGATGCCCGGCACCAGGGAATCGGGCGGGGCGGATGGGCGCAAAATGAACAGGCCGTCCACCGCCAGCGCCTCGCCCTTTACCTCCACCGATGTCACAGCCGCGCCGCCGTGCACGGCCGTCACCGCGCCGGGCAGAAACTCAATGCCCGGCGCCAGCGCCTGAGGCCGCTTGGGGGCAATATAGGTTACCTGGCAGCCAATGGAATGCAGAAATTCCGCTTCTTCCGGCGCCTCGGGCGAAAGCCCCCACACGGCCACATGTTTTTGACGGTACAACATGCCGTCGCAGGTGGCACAGTACGAAACGCCGCGCCCCAGAAATTCCGCCTCGCCGGGCACCTGGGCCGCCTTTGACACGCCGCACGCCAGAATAACGGCGCGCGCGGTGTACATCTCGCTGCCTGCGCCCACCAGAAATGTCTCGCCCATGGGCATCACGTTGCCCACGCGCTGCGGGCGAATTTCGGCGCCCTGTGCCAAGGCGTGCGCCCGAAAACGCTCCATCATCTCTTGGCCCGTCACGCCGGGCATGCCAAGGTAATTTTCCACAAGTTCCGCTTTCTCCAAAAGCGGCGCGCCGCCGCTGAGGACAAGCACCGTTCTGCCGCGGCGGCGAAGATTCAGGGCCGCAGAAAGCCCGGCCGGCCCGCCGCCAACAACGATGCAGTCCCAAATATGCTCCATATGCTGTTCCGCCTTTCCTGCGCCCTGCCTGCCGCACGCGCGCCGCGCCGTGCGGCGCTGTTTTTTTCAGTATACCAGTTTTTCCGGCAAAGGGGAAGGGGGCGGCTTTGGCAAGAAAGTAAAAGAGGGGTAGCATGTCAAGCTTTAATCATCTTTTGTCGGAACGGTAGCGGGCCCCAGGCAGCTTTCACGGATTACGAGGTCTGGGCGTAACAAATAAACATTGCGGCAGTCATTTCGGTTTTCAAATTCCATATTGTAAAGAAGATCAGCAGCATGTTGCCCAATTTCATAATCTCTATAAGAGATGCTGGTCAGTTTGGGTGTTAAAGAGAGACAGATGGGAAGGTTATTATCGAAGCCGATTACACCAATATCATCCGAAATGCGAAGCCCCATTTGCGCGGCAACTACATATACCTGCTGGGCAATTACATCGTTATGGCAGAAGATTGCATCCGGTGGATTATGGCTTGAAAGCATGGCACGGATGGTATCCGTAATATTGCTTTCATCCCCAGAATCAGTTTGAGGGATAACGATTTTATAATCAATTGGTCTATCCGCTTCCATATGAGCAGCACAAAAGCCGTTTAAGCGTTCTATGCTGGTTTGAAAGCGGATGGCGGATAAAAAGCCAATGTGTTTATAGCCGCGTTGAATCAGATATTTGGTGCCAAGGTAACTTCCATAGAAATTGTTACAGCTGACAAGAGGCACAGTGGGCAGCTCGTCGCTGCCACGGTTGCAAAATACATAAGGAATTTTTTGGCGCAGCAGTTGTGTGTAGGCTTTCATATTGAGGTGTGTGTAGAGAGAGGGAACAATGATCAGCCCGTTTACCTTGGAAGAGATCAGCCGGTTAATATATTGATGCTCACGTTCCACATCATAGTCGGTATTGCAAATAATCGTATTGATACCTTTTTGCTGGGCAAAATCTTCAATGCCTCTAAGAATTCCGGGAAAAGAATTTGTCATGATGTTGGGAAGAATGACACCCCAATTCCAGACTGTGCGGCCGGCCTCTTGGCATTTTGCATAGAACTCTGGGGAGATAAAACTGCCGCTTCCAACTTTTGTGCGAATCACGCCGTCCGAACGCAGCCGGGCCATAATCCTATCTGCAGTTGCGCGCGAAATTTTATACTTCGAGCAAAGCATGGCGCGCGATGGAATGGGAGCATTGGGCGGAAGTGTGGAAAAACTTGCAATTAGTTGCTGGATGATACGCTCATATTTATACATACCACGACACACCTTCCTTCACTAATGTAAGTATACAATGTACGAAATGCTGAGTTCAACTATATAATTGATTTTTCTTTCTTCTTTTTGAAAAAGTTACATCAAAAACGCAAAAATAAAAAAGTTACCTTGAAAAATAAATGTAACTATTGACGGAAATGGACTGCACAGTTATGCTGTAAGTGAAATAAACAGGTAGATATGAGTTGGCTTTATGGAAAGAAGCATTGAAATTATCTTTTTCAAGCTTATTTTATCATATTGGAAAGGGGGATTTTTCAATGGAAATTCCAAAAAGCAGGTCACTTGAAATAATGCGGCAGGGAGGTGTTGCAAAGTGCACAAAACTTAGCCTGAGCGATTCTCGAGCGATTGAAATAGCGGGCCTTTCGGACTTTGACTGCCTTTGGGTCTGCACCGAGCATGTACCCAATGATTGGGCTGTGGTAGAGCGCCAGGTACTGGCTGCGAAAGCATATGGAAAAGATCTTTTGGTAAGAGTTGCACGCGGCAGTTACAGTGATATGATCAAACCTCTGGAACTGGATGCCAGTGGAATCATGGTGCCTCATGTTATGGACGTAGAGGATGCGCGGAAAATTGTGCGCGATACGCGCTTTTACCCAATTGGGCGGCGCCCAATTGATGGAGGGAATGCCGATGGGAAATTTTGTAATATTGAAGTGACGGAATATCTTCGCCAGTCGAATACGAGAAAGATGTTGATTGTCCAGATTGAAGACAAAGAAGCAGAACCATATGTGGACGATATCTGCAGCGTGGAAGGCATTGATGTAGTTTTTTTTGGCCCGGGAGATTACAGCCATAGCTTGGGAATTCCGGGTGAAATTAACCATCCCAAAGTGGAAGAAATGCGAAAAAGGATAGCGCGGGCCTGTCACGAGCATGGGAAATTTGCAGGAACGACGTGCAGCCCGCAGGAAGTTCCGCGAATTCGTGCAATGGGTTATCAATTCATCAGCACGGGCGGTGATGTGCTGGGCCTGCATGCTTATTTTGAAAAGTGCCGTGCCGCATTTGACGCCTGAGACATTATTTGATTGTGTTTCCATATTTCAGTAAAGATTTGAACATACTGAAACAAAAAGGAAAGGAAGGAAAAGAATGAAAGATTTAAAACAAGTGTTAAAAACGCGCCCTGTATTCGGTACGACATTAACCAGCATGAGCTCTGTAATGGCAGAGGTGATTGGCGCATACGGGCTGGACTATCTGTTCATTGATGCCGAGCACACGCCCTGCGAAGTGACCAGCCTGCGAGAGGTTGTACTGGCATCTGAAAATGCAGGAATCGCACCATTGATCCGCACAACGCGTCCGGACGAGATTGAAGTGCGCAAGGCATTGGAGATTGGCGCAGCCGGGGTGATTTGCCCGCATTGCAAAACTCGAAAAGATGTTGAAACAATGATTGCGGGCGCTAAATTTCCGCCTCTTGGTCACCGAGGCTACGATTGCGGCGTGCACGCTGCGAAATATGGCGGATATGGTTACGACCCTGTCACCTATATGAACCACTGTCACGAAAAGCAACTGGTCATTCCCATGTGCGAAGATTTTGAATTCATTGACAATATAGATGACATTCTGGAAGTGGACGGGATCGATGCCGTTTGTTTCGGGCCGGCAGATTATGCAATGTCTTTGAATATTACCAAGCTTTACAAAATCGACCATCCCGAAGTGCGCCGCGGCCTGGATATTTTGCTGGAGAAAACCGCGAAAAAAGGCATTGAAGTGATGTTGGTGGCAAACCCGCCCACCTATGAGGCTATTGACAATTTACTGAATATGGGCGTACGCATGGTAACCCTCGCCAGCGAAATTATTATTCTTCAGCAATCGCTGAAAGAAATCAAAGAAAAAGTGCTGGACCGTTACAGCTAAGCAAAGAGAATCACTGCTGTGGCATGTGCCCTTTTTGACCGCACAGTTTGAAAGCAACGAAGAACAGCTGTTTTCAAGGCATAGGGCCTTATTCTTTCATTTGACACAGAAAGGAAGGAAAAAGATGAAAAAGATGAAAAAGAGTTTGTGGATGACGGTACTCACCTGGTTGATCATCATGCTTTTTTGTGTAAGCTGTGCAGCAGACCCAGCACAGAGCGGTTCAACTGCAGCAGAGGCATCTGGGACATCTTCTCAGGAAGGGCAAGCGCCGGCATATAAATTGGGTGTGTTCATGCGCTACAATGATAGCACCGGCGCTCAGATGCGTGCTGTAATGACAAAACAGTTTGAAGATATCAATGCAGCCGGTGGCATAGATGGCCACCCCCTGGACGTTGTATTTTATGATACGGAAGGCATTGCAGAAACGGCGGTAAATGAATTTAACCGGATGGTTTCTGAAGATGAGGTCTTGCTGATTATAGGCCCTACGACTTCCACCAACGCCCTTGCGGTGACCGATTTGGCAGTGCAGAGCCAAATTCCTGTTATTACACCACAGGCTACGAACACATCTATCACACGCGATTATGCGAATGAATGGTTTTTCCGCAATTCAGTAGCAGATTGCTATCAGTCTTATTCTTTGTGTGATTATATCTGCGGAGACCTGGGCCTTACGAAAATTGCATTTATCCATAGCACAGACTCGCAAGGCCAAGGGCAATATGATGACTTTGCCTCCTATTTGCAGGAGAACTACGGCCTTGATATTTACCTTGAGGAAACATTTAATGAAGGCGATATCGACTTTCGAAGCCAACTTTTGAATATCAAAAATTCAGACGCGGAAATTATTGTGATTGCAGGCCATGAAGCAGAGATTGGTCTGATTACCTCACAGCGCCTTGAAGTGGGCATCCCGGAAGATATGCCATTTGCCGGCTATAATGCTATGACATCTGCAGATTATTCGTCTGTCGCGGGCGAATCTTGCGTGGGGGTCATTATTGCCAGCCCATGGAGTGCAACAGCAACCGATGAGGCATCACAGGCGTTTTTGAACGAATATGCTGAGCAACTTACCGCGCCGGATGCAAACTCTGCCCTGGCATATGACTGTGTAAACACTGTCGTTCATGCGCTTTCAGGGCTGGAGCTTGGCTTGACGGAAGAATCTCTGGAAGAGGACCGTCTGATGATTCGAGATGCGCTTGCGAGTATTCAAAATTTCCCCAATCTTACAGGCACAGTAAATTATGGCCCGGGGGCAACACAAGAAGATAAAGACGCAAAATCAAGCTGCGCAATTTGGCAGATGCAGGAGGATTACACCTATTCTCTGTTAAAAGCGGCAGAATAACCCCTGATTTCCTCCGGGCAGTTTTCTGCCCGGAGGAAATCCTTCAGAGAAACACCGGCAGAGGAAAGGAGCAGGGTATGAGTTTGAGTATACTGTCAGATCTGTTGATTGTTGGAATTTCAGTTGGCGTATTATATGGCCTTCTGGCGCTTTCGGTCTCTATGATCTATGCTTCCCTGGATATCATTCATTTTGCACAGGGAGAACTATATACGATGGGCGCATTTTTTGGGTTGATTCTTTTTCGAATGAATATTCCCTTTTTTCTGTCGCTGATTTTTTCTGCAATTGGTACGGCTGCGTTTGCTTTTCTTTTGCTAAAAACAATTTATGACCCCATCCTTCGCATCAGCGGTGGGTTTTCCGTTCGGGGATTGACCTTTGTGGTAGCCGGTTTCGGAATGTCTAATATTCTTCAAAATACCTATTGGGTGGCTTGGGGGGTTGTATCGCAATCTTATGGCGCCACATTTGGAAACGGTATCTCGATAGGGACCCTTACTGTGCAGCCCGTATACTTTGTAATTTTATTGGTAGGCATAGTTGTGATGTGCCTATTGGGCTTTTTGTTCAAGAAAACTAAAATTGGCCTTGCAATGAGAGCAGTTTCCTATAATAAAGAATTATCTTCCATTATGGGCATCAATGTTGGCGTTGTAATGGCTCTGGCATTTTGTATGGCTGCATTTCTAAGCTCGGTTTCAGGTGTATTGGGGGCACAGCTTACCTATGTGCGCTATGATATGGCGGCTACCATGCTGCTGAAGGCATTTTGTTCGGCAGTAATTGGCGGAATGGGAAATATGTTTGGGGCGATGGCAGGCGGCCTTATTATTGGCGTTGTGGAAAGCATTGGTGGCTTTATTATCGGCGCACAGTATAAGGATGTTATCAGTTATGTGATTATGGTAATGGTGCTTTTAGTCAGGCCAAGTGGCCTGTTTAAGATGAAAACAGCGCAAAAGGCATAACATTTATCATGGAAGGGGAAATAAAGATGAAAAAGCGGTTATATGGCACCCTGCATGATACAAGAATGAGCGGTGCCTGGCATCCAACGGCCCAGATGGTAGCATTTTTTATCACAGTGGCCGTGATTGTGCTGTTTCCGTTGTTCTTTCAAAATCAATACCTAGTGCATATTGGCTGTATGATTGGCATCAACATCATTGTAGCACTGGGAATGTATGTGGTGACAGGGGCGTCTGGGCAGATCAATATGGGGCAATACGGCTTCTATTGTGTGGGCTCTTATACGGCAGCACTTGTTACTACTAGGCTGGGTTTGGGGTTTTGGGCATCCGCAGCCTTTACTTGTGTGATCTGTGCTGTAATTGGATTGTTTATTGGATATCTGGCACTGCGAATTGAAGGCCCTTATCTGGCATTATGCACGTTAGCGTTTGGCGAGTCTGTTCGTCTGATTATCAATAACGCCGATTGGGCGGGCAAGGCTACCGGGATTATGCGTATCGGGAAATTATCTATATTTGGCGTGGAAATGATTACGAAAACGCAAGCTTACTTTTTTATTATGACTATGGCGGTTGTAATCCTTGCACTTGTGAACAATCTGATGAGCTCCCGTCAAGGGCGCAGATTTAGAGCCATCAAAGACGATGCCATTGCTTCCGGCGTGCTAGGCGTAAATGTGCGCAAAACGAAAATGTTTGCATTTTGCATCAGCGGGGTTTTGGGTGGCCTTGGCGGTTGCATTTATGCTTGCTATGTGAACTATGTGAACCCTACTACCTATGTACAAGATCTTCAAGTCAAATATCTACTGATGATTGTCTTGGGTGGCCTTGGAAGCCAGTGGGGTGCATTAGTAGGTGCGGCAATTGTAACCATCTTTTATGAATTGACTCGTTCTTATGGACAATATCAAAGCCTTGTGGCAGGAATTATCATGATTTTGATCATTCTGGTTCTTCGCCGCGGAATTGTAGGAACTGTAATACACAGTTACCATCAGCGCGTAATACGCAATACCCATAAAAATCTCCAGCAGAAAAAGGAAAGTATGCCTGCAGCAGGAGGTGAAACAGAATGATTCTTGAAATCGAACATGTCACAATGAAGTTTGGCGGGCTTACCGTACTGAATGACATTTCTTTTTCGGTAGAGAAAAATACCATCCATGGCATTATCGGCCCGAATGGATCGGGAAAAACCACTCTTTTTAATGTGATATCAAGAATCTATACACCGGTTAAGGGCGAGATACGTTTTGAAGGGAAAAATATTATTCCGTTACAAACACATGAACTGGCGAAGCTGGGGATTGCAAGGACTTTTCAGCTTTTGCGGGTATTCCCTAGCATGACAGTTCAGGAAAATCTTATGTTGGCAATGACACCAAATGAAAAATTAACAGTTTTAGATGATGTGCTTTGCACGCCGCGTAAAAAAAGGCAAGAGGAGGAAATGCGCGTGCGGGCACAAGAGGTGCTGAAACTGATTGGGCTGGAGAAAAAGGCAAACAACCCGACAGATGGTATTTCCATTGGACAACGCCGTATGCTGCAATTGGGTTTGGCGGTTATCAGCAGGCCCAAACTTTTGCTGCTGGATGAATGTGTTGCAGGCCTTGACCCGGAAAATGTGGAAAAACTGGTGCAATTGGTGCAATACTTTCAAAGTGAATTGGGAATTACCATTTTGATGGTGGAACACATTATGGATGTGGTGCTGCGCGTATGTGATAAAATTACAGCACTGGATTACGGAAAAATGATTTGTGAAGGGCCGCCGGATGAAGTTGTAAAAAACCCAAAAGTAATAGAGGCGTACCTTGGAAAGGGCTGAAGGGGGGCGGAGAAATGCTTAAGCTTACGGAAGTGACCGCAGGTTATGGAAAATTGCAAATTTTGAACGGCATCACATTCCGCGCCAAAAAAGGCGACATCACTGTTGTACTGGGAAGTAATGGGTGTGGGAAAAGCACAACATTGAAAGTAATCACGGGGCTATTGAAACCAACTGGTGGCACAATAACATTTCAGGAAAAATCAATTGCGGGCCTTCGACCGCCGGAGATTGTGCGAAGCGGCATTACCTATGTTACACAAAATAAAGATGTGTTTCCCTCTATGACCGTAGAAGAAAATCTTCTTTTAGGGGCGTATACAATACGGGATAAAAAGCAGATTTCAAAAAATATGGAAGAAGTCTTGACGTTTTTGCCACGTTTAAAAGAACGGTTTCATAGTCCATCCGGGTTGCTGAGTGGTGGGGAGCAACAGATGCTCAGCATTGGCCGCGGGCTGATGTCTGGGCCCAAAATGTTGATTCTGGATGAGCCATCGGCTGCGCTTTCCCCCAAAATTAGTCAAGAAACCTATGAGCTAATTCGCAGGTTGCATACGGAAAAAGAGATTACTATTTTGCTTGTTGACCAGAATGTGAAGCTGGCGTTGGAAGTGGCAGACTATGTATATGTATTTTCCGAGGGCAAAGTGGTAATGTCTGGCACAGCAGACCAGTTGAGAGAGAAAGAACTGAAATCTTTTTATCTTGGCATGTAAGAAAGGGGAATATATGCAAACGAAAAAGCATATTCGAGATTTATTTTCTTTGCAGGGGAAGGTGGCACTTGTCACGGGTGGTGTGCGCGGCCTTGGGTGGCAGGCGTCTGAGGCCCTGGCGGAAGCAGGCGCAGCTGTTATCATGACTTCCCGAACCAAAGAGCATGCGGAATTGGCAGCAGAGCGCTTAGAACGCAACACGGGGCAGCCCTGTATGGGATTGGCGCTGGAAGTTTCAAGTGAAATAAGCTGGGGAAAATGCATAGATGAGATCCTTTCCCGTTTTGGACACTTGGACATTCTGGTCAATAATGCAGGCGGAAGAAAGGTAACTTCCACACCCCCTGCAGAAGATTTTGCAAAAGGCTTTTTGGACGATCGTCCATTGGAGGAATGGAAGTATTCACTTGATGTAATGTTAACCGGTGTTTTTTTGGGGTGCAGAGCAGTTGCACCTGTGATGAAACGCCAAAAATATGGTAAAATTGTAAATATCGCTTCGATAGATGGCATTCGCGGGAGGGATCTGAGAATTTATAAAAATACCGGGCTTTCTGCAACAGTGCCCGATTATTTAGCCTGCAAAAGTGCTGTCATTAACTTTACAAAAGGAATTGCTGTGGTGCTTGCTCCTTTTGGTGTTTATGTGAATTGCATTTCACCTGGCGGCTTCGAGCGTGCCCAACCGGAACTTTTTATCAAACACTATGCTTATGAAACGCCATTGGGACGAATGGGAGATGACTCGAAAGACCTAAAAGGCGCGGTATTGTTTGCGTGTGCTGCCGCCTCTGACTATATGGTGGGCCACAATTTAGTGATAGATGGAGGGTTTACTGCGTGGTGAATGTGTGGTAATGGCAGTCTGGAACCTGAAAATTCAGCATAAAGGATGGGGAAAAGGATGGACATATTTTGCATTGGTGAAATATTGGTGGATTTCCTTCCAGGTGCAGAAACAGGCAGCTATGTGCGTCATGCGGGGGGTGCACCTGCGAATGTTGCCGTGGCAGTAGCAAGAAACGGTTTGAAAGCAGGCTTCTGTGGGAAAGTTGGCGATGACGATTTTGGGCGCTTTCTTATAGAGGAATTAAAAGCAAATGGTGTTGTGCCAATGTGTGGCTCCCCCTGTGACCATGCGGCCACAACCATGGCCTTTGTAACGTTGACGCCAGAGGGAGAACGTTCCTTCACATTTGCCCGGAAACCGGGTGCCGATATGTTTCTGGATATTGATGATGTGAAGAACCTTCATTTCGAAACTGCAAAAATTATTCATGCTGGTTCCTGCTCTCTGTCTTCAGAGGCTGCCCGTGAAGCCACTGTATATGCTATGCGCCTTGCACACGAAAGGGGACAATTCGTTAGCTTTGATGTGAATTATCGCGATGCAATGTGGAATTCAGACCGCAAGGAAGCACAGAAATGGATCAAACAGGTTCTGCCATTGGTGGATTTTTTGAAGGTATCCCAGGAAGAGAGCTGCTTGGTAGAGGATGGAAATGACCTTGCCATATTGGAACAGGAGTATCAGATAGCCTGCACAGTGGAGACATTGGGGGCACAGGGGGCAAATGCCTACTATAAAGATAAAAAAATATTCTGCCCACCCGTGCCGGCTAATTGTATTGATGCGACAGGTGCCGGCGACGCGTTTTGGGGCGGCTTTTTATCAGCGCTTCTTTTTCAGGGGTTACAATGTGGGGGACAGCCCTCAGAAGAGATGCTGTATCAGGCTATGGCTTATGCAAGTGCAGCTGGTTCCCTTGCGGTGAGAAAAAAAGGCGCGATTCCTGCACTGCCATTTAAAAATGAGGTGATGGACATTCTGAACGTTTCTTCCGAAAAGGATAAGTGTAAAAAATGAAAAAGCAAGCGATTATGGCCCTTACGGGAAATATTCAGCAGGTGGCCTGCATCAGGCAAGTGCGCTTTCTGGAAGGAAGGGCGGGCGGTATGGGGGCGTATCAGGTTCGAAATGGGCCTTTGTCCTTTCTTATCATGGCAGATAAATGTCTAGATATAGGCGAATTCGAATATAAGGGCGTAAATTTTAGCTTTCTTTCGAAACCTGGCTTAATTGGTAGAACGCACTATGATACGAATGGGATGGAAGCACAGCGAAGTATTATGGGGGGATTTCTGTTTACGGCTGGTACAGAAAATATCTGTGCACCATGCCAGGAAGGAGAAAGACATTACCCTATGCATGGCCGCCTTCGCACCACACCTGCGGAGTATAGAGGCTGTGATGCCTGCTGGCGGAAAGGAGAGTATGTTCTTTCCGTCCGGGGTGAGATGCGGGAAGCGGAACTGTTTGGCGGAAATATCGTGTTGCGGCGTTCCATAGAAACAGTATATGGCCAGAAAAAACTTCATATTTGTGACAGTTATGAAAACTGTGCGTTTCAAGCTTCGCCATTTCTGCTGCTGTATCATTTCAATTTTGGCTGGCCCTTTCTGTCTGAGAAAACTTATGTAACATTGCCCACAAAGCGTGTCGTGCCGCGAGATGCAGCAAGCAGCAGCCACTTGCAAGCTTGGCACATTATGGAATCTCCGCACCCGAATGCCGCAGAAACGGTGTTTATTCATGACCTTGTTGCCAATCAGTCGGGTAAGACTTGCGTGGCAATTATGAGTGATGAGTGGAAACTTGGCTTACTGATAGAATTTGACCATCACTGGCTTCCGTACTTTATGCAGTGGAAATCTGTTGCCAGCGGTGATTATGTTTTAGGCTTAGAACCTTCCAATACATCGGTGTATGGCAGGGCATATCAAAAAAATCACGGTGGGCTTCCCATGCTGCGCCCTCATGAGGAAAGAAAAATAGAATTTACTATTACTGTTCTGGATGGTATGGAAGAGATAGAAGCGGCGAAACTAAAAATTGATCGCTTGCTTCAGGAAGGAAGTATACAGCATGACACGTTCTGAAATAAACAGGGCAATAAAAAAGATGGAATCTCTTTTGAACAGATATTGCTTTTTTTTACCGGATTTTTGCCATTGGAAGCCACAACAGTGGAAAGAGAAAGGAAAAGAATATCAGGAAATTTATGAGAACGGATTGGGGTGGGATGTAACCGATTACGGGTTAAACGATTTTCATAGAGTAGGATTGACGTTGATCACTTTGCGAAATGGCAATACAAAAAATGAACAGTATCGAAAGCCATATGCAGAAAAAATTATGATGGTAGAGGAAGGGCAGCTTTCCCCTATGCATTTCCATTGGAATAAAATGGAGGATATCATAAACCGAGGTGGCGGAGAATTGGCATTTCGCCTGTATAATGCCGATGAGGAAGAACAGCTTTCCGATACAGATGTAACGGTTTATCAGGACGGCCGCTGTTTTACTGTCCCGGCGGGCAGTAAAGTCATACTTACACCAGGCCAAAGCTTAACACTGCCCCCCAGATGTTATCATGAGTTTTTTGTGGAGAAGGGGCAGTGTGATTGCCTTGTGGGTGAAGTGTCCACCTGTAATGATGATGAGGCAGATAATCGCTTTTTGCAAAAGATTGGAAGATTTCCCACAATCGAAGAGGATGAACCAGCTTACCGTTTGCTTTGTACGGAGTATGCTTCCTTGTTGGGTTGAGAAATCAAGGGGCACTGGCTTAGCGCGCTCAAACAGAAAAAGAAGAAAGCCCTGGCAGTGTAGTTAGGCTGCCAGGGCTCTACGTTTATGTCTCCGGGTGATATTTATGCCGTGTGGCCATTCCGCCGCGCAGGTGGCGCTCTGCCTTGTTGGTGCGCAGCACGCGCTGAACTTCCCTGTATAAGGCCCGGTTTTGCCGCTCCAGGCGGGTGGTGATGTCCTTATGCACGGTGGATTTGCTGACACCGAATTTCTGCGCCGCGCTGCGCACGGTGGCCCCTGTCTCCACCACGAACTGCCCCAGCGCAATGGCCCGCTCTTCCGGATTGCCCTTCATGCCAATTCCCCCATCCCCAGAACTTAGTGCTATGGATATGAGGCAAAGCGGAAAAATATGAAAAAACAGCCTTTGCGCAAAAAATACAAAACCCCCGTGCCCGCCTTTGGCCGGGCACGGGGGAAAAGGGGCAGTTCCGGGTGGAACGCCGTCAATCGTGCAGAAGGTTCAGGGTGATTTCATACGGGCTCTCATCCGAGGTTTTGCGCGCAGCGGTGGCCTTGTATTTGTTTACGCCCGCGGTGCTTTTCACCGGGTTTTGCAGCGTGCCGGCGCCCGCCACACAGCCGCCGGGGCAGGCCATGCCCTCCAGCAGATAGCCGTTCAGCTTGCCGGCCTTGGCCAGCATCAGCATCTTTTTGCACTCGCGCAGGCCCTGGGCGGCCATCACCTTCACCTCGCGCTCGGGCTCGAGGTTTTTGATGACGTTCACCACGGCCTGGGCCACCCCGCCGGACACCGCGAACCCGCGGCCGTCTGCCGTGGCCTCGTTCAGGCCCTCGTCGCCTGCAATTTCGGCAAAGTTGATGGCCTTTGCTTCAAACATGCCCATCACTTCCTCGAAGGTGAGCACAAAATCCACATCGCTGCGAATGGTGCGGCGGCTGGCCTCCAGCTTTTTGGCCGCGCACGGACCAATGAACACCACCTTACAGCCGGGGTGCTCTTTCTTCAAAAGGCGCGCGGTAAGCACCATGGGCGTCAGGGCCATGGAGATATAGGGCGCAAAATCGGGGAAGAGCTTTTTGGCCATCACGCTCCACGCGGGGCAGCAGCTGGTGGCCATGAAGGGCTGGTGCTCCGGCACCTCGCGCAAAAAGTCTTTGGCCTCTTCAATGGTGCAAAGGTCGGCGCCCACGGCCACCTCGGCCACGTTGTCAAAGCCCAGCAGCTTCATGGCCGGGCGCAGCTTTTCCACTGTCATCTGCGGGCCAAACTGCCCCACAAAGGCGGGGGCCACGGCGGCAATGACGCGCTCGCCCTGCTTGATGGCCTGAATCACCTGGAAGATCTGCCCCTTATCGGAAATGGCGCCAAACGGGCAGTTCACAAGGCACATGCCGCACGAGACGCACTTGTCCTGGTCGATGGTGGCGCGGCCGTGCTCGTCCGAGCTGATGGCGTCCATGCCGCAGGCCCTGGCGCACGGGCGCTCGATGAGGTTGATGGCGCCGTAGGGGCACACGTTGGCGCACTGGCCGCATTTGACGCATTTCTCCTGGTCTATCACGCTTCTGCCGTGCCGGATGCTCACTGCACCCTTGGGGCACACCTCCACGCAGGGGTGCGCAAGGCAGCCCTGGCACAGGTCTGTTACGCGGTAGCTTTTCTCCGGGCAGGAGTTGCAGGCGAACTTGATGACGTTGATAAGGGGCGGCTCGTAATACTTTTCAGCCACGGCGCTGGCCTCGATGCCGGCAGAAAGCGGGGCATGCTGGTCGATGGGGCGCAGCGGCAGGCCGATGGAAAGGCGCAGGCGCTCGCCCACGATGGCGCGCTCGAGAAAGATGCTCTCGCGGTACGTTTCCACCTCGCCGGGGATGATTTTATACGGCAGTTCTTCGATGCGGCTGTAATCGCCGCCCTCGTATGCCATGCGTGCCACTTCGGTGAACACGCGCCGCCGGATATCCGTCACATTAGAATAGATGCCTCGCATGAAAATAAAACTCCTTTTGCTGCCTCCCGTTCCGGGAAGTGATAAAAAATGTGTCGTACTGCGGTGTTATCATACCATGCCCGCGGGCTGCTATGCAAGCGGCAGCCCGCGTTTTTTTGCATTTTGCGCAAAGGTGTGTGTTTGCATTCCGGCCGGCCTGCCTTTATAATAAAAACAGAAAGCGGGCGCAGCGGCCCGTTTTGCTGGAAAATGCGGTTCATACAGGGCGCAGCCCGCCCTTTTGCACCGGGAAATGAGGAATACAGCTTTTGGAAATGATATGGGAAGTGTTGCATCACGCGCTGGAAGACAGCGTCAAGATGCTGCCGTTTTTGTTCGCAGCCTACCTGCTGATTGAATTTTTAGAGCACCGCCATTCCGAGACGGTTGAGCGTGTGCTGGCGGGCGGCGGGCGCTTTGGCTTTTTGCCGGGCGCGGTGCTGGGGCTTGTGCCTCAGTGCGGGTTTTCCGCCATGGCGGCAAACCTGTACGGCTCGAAGGTTATTACCCTGGGCACGCTGATTGCAGTGTTTATTGCCACTTCGGACGAGGCCGTGCCCATCCTGGCAGCCATGCCCGGCCAGTGGGGGGCGCTGGCAAAGCTTTTGGCAGCCAAACTTTTGGCGGCAGTGGCGGCCGGCTTTCTGCTGGACGTGGTGCTGAAAAAGGCCGTGCCGCAGAATTTGCGCGGCGGGTTTTCCGGCCATGCCGGCGATGTAGACTGCCACGACCACGAGGCAAAACAATCGGTTTTTGTGGCGGCGCTGCGCCACACGCTGCATATTTTTGTGTATATTTTTCTGTTCAACCTGGTGCTGGGCGCCGTGGTGCATGCGGTGGGCGCCGATGCCATTGGCAGCTTTGTGGCCCGCGCCGGGCTTTGGCAGCCTGTGCTGGCGGGCCTGGTGGGCCTTGTGCCCAACTGCGCGGCCAGCATTTTGCTGACGCAGCTGTATGCTGCGGGGCAGCTTTCGTTTGCCGGGGCTGTGGCAGGGCTCTCTACCTCGGCGGGCGTGGGGCTTGCCGTTCTGTTCCGCGCCAATAAAAGTGTAAAGCAAAACGTGTTCATTGTCGGGCTTTTGTATGTGCTGGGCGTGTGCGCCGGCATGGTGGCCGGGCTGTTTGGCTGAAACGGTTCTGCGCTGCGGCCGGACGCCTTGACAAAAACAGAAAGCACGCTATACTGATAATAGTTATCAATAGTAATGTTTGAAAGGAGAATTTGCCATGTTAGACAGCAATGTGAAGCAGCTTTTGAACGAGCAGGTGAACAAGGAGTTTTACTCTGCCTACCTGTATTTGGATTTTTCGAATTTTTATAAAAGCAAAGGCCTGGACGGTTTTGCCAACTGGTACAATGTGCAGGCGCAGGAAGAGCGCGACCATGCCCTGCTGTTCATGCAGTATTTGCAGAACAACAATGTGCGCGTGACACTGGACGCCATTGCCAAACCGGACGTGCCCATGGACACTTTGATGGACCCGCTGAAGGCCGGCCTGGAGCATGAGGAGTATGTGACAAGCCTGATTCATGCGCTGTATGCTGCCGCGCAGAAGGGGAACGATTACCGCACCATGCAGTTCCTCGATTGGTTTGTGAAAGAGCAGGGCGAGGAAGAGACCAACGCCAACGACCTCATCACCAAGATGGAACTGTTTGGCACGGACGCAAAGGGCCTGTATATGCTGGATGCCGAGCTGAAAGCGCGTGCTTACACCGCACCCAGCCTGACGCTGTAAACCTTTTGGCCTGTGTGACAAGGAACAGGCAATCAACAAAGCGGCGCCCCGGGGCATAACCCCGGGGCGCCGCTGTTTTTTGCCTTCTGAGGCTGCGGCATGGCTGTGCTCAGGCCTTCACGGCCCCGGCCACCACACCGCCGATGATGTGCTTTTGCAGGCATAGGTATCCCGCAATGGCCGGAAGGATGGAGAGAACCAACCCGGCCCTTTGCATGCCGCGGGCGCGAAAGAAAGCCTTGACAGGCGCGGGCGCGTCTGGTATGATTTCACATAAAATTGAACACAAAGCTTGCCGCCGGGCAACAAGTGCCAGGTTTCGCATCAGTAGGCCATGGAGATGCGAAACAGAGGGCACTTTTTTTGTTTGTCTGTGCGGCGGCTGCACGGAGGGATTTTTTCATGAACGACAGGCACATGCTGCATGTGTTTGCCAAGTACACATTGATGAGCGTGGGCGGCATGCTGGCGAATTCCTGCTATATTTTGGCAGACACCTTTTTTGTGGCGCAGGGGCTTGGCACACAGGGGCTTGCCGCGCTGAACCTTGCCATACCGGTTTACAACTTTGTTTACGGCGCAGGGCTTTTGCTGGGAATGGGCGGGGCCACGCGGTATGCGGTGTGCAAAAGCCGGGGCGACGCGCGCGGTGCAGACGAGGCGTTTGGCTATGCGCTGGGCATGGCCGCCGTGTGCTCGGCCGTGGGGATGCTGCTGGGGGCGTTTGCCTCCGGGCGCTTGACGGCCCTGCTGGGGGCGTCCGGCGATGTGGCCGGCATGACGCAAACTTACCTGCAGGTGATGCTGCTGTTTTCGCCGGCGTTTATCTTCAACGGGGTGCTGGTGTGCTTTGTGCGCAACGATGGCAACCCGCGGCTGGCCATGCTATCCACCGTGATTGGCAGCTTTTCCAATATCGTACTGGATTACGTCTTTATCTTCCCCCTGGGCATGGGCATGTTTGGCGCCATTTTTGCCACGGGGCTCTCGCCGGTGTTGGGCATTCTGGTTCTTTTGCCGCACTGGTTTTCGCCGCGCCGGGGCTTTCATGCCGGGCGGCTGCACCCGAACGCCGGCATGGCAGGAACCATTGTTTGGCTGGGGCTGCCGGCCTATCTGGCGCAGCTTTCCTCTGGTGTGGTGATGATTACCTTTAACAGCATCATCCTGCGGCTGGAAGGCAGCACGGGCGTGGCCGCTTATGGGGTGGTGGCCAACATCTCGCTGGTGGCGGCGGCCATTTACACAGGGCTGGGCCAGGGCATGCAGCCGCTGGCAAGCCGCGCCTGGGGCGAGGGCAAACCGCAGGCGGCGCACCGCCTTTTGCGCTGGGCCATGGTGGCTGCGCTTGGCGTTTCGGCCGCGCTGTTTTTGGGGCTGTTTGTGTTTGCCCGGCCTGTGGCACAGGTTTTCAACAGCGAAAACGACGCGGGGCTGCTGCGCATTGCGGTGCAGGGCCTGCGCCTGTATTTTGCAGGCGCCGTGTTTATGGGGGCAAACATCGTGTTCTGCACCTATTTCCCGGCGGTAGAGCACGCGCTGCCCGCGCAGATGCTTTCGCTGTTGCGCGGCTTTGTGCTGCTGGTGCCGCTGGCCTTCGCCATGGCGGCCGCGTGGGGCATGACGGGCGTGTGGCTTACGGTGCCTGTGGCCGAGGCCGTGTGCACGGCGCTGGGCTGTGTGCTGTATGTGCGCAGCAGGCGCAGGCAGCCCGCGCTGCAAAAATAACCTTTGGCAGAGAGGAATTGCATTTCCCATTGTCTTCTGCGTGCAAAAAACAGGGGCTGCCCCGCCGGGGCAGCCCCTGTTTTACTGAAAAACCGGCAGAAAAGGCCGTCACACCGGCCGGGCACACAGCCGCCGGTGTGACGCAAGGCAAACGCGCCGGAACAGCGCGGCGTCAGCCGTTCACGTCAGACAAATCAAAATCTTCCGGCACAAGCAGGGAGAGGTCTGCCGTTTCGTCTGCGGCCGTGCGGCGCGCGGCGGACAAAATGGCCTCTTCCAGCTTGTTGCGCGCCAGGCGGCCGTTGCCGGCCTGCCGCGCGCGGGCCAGCTGCACGGCGTTGAAATAGGCCAAAAGCGGCGTTTCGCAGCGCGCGTCCAGCACATAGCCGCGGCCCTTTGCCTGAAGCTTTAAAATTTGCAGCAGCTCGGCGCCCGTGTAATCGGGAAATTCCACCACGTTTGGAAAGCGGCTTTGCAGCCCGCTGTTGGCGCCCAGAAAGGCCTGCATCTCCTTGGTGTAGCCCGCCAGAATAACCACCAGTTCGTCGCGGTGGTCTTCCATGCCCTTTACAAGGGTATCGATGGCCTCCAGGCCGAAGGAATCGTCCTTTCCGCGGTACAGGCTGTAGGCCTCGTCAATAAACAGCACGCCGCCCAGCGCGCTGTTCATCACCTGGGTGGTAAGCGGCGCCGTGTGGCCCACATATTTGCCCACAAGGTCTGCCCTTGTCACCTCCACCAGCTGCCCGCCCGCCAGCACGCCGGCGGCCTTGAGATATTTGCTGATCAGGCGCGCAATGGTGGTTTTGCCTGTGCCGGGGTTGCCGGTAAAAATCATGTGCATGGCCACGCTGCCCGCCTTCAGGCCCTGGGCGGCGCGGCGCTGCTGCAAGCGCACGTTCTGTTCCAGCCGCAGCACATATTCCTTTACCGGGGCAAGGCCCACAAGGGCGTTCAGCTCTTGCTTCACCTCTTCCAGCGCGGCGCCGCCCGGGCTTTGCGGCAAAAGGCCGAACAGCGGCGCCGGGCCCTTGCCAAAATCGGCAAAGGGCTGGCCGTCCTGCACGCTGAGGGCCACAGGCCCGGCGGCGTTTTCCATCAGCTTATACTGCGCCAGCGCGCGGTAGGCTTTGCGGTAAAATTCACCCAGCGGCCCGGCGCTGCCCGCGGTGCCGCAGGCGGCCACGGCGGGCCCGGCAAGGCTTTGCGCGCCGGAAAGGGAAAAGCCCAGGTTCTTTTCTGCCGCGGTGCACAGCGCCTTGCCCTTCACTTCGGCAATGGCGCCCAGCGCCTCGGGCGAAAGGGGGTGCGTTTCACACACATCGGCAAGCGCGGCCAGAAACGGCGCGCCGAAGGAATCTACAAGCCGGGCGGGCGCAAGCTCTGTGAACAGCACAAGATATTTGCCGCGGGCCGAAAGGCTGGCCACGGCGTCCGGCACAAGGGCCGTGCCCGCGTCGATAAGCCGCCCGTTCTGCAGCACATAGCGCCCGGCCAGGGGGCTTTCGCCCTGGCTGAACAGGTTTGCCACCACGGCCAGCAGGCCCTTGTGGCATTCGGTGTGGTTTTGGAACACCACCACCTCTGCGTCCGAGCAAAGCGCGGCGTACACGTCCTGCAAAAACAGTTTTTCCTGTGCGGGGGTGGGGTAAAGGGCAAGGTCTACCCAGGCGATGCCGTCGCTTGCAAAGGCGCGGCGCCGGTGCAGCTGGCGCACGGCCTCTTCCAGCCCCAGGCGGCGGCCTGTGCCCTGCGGCCCCGCAATGAGAAAGGCGCTGCGCGGGCCCTGTGCGGCTGTGCCCATTACAAAGGGGCGCTTCAGCGCCACGCACAAAGCTTTGCAGTATTCCGGCTGGCCCAGCACGGTGCGGCCCAGCTCTTCCTCCAGGCCGTGGAAGGCCTCGGCCCCGGCGCCCGCCACACCCGGGGTGGGCGCGCTTTCGCCCGCGCCGCGCGCAAGGTTCTGCACGGCCGGGGTGTTCACCTCGCGCCGGATGCGTGCAATGTCCTCCAGGGCGCTTTGGTTCATGGCCTCCAGCTCTGCGCGCTGTGCGGCGGCCGTTTTGTCCAGAAATTCGCTCATGTCCCGCACGCTTTTCTGCAGGGCGTCCACAGCCTGCGCGCTTTGCCCAAAGGCGCTGCCCGGCGCGCTGCTGTGTGCCGCCTGGGGCGCGCGCTTTTGGCCCGCGCCCGGCTTTTTGGGCGCAGCTTTCTGCGGCGAAGGCGGCGTTTTCTGTGCGGCCCGCCTGCGCGCGGGCGCTGTGGGCTGCGGCTCCAGCGTGAGCTGCGGCTTTGCCTCAGGCGCCGTGCGGCGGCCAAAGGCGCGGTTCAACAGTTCGTCAATGTCGTTTTTCATGGCGCGTTCCCTTCTGCGGCCCAATGGCCGCGGGCGTTGTGCAGGCCGGTGCGCCGTGCGGGCAGGGCTGCCCGCACGCGGCCGGCCGTGTGTGTTCCAGGCTGCCGCACAGCGGCCGGAAAAGCCGCCGGGCATTTTGGCGCAAAGGCCGCTTTGTGGCTATTATACCACACTGTGAAAACTTGCGCACCGCCTTTTGACGCGCGCTTTTGCCAAAAGGGGCCGCGCCCGGCCGGGCGCGGCATTTTTTCAGTGAAAGGCAGCGTGCAAAAAGCCCGGCAATCCGCCAGGATTGCCGGGCTTTT
>OGGQ01001573.1_pt1 | contig 28900 bp, 19 predicted proteins | sample 1571191 | NCBI WGS metagenome assembly OGGQ01 (sample SAMEA2582061, study PRJEB24529) | metagenome | biome: Human gut stool | place: China | collected 2011
CAAGTATAAGGTTGTGTTGCAAAACTGGTGAAAGAGATCACCGGCGATCAGCACGGGCCGTTTGTCTTTCATCAGACAAGCGGCTTTTTTTGTGCAAAAAAATAACGGTAATACAATAGCTGTAAAACAAGAATAAGGAGGTCGACAATGACAGAGTGTAAAAATTCCAAAGGAGCGGATCACCAGATATTCTCCGGCAGGGACATCTGTAAAGAAGATGGAAGAGACAATCATTCATGCTCTGGAGCTGTACCGAAAAATAAATAGGGATAGACAAACACGGTAAAGGGTGGTATAAATAGTACTTTAAGCGCTTGATAGTTCGAATTGTGAGAGTATCATAGCATTAAAAATCAAAGTATTGGAGGGCTTGTTTATGGATGTATTAAGCCGGATCAGCCAGCTGCGTGCGGACCGGGGGTGGAGCGAGTATCGGTTGGCGGAGGCCTCAGGAATTTCACAGTCGTCCATATCTACCTGGTATAGCAAAAACCGCGTTCCATCGGTCGGATCCCTGGAGAAGATCTGCATGGCCTTAGGTATAACTGTGTCGCAGTTTTTTGAGGAGGGCGGAGAAAAAATCAGGCTTACGGATATGCAGAAACGGCTGTTAAAGGGGTGGGAACGTCTGCCACCGGAACAGAGAGAAAACCTGACGGTTTTTCTTGAAAGCTTGTGAGACAAAAAACATAGTGAGACGTGAAAAGGAGAATGCTGTGGATGATCCATCTACAGTGTTCTTTTTTTCAAATGGAATAAAGATACTGGCGGAAAGGACTAGTGCACTGACACGCTTACATTTAAACTAACAGCACTGCCTATTTCGCCATCTGCCGCGTTGTCGTCAGTCAGCGATGCCACCGCATCGCCTTCTTCCTCCGCCTTGCAGAGTGACGAAGTTTTAAATTATTATTTTGTGGATAACTTATACCCTAGAAAGCAATTTTGTTGATCGTTGTTTTTTATGGCTTCTTTACTTTTACTCAGCTCTCTTATAGAGCCCTCTTTTCTGAAAATTGTCTTTTTTCCTATTCGCTTTCTGTGATTCGGGATTATTTAATCGAACCTTTCCTTTATTTTATGAGGTTATCCACCGTCATTTTGACGGATTTGATCAATACTGTGACTCGCTTTTTTCCCTTTTTTTTGTTATACTTTCAAGTAGAAAACATGTGGAAAAGGAAGCGCTTAAAAGCATTCCGGATAATGGCAGTTCCAACACTTCCCTTCCGCCTTCCGTGACCAGAAAACCGGCAGAACCAGAGGGTCGTGTTGACGGACACAACTGTAGTGAGAGTAAATAGGAACAGGTGGACGAGTTTTCCAATAAGCAATAGGTGCTGTCCTCCTGCAAAGGGTTGAGAGATGGTATGATAGTTGTTCGGCTTAAATAGTTTGACTGCAGGATATTAAATGTTGCCAAACGCACGCCTTTAAAAATACTTTCATGATGAATTGAGGTGTTGATTAGCCATATGCTGATAACCATAAATAACGCGAGAAAGTTAATTCTATCTGGACAATGTCTGTTGGATAAAGATAAAAACAGTGTTGTACAGGTGGTGTCTGATTTATCGGGCATACAGTATGACCCCTGTCCTATTTTGCATTTGAACCACTATCTGGCTCTTTGGAGCAGAGTGCCGGATTTTAAGGTCACAGATTACGACAGAATCGCTTATGATGATGGGGAACTTGTTGAAGCAAATCTATTTAAACGAAATCTTTTTATTGTTCCCACCCGTGAGTTGGATATCTATAATACCGCAACAGAAAGAATTGTACGATGGGGGAAATCAAGAGAGCAAGATAAATGTGAACGTCAAAGCAAGGAATTATTGTCAGAAGAGGAGAAGCTAAGACAGGCATTTTACGAAATGCACTCGTGTACGAAACATCAATTATGGGAGCATCTTGGCCTGACTAAAGAGTGGAACGAATATACAGAGAGCCGTAAACGAGGATCGCTTGATAGTTATCTTCCGATTTTTCAAGTCTTTTTTAACATGCGAATGACGAATGATATAATCGTCTGTAACAGACTGCCCGGGACGTTCAGAGAACCCGTATTTGCCTTAAGAGAGGATTTACTGAAGGACAAATCTTCTGTGGTTGAAATGGGCTACATTGATGCCGTTGAGTCTATTTTGTACAAGCTCATTTGTTCGTTCGGGATTACTGACATTACTCATATGAAAGCGATTACCGGATTGAGCACAGAAGACATATCAATGGCGTTTACATCTCTAAGGTTTAAGGAAATGATAATCGACATCAAAGTAGAGGGCTTAAAGAAAACCTATGTTGCCGCGAACAAGTCTTTAGCAGTTTTACAGCAAAAAGGAACAGAGGGTACAGATGAAGTCTCCCTGCTATCCCCCATGGAAGGGATGATACGGGATAAGCGTTGGTTGAACACCTTTTTTTCTTACTCTTTTAGTTTCGAGTATTTTAAGAAAAAAGGTATGAAATGGCCGCTATCCATTTTATCCAAGAATGAGCTGGCGGGGTTTATAGATTGCAATTTTAACAGAAAGATGAGAAGGCTTATTGTTAAGGAGATAAATATTCAAAAAGAAGAAGCGGTGGATCAGATCGAACTATATCGCAGCCTTTGTTCTCTGGCAAGATTACATGAAGCAGATGAATTGATTGTTTTAGGAGAAAAATATCAGGGTTATCATCAATAAAACAACATATCTGCAGTAACCGAAACAGTTTTTCCAAGACAGATTCCAATTGCAATTCGGAATAAAAATAACTCTATTATGAAACCGGGTATACATATGAATCTTAAGCCAAAATATACAATAGCAGACAGCATAAAAGTGCCGCTTGAGTGCGCTCCCCAATGGACAATTCTTCATTTTGCCTTGATGTTAATCCACAGCGTTGAACCAACATTGCGGTTATTGGCAACAGCGATATTTATTGACCGGGCTTTGCTGCTTTTAAACGGCGGGGCCGCTGCTGGCTGCCTGGTTTGGCCTGTCATATCTTTAGCTCTGCTGCTAACGGTTGAGAGAGTATACGATGCCCTCCGTTCGTTGGTTAACTGTCAGATACAAAACATCATGAGGTCCTCTTTGAGAGAGGCGATTATCCGCAAGCGAGCCTCCCTGCTCTATCCGTATATGGAAGACGGGAAAACATGGGATCTCGTTGTACGGGTCAGTAATATGGCGGAAGTCCAATTCCTTTATGGCATGAATGCTGTTACGGAAATCATTGGAATATGTATAATATCAGCCGGTCTTTTGACAGTGCTGCTCACCAATGTATGGTGGGCGGCTGTACTGATTGCGGTTATAACAATTCCGATGATAAGGATAGCGGTGAAAAGCGGTACGACGCAGTATCAGGTTGACAGAGAGCTGTCTAAGACTACCCGTAAATATGAATATTACAGCAGCCTGCTGTCTGGGAGGGAATCGGTAAACGAGAGAACCCTGTTCGGATACGCTGACTATCTCATGCCCCAATGGGAAACACTTTATAACGATGCAAGAAAAAAGTATATGAGGTCACAGGCCGAATGGGCTAAAAAGTCTAAAGTCGGCGGAGTAATCATGTCATTGTTTATTATTCTGATTGCTTTTGCTATACTGCCGCCTGTTGCCGCCGGAACCATGACCGTAGGTCTCTATGTGGCTCTTGTGCAGGCTGCCGCAGGAATGGTGCAGAATATTGTAAACCGGCTTCCCGGGGCTGTTGTAACCTATACAAAATTCATTGAATATTGTAAGGATATTTCTGCCTTTTCCAATTTGAAGGACGATGCGGCTTATCTAGATCAGCCGGATAATCCGGTAAAAGCTTTTCAATCATTGGAATTTAAGAGCGTCAGGTTTGCCTATCCCGGAACATCAAAATATATCCTGGATGGCATCAGCTTCACAATTGAAAATGGAAAGCACTATGCTTTTGTCGGAATAAACGGTGCCGGCAAGACGACAGTAATAAAATTAATTTTAGGATTATATCCGGAATATGAAGGTCAGATCCTGGTGAACGGCGAAGACATTGGGCATATGGAGCCGCGGCAGAGGAAAGCTTTGGTATCTGCTCTGTTTCAGGATTTTGCGCAATATCCTCTTACATTTGAAGAGAATATATCCATCGGAGATACTGTGCATGCCCAGGATGAAGCCATGCGTGCCCGCGTGCTGGAGGCGTGCTCACAGATTGGCTTGAATCAGACGATAGATGCTCTGTCTGACAGGATGAACACACCGCTGGGAAGATACACGGATAATGCGCAGGATCTTTCCGGAGGGCAGTGGCAGCGGGTCGCTATTGCAAGAACAATTGTATCTCCGGCTCCGATTCATATATTGGATGAACCGACATCCGCTGCTGATCCGGTCAGTGAATCGGAGCTATATCGGGAGTTTGAAGAAATAAGCCGGGGCTGGACCACAATTTTCATATCGCATCGGCTGGGATCCACAAAACTCGCGGATAAAATTTTTTTGATTCATGACGGAAAGATCGCTGAGTCCGGTACACATGAGGATCTGATGCGGTCAGGCGGCATGTATAGTGTAATGTATGAAAGTCAGAGGAGCTGGTACAAATGGGAAAACTGACAGCCGGCGTAAAAAGAGACATATCTATTGCAGAAACCGTTATCAGATCGGTAGCTTTTGGTTTTAAAAATTATCCGTTATTGCTGTCTGTCTGCGCATTTACCAGTATGTGCAACAGCGTATCCTATGTGTTTATCACATGGACGAGTCAAAAACTGTTCGACAGCATAGCAGCTTTAGCGGCCGGAAATGAAATATATCCGGTCATCTATGCCATCCTCCTGATGGGGCTTAGTTATATTGGGTGTCAGGTTGCCAGCGGTCTTGATTCACTGTTTTTTTTATACATACATAGAAAAGTCATCGGGAAATTATATGAAAAGTTTCATGATAAAGCACAGCGTATTGCACCGATCTGTTATGAGAAGTCAGAGCACCTCGATATGATTGAAAAGGCAAGAAGCTCTATTATGCCAACCGCCGATACGTCGTTTTCCTGGCTCAATATTATTTCCTATTTTACTTCTTATTTTATTGCACTGGGATTTGTGCTGCATGCCATATCCCCGGTTTTAGTCATCGCTCTTTTTATTGCGTTTATACCTACGATCATCAGCCAGTGGCTGCGGCTTAATGTTTTTTCTCATCTGGAAGATGAGTGCGCACCTATCAGAAGAAAAATGTCATCCTATGAAGAGGCCATATGCGGGAAAAGCTGCTTTAAAGAAACGAGAGCTCTTGGTGCATATCACTGCCTGAACAGAAAATATATGGACACGGTTACGGAGCTTAATCAGAAACAGTGGCGGTCCGAAAAACAGTCGAATATAATGCTGCTAATATCTAGGATTATTACCGCTCTGGGATACATGGCGGTGATAATGCTGCTTATATACTTATTGGTGGCGAAAAGCATCACTGTGGGCGGATTCGCAGCGGTGTTATCATCCTTATATATGATGTTTTCCATGGCGGATAATTTTTTTGGAGCGGAGCTTGGCCTTTTGGCACAAAATGCCGCTAAAGCACAGAATCTGTTTCGCTTTTTTGAATTAGAGGAATCGGATGGGAGTCCTGGACATTACGATTACAATGCCGGCATTGAACTGCAAAACGTGTGTTTTACTTATCCTAATTCGAAGAAGGAGGCACTGCATGCGGTGAACATAAAACTGGCGCCGGGTGAAACTGTGGCTATTGTTGGAGAGAACGGGGCCGGGAAGTCGACCCTGGCTAAATTAATCATGGGAATTTACCGGCCGGACACGGGAACCGTAGTGACAGGCGGGCTTAGCACCTGGAAAACCGATCCTGCAGTTATATACCGTCACTGTACAGCTGTGTTTCAGAAATTTATAAAATATCAGATGACCTTATCAGAAAATGTGATGATCTCAGATTCGGAAGGTTTCGGCCAGGAATGCGAAGGAAAAATCAAGGCTGCTCTTAAGGCCGCGGATTTGGATATCGGTAAAGATACCTTCCCCGGGGGATTGCAGACCATGCTATCCCGTGAGTTTGATGGCATCGATCTTTCCGGAGGGCAGTGGCAGCGTCTGGCAATTGCCCGCGGCCTTTACAGAATACATGACATCATTGTTTTAGATGAACCCACAGCCTCCATTGATCCGTTGGAGGAATACCGGCTATATGAAAAGTTTGCAAGCATCTCAAAAAATAAAATCGCTTTAATCGTTACGCACAGACTCGGCGCGGCGAAGCTCGCAGATAAAATTATTGTCCTGGATAACGGTGAAATAAAAGAGAGCGGAACGCACCAAGAGCTGATGAGTTCCGGTGGATTATATGCGCGCATGTATCATGCACAGCAGGAATGGTATGATTTTAAACCGACTATGATGGAGTAAGCATAACTATGAACAGCAAAGATGCTTTTGCCGAAGAATCCTTTATTTATAATCGGAAATTTAATATTCTGGATTCAGTTCGTATTCCATTTCAGTATGCGCCGGCCTGTGTGTGCCAGATCGTAATCCTGGATGTGATGCTGGCTTTCGTGCCGGTATGCAATACATATGCGGTGTCCGGATTCATTAACAACGCTCTGTCGTTTCTTAACGGCAGTACAGGTATGGGAGCGGCAACCGGGTATATAGCGGCGATCGTCGCCCTGCTGATGTTCAGGCATATGGCCGGAATCGGTAAATCGTTAGGCCATACCAGACTGATCCACAGGCTGAAAGAGACCTTTCAGATGGATGTCAGGATGCATCGTGCACGTCTGCTATACAGGTATTTTGAAGATGCCGAAACCTGTGATCTAATTGAGCGCGTGGGTAATGATGCGGATGAACGCATTGATAAAAGCTTCCGGAATGTGATGAATATTGCTAGTCTGTGCGTATCCGTCGCAGGTGTCCTGGTGACGCTGACGGTACAGATCTGGTGGGCTGGCATAGCCATATTGGCGCTGGCGGTTCCGCTGATGCTCCTGGCGGTCAGAAGCGGAAAGGCGGATTATAAGATGACTCAGGAGATGACAGGCAGGCAGCGCCGGTATAATTACCTGAAGGAAATGCTGCTGGGACGCAGCTATGTCTGCGAACGCGATTTGTTCCAGTATACGGAACCGATCGCTGCGGAATACCGGAAAGAGTATGAGGAAGTCCGGCAGAAAGACTGCCGGGCAAAGCGCGGATGGTTTATAAAGCTTAAGATCGGCGGTCTGGCGACAAGCCTTTTGTCCTATTCGATGATGCTTATCCTGCTGTTCCCCGTTATCCGTGGAACGCTAAGCATAGGCATGTATCTGGCCCTGGTCGGAACCGTGCTGGAACTTGTGAGCTTTCTTTCCTGGCAGATTACAGCCTATATGGATGCCATGGCAAAAGACATGGTATTTTACTCGGAACTGTCACAGATGATGGAATTGGAGACAGCAGAAGGGGATACGCTGAATGACAGAAAAGAAAAAGCGGTTTTTGGCCGGATTGAATTTTGTAATGTCCATTTTACATATCCGGGGCAGGATCATGAAATATTGAGAGGCTTGAGCCTGACCATTGAGAACGGAAAGTCTTATTCGTTTGTGGGGATAAACGGCGCTGGGAAAACAACAGTGATTAAGCTCCTGACTGGCCTGTATAAGGACTATACCGGTGAAATACTGGTGGACGGCAGGGAATTGCGCACTTTAAGCCAGGAATATTTAAGAGGACTGTTCGGCTGTATATATCAGGATTACTGCAGATATGAAATTATATTCTCCGAAAACATTACATTGGATACAGATGCGGATCTTTCGGATGATAAGTTTTTATCCTGCCTTAAGAATGCTGGTCTGGAAGAGCTGTCGGGCAGACTCGCGGATGGCGTTCGGACAAATCTGGGAAAGCTTGAGGAGAATGGCGTCGGCTTATCCGGAGGGGAATGGCAGAAGGTTGCACTGGCAAGAGCTCTGTACCAGAATGCGGCTGTACTGATACTGGATGAGCCGACTGCCTCCATGGATCCCAGAGCTGAATTTGAGGTGTACCAGACATTTAAAAGAACGTTTAAGGCACATACAGTTATCATGATCAGCCACAGGCTGGGGTCGACTTTGATGGCGGATCATATTTTTGTGCTGTCTGACGGTAAAATTGCAGAACAGGGGAGCCATCAAAAGCTTATGAAGCTGCAGGGGATCTATGCAGATATGTATAATAGGCAGAGAAGGTGGTATCAGGATGAAATTTCATAAAAGAAACTTGATAAAGACAGCTGCCATGATCACGCCGCTGGTCTGGAAGGTATGCCCGGTTTATTTTGCTGCGTTTATTGCGGTCAGTATAGTGCATGGTCTGTCCCACGGAGTTAATACGTTTGTTACGGCGGGGCTGTATAATGCGCTGCTGGAATCCCTGCAGAGCGGGGAGTACCGTTCCCTGGTAATCTGCATATTTCTGCTGGGCGGCATAACTGTACTCGTGCAGATTTTGAACGGCCTTAATAATTACATGACTTATGTATGGCAGAGCAGGGCCAAAGGAGCGCTGACTGCGGACCTGATGGAAAAAACAGGCCATATCGATCCCGCTTTATATGAGGATTCCAGACTGCTGGACTCTGTGGAAAAGGCGGAAAGCGGTATAGAAAGCGTTCTTGGCTTTGTATTTACGGAAAGCAGCGTACTTACTATGTATCTGCCATATTTTCTTTTTATGAGCATTTATCTGTACTGCCTTCGCCCAATCCTTGTTCTGGTTATTCTGCTGATTTTTCTGCCGGTTCTTGCAGGTCAGATCATTAAAAGCAAAGTATATGGAAGCAAAGAAGATGCCATTGCAAGTGACAGAAGAAAAATGAAGTATTATGACAGCTGCATCTGCGGAAAGGATTATATCAAGGAGAGCAGACAGCTGGGAGCGGTTCCTTTTTTTGCGGTGAAATATGAAGAAGCGCTGCACCGCTTCCTTTATGAAGACTGGAAGGCCGCTGTGAAAGCCGGTAAGACAGACTTTTTGACAAAGGGTACGGCTTTTATAGGTTATGCATCTGTCCTGGTTTTACTGATTGACTCTGTTTTAAAGGGGTATATTACGGTCGGTGAATTTGCGGCGGTATTTTCCTCCATTTCATTTATGTTTTCAATTATGGAGGAGGTAATCGGAGGTCATCTTGGCTCCCTTGCAAAGAATTACTCTGCTGTACAGAACTATTTGAGCTGCTTTGAGCTGGATGAAAAGAAAACAGCGGTCCGGACAGAAGATAGAGCGGACTGTATACGGCTGGAGCACGTGGACTTTATGTATCCTGCCCAAAAAGATAAAGCATTAAGCAATATAAATCTGACCGTCCCATATGGAAGCCGGATAGCAATCGTGGGAAGCAACGGTGCGGGTAAATCAACACTGGCGAAAATTATTCTTGGTATTTATCATCCTGTAAACGGCAAAGTTATTTTCGGCAGAACAGCGGCAGGAGAAGAACCACGCCTTTCGGCGGTGTTTCAGGATTATAACCGTTATAAAATGTCATTAAAGCGGAATATTATAATCAGCGACTGGAAGAAACAAAGTGATGTAAAGGACGCAATAGAATTTGCCGATATTGATAGCGAAAGCCGTTCTTTCCCCAACGGCCTTGATACAATGCTGTCAAAGGAATTCGGAGGAGAAGATTTATCGGGTGGGCAGTGGCAGAGAGTTGCAATAGCACGCGGAGTATTCCGCAACCATCATTTGTTGGTGCTGGATGAGCCCACATCCGCGATAGACCCGCTGGAGGAAAATTTCTTCTATGAAAAACTGCTGGGAATATCAAAGAAAGTAACTGTCATTACCGTGACACACCGGTTGGCAGCGGCAAGGCTGGCCGATCAGATCTGGGTTATGGATCAGGGAAAGGTATTGGAAGTCGGAAATCACAAAGAGTTAATGATAAAAAAGGGAATCTATTATCAGATGTGGAATTCGCAGGTAGATGTGAGCCAAAAACAGGAGGCCGCCATACAATGAAAGTCACTAAACAGGATATACGTCCCGGGCTAAGGGCCAGAGGAAGAGCCCTTAAGATCCTCCTGCCATACTTTACGGAACGGAAATTCCGAATGTCAAACCGTTTCCTTGACTGCTTTCTTAAGGGCAGATGGCTGGGAAGAACCTCCCGTATGAGAGAGTATTACATACCGCGGCCGGATGGGACCGCTTTGAGGGTCTGCGTCTGCCGCGCCAGAAAGGGCGGTGGGACAGCCGCAACGGGGCTTCTATGGATGCATGGAGGCGGATTTGCCATCGGGCTTCCGGAACAGGATTCTGCATTTATCGACCGTTTTACAGAAGACGGTTCCTGTGTCGTTGTCTCGCCGGATTATCGCCGATCGACAGAACGGCCGTATCCTGCGGCTCTTAAGGACTGTTACCGGGCGCTGCTGTGGATGAAGGCGAATGCTAAGAAGCTGGGAATACGAACCGATCAGCTGTTCGTGGGCGGAGACAGCGCCGGCGGAGGCCTTACAGCCGCGCTCTGCCTGTACGCAAGAGACCGCGGGGAGGTGGCGGTCGCCTTTCAGATGCCGCTGTATCCTATGCTGGATGACCGGATGATATCGGACAGCGCGGTGGAGAATGATGCGCCGGTGTGGAATTCCAAATCGAATGAAAACGCATGGAGGCTATACCTGGGCGCGCGATTTGGCAGACCGGATACATCAGCCTATGCGGCTCCTGCAAGAGCAGCCGATCTGACCGGCCTGCCGCCGGCATGCACCTACGTGGGGACGGTTGAGCCCTTTCATGATGAAACTGTGGCTTATGTGGCGGAGCTTCGCAGACAGGGCATTCCGGTCTTCTTTAAGGAGTTTGCAGGATGCTATCACGGATTTGATATCGTCTGCCCGGGCAGCGGGGCGGCAAAGGAGGCAAAACGGTTTTTAATGAGATCCTTCCGTTATGCGCAGAAACATTATTATTGCCCGCAGCCGGAATCAAATCTGCAAACACAACCGCAGTCAAAATGGCGTACCGAATAATCGCCGTTGCTCCACTGTGGTAAAGATGTCAGGATACGCCACCAAAAGTTAGTTTTCGCCATGTTCCTGTTCACAAAAATAGTTTATTCTATAAAGTAGATAAATAAAAAATAATGGAACAGGAGGAGAGGTATCATTATGGGATTTAACGGTTTAGGGATGAATCTGGGCAATTTATCGCGTTTATCCGATGCGAAGACGCGTTCTATCAGCCCCGAGAATTTTAACGGAGAAAAAGGCGGCGGGGGCCGGGCGGTGAAGGGCACGGGAGAGAGCGCCGCAAGAGATTTGGGTATTGGCTGGAAGATATCGCCGTCCATCGTGATCGGTGCCCATGAGACAGCAGAGATCGCCGATATTGAAGGTCCGGGAGCGATCCAGCACATATGGATGACGCCCACAGGCGTATGGCGGCAGACGATCATACGCATTTATTGGGAGGACAGCGAATATCCTTCTGTGGAATGCCCGATCGGGGATTTCTTTGCCTGCGCGTATCAGGAGGGCGAATTCATGCCGGTAAATTCCGCGGCGGTCTGCGTCAATCCGGGATCGGCATTTAACTGCTACTGGGAGATGCCGTTTCGGAAGAAATGCCGTATCACCATAGAGAATCTGGCGGATAAGGAGACGGTTTTATTCTATCAGATCGATTATACGCTGACGGAAGTGCCGGAGGACTGCGCGTATTTCCATGCTCAGTTCCGCAGAACCAATCCATTGCCGTATAAGCAGGTTTATACGATCGCGGACGGCATAACCGGCAAGGGACAGTACGTGGGTACCTATATGGCCTGGGGGGTCAACAACTGCGGCTGGTGGGGTGAAGGCGAGATCAAGTTCTATATGGACGGCGACGCAGAGTATCCTACCATCTGCGGAACCGGCACAGAGGACTATTTCTGCGGTTCCTATAATTTTGATGTTAAAGGTCAGTACCGGGAGTTTAGCACGCCGTATGCCGGCATGCCCAAGGTGGTGCGCGGGGACGGAGCGTACGGTTCTCAGCAGAGGTTTTCCCTGTACCGCTGGCACATCTGCGATCCGATCCGCTTCGAAGAAAACCTGCGGGTGACGATACAGGCCCTTGGATGGAGGAGCGGCGGCAGGTATCTGCCTCTGCAGGATGACATATCCTCCGTAGCTTACTGGTATCAGACGCTGCCTTCAGCCAGGTTTCCGAAACTGCCTGACGCGGACGGGCTTGAGATCATATAATTTAATATCGGATGAGGTGACGGGCGCTGCGCATATGCAGCGCCTGTTTCAGTTTTTCAATAGGAAAATAATCCTGAGGTTCATGATCGTAAGATATCTTGTAAAGATAAAAACATACTTGTTGAAGCGTCCGGGGTGAATTTCTATAATTAAAACTATAGTATCTGGATACCGGGCACTTATATTTCCTTATAATCTTATGAAGAAACGAGGTTTGAACACATGAAATCAGTTAACGGATATGGCAGCCCATCGGATCTCAAAATTACGGACATGCGGTTTGTGGATATCGACGGTGCCCCGAAACGCTGTACGATTTTGAAAATCATGACCAATCAGGGGATTACCGGATACGGGGAGGTCCGGGATGCTTCCAGCAAAACCTATGCCGCCATGCTTAAGAGCAGGATCCTCGGGGAAAACCCCTGCAATGTGGATCGGATCTTTCATAAAATCAAGCAGTTCGGCGGGCCGTCCAGGCAGGGCGGCGGGGTCTCCGGCATTGAAATCGCCCTGTGGGATCTGGCTGGAAAAGCGTACGGCGTGCCGCTGTATCAGCTGCTGGGGGGCAGGTTCCGGGATGAAATCCGCGTGTACTGCGATACGGACGTGGACGGCAGGCATACCGGAGAGGATATGGGAGCGGCATTAAAAAAGCGGATGGATATGGGGTTTACATTTCTTAAGATGGATCTTGGCATAGGGCTTCTGATGGATGAACCGGGGGCTATAAACGCGCCTTTGGGTCTGCTTAAGGATATGAAAAAATACGCAGCCCATATCCTGAACGTGCAGGGCGGTTCGGTGACCGCGGATATGGTGAAGCACCAGAAAAGTTACAGCATTGTGAATACTGCCCATCCTTTTACAGGCATTCATCTGACCGATAAGGGGATGGATCTGCTGGAAGAGTATGTGCGGCAGGTGCGCGGCGTGATTGGATATGAGGTGCCGTTGGCCATTGACCATTTCGGCCACGTATGCGTGGAGGACTGCATACGGTTTGCCAGGCGCATGGAGCCGTATAATATCGCATGGATGGAGGATATGATCCCCTGGATGTACACAGATCAGTATGTGCGGCTGCGCAATGCGACGACGGTGCCGGTCTGCACCGGAGAGGATATCTATCTGAAAGAAAATTTCCGCACACTGATCGAGGCCGGAGGGGTATCGGTCATACATCCGGATATCCTCACCTGCGGCGGCGCGCTGGAATTAAAGAAGATCTCGGATATCGCCGACGAGAACGGCGTGGCGGTGGCGGTGCATATGGCAGAAAGCCCCATCGCATGTATGGCCGCGGTGCATGCTGCCGCTGCCATGCACAATGTGCTCGCTCTGGAGTATCATTCCGTGGATGTGCCCTGGTGGGAGGATATGGTGACAGGCCTGCCGAAACCTCTGATAAAGAATGGGTTCATACAGGTGCCGGAAGGGCCTGGCCTGGGGATTGAAGGGCTGAATGAGGAACTGATCCGGCAGCATATCAATCCGGATATTCCAGGTATGTGGGAAAGCACGGACAGCTGGGATACGGAATTTTCGAATGACAGGATTTGGAGTTAGAAAGGGGGATGGGAATGCATTATAATGAAAGAGAAGAAATCATCGCACTGACGCCGCAGTGGAAGGGAGAGCGGATGGCGGACGGGCGCCCCAAGGTGGAGGACCGGTATCTGGACGCGCTGTATGGAATGACTCTGGAGGAGGTCTGGAAACCCATATTTGTGAAGGGCTATGAGAGCCAGTTTGAGGGCAGGCTCCGCGTGCTGCACGACGACGGGCGCAAACTGGTGGGCAGGGCGGTTACGGCCACATTTGCGCCCACACGGCCGGACCTGCATGAAACGCTGTTTGGGATCGGCATGAAAGAGGGGCGGAAGGGCAATTATAACCAGTGGGTGATCGACAGCCTGGTGGAGAGAGATGTGGTGGTCGCCGATATGTACGACAAGATTTATAAGGGTACCTTTCTGGGAGGAAATCTCACCACGGCCATCGCCGCAAAGACTAAAACCGGCGGGGGCGTGATCTGGGGCGGCATCCGGGATGTGGAGCAGATGAAGACAGTGGAGGGCGTACAGGTGTATTACCGGGGAATCGATCCTACACCGATCCGAGATTTTGTGATGACCGGATTTAATACGGTCTGTCGGATCGGCGGCGCGGTCTGCCTGCCGGGAGATGTGGTGTTCGGCGCCGGCGGCGGTGTGCTGTTTATTCCCAGCCATCTGGTGGCGGAAGTGGTGGACGGTGCGGCGAAGACCCATGTGAAGGATATATTCGGCTTTGAGATGATCACCGCCAATATCTTTACCACAGCTCAGATCGATAAAAATACCTGGACTGAGGATATGCTGGATCTGCTGGTGGAGTTTATTCAAAAAGATTCCAGGGGTGAGCCCTACCGTGACCTGGACTGGACCCTGGAATACGAACTGGCGCGAAACGGAGACCCGTGCGATACTCAGACCGCGCTGTAACGCGGGGAGGCAGAGCGCGCATGGCACACATAACGGCTTATCATAGGGCTTATATTGAGGAGGTAGTATGAAGCTTAGATGGATCGGACAAAACGGTTACATATTGAGGACACAGAATACCACGATAATCATTGACCCATATCTCTCAGACAGCGTGAACCGGGTGGCAGGGCGGCCAAGGCTGTTAAATGTGCCTGTGGCGCCGGCGGATGTGGAGGCGGACGGCATTATCTGTACACACAATCATCTGGACCATCTGGATGTGGATACGATTGCCGCCATGGACCGGGACCGCATTACATTTTATGCGCCGAAGGACTGCATGGAAACCCTGCAGGAGCTGGGTGCCCGCAACAGAGTCTGCTTTGATACCGGGGATCAGGTCAGGATCGGGGATTTCTGCCTGGAGGCGGTATTCGCGGACCATACGGTTCCTGCCATCGGGGTGATCGTGCGCGCGGAGGGGAGAACACTGTGGTTTACCGGGGACACTCTGTACCATGAAAAGCTGGAAGAGATGAAGGAATACGGGATTGACTGTATGTTTGTCTGCATCAACGGAAAGCTGGGCAATATGAATGCGGAGGAAGCGGTGAGGCTGGACCGTGCGGTGCGGCCGCTGACAGCGGTGCCCGCGCATTATGGGATGTTTGCCAGCAACACGGAGGACCCGCATAAGTTTACGGGACAGGTGTCCAACGGATTTATCATGGAGTTTGACAGGGAATATGAACTGTCGGAGCTGCTGGGCAGAGAAGGTGCCTGCATGGATCTAAGCGGACGCAGGGCGCTTGTTACCGGTTCGAGCAGGGGGATCGGCAGCGCTGTTGCGTTAGAGCTGGCCAGAGCCGGCGCGGATGTTGTGGTACACTGCGCGGGCAATATGAAAATGGCTGAAGAAGTCTGCGGAGAAATAAGGGCTATGGGGGGCCAATGCACTGTGGTGCAGGCGGATTTAAGGACTCCGGAGGGGGCTGCCCGGCTGATTGCAAAGGCGGGGCATCCCGATATACTGGTGCTCAACGCGTCCGTGCAATACCGCCGGCCCTGGGATCAGATTACTCCGGATGAATTTTACGATCAGATCAATTGCAATCTGCTGTCCTCCCTTCTGTTGATGCAGCAGGCGGTTCCGGCTATGAAGGAGCAGCATTGGGGGCGTATTGTCACGATCGGCAGCGTACAGGAAGAGAAGCCGCATCCGGATATGCTGGTATATGCCTCGTCGAAAGCCGCTCAGACGCTGATGGCGAAGTCGCTGGCGGCGCAGCTGGCCCCATTTGGCATCACGGTCAATAATGTGGCGCCGGGGGTGATCTGCACGGACAGGAATAAAGAAGCGCTAAGCGATCCCGTATACGCCCGTGCCGTGGCTGACAGCATTCCCATGAAATTTTATGGGGAGAAAGAGGACTGTGCCGGGATCGTGCGGCTTCTCTGCTCCCGGGAGGGAAGATATATCACCGGGCAGTCTATTTTTGTGGATGGAGGAAAAAGCCTGTAGACAGGGCTGTCTACAGGCGGCGGAAATCCGAAGGGGATTTCATCGTTACTTTTTTAAATGCATGGTTAAAATTAGCGGTACTGTTGAAACCGCACATGCAGGCGATTTCCAATATGGAGCGGTCCGTAGTCGTCAGATAGTGTATGGAGAGCTCGATTCGCTTGTTCACGATGTATTCCCAGGGAGAGATGCCGTTCATCTCCTTAAATATGGTGGAGAAATAGGAACGGCTCATATTTGCCGTTCTGGCTATGGTATCCAGATCGATATCGGAGGACAGGTTGGAGTCGATGTAGGCCAGGGCGTTCTCCAGCTGCAGCAGGTGCTGGGTTTTCACGGGTGAAATCCTGCTTTCCGCCACATAGTTGAAGTTCCTGCTGATGGTGACCAGAATCGTCAGAAGCTTTACCTTAACCATGAGCTCATAGTCCACAAGCTTATCGGTGAATTCCCGCTCTGTTTCCAGCATCAGCTGCTGCAGGATCCTGGCGTTTGTATCGCTGCGGTCCAGCTTGTGCTCGAAATTATCGCTGCGGTTGAAGAAAATGTTGAGATATTTGGAATCGAACAGATCATTGCCGGGCGACCAGATGAACCGGGGTTCAAACTGCAGATTCATGATGTCCAGATCCTCACCTTCATCGATCTGCGTGATGCAGTGCACCTCGTTGCTGCTGAAGAGGAAGATGTCGTGCGGGTGAAAGCGGTACACACGGCGGTCCGTGGTATAGATGCCGCTGCCGGAACAGATCATGGAGATCTCAAAGGCGGTGTGATGGTGCTGTATGTAATCGCGCTTGAAGGGGCTGACCACTGAGTGAAACAGCTTTAAAAGCGGGATATTCTGGGAGAGGGACAGGATTTCGTCTTGGTGTTTGATCATGGGGGATAGCCTCGTTTCTTGTGTGGGGAGCTTCACCTTATGAAAAAGTAAGAATATATTTCCTATTACCCCCCTGTGTAGTATACCATACCCCATCCTTCGTGAACAGGGCCGACGGAAAAATCGGAAACATATTTTGCGTGATTGAAAATATTTTTGATGAGATGGAGTTAAAAAAATGGTAAAATTGTCTCCATAATGGAGAGAAAACAAGAAGAATCTGGATAATTTGTACAATCAATAGAAGGGGAAAGGGAGGAATAGAAATGCCGCATCCGTATCTGAAGTATTTTGAAGATCAGCAGGCAGAAACAAAGAAGAGAGTGGAACTGGATACCGAACGCCACAGGAAGGCATTTGCCAGGGTGAAGCTGGTGGATGGGGATGGACAGCCTGTGACGGGCGCCAGAGTGAGGATCAGCCAGAAAACCCATGATTTTAAATTTGGCTGCAACTGTTTTATGCTGGACCAGTTTCCGGACGAAGAGAGAAATCTGGCTTACCGCAGGGAATTTGCGTCACTTTTCAACTATGCCGTAGCGCCGTTTTACTGGGCGGATTTTGAACCGGAGGACGGACAGCCCCGCATGGGGGAAAACCCTGTGGACGTATACCGGAGGCCGGCGCCGGAGAAGGTGATCCGTTACTGCAGGGAGAACGGGATTGACTTAAAGGGGCATCCGCTGTTCTGGCATTATTTCCTGCCGGACTGGCTGCCGAAGGACCGGGATCAGGTCTTTCGCAGGCTGGATACGCGGCTTAGAGAGCTATCGGGAGAATACGCGGATCGGATTATGGACTGGGACTGTGTCAATGAGTCGCTGGTGAGCAGATATAAAAGCGATAAAAGGCTGCCGAGAGAGTATCCCGCTTCGATTTTCTTCCAGGCTGCCAAATATTTTAAGAACAACCGGCTGTTCATCAACGATGTGACGGAAATCTCCTGGGACAGCGAGCAGGGTGAATTGAGCCCCTATTATCTTCAGCTTGAATATCTGATGCAGAAGGGGGTTCCAATCGACGGTATCGGTATGCAGTACCATATGTTCTACAAACCGGAAGTGATGGAGACAAGGACGGAAGAGTTCTATAACCCGCAGAACCTGTTCGACTGCATGGATCTGTACGGATCCTTCGGACGCCCTCTGCATATATCGGAGATTACGGTGCCGGCTTATGGGGGAACGCAGGAGAGCAAACAGATGCAGGCGCTGATCACAGAGCAGCTTTACAGGATTTGGTTCAGCCATCCTGCGGCGGAGGCCATCGTATGGTGGAATCTGGTGGATGGGACAGCGGCCTATGCGCCCTTTGGCAGCTTTGACGGCGAAAACTACTATGCAGGAGGACTGCTGAATCATGACATGAGCCGTAAGCCGGTCTATGACGTGCTGGACCGCTTGATTCATAAAGAGTGGCATACGGAGGTGACGGTGGAGGAAATGCCGGAGACACTGCTGTTTAACGGATTCTATGGGAAATATGATGTGACGGTGGAAATGGATGGCAGGCAGTTCACGCAGGAAATCCATTTAAGCCGGCAGGGGGAAAGGGAGTTTCATCTGGTCATGACCGGTGATCATCAGCCTTCGGCTGGTGACAATAAAAAGGAGGAAAAGGTATGAAGGTTAGGAAGATGCTGGCATTACTTATGACGGTTGTTCTGGCGGCCGGCCTGATTGGCTGCTCATCAAAGGGGACGGGGGAGACAACTGCCGCCGGGCAGACCCAGGCTGTAACCGAAGGCGCTGCGCAGTCACAGGCTCCTTCGGAGAAGGAGACGGCCGCGTCCGGCCTGGATGAAACCACGCCGGTGACACTGAAGCTGTTCGGCCCCGGACTGCTGGCTGCGGTGGGTGAAAGCGGGGCCCTGGATCTGGTCAGCGGCATCGAAATGCCGGGATATGAGAAGCTGGTGAAGAGATGGAACGAGCTGCATCCCAATGTCACGCTGGTCATCGAGGCGCAGCCATGGGACAACTGGCAGGCAGCCATCCAGACTGCGGTGCTTAGCGGAGATGTGGATATCATCATGCACGGCGCCAGCCTGGCTGATCTGGTGGAGCCTCTGGAGCCCTATTTAGAGAAGGATGCCGGGCTCATGGATGAAATCTTCAGCGTGGCGCAGAGAAGGACGGATGTAAACGGAGACTTAAGCGTGATGACCACCACCGGTGTATCCTATGCCATGAACCCGATGATTGCCATCCTGGATAAGGACATCTTCGATCATTACAATGTCGCCCTGCCGGACGAGAGCTGGACATGGGAAGACGTGCTGTCCATGGCTCAAAAAATGACGGGCACGGATCCGGTTACAGGAAATCCGACCTGGGGAATTCAGCTCAATCAGACCGACAGCGTATCCAACCGCTTTTTTAACTATCAGCTCATCGCCTCCGCCTTTGATGCAAAAACCATCACCTATGGCAAGACCGTTCAGGACTGCAAGGTGGACTTCACCGGTGAAGGGACGACGAAAGTTTTTCAGATGATTGCAGATTTAGCCGGGTATTGCAGTCCGGATGTGAGAGAAGGGGTCAATGTCAACAGCACAATTACCGCGGAGAACAATGTTGCGATCTGGTACGACCAGAATGCATTTACCCATTATAATGAAATTGTGGCCTGCGGCGGGGAGGACCGGTTTGTATATCTGACCATGCCGGTAGTGGAAAGCGGTGAGTACAAGGGCGCGCCTTCCTTCTTCATGGGGGATCATAACATGGCCATCTGCAATACCAGCAAGAATAAGGAGTGGGCATGGGAATTCATAAAATTCCTCGTGACGGATGAGGAAGCCACCCAGTGGATCGTAGACTGCATGCAGCTTCCCAACAACCGTGCGGGCATGGCGGCCGTGAAATCCGCGATGGGAGAGAAATATACGGAAGTTGTGAGCAAGGCTCTGGATAAAAATCCTGTGGGCTTCAACAATTCCACCAACGATTTCTTCAACAACGTGAGCTTCGGTTCCGTCACCTCGGACATGGGCAATGTGATCGGCGAGATATTGATGGGCAATATGAAACCGGAGGAAGCGGGGCCGTATATCCAGAAGAATGTGGATGAATACCTGGGTTCCATGAAGTAAAGACGGCGCAAAAAACGGAGAAGGAATGGCAGCGGCAAGGCATGCCGTTCCTTTTTCGGTTTTATGGGACGGTTATGAGATTACAGAGCACGGAGGTTGTTATGGTTAAAAAAGGGCACAGTAAACATAAATTAAAAAAGCAGCTGGAATGGTACTCCTTTATCATCATACCGCTGATTACACTGGTAGTTCTGGTATACGTCCCGATGCTGTCCACGATCAAGTACAGCCTGTATGACGTTTCTTTTCTGGGTTACGGTGAGGAGTATGTGGGCTTTAGAAACTACCGTATGCTTCTTACAAGCAGCAGCTTTATGAAGGCCCTGGGCAATACGGTGGTCCTGACGTTAATGGGACTTCTGACCATTCCGCTGGGCTTTATACTCGCCAGCTTTATCAACAGTCTGGGAAAGGGTAAGCTGCAGGGCTTTTTCCGGGTCGGATTTTATCTGCCAAACATCATAACCGGAGTCAGTGTTATTTTGATGTTTCAGGTGATTTTAAAGGGCAATGACGGCCTCTTTAACAGTTTTTTATCGGCGGTTACAGGGCATGAGATCACAGTGGGCTGGCTGTCGGATTCCCATTATGCAAAATTCGGAGCCACACTGCTGTGGATCTGGATGAATCTGGGTTACTCGATGCTGATCAACCTGGCCAGCATGCAGTCCATACAGACAGAGATCTATGAAGCTGCCTCCGTGGACGGGGCTAACGCGTTTAAGCGGTGGTTTTATATCACGATCCCGCATATGAAGCAATGCTTTGCGTTCCTGTTCGTCACCGGCATGATATCGGGCCTGTCGAGGTTTACGGATCTGTTTGTGATTGGGGGCAACAGCTCATCCGGAGCGCCGGGAGGGACGCTGCAGACTCTGCTGCTGTATATCTATCAGTACAGCTTTGAGGTGCCGCAGTACGGCATATCCTCTGCCGGGGCCATGATCCTGTTTGTAATCGTACTTCTGTTTACGCTGGTTAATGTAAAAATGTCCGGAATGTTCAGAGAGGAGAAGTAGCGCATGAAGAAGAGAAAGATACATAAAGCGGTCCTCGTGATCGCGCTGCTGGCGGTGCTATTGTTTATACTGATGCCGCTGTTCTGGGCGGTGAGCCTCTCTTTTGACAGAAGGGCGACCACCTCCCTTCCCACGTTTTCCCTGATACCCGGAGAAGTTTCCCTGTTTAATTACAAAGCCGCGGCAAAGCTGATCGATCTGGGCAGGTATTATATGAATACCGCCTTTGTCACCGTCATCAACACCGGTATCTCCGTATTTTTCGCTCTGGCCTGCGGATATGCCTTTGCAAAAGGCAGATTTGCCTTAAAAAAATTCTGGTTTTATTTCATGCTGGCGGTCATGATGATTCCGTTTGAGTCCCGCATGGTGCCGCTGTATCTGCAGTATAAGAGCTGGGGGCTTTTAGACAGCTACTGGCCGCTGATCATGGGCAGCTTTGCCTATGTCTACGGCGTGTTTTTCGCAAGGCAGAACATCGCCGCTCTGCCGGATTCCCTGCGGGAATCCGCGTATCTGGACGGAGCGTCTGAATGGAAGATTTTTTTTCGCATCATTCTCCCCCTGTCCACTCCGGTGATCGCTACGCTGTCCATCCTCCAGGTAATCGCGAATTGGAACGCATATCTGTGGCCGCTGGTGGTGATCCGGTCTTCCTCCAAACAGATGATTTCGGTGGGTGTGGCTCTGTTTAACGCTCAGGAAAATGCGATTTATTATGGGCCCAGAATGGCAGTGGCGGTGCTGAGCGCGATTCCGCTGACCGTGATCTTTTTGTTTCTGCAGAAGTATATCGTTCAGAGCATCGCCGTATCCGGTATCAAACAATAAAGACGGGAGGGACAGCATATGGACAGGATAGTGGAACCGCGGCGTGAGCTGCAGGTTGAGAGACACTGCGACGTGCTTGTGGCCGGCGCCGGAATAGCCGGAATTGCGGCTGCACTGGCGGCTGCAAGACAGGGGGCAGATGTGATACTGGTGGAGCGCGAGTGGCTGCCTGGCGGGCTGGCAACCTTAGGCCTTGTCACCGTCTTTCTTCCGCTGTGCGACGGAAAGGGCCATAAAGTGGTGGGAGGAATCGGGGAAGAACTGTTTTTGCTGGCGGTGAAGCACGGAATAGAGGAAGGGCATGTTCCCGCTCCTTTGCCATGGCTTGAGAACGGGACAGAGGAAGATAAACGGGAGATCCGGTATCAGGCGCAGTTTTCCCCTTGGCTGTTCGCCCTGGAGGCGGAACGGCTGCTGAAGGCGGAGGGGGTGCGGATACTCTATGGCACGGTAATCTGCGCGGCCGCAATGAGCGGCGGGAGCATCCGGCAAATCATTGTGGAGAATAAGGGCGGGCGCAGCGCAATTGCAGTGAAGTCCGTGGTGGATGCCACCGGTGATGCGGATATCTGTGCGATGGCCGGAGCGCCGACCGCGCGCTTTACGCAGGGAAATCTGTTGGCCAGCTGGCATTATGCCGATCAGGGAGACGGTATTCATCTGCAGATGATGGGAATGGCCGATATTCCGGATAAGTATAAGGCGGGTGGAAGGGAAGATACGGAAGAAGTTAAGCGATATGGAGGGCTGGATGCGGAAGAACTGAGCGGCATGGCAGCAGAAGCCCGTAAAAACCTTCTCGAACGCGTGGAGCAGAGGGAAAGGGAGGGGAAATATGTGCCGGTTGCGGTGCCTGTGATCCCACAGATCCGCATGACCCGCCGCTTGGACGGCACTTATACCCAGAACGATGCACAGATGCACCAGCATTTTGAAGACAGTATCGGCATGATCGGTGACTGGAGAAAGCGCGGCCCCGTATATGAGATACCGTTTGGCACGCTGTACTGCGGGAAGGTACACAACCTGTATGCAGCCGGAAGATGTATCTCTGTGACGGATGACATGTGGGATATTACCCGCGCAATTCCCTGCTGTGCGGTCACAGGGCAGGCAGCAGGTACAGCAGCTGCCCTGTGGGAGGATGTCCGCGAAGCGGATATCGGGATGCTGCAGGACAGACTTATGACAGATGGAGCGCTGCTGCATGAATGAACAGGCCGGCGCCGCAATTCTTGCGGCGCCGGCCTGTTTGCTAAATGTAACAGTTCGGACATCCGAGTGACGGTTCACAGTTACCTATCCGATGTAAAAATTAAGAAAAAAACTTAGAAAAATTGAAGAAAGAGAGGCGCTGTGATAAAATAAAACAATACTGATCCGGGTGAAAAATATATTGTAACAGTTCAGACGGCGGAAAAACAGATACATATGTTGGGGGTATTATGCGATGGCAATCGACAGAAAATCATTGGTAACAAGGCACAATCCGGTGCTGGAGGCGGCAGATTTTTCTTCCCCGCTCACCGTTGGAAACGGTGAGCTGTGTTTCACTGCAGATATCACGGGTATGCAGACTCTGTATGGCGCATACAGGCGCAATAAGATGCCTCTGTGTACCATGGCGCAGTGGGGCTGGCATACGGAGCCGGTATCAGGAGAGCAGTATGCCTATGAACAGAAAGATATAATAGAGACAGAATATGATTTTAACGGCCGCAGAGTTACCTATCCTGTGGAGTGCGCTCCGGGAAATGAGCGGGTGTACCGTTGGCTGCGTCAGAATCCTCACAGGATGAACCTTATGCGGATCGGTCTTGTGTGGCGTTCCTGCGGGGCCGGCGCGGCAAAGTGTTTTGAAGAGATCGGTGAGGCGGAGATTGATGCTGTACGGCAGGAGCTGCATTTGGAGAGCGGCATGCTGGAGAGCCGCTTTGAAGCGGGGGGCATGCCTTTTTTCGTTACATCCTGCTGTGCTTCCGGTCAGGATACGCTGGCGTTCTCGGTACAGTCGCATGCATTGGCGATGTCGAAGGCTGCTGTACTTATTGAATTTCCTTATGGGAACCCGGATATGTCCGGAGCCGACTGGACACGGGCAGAAAAGCACCGGACTGAGTGCGTCTGCGGGGAAAAAGAGGGAATCTGGCGCTGCGTATTCGAAAGAACACTGGACAGAGACCGTTACCGCGTGACGCTTATGTCGGAACAGACCGTGGATCCGGTGAAGGTTGGTGAACATGCTTTCCTGCTCCAGGCTCACTGTGAAAGCTTTGCGTTCACAGTGAGCCTGGAGCGGTGCGATGCAACGGAAAGGCCGCTTAAACCTATGCTTCCCGCCGATGCGGTACAAAGTTCTAAGGAGGGCTGGAAGGATTACTGGACCAGAACCGGCATCATACAGCTTCATGAAAGCCGCGACGAGAGGGCAAATGAACTGGAACGCAGGATCGTACTGTCCCAGTATCTGCTGGCGGCAAACTGCAGCGGATCCGTAGCGCCTCAGGAGACCGGCCTCACCTGTAACAGCTGGTATGGGAAAAGCCACCTGGAGATGTACTTCTGGCATGAAGCATATCTGCCTCTCTGGGGCAGGACCGATATGCTGGAGAAAAGCCTGGGCTGGTATATGAAGCACCTCCCCCAGGCCAGGGAAAATGCGGCTAAAAACGGATATAAGGGAGCCAGATGGCCCAAAATGGTAGGGGAGAGCGCGCAGGACAGCCCGTCTCCGATCGCTCCCCTCTTAATTTGGCAGCAGCCCCACATCATCTATATGCTTCATATGGCTTATCTGGAGAACCGGAGTCTGGAGTTCGCAGAAAAGTATTATATTCTGGTAAAAGAAACTGCGGATTTTATGGCGGACTATGCGGTAAAGAACAAAGACGGGGTATATGAGCTGCTGCCGCCGCTGATACCTGTGCAGGAATGCCATCCGCCAAAGGATACAGCCAATCCGGCGTTTGAGCTGGAATACTGGGTTTATACCTTAAGAATTGCTGTACAGTGGGCGCGGATGCTGGGCAGAGAGGTGCCGGACGGGTGGCGTGATACTGCGGATCATATGGCTCCGTCCCCGGTAAAGGACGGGCTTTATCTGGCGCACAGCCGCTGCCCTGATACCTATGAGTCCTTCAATAGGGATCACCCCTCCATGCTGATGGCGTATGGGATGATCGACAGCGGCAGGATGGATCCGGAAGCGGTGAGAAACTCCCTGTACAAAGTTATGGAAGTGTGGCAGGAACAAACTCTCTGGGGCTGGGACTTTGCGGTGATGGCCATGACGGCGGTGCGCCTGGGGGAACCGGAACTGGCTGTAGAACTGCTGCTAAAGGATACATGTAAAAATGCCTATATTAAAAATGGGCACAACCGTCAGGAGACCAGGGACGATCTGCCGCTTTATCTGCCGGGCAACGGTTCCCTTTTGCTGGCGGCGGCCATGATGGCCGCCGGGTACAGCGGATGCGGCCGGCCATGTCCGGGATTTCCCGATGATGGGAACTGGAAAGTGGAATATGAGGGAATACATCCGCTGCCCTGCTGAATCCGCCTGCGCCAAATTAACGCTGGTAATCCCGGGTGAGTCATTGTATAATACTGATATTATACAACGCTGATTTTCGTCTGCGAAGCAGACAATTGACGGTTTCCCAATAAAGGATAATGGTGTGAAGATGTCGATGAGAGTGGATAAAAAACAGAATATGATTTGGAAAACGCTTCTCCTGGGTATTCTGATTTTCATTTTAATGTGTACCGGCAGCGGAAGCGCTTATGCCGCACCGGACGGCGATGAGGGAAGCTCTGCAGACAGCGGGGAGGAAACGGTGACTCTAAGAGTTGCATTTCCGACGCTGGAGGGCCTAAGTGAGTTCGACGGAAACGGAAATCCTACTGGCCTTGTGGTAGACTATCTGAATGAAATCTCAAAATATACAAACTGGAATTACGAATATATACCGGTGGATTCCGAGCTGATGATTGATAAGTTTATAGCGGGTGAATTTGACCTGATGGGAGGGACTTTCTACGACGAGAGTTTTGAAGGCTTATTCGCCTATCCGGAATACAGTATGGGCAGTAATCGGGCGGTCCTGCTGGCCAGGCGGGAGGATGATGCGGTTAAGGGCAGCGACTTGCGCACCCTGAATGGGAAGACGATCGGGGTATTTGAGAAAGCGGCAGAGAAAATCCGCAGGCTTCAGGAATACTTGAGATTTAATGATCTGGACTGCGAACTGAAGTATTACACTAAGGAAGATTTGATTGAGGGAAACCTGTATCATCGCCTGGAAAATAAGGAAGTGGATCTGCTTCTTGGCAATGATAAGGAAGATGTGGAGCAATTCCGCGCGGTCACTTCTTTTGAGGCTCAGCCGTATTACATCGTTACAAATCCCGGACGTCAGGATATTCTGGATGGCCTGAATATGGCCCTTGGGAAGATTCTTGAATCAGATCCGGATTTTGCGGAAGAGCATTATAACGCGAATATGTCAGGTCAGGCACAGCGTGATATTGTTTTCAACTCAGAGGAACTGGAATATATTGAACATGCGGAAACGATAAAGGTGGCTGTCGTAAAGGGCTGGCATCCTTTGTACTGTGCGCCTGAGGTGCGGGAGCATCATAGCGGTATTATCGCGGATTTTCTGCAGGAAGTTACAAGAGTCAGCGGGCTGAAGTTCACCTATATTTATGCGGGCAGCTATTCAGAAGCGATACAACTGCTGCAGGAAGGGAAGGCAGATGTGCTGGGAGGCTTTCTGGACTCGGACACGGCGGCTCTGGAATATGGCCTGGCCCTGACCAAACCTTATATCAGCCTGAACTGCATTGTGGTTAAAAATAAATATGTCAGCTATCCCGACAGCGGGCTCACAGGCGCTGTTGTCAAAGGGCGCACAATGCCTGCTTCGGCCAATGCCGGCGAGGTTCTATACTATGACAGCATAACGGACGGACTGGAGGCGGTGAACAGCGGTGAGGCTGATTTCTTTTACGGGCTTTCGGCCGCGATAGAAGAGGATCTGCAGCGGGAACATTATCCAAATGTGACGTCCATCGCAACCGTTAATAAGAGTACGGATATTTCCATCGCGCTTTTGCGTCCGGTGGAAACCGAGCTATTGACAATTTTTAATAAAGTTATAGGGAATATGTCCAAACAGACAAGGAATGCGATTCTGGACAGAAATCTGGTATCGATGGGCTCGTCCTCCGTAAGCCTGTCGGAGCTGATGTATGCCAATCCCCTGGCCTTTATAGCGGCTGTCAGCGTATTTGTGCTCTTTATAGCGGGTGTTTTGCTGATCATAGGCAGAGCGAAAGTAAAAAACGCCCTGATGGAGACCGAACTTAGGCGCGCGGAGGCTGAAAACCGTGCTAAGGGTGAGTTCCTTTCCAGAATGAGCCATGAGATCCGGACCCCGATGAATGCTATTATGGGCCTGTCCGATCTCGCCTGTATGGCGGAAAACGTTCCCCCCGAGTTGGAGAGGGAACTGGTGAAGATTCGGGAATCCTCCAGATATCTGTTGACCCTGATCAACGATATATTGGATATGTCCAGGATAGAAAACGGTATGATGGAACTGACGCCGGAGAGATTTTTTATGGACCGGGAGATGGAAGAAGTCTGCAGCATGATGGAAGTGCAGGCGGTTAAGACCCGTATACAGTTTCATTCTGATATCCAAGTGCAGCACAACTGTCTGTGCGGCGATGCAATCCGCCTGCGTCAGGTGCTGATCAATCTGCTGTCCAACGCATTTAAGTTTACGAAGGAAGAGGGAGAAGTGTTTCTTCAGGTGAAAGAGATGTCTTATGACGGTAAAGAGGCAGAAGTATATTTTGCCGTCAGAGATACGGGAATAGGAATTGATAAGGACAGCCAGACGATGATCTTCGGCGCGTTCGAGCAGGTAGGATCCAATATATCAAAAAGTGAAGGAACCGGTTTAGGGCTGCCGATCAGCAGAACGCTGGTTCAGCTCATGGGCGGCGAATTATGTGTGAAAAGTGAATCCGGACAGGGAGCGGAATTTTATTTTACCGCAGCCTTTCCTGTCTGTGAGGAAGATAAAGAGGAGCCGGAGGCGGAACAGGAGATTCTGCTTACAGGCATCAGGATCCTGCTTGCTGAGGACAATGACCTGAATGCTGAAATCGCGATGGAACTGCTGGCCATAAAGGGGGCTGCGGTGGAACGGGCCGCCAACGGCAGGCAGGCGGTGGAGATGTATCAGGCAAATCCTCCCGGATACTACAGTGTGGTCCTGATGGACCTGCAGATGCCGGAAATGAACGGTCTCATGGCCGCGGCGAAGATCCGTTCCTGCGGACGGGAAGATTCTGAAAGCCTTCCCATCATCGCGATGACGGCAAATACCTTTCAGGAAGATGTGGAAGGGGCAAAGGAGGCCGGGATGAATGGGTTCATACCTAAACCGGTGGATCCTGGTTTTATGTACCGGATTATCGGAGAGCAGCTGAACTAAACTTCGCTCCGTGAAGCGCGCAGATTGTCACCAGCCGCCAGGCTGATGACCTGCGCGCACGTCAGTGCGCCGCCTTGCGCGGGTTTTACGGGAGCCCTATGAGGACCATGCTCCGGACAGTTATACGCTTCTTGACCGGTTTTTTCGGTCAAGAAGATGAGCCGTCTGAACTGTTACAAAGCTTGAAAAAAGGATTGAAAAAAGTTAAATTGGGGCTTGCAAATAAGCGTAGAATATGATATCATAATATCCGGTCGCTATTTGGCAGTGAGGTTAAAGGCAAGCTGTAATAGCAAATAGGGCTCCATGGTCAAGCGGTTAAGACATCGCCCTTTCACGGCGGTAACGGGGGTTC
>OGGQ01001575.1_pt1 | contig 28879 bp, 23 predicted proteins | sample 1571191 | NCBI WGS metagenome assembly OGGQ01 (sample SAMEA2582061, study PRJEB24529) | metagenome | biome: Human gut stool | place: China | collected 2011
CATGTTCATCGGAAATTGCTTCGAAAATCGAACCAAGGTTAGCTTCGCCTAGGATGATTGTACCTATGAGGGAGGAAACTGATTGATTAGGCTCTGATCAGTTCCTCCCCGATGGAAAATTCCCGTCAGATTCTTCGAAAATAAAGCCTCCGAAGGGCGATTGGAAAAAAATTACGTATTTTGCAGAGCTTCCTTAATTATGATCGAGGCATCTTCAGAGCCTCCGAAATCGGAGTGAGTCGTGACTGCTTTAACAAGGGGACATTGACTTGCAACCTCTTTGAGATATTCAACAAGCTCCGGGTCATTCTTGATGTCATATACCGTCCCAAGATCTTCAATCGAAAGTTGAACATCCAATGACTGAGCTGTTCCTTTGAGTATTTCTTGAGTTCTCTTCACTAGGTAGTCATTAACCTCTGTCGTTTCTCCTCTGAGATCAATCTCCATGTAAGCTTGATCCGGAATAATATTTCGGCCGCGTCCGCCTGAGAGCTTTCCAACATTGATCCGAGACGCTCCTTTACTGTTTCTTGAAATCCCCTGAAGGAGCATGAACGCCGAACAGGCTGCTGCAAGGGCGTTTTTCCCTGCTTCGGGTTCACTCGCACAGTGCGCAGCCCGACCTTTGAAATCAACATTGAACTTGGTTCCGCACAGGAAGCCATAAGGATCAATGACAACTTCACCTGTACGAGCCATCATTCCGACGTGTGCGGCTGCAAAATAATCGGCCTCATCCAACAAGCCTGAAGCCGAAACCGCTCTGGCCCCGCGAGAACCTTCTTCCGCTGGCTGAAAAAGAAGAATAATCTTTCCTCGAAGTTTGGCTCGCTGTTCGGAAATCCATCTTGCAAGCACTAAACCGATTGCCGTATGAAAATCGTGTCCGCAGGCATGCATACAATTATCATGCCTCGAACGAAAACCCAGCAGATTCGGCAAATGCTGAGCGTCCTCCGTTTCCTGAATCGGAAGAGCATCTATATCAAAACGCAAAACGAACGTTGGTCCGGACTTATGAGTCTCAAAAGTCGCCATTACGCCGGTAAATTCGTCAAGAATGTGAATGAACTCTTTGGGAACGCCATTGTTTAAAGCACGTTTCGTACTGCTTTTGACCTCTTCTTCATCTCGATTCAAAACGAAAGCTTCGTTCAAGATCTCCTTGCCAAGTCGTAGCTTGAACGGCAAAGCCATCAACTGCTGATAGATGTACCAAGTCGTCTGGAACTCGGTCCAAGCTGTCTCAGGATAGGTGTGCAAGTTTCGTCGGTGTTGTTTGAGGAGTTGTGTTATTTGTGACATATTCAATAACCTTTCACACCGTGGAATCCTTTCTTTTCGAAGGTTCGCACGGTGTGAAACAGTGGTTCTTATGGAAGCATGCAGTGCTAACGATGTTCTCGAATCACTTCCGCCATTCGGGATAAAGCTGTCGCAACCGTCCGACGGTTTGGACCATAGGAGAAGCGAACCAAATGGCTATAAGGTTCTTTTGTCGGACGGTTGCGGTAAGGACGAACATCAAAGAAATGACCGGGCACAGTGATAACCTTTTTCTTAAGGCATTCATGGAAGAAGTAATCTGCATCCGTTAGTTTTCCCGGAAGGTTCTCAAGCGAGGCCCAAACATAAAAAGTGCCTAGAGGCTGCGGATCGGGGACTCTTATTCCAATGGATTGGAGTCCGTCAATCATGAGCCTGCGTTTAACTGCAAATTCTTTTCTTGTGGCAAGCAATTCAGCTTCTGCGTGTCCGGAAGAAAGCTCTTCAATTGCCGCTCTCTGAACGATCGTCGACGGACCGCCGTCAACAGCGCTGGCAGCTCTGTTAACCATTTCAATTAAGTATTTAGGTCCGACCATCCACGCAGCTCTCCAACCGGGATAGCGAAATCCTTTAGTCAGTCCGTCAAAGACAACTACAGGATCTTTATTAACATCTTCGATAAACGGCAGCACCGAAACCGGTTCTTTCGAGGGTGAACCATCCTCTTCATAGGCAAATGTCGCATAAAATTCATCACATCCGAGAAGACAATTTTCTTTACGGCAAATGTCCACATAGTTGGCTAAAGATCCTCCTTTTACTGATTGACCGGTAGGATTGCATGGATTTGAGAAGATATAAGCGTCCGGTCTGTATTGTTTAATGAATTCGGAAAATTCTGTGTCGGAAACCATGAAACCATTTTTCTCTTGCGCCCTCAACTCAATCAATTCGCAAGAATGACGCAGAGGGTACAAGTAATCTTCATAAGCGGTATAGTCCGGATTTTTATAGGCTATCCGGCTGCCGTCTTTGAAAATACTAAATAGGCGCGTCAAAGCTAACCGTCCGCCGGAAGCAAAAGATATGTTTTCCGCCGAATACGGTTTCAGACCACGACGATAGGTTCTATTAATCCAATCAGCGACCGCAGCTCGAACCTCCGGGGTTCCCCCGACCGGACCGTAAGCGGCGTCGATCGGTTCTTCTAAGCTGACTGAATTAATTCTCGGAGGCGCTCCCGTGATCTCTCCGACCTCCGGCTGCCCCTGACCGACATTGCACCATTCCGGATGCCCATTGTAAAAACCAAGCTTGGAGGCTTCATGGATTGTCCAAATCACACCCATATACGGGACAAATCTGACCATAGGAAATAAAGATGAGGGATTTTCAAACATATAGTCTCCAAGAAAACAAGGACTTCGGAATAGTTTCCTTCATGTTAGGAAAAAGTAGAACTCATGAAAATGTATGATTTCTAAATCCTAAGTTGTTCTTTCGTACAACTTGTTCATTGGTATTATTACCAAGACTTAATTGTAGGAGTCGCTATGAAACTGTACGACCGAAAACTCAGTTGGAAGATTTTTTGTTTAATAGGTCAAGGTCGAACACTGAGTCATGCTGCGCAGGAATGCGGAATTGACCTGCCCTATGCCTCGAGGCTGATTTCCAAATTAGAAGACGAATTAGGTTTCTTCTTAGTACTTCATCGTCCGCGCCCGATGAAACTCAGTGAAAACGGAATAAAGATTTTTCCGTTCGCTGAAGAATTCGTTGCCGCGCAAGACCGTCTTGAAAATGAATGCCGAGAAATCGGCGTTAATCTTCAGAAGATACCTAAACGCAGTATTCGTATTTCACTGCCGATTAATCTTAATAAGGAACCCCTCTTAGAAAAATTGGTCAACTATGAGCGGCGAGAAGGTAGCGGTGTAACTTTCGAATTTTCTGCAGATATGGGGCTGAGGGCACTAATAGAACGAGAAACCGATATTTCTGTTGGTTTTTATCGCAAGGAGGAACCAACCCTTACTTGCAGGCAAATTGCGGAGTACCGTTTTCCCCTGCTTGCCTCCAAAAAGTATCTGGCAGAACATCCGGCTCCTAAAAAAGCTCAGGATTTAGAAAAACACGTCCTGCTTCTTCGCTATAAGACAAGCCCGGCTTTTTCTCCGATCCTCTTGAAGAAAAGTGCAAATAAAACTTCAGATCCAAACACCAGCATTGATCTGGAACGTTTGCCACATGTCTTAAAAGGCGACGGATCGTACTGCAGAAGTATGCTTTTAAAAGATGTCGGTATCAGTGTTGATTTAACATTTCTCCCTATTTAGAGTCTTTAAGAATAAGAATCTGAGAAGAACAAGCATGTTTCAGACGATGCTAGACGACAAGTTTAAATACCTATATTGTCGCGAGAAAGGCTTTCTTGATTACAACTGACTCTAATGTTCCCGTGTGTCAACTGGCCAAGGGTATTTAGTTATTTAACTAAAAGCTCCACTTTCTAATTCGGCTTTTAAAGGCCATTCGAAGAATTACGGATCAAGATTCTTTTAGAGGCACTGGACTTGAAAAATCCTTATCCGATAAATAGTTGCAGATCTGTCTTGACCGTTACGGTTTTCGTCAATTAAATAAATTACCACCCTTAAGGACAAAACTTCCAAGTACAAAACTCCTCCGTGAGCGGCTATCGCATCTTAAATTATGAGTCCGACAAGTCTAACTCCAACAGATGATTGACCTTAGAAAATATTAAAGTGCTTATGGTTCTCTTATTCGACTTCTATTCTGCGTAGGAGGTTCCATCGGCAGTAGCCATGATGAGTAACCAACCTCAGATCCTATTTTATTTCTCAGGATGTCTAATGCTTGCATCAGCTTCAGGTCTTTCTGAGGCCGGCGTAACCGGTTTTACATCTGTCTATTGACTTAACTCGTGTTCTGTTCCTATTCGTTCTGCTCTAGGCCGTTAGGATTGTCATTTGCTTAAAACCTGAGTTTGGCAGATTCTGATTGACCTTTTTGGCGGCAACGCCCATGAGGTCTATTTTCTGGCCCTGGTTTAATTATTTATATGTAGATATGTAGTAGATATGTTATAATTAGACTCAACAATTGAGGTGGTCTATGTATGTCTCTACTTGCAAAGGCGGAGCCAACGGGCAATACACTTATGTCCGGCTCATGGAGTCTTATCGGGATGAAAACGGAAAGGTCAAGCACAAGGTCGTGCAGAACTTGGGGCGGCTCGACATCCTTTCTCAGTCAGATCCAAACTACTTGGAAAATTTGAAGAAGAAGTATCAGGAAGACTATGCGGAAAAGAGCCGCCTTCAGTCGCTCAATCGACTCGCACAAGTTCAAAGTCTGCTTAGCTTTGACAACAATTCTTCTGCCGGCGCTCCGCTTCCTCTGCTGCAGTACGGACATTACCTCTTAAAAAAGATCTGGGACGACCATCTTCATTTGGATAGAAAGTTCAAAGATATCCAGCACAGACAAACAAAAGCAAAATTCGACTTAAACGCTGTTGTCTCCTACCTGTGCTTCTTGAAAATTCTTGATCCGCACTCCGTTTTTTACTCATTCGGAGATCAGGACGGTTTCTTAGGAGCGCCGGTTCAAGGCATCGGTTTAGACAGTTACTACGATTCTTACGATTACTTGTTTGAGCATAAGGACTCAATCATGAGATTCTTCAATCGCTCAATCAATAATCAGCTTGGGAAAACAAAAGCTACGTTGATTTTTTACGACGTTACTAATGTCTACTTTGACACGGCGCTTACTGACTTGGAATGCGGCAGACAGCAGATGGATTTCCAAGACCGGCTTCAGGAAGAGGTGCAGCTGGCCTATGAAAACGGCGAGTTGGATGCTGCATGCTTTGACAAGGAAGGAAGACTGGTGCCCAGCCAAAAAACGGATGATTTCATTAAGAAAATTCAGGCGCAGAAAATCGAATACCTTCGAATGAGAGGCCCTTCAAAAGAGCATCGCTTTGACCTTCCGTTAACCTCCATCGCGTTAGTGATTAATGAAGAAGGCATCCCGATTGACTTTTATGTCTACGCTGGAAACGCATCCGAGTTCAAAACCATGGCCGCTTCAATTGAATCTCTGAAACAGAAATACAACGTTAAAGAGAGCATCGTCGTAGCCGACCGGGGCCTTAATTCTGCAGCGAACTTAAAGATGCTTCAGAGCAACGACCTCGGATTCCTGATGGCACAGAAAGTAAGCAATCTGGACCAGAAGACAACAAAGGCAATGTTCGACCCTGAGGGTTATGTTCCGATCATCAAACAAGGAGAGCAAGTCGCCCGCTTCAAGGTCGTCAAAGACTGGACTAAGAAAGGAAAGCGCAAGGCTGAAGATACTAAATGCACTTTAGTTCTGACCTTTGATAAGAAGAGACAAAAACGAGATCTGGCAGTCCTCGAAGTCTGGAAGCAGCTTGTGCTGAAGAAACAAGCCCAGGGAGTAAAAGTTAAACCCAAGAGCTCCGGCTGGGCTTCCATTGCAAAAACTTCGGAAAAAACAGAGGCGAGAATAGAAGGAATTGATGAAGAGACGTTCGAAGCCAAACGCCGTCTTGCCGGGTACGCAGCTCTCGTTTACAAGAATGCACCTAACTGTCAGGAAACTGACGCTGTGCCGGACGGACGCCTGGCCGCCACCTACCACGAGCTGAACCAGATCGAGAGCTGCTTCCGAATTATGAAATCTCATCTGGGCTTACGGCCTATGTACGTGAGGAACTCAAACCACATTAAAGGCCACATACTTATTTGTGTGATTGCGTTGGGGATTCTCAAACTGCTGCAGTGGAAATTGAATAAATCAGGTACTCCGTTGACAATCCCGGAAATCATACGTGCATTGAATTCTGCGACGACCGTACCCATAAAAAGCGGCGATGAATTAATGTTCTTGCAGTGCTCGAGACCGCGAAACATTAGGAAGGGCTTGGAGGGATTGAATCAAGAAGAACTTAAGGCTGAACTTGCAGAACGCAGGAAGCAGCCAAATCAGCTTGAAATACTCTTTAAAACAGTGGGACTCGTACCGCCGGCCCGCTTAGTTAATCTCAAAGAAATGGGGCGCTGCTTGGGTGTAAGACTTACAACAGAGGAGGCAATTCCGGAATTGGTTAAGGACATGCTCTAGCATGTACACAAGACAATAAATTAAAAAAGCTCTGAACTTGCCAATAATCAAAGAGTTGAGAGCTTTTTATTTACCAGATTCTGCCAAACTCGGGCGTTAGGATTGTCATTTGCTTAAAACTTTCGCCTTTGTTCGCCATCGCCCAGACCTGTCGAGCAAGCTTATTCGCAATTGCTATCAAAGCGGCTTTCTTAGGTTTTCTTCTCAGAATATCTTCTACCCAGGGCGACTTGTTTTTATATCGAGCTATCGCTTGAGCATACTCAACAAATACTGCCCTGGATTCGCTGTCACAATCGAATTTCGATGGTATGCTAGCAACAAAGTTTTTACCACCTGAGCCTCGGCTTCTTGGTACCATACCAGTCCTATGTAGGCAGCAAATCGGCGCCCGTTTGCAAAAATGCTCGGGTCACATAACAACACGCAGAGCATCGCTGCTGTGTATGAACTAGCGCCGGGAGTTTTGAGAAAATTCTCATAATTTTTGCAGCCTCGGGCTAATTGTTTGATTTCTCGATCTAATTTCTTTTGCCTTTCTATCTTTGTCTTAATAGCTTCAACTGTTGTCCGGAGCTCATCTGCAACTAAGAGAGAAACATCTCCCCTTTCTTTTAAGCTTTCTAAGGCAGAGGAAATACCTTTGTTGAACGCATTCAAAGACTTTCCCATCACAATGCCATATTCGATCAGAAGACCCCGGATATGATACGATTGGTTTCCTTGACCCTATCTTTCGTTACTTGAGATCGGATTCTTCTGAGCGTTTGCAAGTCGCGAATCTCTGTGGACTTCACCGGGACACGTCTGACTCCGTTGAATATGGCCTTATAAATTCCGATTGCATCGTTGTGGTCATTCTTTTGGCCTGAGACGAATGGTTTGACGGTCTTCGGCAACATCAAATGTACTTCATGTCCCATGGCATCAAGCTTTCTAGCCCAGTCCTGCGAGGAGCCGCAGGCTTCGATCCCGATAAGGCATTTACTTCGGTTTCTGAAGAAATCGAGAAACTCCGCTCTTTTGACTGGTTTGTCAGTAATCTCTCCGTCTCCAGTGACAAAGTGAATCTGCATGACTTTTTAGCTAAATCCACGCCCGCAAAACCCGAGTACTGTATATGATTGTCCATGAGGAGCTCCTTTTAATATCTTTCGATTGCTCGTCGAAAAAGCATATATGGTCGCATCCGCGAGGATTGACGCCGCAGAGGTTATACCTCAGGAGTTCCTCACTCCTAAATCCTCCTTAGCAACCCCTTCCTATCCATTTCCTCCAGTGCCGATTCGCTCTTTAAAAGCATTCAAAAGAGAATTTATTACCGACAGTTTTTGAATACGGTTGGCTATGCATTTCGTCTAACTACGTTGATGAAAAACAAAAAAACGACTCCTTGCTTTTAACTTAGGCTCTTGAATGAGTCAAGAAACCGTGAAATAGGCTGTAACGGAACGAAGCGAGGTTACAGCCTTATGTCGCGAAAGTTCTTGACTCCTAAAGATGAATACGCTGTAAGTAGGACGGTTAAGGCATTCGAAGCCTTAACCGTCTTACAGACTCAAGCGCTAAATATTTGCGTTCACCATCATTGAGAAATTGTTAAAGAGCCGTGCCTGAAAGCAAAACTGCTTTGTTGTAAAAGCACGGGAACATTATCGTTATTTCATCCGCAATTAATGCCTCCGAATTAATCTTGTCAAGCAAAGGGGCTGGTCCAACCTTCTGCACGATGTTCCTCAATTCATAATCAATCAAAGTTTTTTATATATTGATATAAGAATCATTCTCTTGAGCTTGGAAAACTACCACCAGCATCATCTTGAAATCTTCTTCACCATAGACTGCATGCGGATGATTAGCCGGCATGACAATGCTTTCACCTTTCTCTAACAAGTAAGGCTTTCCGTCAATCATGATCTTGCCCTTACCATCTAAGCAGGTAACAAAAGCATCACCGGTGCTTTCATGTTCACTAATGCCTTCACCTTTTGCGAAAGCAAATAACGTGATGCCAACACCTTTGTTTTGAACCAAAGTCTTGCTTACCACTTGTCCGGCTGCATATTGAACTTGGTCTGCTAATTTCAGAACTTCAGCAGAAGCGATATTTTTTAAATAAGCCATTTTTAACTCCTTGTGTTTTAAAACGTTTTAAGAAGTCTATGGCTCCTTGAGAACAAGTCAATTTAATAGCGTCTTCTTTTGGGCAGTTGACTTAACCGCAACTGCCTTTCAATCTCAATTATTTTTTAAAGGCGTTACAGTCTATACTCCGAAACCTTTCCTTCGCATGAATATCCGTCAGTTACCCAAAGTTTTCCGACCGTCACATCCATCACCATGGCATAAACAGAACAATAACGCTCTCCGTTGATTCGAGGATCTTCGTGATAACAAATCGACTCCGGATAGTTGTCATGGTTGCTTAGGAGTTTGAAAATCTCCTTCTCTCCGATCCTTCCGCCGTGTTTCTTTAACCATTTTTCCATGGTGTTGTAGCGTGTAAACGTCGAAGGAATAAAACTTTTGGCTTTATCCTGAGGTGCGATGAGAGGAGAAAGATAATGATTCGTATGGATTAAAGGTTCCCCCTGACTCATGATGACATCAAATTGATCAGGAGAGAATTCAATCACCATCTCAAATCCGCTGCGAGTCGCGATATTAAAAGCACCGGAACCGGCTCGTGGAAGCATAGAAACCGCTTTAATTGCTTCTGTTGCCAGGCTGGAATCCAAAACTTTCCTCATCATTAGGTGAAGAGGAACGCCGATTTTCCCTTTCCCTACAGAAGTCGCATTAAGGCAGATAGAAATACCTTCCGAATTCAGTCCTTTTCCTCCGACCATGCCTGCCTCACAAACCATGAGAATGCTAGGCTCACCTTCTTGATAGACCTTAAGAACCACAGAATTTTGTCTGGCACTTGCCATCCAATCCCAAGTTTGTCCCATAAAGACATGACCGTTCTTGCCTCGTCCTTCCGGAATAATGATGCAGGAACAAGCATCTGCCTTGGCAAAAAGCACCTCGCTTCTGCAATTCAAAGTCAGGATGTCTTCAAAGCTTCTTCCCGAACCCTCAGCAATGCCTTTCATTTCCTCAACACATGAAGGGCAATACTTCTCAATCACAGGAAGAAACTTCATGGCGAGTTTCTGTGCCTGCGGCCAATCAATATTCGCGGATTTTTCGAACGCGGAGGAATAAAAGTCAATATTTCTCTTAATCGCTCCCGAAGCCGATGATCCGTAGCGTTTTCCGCGTTCAAAGGCTGTCCCCTTAATTTCTATCAGTTGATAATAAGGCTTTGCATTTAACTGAAGTTTTCTTTCTTTAGGAACGACCAAATCAGAAACGGTTTTCGCCCGAACCCCTTGGCTGACAAGTAAACCAGAGGAGATTCCAAGAATTAACTGGCGTCTAAACATCACTTCACCCTAAAATTTTCTTCGTTCGAATACGAAACATTATGTTCTGAAAACATTCTCCATTCGTTTTAGAAGATACGATTTCTTGTCGCCTAAAAAATGGCAATTTTTTACAAGCCTACCGCCACCGTTTTTGAGATAGTTAGAAAAAACAAAAGAACACTATATGAAAACCATCTCACGAACCATTAGACATGACGAAGTGCTCGGGTTGGAAGCATTCTGCCTTCAGGGCTATGCTCAGCCTTTCCCGAAACACTTCCACGACTACTACGTTTTGGGTTTCGTGGTTTCCGGAGAGCGAGAACTTATTTGCAACGGCCTTAACCTTAAACTTTCTCCAGGCTACCTCTTAATTTTCAATCCTCGCGACAACCATGAATGTGTCTCGGCGTCTCGAGCACCGTTCCTGCATTACCTGGGATTCAATATTCTTAAGAAGCGAATGGAAGAAATTTCAATGGAACTCACCGGTGAGAGTTATCTTCCGCAATTCAAACCAACTGTCTTTTCTGACGAATCCACCTGCAGTGCTTTCTTGGAACTGCACAGGCTCATCACCCAGCGTTCCGATGAACTCAGGAAAGAAGAGTTGTTTTATGTCCTCTTCTCAAGGTTATTCGGAAAGTATACCCACACCTCCTTGCAATCGCGGCCTCTCAGATCCTCTCAAATTAAGGAGGCTTGCAAATACCTTGAGTCACACGCTTCAGAGACAATAACCTTAGATGACATTTGCCAAAGAGTCTCTGTCAGCAAGTCCTCCTTAATCCGCTCTTTCAGCAAGCAGTTAGGTCTTACGCCTCATGGCTATCTCATGAGCATTCGGGTTAAAGAAGCGCAAACCTTTCTTAAACAAGGCATACCTCCATCACTCGCAGCACTAAAAAGCGGCTTTGCAGATCAAGCGCATTTCTCAAACGTATTTAACCGGCTAACAGGATTAACGCCAGGTAGTTACCAGAATGTTTTTCTAAAGAAGGCGCCTTCTTCCAATGACTCCGACTAACTCAAATACACCCGCTCATCTAGCGGCTTTCCTAACGATCCTTTGCTGGGGAACAACATTCGTCTCCACCAAGGTGCTTCTGCAAGGTTTTACGCCGGTGCAAATTTTGCTCATTCGTTTTTGCATCGGCTTCGCTGCTCTGTATTTTCTGTCCGCTAAAAGTACTTACCAATTAACAAGAAGACAGAATGTTTATTTGGCTTCGGCGGGTTTTCTCGGAATTTGTCTCTATTACCTACTGGAGAACATCGCTCTTACCTACACGCAGGCAAGCAGCGTCGGTGTCATCATGTCAGTGTCCCCGTTTTTTACGGCGATATTTTCGTGCGTCCTGTTAAAAGAAAAACTACCCTCAGCGGCGTTCTTCATTGGTTTTTGCCTGGCGATTGTCGGGATCTATTTGCTAAGTTTTTCCGGAGGGACGATGGCGGTCAATCCAAAAGGAGATTTGTTGGCCATATCTGCCGCTGCCGTTTGGGCTTTGTATTCAATCCTTATGAAAGAAATCGGAAAGTTCGGCTTTCCGACAATATTCGTCACACGAAAGATTTTCGGATTCGGAATCCTTTTCATGCTCCCGGCACTATTATTCGAGTCATGTCTGAACTGGCAAAGGATTTTTGAACCTGTCTTCTTCTTTAATCTTTTGTTCTTAGGTCTTGGCGCATCCGCCATGTGTTTTGTGACGTGGAACTTTGCTGTCAAAGTTCTCGGAGCGGTAAAGACAAGTGTGTACATCTACCTTGTTCCCGTCATCACCGTTCTCTGTTCTGTCGTAGTTCTACACGAAACCATTTCTACACGCGCCGCGTTAGGCATCCTATTAACGCTTATCGGTTTGTTGCTTTCGGAAATAAATAGCCGGAAGAAGTGTTAACTTTGACTACGCGCTTCTTGCTGCCATCCTGCTGCTCATTCTGTCTATGGACTGTTTCAGTTGTGATCTTTGGACTACGTTCATTCCAGTAACGAGGACAAAGTCGAATCAGACTGGAAGACTAACTGCCTTAATCTCGACCAAGCAGACAATTTTTTTAGATCACATCTCCAAAATTTTAAGAAAATAAGTATTTCTACTTATAGGAAGAACAATCTTGCCTGGAAGTAGTCGGTAATCACCGGGAAGGCGGATGTGAAAATCTAGACTTACATTAGGAAGGAAAATTTTGGCAGGAAGGTGTTAACACCGACCTGCCAAATTCGTTTGTTTTCCTATCCCTTAAACTTAAAGAGCTGAGTGCGAAGAGCCTTCAATGCCTTAAAACAGTTGAGCTTGTCATTAACCGTCATTATTTGATTCGCAAGCAAATCAATGAAGTTCCTCATGCTGAACTCTGTTCCGATGATATGGAAGGACGGAGGAATTCGAAGTTAAAAAGGTGATTGAACTTCGTTGGACGTCTCCTCCCCTAATCGTCGAACTTTCTGATTAAGGTTGAGAGACTCATTTAGCAGGAGCCGAATTTTTACCTGCGTTTTCAGTGTAATGCGAATAGACCTTCTTGGCGATATCGGCCATGATCTTTGCATTTGCAGCATCGGTTTCTTTTGAGTCTTTAACTAAAACTGCCAAATAGCATTTCTCGCCTCTGGGCATATAAATAACGCCCACGTCTGCATCGCACATTCTGATGCCTTCCGGTGTTCTGTATGACATTCCGGTCTTATGGCCAACTTCCACTTCTTTCGGCAAACCGGCTCTGAACTTGTCTTTACCCGAGGCCGAAGCAAGCATGGCCTTTTCTAAGAAAGCGAAATGCTCATCAGAAAGGACCTTTTCTGTGTAGACCTTTCTCAAGAGCTGAGTTACAGACAACGGCGTTGACCAATTGTTGTAGCTTTTTCTGATGTCCTGCTCCATGGACTTTTCGGTTTCGATCAACTGGATTCGATCGATACCCAAGTTCTTAATGAAGTCATTCACATTTTGAATTCCGCCCACAAAATTAATCAGCCAGTTACAAGCATTGTTGTCGCTCTGAGAGACCATATAGCTGATTAAGTCTCCATAGGACAAAGTGATTTTCTTAGACTTGTATTTTTTGTACATCGGACTCCAAGTCTTCGTGTCGATGTCAGATGGTCCTAGCGTAACAACTGCAGTTAAGGGGATGCCTTCCTTTTCCATTTTCTTTAGAACAGCAAGTGCAATATGGAATTTGAAGACGCTCATTAAAGGATATTGATCATCGTTATTCGCGGTGAAGGCATCGTCTTTGTAAAGAACCGCGACGCCGACTTGAGCTTTTTTGCCTTTAATGACTTCTTGAATGTCAGAAGTTAGATCTGATGCCGAGACTGAAAGGACTTGAAAAAGCAAAAGGCTCGATACAACGGCCTTACTAAGCAAGCTTCTTGATTTCATCAGAATACCGACAGTTATGATTGATCAAATTAGAAGAGGATTTTGCCAAAAATGATTTGGACAGACAATTCGGCGATTTCAATTTAGAAGCAGAGAGGCCGCTTTTTCGATTACAGCCAAAAGCGGCCGCCCGATTCTATGAATGGTTAGGATGTTTTCCTTGGTGATTAAACTTCTTTCCAACGGATAAATTTTCGTTCTTCAAGTGAGAAAACTAAAGCAACTTTGATCAGATTTTCTGATGAAGAATCGTCACCATATCCTTTGAGTTTCAGCTGCTCGACAGCTTCTTCGAGTTTTTGATCCGGATTTTCTTGGTCGCGGGAAACCTTAAATTCGAGGATCCAATGCCGGTTGTTAACTTTAACTTCCAAATCACTGCGTCCGTGAGCAGTATGGTGCTCCACTTTAGGCTCTAGTCCGGCTCCTGCAAAATACACCTGAGTAAACGCTCTGACTGAAGCTTCATCTCTTACCGGATATCGCTGATAATCAATTGCTGCAAAAAGACGATTAAGGATGTGGACAAGAGCCTCGACTGATTCTTCTGACAAAACTTGGACAATTGGACCCGCTCCTACTTGTCCGGCGCTTCTACCCGTCAAGAGGTGCTCAACGTACAGTTGGCCCATAGCCTTCTTTACTTCAAGATTGGGATAATCTAAATAAACAGTATCTCCATACTTCACTGCTTTGATGGTCAAATAACCTGTCTGAGTGAGAAGACCTAAGTCAGACAAAGTGTCGGCGTCCGAACTCCCTGATAGAGTTGATAAAGAAATAGTTTTTTCTCTGCCATATTCCTCAGGACTTCTCATCGCATGGGATTTCAAATATTCCATCAGAACTGAAGGCTTACCGCCGCTTTCAAACCAATAGTCCAAGAGACCGTTTCTCGGGGATGCAAAGAAGTTTAGAAGAGACCAAGGGGCAAATACTCTTTCTGTGGCGCTTCTTTCAAAACAGAAACCATCATAATGTCTCATTAACGCCCCCAAGAGCTCAGAACGTGTTAAATCTAAAGCTCGAGCAGCGCAGGCTAGGTACGGCGAGAAGTATTTCTCGATTTCTTCTTTCGTATAGCCTAAAAGCTCTCCGAACTCCACATCCAAGGAAAGGTCTGACAAATTATTAAGGGCAGAAAAAATTCTGGTTTTGTTGAACTTAGTAATCCCTGTAATGAAGACAAATCTCAGTGCCCCGTCGTTGGACTTTAGGATCGCATAAAAATCCGAAAGGAGGCTCCTGACTTTTTCGAACAATTCGAAATTACTTAAACAAGAAGTCAGTGGTGCGTCGTATTCGTCAACAAGAATAACTAGAGAGTTGGGAGCCTGTTTTTTTAACCATGAAGATAATTGGCTAAAAATTGAAGTTCCGGTTTTGTCAAAGTTAAAACCATAAGGGGCGAAATTGTCTATTAAACGGTCTCGCAAATCATCCCTGAATTTCTCCAAACCGAAATCAGGTCTGATTTCCGAAAAATCCAACCTAACAACGTTGTAGGTCTCAGTTTCTTTCCATAGCTTTTCAATGGTCAAGCCTTTGAAGTCTCTAAGTCCAAACTTGAAGAGTGATTCAAACGTTGAGATCAATAGTGATTTACCAAATCTACGGGGCCGCGCGAGAAAAAATTTCCCGGGGCGAATGGCTATTTTGTATATAAGCGCTGACTTGTCGACATAAATCTGATTCCTTAACCTTAACGTTGCGAAATCAGACGTGCCAAGCGGCAGCAGACTTAACTCATCCATCCCCTTCCCCTTAATTCTAAAAATCTGATTTAGTCAATTTTACCAAAGCATGATAAAAGTAACTTTAACATCGAACCCCGAGACAGTTCTCCTGCATTTGCGGCTCTAAAAATATTTCTCCCCAGTATTTGGAGTTATTACGATTGTTCCAAAACCATGTACTAATCGTTCCATTCCTACTTAAAATAGAACGAAAAACATCATGTTTTGGAACGAAAATGTCTGCCCTCCGCGAAAAAGAATCAGAAATCCTAACCTCTCTTTCAAACTCCCCCAAAAGTCTTTCAGAGCTAGCGGAGGAATTAGGCGCCGGCTTTCCCAAAACAACCGTCCATCGAATAGTTACATCTCTTGCGAAGGACGGCAGGATCGTTGCGAGTGGTTCCGGCAGATCCGCAAAATATGAAATAACAAGCGTTGGAAGGCTGTTTAATCCCATAACTCCAGAGGAATACTTCCGGAAAGAACAAGACGACCGTCAAGCACTGACCTCTTTTAACCATGAGTTGTTTGAAACGCTTCTTAATCATGATCTGTTCTCCCAGGAGGAAATGGAAAGACTCACAGAACGACAAAGAGAATTCGAAGAACGCCGGAAAGGACTTTCGCCTATACTCCGACGGAAGGAAAAGGAGAGATTTGCCATTGATTTATCATGGAAATCCTCCCAAATTGAAGGCAACACCTACACACTTCTTCAAACCGAATCACTTTTCAAAGAAGGAAAACACACCAAGGGCAATACAAAAGCAGAAGCCGTCATGCTTCTAAACCATCAAGCTGCTTTGGATTACGTCCTCAACAAACCTGATTACTTTAGAGAATTAACAGTTCAAATAATCCTTGAGATTCACCGCTTTCTTACGAAAGGACTTGGAATACCGAACAAAATCCGGTCCGGGCGAGTCGGAATTACCGGAACAAATTACAAGCCTTTAGCCAAAGCGAATCAAATCCAAAAAGCTCTCCAAGATTTGTGTGATCTCATTAATTCCAAACGAAACGTTCTAGAAAAAGCCTTTATCGCTCTGCTCTTCATTGCTTACATCCAGCCATTCGAAGACGGAAACAAAAGAACGGCAAGAATCATTTGCAATGCTTTGCTGCTCGCAAACAAATATTGTCCTATCTCGTTCAGAACCGTTGAGCCGGAAGATTATCGTTACGCGACTTTGCTTTTTTATGAGCAGAACTGCATTTCTTCTTTCAAGAAAATGTTCATACAGCAGTTCGAGTTCTCTACGGCCAATTACTTCTAATTATTAAGCTGTCGGATCCTTCCTACTGCTCTAACGGAAGAATATCTTGATGTTACGCAACCGACCATTCTGTAATTCGTTTGTCTGGTTCTGAAAACACTAAGGCGACTCTCAGGAGCTCGTTTCTACCGCCCGTCATTCCGGCAGTCAGTTCTTCTAATTGTCCGACCGAAACTTGCAGCAACTGTTCCGCTTCTTGATCCGGACGGCAATATTCGAGAGCCAAAACAATTGTTCTCCCTCCGACATGGACTTCTAAAGCGCTGTCTTCCTTCCCAATCACTTTGATCACCTTCGCAAGTCCGACATCAATCATGGCAATCTGTAGAAGAGCAATGACACTGGTTGCATCCTCGACCGAGTAAGCCGCGTAATCTACTGATTCCAGCAACCTGTTGAACATGCGTACAAGCCTCTCCGGATTTTCTTTCGCAAGCCTAATGGCGAAGTCCGTAACACCTGCTTGTTCAATAGTTTTTCCTAGCAGCTGATGCAAGTACATACCAGCCATCGCATGCCGAACTTCTTCGGTGGAATAGTCAACAATGGCGATGTTGCTATCCACTGATTTGATGGTGAGGTAACCTGTCTGAGTCATTAGATCTTCTTCTGAAAGGCTTTTCCCTTCTACAGGACCACCAAGTTGGGAGAATGAAATGGACTTAACCGCCGTGAAGTTCTTTGGATCCTTCAATGATCCTGACCTAAAGAATTCTTTTAGGACTGAAGGTTGACCGCCGGTTTGAAACCAATGATCCTTGAAACCTCTTTTTGGATAAATAAGGAAGCTTATGATCGACCATGGATTCATAACTTTTACTGTCGCGGACTTTTCGAAACAATATCCATCATAGTATCCAGTCAAACGCTGCAGCAAAGCCTCCGGCTCCGTCTCAAGTCGTTTTGCTGCCTCCTTTATATAACCAGAAAAATAGTCTTTTAGTTCTTGAGTGGTAAAGCCAACAATCGATCCGTGCTCCGGATCCAAAGAAATATCTGCCAAGCCTTTAAGCTCAGATAGCATACCGGTGTTTTTGAAGTTCACAATTCCGGTGATAAACACAAAGCGGAAAGCAGAATCTCGAGATCCAATCACCGAAAAGAACCCGGAGATATCTTTCAAAATTAGGTTGAATAATTTCGGATCTTCCAAAGTCGCCGTCAAAGGCGCCTCGTACTCATCTACAAGAAGTACCAGAGAACCAGGCTTCTGGCCCTCTAACCATTCCGACAACTTTTCCAGCAGATCAGGCAGCAAATAACTATCGCATTGAAAGCCATGCTCGCTGAAGGAGTTCAAGAGGTGCAAAACAAAATTCAATTCAAAACGTTCGAATCTACTCGAGCAAGTCACAGAAAAGTCCAGTCGGACAACCTTATATTGCTTTTGCTCTTGCCAAAGCTTTTCGATCTTCAAATCTTGAAAATCTTGGACCCCGCTGCGGAAGAGCGAGTTGAGCACGGACACAAGAAGAGATTTACCGAAGCGTCGAGGTCTTGTCAGCAACACTCGAGAATATTTATCAACAATGAAAAAAATCTGAGCCGTCTTGTCCACATAAACTCTGTCGGACAGACGTATATTCCCAAAAGAAGAGATTCCGAACGGCAATGCGGGAAGAGACATAGAAAAAACCTCAGATAACTCCGGCCATTTTAGACACTGCCGTATTCTCAAAAAATCCCATGTTGCAGGCATGATTGCTTATATTTATTTTGAATTTTTCAAAACTAATTTTGAAAAGTTCTCGTCCCGGGAAGACAATCGACGGCATCCATAGGATCATTAGAGGACCAAATCCCAACCACCATAAGGAGCCACTATGGACGAGAACCATCGCGGAAAAATCAAAAAAGCACCCGCACCGGAAGTTGTGAAATATCTTATCAACCCGGCGATTAAAACAGACCTAGAAAGAAGTTATCAAACCATCCTCGATATCAACAAAGCTCATGTCTTAATGCTTGCCGAGGAAGGCATCATCAGTACCGACGTTGCAAAGAAGATCTTAGAGTGCACGCAGGAAATCTCTGCAATGGAAGGTCATCCGACCTTTGAAATCAATCCCAATGTCGAAGACCTGTACTTCAACTTGGAGAAGTATCTTCTTGAGCAAACCGGCGCCGAGATCGGGGGCCAGCAGCATACCGCCCGATCCAGAAACGACCTTTTTGCAACAGAAGCAAGAATGGACATCCGAGGTTTCTATCTGCGTCTGTGCGGCATGTTCAATGAGCTTCGCCAGAATCTTATAAATTTAGGAAAGGCAAATGTTGATGCCGTTATGAGCGGCTACACACATCTTCAGCCGTCAGAACCGATTACTTTCGGTCATTATTGCGCCGGAGTTCTAAATGCTCTGGAACGTGATTATGAAAGAATCCAAAATGCTTGGAAGGCCTTGAACATTTGCCCTCTTGGGGGCGGTTCCATGGGTTCTACCACTTTCATGATCAACCGAGACAGAACAAGTGCCCTGCTCGGTTTTGACGAACCCATGCAAAACTCCATCGACTGCACGGCAAGCAGAGATTACTGCCTTGAGATCATCGGCACGATGTCTGTTGCTTCCTGCACGCTTTCCCGCTTCGCTTACGACCTCTACATGTGGTCCACGCCTGAATACGGTTATGTCGAAGTCGACGATTCTGTTGCAGGGTGCTCTTCCATCATGCCGCAGAAGAAGAATGCTCTGACACTGGAATGCTGCAAAGGCAAAGCCGCTCATATGGAAGCTTTCTTCGTGTCAGTTTTCAGTTCACTGAAGAATATTCCGTTCACTCACTGCAGAGACTCTTCAACAGAAGCTATGCGATTTGTATGGACCGCTTTGCAGGAATTTGAAGCTGACTTGGCATTGTTAAATGTCACGATCAAGACATTAACGCTCAAGAAAGAAAGGATGCTTCAAGCTGCAGTCCAAAACTATTGCACAGTTACCGAATTGGCTAACTACCTCGTTCGCCATGACGGTATTTCCTTCCGCAGTGCTCATGGCGTGGTGGCCATGTTGGTCGGCTACATGCAGGAACATAACAAGCTAGCCAACGAAATCACAGTGGATGACATCAATCCGATCTGCGAGCTTCTCCTGGGTAAGAAGACCAGTCTTACTGATGACCTGATCCGTGAAGCGCTTGATCCGACAAGAAACGCGATGTCCAAGAAGACAATCGGCGGTTCGAATTCTGAGGAAGTCACTCGCCAGCTCAATCGTCTTCAGACCAACCTGGATCGTGACAACCTGACATTAGAAAGCAGAGTCGGCCAAGTTAAGGGCGCTAAAGAAGAATTAGAGCGCAAGGTCGCCGAAGCTATCGCTTAATTAACTTAACCTCCCACTTTTCCAACCAGACGGCGTTCCATTTGGAGCGCCGTTTTTACGGCTGAAGGGAAGCTTTCAGACAAGTGGTTTTTTGACCATTGAGATTTTGAGGTTGCCTATAGGTCAATGAGCCTAATTACCTTTCTGTTCCTCAGTGGAAAGCTTTCGGAAATTCGAAGTACAGCTCCAAGCTGATGATCCTTCATATAATTATCAACGAACACGAATGATCAGCTGAGCTTAGATAATGGATAAAAAACAGTGGTCGGAAAATTCCGGTTTCTTCAGTACCGGCACACAAGTCTTCTTAGTAATGGCCGAATGCGGTAATTTGTCGGAAGCATCTTCCGTCTTGGATATGCATCCGTCGACCATTTCTTATCATCTCTCCGAACTAGAAAAAAGCCTAAACCTTCCTCTGTTTGATCATTCCAAAAGGCCCTTAAAGCTCACTTCCGAAGGTTTGAATCTCTATAACGAGCTGAAATATCATTTCTCTTCGCTTAATGTTCGAGTTCAGAAACTAAGACAAAAGAACTTTCTGAAGCCTATTATCCGAATCGGCATCATTGAAAGTCTCTCTCGGAACCTCGGCGTACATCTCATCGAAAAACTTTCCCCTTTGTCCAATGAGATTTCTCTTTTAACTGGGACTTCAGAAAGATTAATCGAGTTAGTTAAGACCCAGACCGTTGACATCGCTATCGCCTGCACTAAGAAAATCGACGAGTCTTTCTTTGCTCAAAAGTACCTGTTTTCTGAACCGTCAGTGTTGGCGCTCCCAAAGGAGCCTCGCTTTGAAAAGGATTTTTTTACCTGGGAAGAACTGAGGTTTTGCGGCCTGCCCTTCCTGAGATACAACCGATTCTCGGGAGGCAGCGAGATGACGGAGAATTTCCTGAACTCACTGTTCATTCATCTGCCGAATCGGATTGAAGTTGACGATGGCGGCGTCATGCTGAAACTCATCTGCAAAGGCATCGGCTGGAGCTTGGTCCGACCTGCTACATTGGTTCAGCATCCTGACTTAGCAGCCCAAGTGCATTTCTGCAAGATGCCTGATCCCGTTATGCAGCGAGAAGTGATTCTGATCTTCGGGAAAAGCGTCAATCCGGAATTGGTTGATACGGTCGAAACTCTCAGTAAAAGTTTCTATGAGGCCGAGCTTTCTAAAGAGTTCAAAAAAATCCTTCAACAAAAATAAAAATAAGGGCTTAAGCCAAAAACCTAAGCCCTCAAAAATTCCCTAAATTATTAGGGTACCTTGAAGTTGTAATAATGGCAGCCGGCACAGTAATTCTTGCCAGCCTGATGGCCTTTGTGGCAAGTCGTGCAAGGCAGATTACCGTCATGCTGAGAATGCGGGTTCATCTCTTCAGGGTTTTTAGGAACAGTTCTCTGAGCTACTTTGTCATAGAAACCATGACATGCAACGCAAGGTTCATGTCTGTCCTTGTCTTCCGGAAGAGCTGCCTTGGGAGCATCCTGCCCGTGACAAGCTGCGCACTGAACGCCTCTTGCAACGTGACGATCTGCTAAATACTGGGGCGTGGTCTGAGCAGCCGCCATGCTCATTACTAAAGTACCCAGGATCGCGGCTAATAATGTTTTCATTTTGTCATCCTTGGAAATTTAAATTAGAGAGCACAAATGGAAAAAGCGACCAAACCTAGGAGTTTGGTTTGGCCGCTAATTCATTAGTACAAATTATGCACGATTAGGAAGTTTTGCAACTTCTTTACCGCAAACCTGACCGAATACCAAGCATTCTGTTAAGTTGCCGCCGCCCTGGTAAACGAACTTAAGGGCAGAAGCAATTTCACCGACTGCATAGAGTCCGGGGATCGGCTGGAGGTTCCAGTCAAGAACTTCGCGCTTAGCGTTAGCAGCGAGACCGCCCTTGGTGTTAGGACCGCCGGCAACCAACGGGCAAGCATAGAACGGGCCATCAGAAACAGGCTGCAATGTGCTCTTTAAGCGGCCGAATTCTTTATCTTCGCCGGCTGCGCAAGCTGCGTTGTAAGCCTTGACGGTTTCAGCGAGAGCTGCGGGATCCATCTTGCCGCCGTTTTCCTGAAGAGCTTTGATCTTCTGGCCAAGTTCTTCAATCGTGTCAGCCTTGAGAATCCAACCCTTCTTCACTGCATCGCTGTTGTCAGCGGCACCGTAGTCAACGAAGCCGTAACCTGGAGTGGAGATGCCGAGGCCGACGAGCGGTTTCTGTTTACGCAGAGTTTCGTCGAAGACGAACCAAGACGGAGAGTTCGGATAGTCGAGTGTGTCGATGTTGAACTTAACTGCTTCTTTGTAGAAGAAGTAACGGCTCGGGTCTTTGGTGACCTTGTGTTCGGCAGCGTAACGTTTACCGTAGTTGTTCACTACGATAGCGTGGCCGGAACCGACGGCAGGAGTGATCATGCCCAGTTTCATTCCGTTGTGGCGGACAGGAGCAGGCATGATGATACGGGAAGCGGCTTTACCGGCTTTCATGATGCCAGCGCCAACTTTCTGGCCCATGGCGATACCGTCGCCTTCGTTATAGATCGTGCCGTAGAAAGCCCAGCCTTCAACGCCCGGACCTTCCAAGAAGGCCTGACGCATCGGCTTGCTGTATTCGTAACCGCCGGAGCAAAGAACAACTGCTTTGCGTGCCTTGTAAGCAACTTTTTTACCGTTTTGATCTGCAATCACGCCGATAACTTCGCCCTTGTCATTGGTGACAAGTTCTTTACCGCGTGTTTCGTAATCAACTTTGATCTTGTCTGCACGGGACTTAACGCCGTTGTCAAGGCACAGCCAGAATGCTTCGCCGGAAATTGCTTTTTCTTTCGGGCCGTTGTAGCAGGGGCTGTTGAATCCGGGAGGAATACGGTCAGGATAGGAAGAACGATAAACCTGGTAGCCACAGTCTTTAGCTCCCGGGAAGTTGGGGAATGCTGCACCCTTGAAGCCGGGAGTAGCAAAAGCCTGGAACTTCGGATCCAGAGACTTCATCCAATCCAAAAGACCAGGTGTGTAGTCTGCCCAAGCCTGTGCGAGACCTTCGGAGACTTCAGGCTGTTCGCCTTCGAGTTTGCCGGGGATGTTTTCGCCGGAGAACATTGCGCGGGCGTATTCTTTCAGGGCAGCCTTGTTTCCAGTTTTGTCCGGGCAGTGGAAGATGCCGCCGGACATACGAGTATTAGAACGGAGCGTTGCAGCAGGCTGACGTTCGATAACGATAACGCTGGCGCCATTGTCAGCAGCCGTGATAGCAGTTGCAGCACCTGCACCGCCTAAGCCCACAACGATAACATCCGCTTCTTTATCAAACTTCTGAGCCGGTGTCTGGGCCATGCTTGTTGTAGCAAAACCGCCCAATGTCGCAGCGACGCCTGCTCCTGAAGTTTTCAAGAATGAACGGCGGGAAAAATTGGTCATAAGAAATTCTCCTAGGTTCGCAAGCTGGCTAGACTTGCTTTTAATAGTATTAATAGCCACTTAAGGTTATAAAGTAATCGGGAAAATATGCATATAGGTGCTTCCCTTGGTAGACAAGGGCTTTGCTTTTATGTAATAAATCTTTAACAAAAGAGATTCTTAAATTTCGTGTTCTTATTGATCGACGGGATCTCTTTGCCGTGGTGAGCAATTAATTTATTTCCTCATCGAAGTCCGGAACGAAATAAGAGTCTTTTAATTCCGGCGTCATCTTCTTTAGCGTTGGCATGACGCTTTCTTTGTAGATTCGGCAGATCTCTCTGGCGATGCTTTCAAAAAGCTCCTGAGAAAAATCCGAACGAGAAAGCAGATAAATCTTTCTTTCCATTCCTGAACCCGGAAGTGCGCTAAGCGTCACTTTACCTAGAAAACCGGAATGCGTCAGCAAACTAAGCGGACTCGTAATCGTCCACCCGTTGTTGTCCGCCACCATCGCAAGCTTGATGGCTAAGTTATCGACGTTGATCTTACCGTTCAGCTGGATTCCATACGTTAAGAGGAAATTATTGACGAGCTTGCCACGGCCGCTTTTTTCATATGAGTTAATGAAAGGAAGATTACAAAGAGACAATGACTGCCAATTCTTAGCGTGATTATCTTCAAACTTGAACGCTTTCGGAAATACGGCAACCGATGGCTCCCGAATAATCATCAGCCGGCGCCAGTCGGTGTAACGTAAAGCCGGATCCGAAGAAATGATGATGTCGAGATCGTGTGTTCGCAGGCATTCTAAAAGACGATCCGAACTACCGGTGAGACAAGTAATACGGCCCACTTTCTTCTTAAAAAACGATAAAAATTGAGGTGCCATCAGTAGAGACATGCTCTCTAAGAAACCGATTCTTAGGTCTGAAAATAGATAATTCTCTTCTCTAACCTGCTCCATTGCTTCTTGAGTGATTTTCATCGCAGGAAGCACCTGACGGTAAAGCCGCTTACCGCTCTCGGTAAGAACCATCGGCTTAGAGCACCGATCAAACAATGTCACGCCTAAAGAATCTTCCAGTCTCTTTAGTGAGCGAGAGGCAGATGAGGTACTGATGTTGAACCTCTCTGCGGTCTCTTTTAATGACTTACTTTCACATACCGACAGGAAGAGAAGCCACTCATGGGAAAATACGGTCTCCGGAACATTCATTGTTGTTTAGCTTTTTATGAGGTTGACCAAAGCTTGCACTGCTTCATCCGGTGTGGACCAAGAAGTACAAAGCCTCAGGATGCCCTGTCCCTCTTGCGTTCGCCTGATTACTTTAAATTTTATCTTTTCCGATAAACGATTGAAAAGCTTTTCATCAACGATCGGAAAAAGCTGATTTGTCTGAGATTCAGAATAGAAGCTCACACCGACCTCCTCAAAGGCTGTGCGGATCTTGGCTGCCTTTTCGTTGGCAGATCTTCCGAGGCGCTGATACAGGTCATCTTCAAAGAACGCTTTGAAGGAGCATCCTAAAGTTCTTCCTTTGGCGATCAATCCCCCGCACATCCGCAAAACACCGAGAAAACGATCACGTACATCGCGATCTTTTATGACAACAGCTTCGCCGAAAAGCGCTCCGCACTTCGTGCCTCCAATATAGAAAGCATCTGCGCATTCCGCCAGTTCTTTTAATTCCACATCTGAAGAAGCCGCCAGACCATAAGCTAGACGAGCACCGTCAATGTAGAGAAATAGCCGGTGCCTTTTGCAGACACCGGAAAGCGCCTTGAGTTCTTCTAAGGAATAAATCGTGCCTAATTCTGTCGGGAAAGAAATATAAACAGCTCTTGGACGGCAAACGTGTGCCCTGCTCACCTGATCTGATCCTTCGAAGTTTGAGCAAACCCGTTCGATACTTTCCGGAAGAATCTTTCCGTCCTTACTTCTTACAGTGAGGATTTTGTGGCCGGAAAACTCAATGGCACCCGCCTCAGCAGTGTGTATATGAGCCGTATCTGCGGCTAATACAGCTTCATTTGCAGCCATAACCGTAGTCAGCAAAGAGAGGTTGGCCATAGTACCAGAGGCAGCCCAAAAGACGTCAGCCTCTTCCTTGTTTAGTCCGGCTTTCTTGAGAATTAGGCTTTCTGCTTCCGCGCAGAGCGAATCTTCACAGTATCCCAGAAGCTCCAAAGGATTCGTCTGTACCAACTTCTCTAGAATCTCGGGGCAACATCCTCCAGTGTAGTCACATTGAAACTGGTACATTTTTATCTCCTTGAGTTACTTTTGTTCTGCGCGAAGCTAATACTTCATTTTAGACAGCCGGCTTCCGGCTCAACCGCTTCATGAACTCGGAAGCACCTTCTTTACCGGATATGACTTCTACGTTAAAGAGCATGGCTTCCAAACTATCCGGAGCAGGATTTCCTGCAAGCTTGGTGTATGCATCTTCAAGCGTTAAATCATTGTCATAAGCGTAACGTGCAACTTCTCTTGCCTTATCTTCTCCAACGATCTGCGCCAGCGGCATTTGAAGCGCCAAGGACATTCTGGCGTGTTCAGCACTTCTTTCCTTGTTTGCAGTAAGACCCGAGATAACTTTTCTCTTGAAGACTTCGCATCCGTCGGAAAGCAGTGTGCAGGAATCCAACATACATTTAAGCGGCAGAGAAGAATGGGAGTCGGAGCCAAGCCATCCTGAGTGAACTCCAATATTTAAACCGGCTGCATTGGAGAAGACTTTGTCGCACAGATGCATGATCAGTTCTGCGACCGTCGGATTGATCTTGCCCGGCATGATGGAAGAACCCGGGGCTACCGCAGGAAGGACCATTTCACGAATGCCGGCTCTCGGACCGGAAGATAGGATCGTTAAGTCGCGAGCAATCTTCCAGATAATGTCGGCTGCTGCCTGAACTTTGGCATGGGCCACAATAAAGCGGTATTTATTGTTCAAAAGAGAAGTTAAAGGTTCGACGCTTGCCAGCGGATAACCAACCTGCTCTTCCAGATCGGCTTTGGCTCTAGCTGCAAATCCGGGCAGAACGCCCAAGCCGTTTCCAACATCGCCGGAACCTAACAAACAAACGTTCCAGCCTTTGGCTTCTTCTGCTAATTCATCAGCAGAATGCTGAAGCAAAGATTGATAGGCAGCGAACTCGTCCTCAAGTCTCATCGGAAGAGAATCTTTCAAGCCTAATCTTCCGCATTTGACAATGCCGGCAAATTCTTTGGCTTTTTGTCCGATGGCTTCAGACAGATCACGTACATGGTCAGAAAGTTTAAGAAGAACCTTTCTTACGGCAATGCCTTCTGCAGTTGTGGTGACATCGGCTGTAAATTGATTCAGTGCAATCTCTTTGCCTGATACTGCGCCGCCGGTGAGTTCACGGATTACAGAATCTACTGCTCGCTGAGCGGGTTTGCCGACAAAGCGAATCATGGTTTGGTCTAAGGCGGTCAGTGCATTAGGATCGGCTAAAAGGATTTGGCAGCCTTGTTCGATCTTGGAAGCTTTTTCCGGTGTGAGGTAGCCCAGGGCTCCATTGGCTTTCGCTGAAGCCAAGCGGACCTGAAGTAAAGCACGGAGGTATTCCGGATAGTCACGAAGTTTGTCGCCGGGGAAACTGCTAACCTGGTATTTAAGGTCAGTACTTGTAAAAAATGCAGAGTTATTCGTCATGTTGTCTTTCTCGCTAGGGTTTGAAGTTTGCATTCTTAGTCCACCTTTCTGATGTTCCTGTATTTCTTGAATAACTCAATGGTTTTATTTCTGTCTGTTAATGCCAGAACGTCGAAGATTTCTTCGCAGACATCTTCAGGAAGCACGTGTTCTTTAATAGCGACTTCTTTGCAGGACAGATCTTCCGCAATAGCTTGCTTGGCAATCTTCACACCTGTGGGATATCCGAAAAGACTTCCGACCATCGTTGACAATGAGGTGGACTTTTCTGCATAACTGCGAAGCAGTTCTTCATTGACTTCGACACCTTTTAAGCATTCATTATTGAATAGGCTCAAGGCATGAGAGGCGAGTTTTATCGCTTTAACTAATGTGATGAAGCCGCCGGAGTTGATGGAGCCGTGATCAAGCTGGCCTTCATTAGCAGAGTAGAAAGTCATGTCCTCGGCGATGACCATTTCGCCTAAGACATCCGTCATCATTTCGCAAAGGTAAGCGGTGTTCTCGTGCTCATACCCTTGAGTTCCTTCGGCACTCATCGGAAGTTTGACTTCGTTAATGCCCGAGCGAGGGCCGGAAGCATAAAGCAAAAGGTCATTGGCAATTCTTGTCACAGAGGCGACAAGCTCTTTGACCACTTCCATCAATACGGAATGATGGTCGGTATTGCGCATGCCGTCGAAAATGCCGCTATTAGGGATCACTTCGTCTGCGTAGACCTTTTGTTTCATCGTGAAGCCGAGCACTTTGGAGAGGTTCTCGAAGATTCTTTCAGGATATCCGGGCATCACGCCCATGCCTGTACCGACTGCCGTACCGCCTAAAACTCCGTAGCTAAAAACTTCTTTCAGACTTTCGAGCTGTTCGCGAGCTCTCTGAACTGATCTCAGCCAACCGGCAAACACCTGACCCCATGTCATGGGCAGAGCATCCTGGAGGCCGGTTCTTCCTAAGCGGACAACGGATTTGAAGTCACGGGCCTTCACTTCCAAGGTCTTTTCAATCTCTTTAGCAGAAGCAACGAGCGGATCGATTAAACGATAGAGAACAATCGCCTCGGCTGTCGGAAACACATCGTTCGAAGACTGGCACATATTGACGTGCGTATTGGGATGCACCTGGTCGTAAGCTCTTTTACCCGTCAAGATTTCGTTAGCGCGGTTAGCAATGACTTCATTGGCGTTCATGTTCACACCGGTACCTTGAGAGCGCCAAACGTTGACCGGGAAGTGTCCGGCAAATTTACCTGCAATCAGTTCGTCGGCCGCTTTGCATATAGCCTCTGCTTTGACATGATTCAAAGCACCGATTTCGCTGTTAGTGATGGCGCAGGCCTTTTTAATCTCTGCCATTGCGCGGATCACTTCAGGAAATTCGTTGTAAGTATGGTTTCCGATCTTGTAGTTGCCCGAGCAACGAACTGTCTGAACACCGTAGTAGGCTTCATCCGGAACTTCTAATTCTCCGAGAGAGTCTTTTTCTAACCTCATTGCTCCTCCTTAGGTTTGTTGTTTGAGGCTTTTTCTTTAAAAACAAGGACAGTATTGAGCAAGGTGCAAGTTGGGACAATTAATTTGCACGAATTGCAACTTTCTGTTGAGTTGACACCTCGGAAAAGGAGACTGCTGCTTGTGCCCGACGATTAAGATAAAAGGTAGAGAATGAGTTGAGTGCGATTGCGATCCGTAGTCTTAGGAAGAAAAGACAATTTGTTGATTTTCTTTAGAAAAAGCCACTTCTTTTCTAGAAGGTTTTTTGAAGCGAAAGTCTTAGGGCAAAGATGTTCTGAGAGGCTTCAGGAAAAGGACAAGACCTTGTTCGGTCCTTAAAATGAAGAGAATGAGAAGTTTCTTTAGGAGCTCAAAGAATGGACGAGCCAATTGTCTTTTCGCAAGAACAAACAGAATTTTTAGAGAAAGCGGCGAAACGTTACATCTGGTGGATGACCAAAGAAGAAGCCATGATGGATCCTTTTTTTGTCATCTCTCAGGTCATGAATCTGGGAGATCTCAAAGATTCCGCGAAACTTTTCTGCGAGTTTGACCACAAAATCCTTCGTCAGGTTTTATTGAACGCTAAGGCAGGATGGTTCAGCGACAAAAGAACGTGGGGCAGTTGGAATAACTTGTTGTTTCCTGAATATAAGGGAGTGTCTCAAATTTTGTGTCTGCCCTAAATTCGTAACTTAGGTTGCTCTTCG
>OGGQ01001584.1_pt1 | contig 28800 bp, 25 predicted proteins | sample 1571191 | NCBI WGS metagenome assembly OGGQ01 (sample SAMEA2582061, study PRJEB24529) | metagenome | biome: Human gut stool | place: China | collected 2011
ATCATCAAATGCCAATCGGGAATCTGAGAATTTTGCAGATTGTGTTTTTCTAATACTTAGGTTCCTAAAATAGAGGAGGTTTTTTCATGATAAAAAAACTGTTAAGGTCGGTACGAGAATATAAAACGGCTTCTCTGCTGACCCCGATTTTTGTAACCCTTGAGGTTATCATGGAGGTATTGATTCCATTCTTTATGTCCAGGATTATTGACATGGGACTGGAGCAAAACAATCTCTCCTATACCGTACGCCTTGGTGTTATCCTGATTATAGCTGCTATTGCCTCGCTGTGCTTCGGTGCACTTTCCGGAAAATATGCAGCGCAAGCTTCGGCAGGATTTGCCAAGAATCTCCGTCACGACATGTTTCATCATGTTCAGGACTTTTCATTCTCTAACATTGATAAGTTCTCCCCTGCCAGCCTGGTTACACGACTGACCACCGATGTCACCAACGTTCAAAACGCTTATCAGATGATCATTCGTGTTCTGATCCGTGGACCTCTGATGCTGGTATTTGCCCTGATTATGGCAATGGGTATCAACATGAAACTGTCGATGATCTTTTTCTTTGCCATCCCATTCCTGGGAATTGGTCTGTTCTTAATTGCAATCAAGGCTCACCCTTATTTTGAAAGAGTGTTCCGTACCTACGATGTTCTGAACAACACCGTTCAGGAAAACCTGAGCGCAATCCGTGTTGTAAAAGCCTATGTCCGAGAAGATTTTGAGGACAAAAAATTCTACAACATTTCAGACAAAGTATATCATCAGTTCCGCACAGCAGAAAAAATTATCGCACTCAATGCTCCTTTGATGCAGTTTACCATGTATACTGCAATTCTGCTGATCTCCTGGATGGCTGCCAAGATGATTGTGGGCAGCACCATGACAACCGGTCAGCTGATGAGCATGATCGTTTATGCCACCCAGATTCTTTCCAGCTTGATGATGCTCTCGATGGTATTTGTTATGATCATCATGGCAGAAAGCTCTGCAAATCGAATTGTCGAAGTTCTGGATGAAGAAAGCGATTTGAAAAACCCTGCACATCCGCTCAACAGTGTTGCTGACGGCTCTATCGACTTCGATAATGTAAGCTTCAGCTACGTAAATGATCCGGACAAATCTGCACTGAAAGATATTAACATCCATATCCATTCTGGCGAGACCATCGGCATCATCGGCGGAACTGGAAGCGCTAAAACCACACTAGTTCAGATGATTCCGCGTCTGTACGACACCACAACCGGTCAGGTTCGTGTCGGCGGCAAGGATGTTCGCGATTATGACATTGAAAGCCTGCGTGATCAGGTTTCGGTTGTTCTTCAGAAAAACGTTTTGTTCTCCGGCACCATCAAAGAAAACCTTCGCTGGGGTAATCCGAATGCTTCGGATGAAGAACTGGTTGCAGCCTGCAAGCTTGCTCAGGCAGACGAATTTGTACGCAGCTTCCCGGATGGATATGACACCTATATTGAACAGGGAGGCACCAACGTCTCTGGTGGTCAGAAACAACGTCTCTGTATCGCCCGCGCCCTGTTAAAGAAACCAAAAATTCTGATTCTGGATGACTCCACCAGTGCCGTTGATACCAAGACAGATGCTTTGATTCGAAAAGCATTCCGCGAGGAAATTCCGGATACCACCAAGATCATCATCGCGCAGCGTATTTCTTCCATCGAGGACGCTGACCGGGTTATCGTTCTGGATGACGGCCGCATCGATGCGTTTGATACCCCACAGCAGCTGCTGAAAACCAACAAAATCTACCAGGAAGTTTACCAGTCGCAGGTTAAGGGGGCAAAAGAAGAATGAGAAACGAAAAACCAAATAAACCAAACTACGGAAAAACAGCGCTTCGCCTGATGAAATATGTGGCAAGCACCTTTAAATTGCAGTTTTTGATCGTTGTAATTGCTATTATTATCAGTGCGATTGCCGGTATGGCAGGTCCTTTGTTCCTGCTGTTCTTGATCGATGACTTTATCACACCAATGATTGGTCAGCAGAATCCTGACTTTACTTCACTTGGATATGCTGTTGCAATTTTTGCAGTTATTTACTATGTTGGTGTTCTCTGCACCTATATCTATAACCGCCTGATGGTTAATATCGGTCAGGGCGTACTCAAACGTGTCCGTGACGAGATGTTTGTGCACATGCAGACCCTTCCAATCCGCTTTTTTGACACTCACCCTCATGGTGAAGTTATGAGTTTGTACACCAACGATACCGATACCCTGCGTCAGATGATCAACCAGAGCATCCCGCAGACCTTTGCAGCACTGATTTCTGTCATTACCGTATTCATCGTCATGCTGACCCTGAGTGTCCACCTGACACTGATTACCATTTTGATGGTGCTGGTCATGCTCGTCCTTACCAAAAAAATTGGCGGCAAGAGCGGAAAATACTTTATTGCCCAGCAGAATGACCTCAGTACTGTCAACGGTTACATTGAAGAAATGCTCAGCGGTCAGAAGGTTATCAAGGTATTCTGCCATGAGCAGCAGACCAAAGACGGTTTTGATGTATTAAACGAAAAACTTTGTGAAAGCGCAACCGGCGCAAATAAATACGCAAACATCATGATGCCGATTATGGGCAACCTTGGCAACCTGCACTACGTTCTGACTGCTTTGATCGGAAGTCTTCTTGCCATTACCGGAATTGCTCCACTGACACTGGGAACCATCGCAACCTTCCTGCAGATGACCCGAAGCTTCAACCAGCCGTTCAGCCAGATCTCCCAGCAGTTTAACTCGATTGTTATGGCGCTTGCCGGTGCAGAACGTATCTTCCGCTTGATCGATGAGGAACCGGAAAAGGACGACGGCTATGTTACCCTTGTCAATGCCGCATTTGACCATGACGGCAACCTTTATGAATGCAAAGAACGTACCGGAACCTGGGCATGGAAACATCCGCATCATGATGGCACCCTTACCTACACCCAGTTAAAAGGTGACGTTCGTTTCTACGATATGAGCTTTGGTTACGACGAAAACAAAATGGTTCTTCATGATCTTACGCTGTACGCAAAACCAGGTCAGAAGATCGCTTTCGTTGGTTCAACTGGTGCAGGTAAAACAACCATCACCAACCTGATCAATCGATTCTACGACGTTCAGGACGGCAAAATCCGCTACGATGGAATCAACATCAACAAGATCAAAAAAGCAGACCTGCGCCGAAGCCTCGGCATCGTTTTGCAGGATACTCACCTGTTTACCGGAACTATCATGGAAAATATCCGTTATGGCAATCTGGATGCAACCGACGAAGAAGTTTATGCGGCTGCAAAACTGGCAAATGCCGACCAGTTTATCAGACGTCTTCCGGATGGCTACAACACCGTTATCACCGGAGATGGAGGAGAACTTTCACAAGGTCAGTGCCAGCTGCTTTCCATCGCAAGAGCCGCTGTTGCCGATCCTCCGGTACTCATTCTGGATGAAGCTACTTCCAGCATTGATACCCGCACCGAAGCAATCGTTCAGCGCGGTATGGATGCCTTGATGTACGGACGTACCGTATTTGTCATTGCACACCGTCTGTCCACCATCCGAAATTCCAACGCAATCATGGTTCTGGAGCACGGACGTATTATCGAACGAGGCGACCACGAAGAACTGCTCGCTAAAAAAGGCACCTACTATCAGCTTTATACCGGTGCTCTCGAACTTTCCTAATGATATACGAACAAAGAAAAAGGACTCCATACGGAGTCCTTTTTCTTTATCTTATTATATTATTCGTGAATCAATGGAAGTGGTGCCAGGAAGATGATATCATCACGTTTTGATGCATCACCCTCTGCCAGAACTGCTGCTTTACCTGCTACAATGCCGCCGGCTTTTTCGGTCAGCTTTTCCAGTGCACGCAGAGACTCGCCTGTGCTGATAACGTCGTCAACCAGCAACACACGTTTTCCCTTCAGATACTCCATATCCTCGCCGGAAAGATAGAGCTTCTGCAAACCAGCAGTTGTGATCGACTGAACATCAACCTCAACGGCGTTTTTCATATACAGCTTCTTGCTCTTTCTTGCCAGGATATAGCGTTTTCCGCTCTGACGGGACATCTCATAGGCAAGCGGAATGCCCTTTGACTCCGCTGTCAGAAGAACATCATGTTCCGGCAGTTTCTTTAACAGCTCGGTTGCACAGGCAATGGTCAGTTCTACATCAGAGAACATAACAAATCCTGCAATCGACACACCGTTTCCCAGCGGACAAACCGGAAGGTCACGCTCCAGTCCCGCTACCTGCAAACGATAAGTATCCATCTGTGTCATCCTTTCTTTTTTGGCAGTTATCTGTGTTAAAACTTATACCTGCCAGTTGAGTTCTTTTCCGCCCAGTACATGGAAATGGATGTGTGGCACGGTCTGACCTGCATCTGCTCCGCAGTTGGAAATCACACGATAACCGTTTGTGAGTCCTGCTTCTTTTGCGATCTCACCGATTTTCTGGAAAATGTAGGCAATCACTGCACTGTTTTCCTCATTGACCATGTCAACGCTCTGGATGTGTTCTTTTGGGATTACCAGAAAATGTACCGGAGCAATTGGGGAAATGTCATAGAATGCGAGGATCTTATCGTCCTCGTACAGTTTTTTGGATGGGATCTCTCCCGCTGCAATTTTGCAGAATAAACAATCGGACATCAAAATACCTCCCTTGATTTTTTATTGAAAAGATGAAAATAGCCACCCCTGCCGGCTGGTCACAGTCGACAGGGGGAACTTATTTTACTCTCTTATTTTAACATTCCTTCGAGCATACCTGCAACACCGGACAGAACTTCTTCTGCTTTGCTCAGATCTGCTACACCGCCCATTGCGCTGTCAGGACGGCCGCCGCCTTTTCCTCCCAGCTGTGCAGTGATCTCTTTAATGAGCTTACCTGCATGAGCGCCTGCTTTGACTGCATCAGCACCGCAAACTGCCAGTACACTTGCTTTGCCCTCATTGGATGCTGCAAAAACAGCTACTACGTCTGGAGCATCTGCCTTCACCTGATCGCCCAGAGTTCTCAGGCTATCGGAAGCAGTGTCCTTGAGAACTGCATGGATGTATCTGATACCTTTTACGGTAACGGTATTTTCAAACAGCTCTTTGATCTTACCATTTGCAAGCTGTGCCTGCAGGGACTCGATCTCTCTTGCCTGCGCTTTGAGCTCTTTTGCAACGGACTGTGCTTTTGCAACGACCTCTGCCTGACCTGCTGCTTTAAATTCGGAAGCAACTGCACCGATTACGCTTTCTGCGTTGTCCAACAGTTCCAGTACGCCCATACCGGTAGCAGCTTCGATACGTCTTACGCCAGCTGCAACCGAGGATTCGGAGATGATCTTGAATACACCGATCTCAGCAGTGTCATGAACATGAGTACCACCGCAGAACTCAACCGAGTCGCCCATGGTGCAAACCCTTACGATATCACCGTATTTTTCACCAAACAGAGCCATTGCGCCCTTATCTTTTGCCTGTGCAATTGGAAGTTCTTCCACAACGACCGGATGACCTTCGAGAATCATCTTGTTGACCAGAGCCTGTGTCTTTGCAATCTCCTCAGCAGTCATAGCAGAGAAATGGCTAAAGTCGAAACGGCAGCGATGCTCATCGTAGTAAGAACCTGCCTGATGAACGTGGGTACCCAGTACCTGACGCAGAGCCAACTGGAGCAGATGACATACCGAGTGGTTGGACATGATGCGGCGGCGGCGCTGTGCATCTACCTGTGCAGTAACGGTATCAGCAGTATTGAAGCTGCCTTTGGTAACAGTACCGATATGCATGAAGTGACCTTCGTGGTCTTTCTTGGTATCCTCAACGGTGAATACATTGTCGCCGTTTACGATCACGCCAGTATCGCCAACCTGACCACCGGATTCACCGTAGAAGGAGGTTTTGTTGAGAATCAGGGTTGCGCTCTGACCTTCTTCAACGCTGTCTGCGATGTTGCCGTCACGGACAATTGCCAGAACGGAAGCTTCCTGAGTCAGAGTCTGATAACCGGTAAATTCGGTTGCATCCAGAGCAGTCAGGTCGATGGAATCGGTGCTCCATCCGCTGACATCTTTTCTTGCTTCTCTTGCACGAACGCGCTGTTCATTCATCAGACGGGTGAACTCTTCTTCATCGATGGTGATGTTCTGTTCTGCCAGAATTTCGCGGGTCAGATCAATCGGGAAACCGAACGTATCATACAGACGGAATGCGTCCTCACCGGAAAGGACACCGCCCTTACCATCAAAGGAAGCGATCAGCTGCTGGAGCTGTTCCATACCCTGGTCGATGGTCTTCTGGAAACGTTCTTCCTCTGCTTTGATAACCTTTACGATGTAATCTTCGTTTTCACGCAGTTCCGGATATGCACCTTCGTTTTCCTGGATAACAGTTCTTGCTACTTCATGCAGGAAAGTACCCTCGATACCGAGCAGTCTTCCATGACGTGCAGCACGGCGGAGCAGTCTTCTCAGAACGTAGCCTCTGCCTTCGTTGGAAGGAAGAACGCCGTCACCGATCATGAAGGTGGTAGAGCGGATGTGGTCGGTGATAACACGCAGGGAAATATCTGCTTTTGGATCTTTCTTATAAGTAACATTTGCAATGCGGCAGATGTGCTGCATAATGTTCTGTACTGTATCTACCTCGAACAGGTTGCCAACATTCTGCATAACGCAAGCCAGACGTTCCAGACCCATACCGGTATCGATGTTTGGTTTTGGCATACGTTCATAGTGGCCGTTGCCATCCGAATCAAACTGGGAGAATACCAAGTTCCAGATTTCCATGAAACGGTCGCAGTCGCAGCCAACCTTACATTCCGGTCTGCCGCAGCCAACGCCTTCGCCGCGGTCGAAGTAGATTTCAGAACAAGGACCGCAAGGACCGGAACCATGTTCCCAGAAGTTATCCTCTTTGCCAAAACGAACGATACGTTCTGGAGGAATACCAACCTTTTCAGTCCAGATCTGTGCTGCTTCATCGTCCTCTTCATAAACAGAGATCCACAGTTTGTCTGCTGGAATTTCCAGAACCTGAGTCAAAAATTCCCATGCCCATGCAGTTGCTTCTACTTTGAAGTAATCGCCGAACGAGAAGTTGCCCAGCATCTCAAAGTAGGTGCCGTGACGGTCATCATGACCAACGCTGTCAATATCCGGTGTACGGATACATTTCTGGCAGGTGGTAACACGATGATTCGGAGGAGTCTCCAAACCCAGGAAGTATTTTTTCAGTGGAGCCATACCGGAGTTGATCAGCAGAAGGCTCTTGTCGTTCTTTGGAACAAGAGATGCGCTTGGCATACGGGTATGACCTTTGCTCTCGAAGAAGGATAAGAACTGTTCGCGCAGTTCGTTAAGTCCTGTCCATTTCATCAGTTTCATTTCTCCTTTAACTTTTAACTTTAAACAGATTCCGCAAGGCAGAGTGGAAATAACACTGGATTTTACCCCCAGAAAAACACAAAACCCCCGTCCCAATTGGGACGAGGGTTCAAAACTCCCGTGGTACCACCCAAATTGCAGAAGGATATAAATACCCTCTGCCTCTTTGTCTTTCCGTTAACGCCGGAATCACGTGCAGCTCCTCGCCGCCGGCTCCAAGATGGCACTCCTGCTTTGATCGGCAAAACCTTTCAGCCTGTGGGTTTCTCTCTGTCAGCCGTTTTGGGTCAGGATTCTTCTTTTCTCCGCCTTTTTCCGTTTCAAATTATATCCTTCCCCCAGCTTCTTGTCAAGAGCAGCGCCTAATTTTCCCTAATAGAATAAGCCCACTCAAGCAAGGCAAACCTCGGCTCATACTGTGGACGGGATTTTAATACCCGAAGTTCCGCATCGGAAAATCCCAAATCATCCAGCGGCTCCCCAAACGCTACCGGCAAACACATCTGCGGAAAAAGCACACACCACCAGTTGTGCCCCTTTCCTTCCCCGATGGTAAATCGAACTGCATTGTATTCCCCTGCCGGCATGGTAAACCCCTCATATTCTCTGGTGTCAAAATACATTTTGGTCACACAGGCAGTCACTTTTTGTTCGCTTCCATTTTTCAAAAGCTCATCCTGGGCAGCAGCTACCAGCTTGTCCAGCATCTGTTCTGCCTGAGCACTTACCGACTCCAGATCCTCACATCCAGAACCAAGCCCCAGCTGATGTGCTTCCTGCAAAACGCGGTCCCGCACCTTTAATTTTAGCTGCTGATCTTCTTGGGTATCAGAATTTGCAAGGATATGTAAGCGCAAAACACCATCATAAAGTTCCCTGCATCCCTTTGCAAAGACAACCTGATCTGCAAGCGTCACTATAAGTAAAATTGCCAGAAAAACTGCTGCAAATACTGCAAAAAAGTTTTTCTCCAGCACGTCTGACATCTTATAAATAAACCTTAAGTTTCGTTCTGTTCTTCTCATCGAAATCCCTCCGTCATCTTGTTGATATCAAAAGTCTTGCCGTCTAAAAAATCTTTATACAAAAAGGGATTTTTAATTTATGAAAAAAATCTATCCTTGCCTTTGACAAAATGGGGGACAAAGGAGAAAAATGATGCTATAATATCAGTAAACTTTTCTATATAAATGTTTTCAGAAACGAACATAAAATCATATCACCATCATAAGGAGGAAAACATATGTACGTAAACCTTTTTGACAGCCATGTTCATTCCGATAACTCCCATGATGGGGAGCATTCCATCACCTTTTTGTGTGAAAATGCACAGCAAAAAGATTTGATGGGACTTTGCATCACCGACCACTATGAGATGGAACTAAACGAAGCTCAGGCCGACATCTGCCTGAGAAATTCCTTTATCGAAACAGGAAAATCCCGCCAGGCATTTGATAACCGTCTGCTTGTCATGAGCGGCATTGAACTGGGACAGGCAACCAGAAATTTCCAGAAAGCTGATCGTCTTTTAAACCGCTATCGCTTTGACTTTGTCATCGGTTCTCTGCACTGCATCCGCGACATGGATGACTTTGCCTACATTGATTTTTCCGGTCTCAATGTTGAGCTGATCCTTCAGCGCTATTTTGAGGAAATGCTGGAACTTTGCCAGTGGGGCGGATTTGACACCCTTGCCCATATGACCTATCCCCTGCGCTACATCATCGGAAAATATCAGATTCCGGTAGATATGAAGCCTTATGAAGAGGTCATCCGCGAAATCTTAAAAACACTTGCAGATAAAAACCTTGCGCTGGAAATCAACACAGCTGGACTTCGCCGTGAAATTGGACAAACCTCCCCTACTCTGGAATATGTAAAACTCTTCCGGGAACTGGGCGGAGAACTGCTTACCTTCGGTTCGGATGCACACCGCGCTCAGGATCTTGGCGCTGGACTGGATGTTGCAATCGACATGGCAAAAGAAGCCGGCTTCTCTCACTTTGCCTTTTATAAAAAGAGAGAACCTCGTATGCTGCGCTTGATGTAACGAGGAGTATCTGCCATGCAAAATCAAATGAAATCTTCCACCTCTTCCTTTCCGCCAATTGCCATGGTGAAAGCCTCTTCCTATGAAGAAGCTTTGATTGCAAAGGCAGTAGAGCGCCTTTTTTCAGAGCTTTCTATCAGCTCTGCGCTCTTTGAAGGGAAAAAGGTTCTGATCAAACCAAATCTTCTGATGCGCCGCCGTCCAGAAGAAGCGACCACGACCCATCCTCAGGTGGTTCTCTCGGTCATCGAGTGGATCAAACATGCAGGAGCTGCTGAAATTGTGCTGGCTGACTCTCCGGGCGGATTATATACCCCTTCCCAGCTGCGCTCCATCTATTCGGCGTGCGGGATGGAGGATGTTGCCAAAAAAAGCGGCTGTGTCTTAAATCTGGAAACCGGCAGCGGCACTGTTGCTTCTAAAAATGCAAAACTCTATCAGGAGTTTAACCTCATTGACCCGGTTCGGAAAGCTGATGTCATTGTTTCGGTAGGAAAACTGAAAACCCACTGTATGACCGGACTTTCCGGTGGAGTAAAAAATCTGTTTGGATGTATTCCCGGACTGCAAAAACCACAGCTCCACTACCGCTACCAGAACAAACGGGAATTTTGCTCGATGCTTGTTGACCTTGCCCAGACCGTCGCACCGGTTCTGACTGTAATGGATGCAGTTGAGTCGATGGAGGGAAACGGCCCTTCCGGCGGTTCGGTACGAAAAACAGGATTTTTAATCGCTTCTCAAAACCCATTCTGTTTAGACCGCTTTCTGTGTGACCTGATCGCGATGACCCCACAGCAGGTACCTACTGTCGCAGAATCCATCCAACGTGGACTTTGTCCGGAAAAAAGCGAGGATCTCTTGATCTTAAATCCAGATGCACTTCCAACCTTACTGCGTGATTATCGACATCCGCAGTCCAAAACAATCGACTTTTCTGGCAATGTGCCTTCCTTTTTACAGCCGGCTGTCCGCTGGACTGCGCGTCATCTGCTTTCTCCAAAACCGATTATCGACACACAAAAATGCATCGGATGTGGAAAATGTGCTGAAAGCTGTCCGCCGCACACCATCCAAATTCAAAACCGCAAGGCGCAGATTCAGTATAAAAACTGCATCCGCTGCTATTGCTGCCACGAAATGTGCCCTGTGAAAGCAATCCACATCAAGGGGCGTTCCTAATCTTTTCCGGAGGTCTTTCCGATGAAACAAATTACAATCGATGCTCCCTGCAAAATCAACCTCTCTCTTGATATTGTAAGGCGGCTGGAAAACGGCTATCATGAGATGGATATGGTGATGCAGTCCGTCAGCCTGTACGATACCCTGACCCTTTCTTTGCAGGAAGGAAGCGGCCAGATCCGCATGACCTGTTCTTTGGAAAATAAAAATGCTTCTCTTGCCTGTGATGACTCCAACATCGTCATCCGCTGCGCAAAGGCTTTTCTTAATGCAAATAATTTAAGTCTTTCCGGTCAGGATCTGATAATTCATCTGATCAAGCGAATCCCTATGATGGCAGGACTTGGCGGCGGAAGTGCTGATGGTGCAGCGGTTCTCTCCGCGCTCAACCGCCTGTTTGAAACTCATCTTTCCTGCGAACAGCTGGAACAGATCGGTGTAAAAATCGGCGCGGATATTCCTTTCTGTCTGCGGGGTGGAACACTCCGCGCCAGAGGAATTGGGGAGCTCTTTTCCCCATTGCCCACCATGCCAGACTGTTCTATTGTCATCATAAAACCTGATTTTGGCATCAGCACAAAAAATGCCTTTTCCCGCTGCGACAGCGCCCCCTACCAGCACGCTGACGTTGAAAAAATGATCGCTGCCCTCTCTTCCGGCAACCTTCTTTCCATCGCAGGTGCTCTGGAAAATGTATTCGAGGTGCTCTGCTCAGAGGAAGAATCAGCCGCTTTGTCAAAAGCCCGCAGCCTTCTCCTAGAAAACGGTGCAGATGGCGCTTTGCTCAGCGGCAGCGGCAGTGCACTGTTTGGAATCTTTTCCGATTCCTCCCGGGCAAAATTGTGTTGTCAAACGCTTTTATCCGAAATGGAAAAAGGCAATGCTCCTTTGGAAGGAGTTTTTCTCTGCCACCCAGTCTCATCTGGTGCATTCTAAAGCCAATACATTCTAAAATGTGTAATAAAATTCTTTAGAAAGGGTGTTTGTTTATGAACTCTGTCATTCGACTGTGCTGCTGCATCAATCGCGTCAGCAGTACAAACCCTGCTTTCTGCGGTGAATCCATTCAAGATCTTCTGGAAGAAAACGGCTCCTTCCGCGCAGACATCACCTTGTTCCCTCGTCTGGCACTCTGTCCACCTTCTTCCGGCGCTATGCTCAAAAGCGCCGCCATTTCTCACCTGTGTGAAGAATCACTGGATCAGCTGCGCCTTTCCTCTGCACAAAATGGCGGCTGTATCATCGTCGGCCTGGTAAAATCTTTTTACGGAAAACTCACCGATGTGATTGCTGTCATCCAAAACGGGGAAGTTCTGGGATTTTTGCCAGCTTGTGGATTTAACAGTCCCAACACTATCAACTCCGCAGAGGGATGGTATCCGGCAGACTCTGCGTCCTCTCTGCTTTCCTGGGACACTTTATTCTGTTGTGGAGACTTAAAATTCTGCATCTGCCCATGCCCGGTAAAGGATCTCCCACTCCATCTTCCAAGACTTGCTAAAACCGGCTGCCATGCTGTTTTGGTTCCATATTATGAACCTGCTACTGCAGAATCTGCAAAACGGGACAGCGATCTTGTCCGCTGCCTTTCCGAAACATTCGGCATTGCCATTGCTTTTGTCTGCGGTGGTCAGGGAGATACCTCTCATCCAAATGCATTTCAGGGACACGCTGCCGTTTATGAATGCGGAAATATGCTGTCTGACCACACCGGTCAAAGCATCGGAAACAACACCTATGCACTGGAAAGTTTCTCCTTCTGCCGCGATCTGGACTGTGATATTCTCAACGCATGCCAGCGTTTTCCTTCGGCACAGCAGCCTGATATTATCATCACTGAAAATACCGGCAAAAAGGGATTGCTGCGGGAAGTTCACAATGATCCGTTCCTTCCTATGCAACAACAGGAAGCCGAACAATACCTTTCCACTTTGTTCCAGCTTCAGGTGGAAAGTCTTGTCTCCCGCGTCACTAACACCGGTCTGCATCGTCTGGTTCTGGGTGTTTCGGGTGGTTTGGACTCTACCCTTGCACTGCTTGTCTGCCATCAGGCATTAAAACAGCTGGAGCTGCCTTCCCAGAATCTGATTGCCATTACCATGCCGGGATTTGGCACCAGTGACCGCACCTATTACAATGCACTCAGCCTGATTTCTGCACTCGGTGCCGAAAATCGGGATATTTCCATCAAAGCATCTGTCCTCCAGCACTTTGAGGACATCGGTCATGATCCTTCTCTTCGGGATGTCACCTATGAAAATGCACAGGCCCGCGAACGCACACAGATTCTGTTTGATGTCGCAAACAGCTGCCGCGGTCTGGTAGTCGGAACTGGAGATATGTCCGAGGATGCACTCGGCTGGTGTACCTTTGGCGGCGATCATCTTGCAAGCTATAACGTCAATGTCTGCCTGACCAAAACTATGATCCGCAAGATGGTAACCTACCTTTGCAGCCGGTTTGATGATCAGGTCAGCAGCATCCTGCATGACATTGTTGATACCCCAGTCAGCCCGGAACTTCTGCCTCCGGACGAAAGTGGAAAGATTCAGCAGAAGACCGAGGATATTCTTGGCAGCTATACCCTGCATGACTTTTTCCTGTACTATCTGCTCAAGTATAACTTCCCGCCAAAGAAGCTTTACTATTATGCTTGTCTTGCCTTTTCGGAGGAATTTTCTGCAAGCTATATTCTCGAGAAGCTCAAAGTATTTCTCAACCGATTCTGCTCCGGACAGTTTAAACGAAGCTGCTCGCCGGACAGTGCAGATATCACCGATGTCTGCCTCTCCCGCTACCCGATTCCATCTGACTGCTCGGCACAAGCACTGTTGTCCGATCTTTCCGATATCCGATAGGATACCTGACAGTATACAAAAGCCGCTGTTTTTTACAGCGGCTTTTTGATATTTTTCTTTTAAGGTTTACAAAACTTCCTTTCTTGGGGTATAATTCATGTATCAGACTGCATGCTGCAATTTACCATGCAGGATATATTCATTTTTGTAAAACAGAAGGAGGAAGATGCATTGCCTCTTTTTCAGGTTTGGGCATTGATTCGCAAAATGCTGCTGTCAACTGCTCTGCTTTTCATTCTGCTTTCTCTTGGCGGATGTTCCCGCCTGCAAACCTCAATCGAAGATTTGATGAGCCCACCTGTTCTGACGCAGGAACAGGCAGAAATCCGGGATGCGCTTTCTGCGGTATCCGGAGAAAACGACATCAAGTATAAATATCCGCAAAACGGACAATACCGCTCTTCCTTTATCTTTTATGATATCGATTCGGACGGTTCCGAAGAAGCTCTTGTCTTTTATCAAAGTGCTTCCAAAGGAGATTCCACCTGGATTAATATTCTGGATCGTTCCGAGGAAGGAAAGTGGATTTCTGTCTGCGAAACTCCTGCTCCGGACACCACTGCAAATATCGACTTTGTTTCGTTTGAGCATCTTCTCGATTCCGATTCTGTCAGTCTGGTAATCGGATGGGAGGACTCCAGAAACAGCAAAACGGTGCTTGCGTACAGCTATACCGGCCAGCGTCTGCTTCCTATCTTTGAACGGGAATACAGCGAGATTGCCATTACCGATCTGGATTCCAACGGCTCAACCGATCTAGTTTTGTTTACCCAGCAGGCACAATCCACACTGGTATTTCTTGCCTGCCGCACTGACAGTGGTTTTGAAACGGTTGACTCCTACACACTTTCCCGCGGAATTGTCAGCTTTGACAGCATCCAGCAGGGAAAAACACTCAGCGGCAGCAATGCGCTGTTTTTGGACAGCACGGTCGATCTTTATGAAACACCGTTTCAGGTCACCGACGTTATCTCCGCTAAACCGATCGAAGGAAGTTCCTCTGTCCTGGTAAACCTTCTGGACAATGAAACGGTTTCTCTTTCCCAAAACACTTTGCGTCCTGCACAGAATCTTTTCTGTCGAGATATCGACGAAGACGGCATGATCGAGATTCCTACTGTTTCCCCACTTCCCGGTTACGAGAGCGTTCTGGATGAGAACTCTGTATTCATGATCACCTATAATCTGGTTTCCTCAAACTTTCAGTTTGTACCGCGTTTAAGCGGTGTTATCAACCCACAGCACCGCTATATGATCGCCTTCCCAGAACGCTGGCTGAATACCGTTACCGTCTCTGTCCAGCCAGAAAACGGAGAATGGACCTTCTTTGCCTATACCGGAGATCTTCAGGACACTTCTACTCCTTTACTGAAGATCCGTGTTTATTCAGCAAAAGATTATCATGATAAATTTGACAGTGACTATTTCCAGCTGATTGGACAGAAGGGATTGTTTGAATATTATGCTTACATTCCTTCTTCCCAAAGTGAACTTGCTATTACCAAACAGGAACTGACCGAGGAAATGTTCTTCTTCCTCGACTAATCAGCCCTCCTGATCCAAAATTTACCTGAAAGGATGATTTTTGTGAAACGAATTCTGGTAGCGGAAGACGAAGATGTTATCCGCGACTTTGTTGTAATCAATCTGCGCCGAAACGGATATGAAGTCGTAGACGTTCCAAACGGAGATGAAGCCATCCGCGTATTTGATGAAAATAATGGAGATTTTGATATCTGCCTTTTGGACATTATGATGCCTGGAAAGGATGGATTTACTGTCTGCAAGGAGATCCGCAAACGCTCCTCCACCGTCGGCATCATTATGCTGTCTGCAAAAAGCCAGGAAATGGATAAAGTCGGCGCATTGATGTTTGGTGCTGACGACTATGTCACCAAACCATTTGGTCCTGCAGAACTGATTGCCCGCGTCGATGCACTGCACCGCCGCGTCAACATGGTTTCTGCAAAACCAATTGAAGACCCAAATGAGATTCGTTCCGGTCCGTTTGTTTTAAATGAGCGCAGCCGAACCTTAACCAAGAACGGCCAAAACATCGATCTGACACAGGTTGAATTCCAGATTATGGAATGCTTCCTAAAAAACCCCAATGTTGCTTTGGAGCGAAATACCGTTTTGTCCAAAGTATGGGGAGAAAACTATTTTGGCGACGTTAAAATCGTCGACGTTAACATTCGCCGCCTGCGCATGAAAATTGAGGACGAACCTTCCAATCCAAAATACCTGACCACCGTCTGGGGATATGGATATAAATGGAGCGTCAACGAATAACCCTGTAATCGAATCTATCAAACGGGAGGTATTGAGTTGCCTACCAAAAAGCTCACCAAGCGCTGGCTGTATAACAACTTTCTGGTCATTTTGATTTTTCTTTCAGCGCTTATCATCGCATTTTCTCTTGCGATCCGAAATTATTATTACAACAGCGTCCTCAGTGTGGTCAAAAACACCGCCGCAGTACAAAACGCCAGTCTGATCAACTACTCGGAAGATAATACGGTCGATTTCTCGGTTGCTGCCCGAAAGATGGTAGAAGACTTTGAGGACAAAGACCTGATGGAACTGATGGCAATTGATAAAAGTGGAACTGTCTTCATCACTTCCAGTGGTTTTTCCCCTTCTTCTGACACGCAGATGCCGGACTACATTGCTGCTCTGACAAGCCCAACCCGGGACGCCTCCTCTTATGACACCATCAACGGTGAAAGCGTCCTGTGCTATACCCTGCTTGCACCTGCTGTCAATGATTCCAACCTCTCCGCCCTGCGATATGTTGTATCCCTCACCGCAGTCAAACGGCAGATTTACATTCTGATTGCGGCTGCTGGTGTTGTCGGTGCTGCCATCATCTTCTTTGTCATCCTGTCCAGCTCTTACTTTATCAATTCGATCATCAATCCAATTGACGAAGTACGAAAAATCGCCCTGCAAATCTCCAAAGGAGATTTTTCCGCCCATCTAAAAAGTACGACCGATGATGAAATAGGGGAATTGTGCGATGCCATCAATGCCATGGCAGTAGAACTTCAGGAAAATGAAAAGATGAAAAATGACTTCATCTCTTCTGTTTCCCATGAACTGCGTACCCCTCTGACTGCAATCAAAGGTTGGGCAGAAACGCTGATGGATGACTCGGTTGACCGCGAAACCACCAAAAAAGGAATCGGTGTTATTATCAAAGAAAGCGAACGCCTTTCTGGCATGGTGGAGGAACTGCTGGACTTTAGCCGTCTGCAAAGCGGACGTCTCAAATTAAATCCAACCAAGCTGGATCTGGTCGCAGAGCTTAGCGACGCCGTTCTGATGTTTACCGAACGTGCCCGTCAGGAAAACATCCAGTTAAACTATGATGAGCCAATGGATATTCTGCCTATCATGGGAGATGCAAACCGCCTGCGTCAGGTATTTGTCAACATCTTGGACAACGCCTTGAAGTACTCCGATGCCGGTGACAGCATTACTGTGTTGGTTCAGGTAGCGGACAACAAAGCCACTATCCTCATTCAGGATACCGGTATCGGCATTGCACCGGAAGACCTGCCGAAGATCAAGACTCGCTTTTACAAGGCAAACGCAACACGTCGTGGTTCCGGAATCGGACTTGCTGTCGCAGACGAGATTGTCTCAATGCATAACGGAACACTTACTCTTGACAGTAAAGAAGGCGTTGGCACTACCGTCAGCATCACGTTGCCGCTTTTTGTTTCTTAATCACCAAACACTCCGTATCTTAATTAAGAGCGGAGTGTTTTTTTGAAATTTTATGAAAATTAATTTTCATAAACTAATATAAAGAAAATTAAAAATACATTTTACAATTTTATGATGGTCGGCTTTACATTAATTCAGTATACTTAAGCTGTGTTCAAGAGAAACACTGTGTAAATACTCAAACAAAGTTCAGGAGGATTAAAAAATGGCTACCCAAACGAAACAATCCGCTACCCAATCACAAAAACTGATGGTATTTGTACTGACTATGGCTCTGTACGGTATCGCAACTTTGTTCACCGAACTGATTCCAAAATTTCAAGTTGGCATTGTAGAATTCTCGGTAGAATATTTTCTGTTCATTCCACTTACTCTTTCTATGCTGTTTGATCCTATGTCCGCTGCACTTGGTGCTGCTACCGGTGAACTGGTATTCAGCGAGATTATGCTTGGGCAGTTCGGTGGTCTGGGAGAATTGGAAAAATTCATCACAGTAACAATCGGTGTTTATATTGCAGGACGTTTGGTTCGTGACCCTCAAAATAAAAAAATGGTTGGTATTGCCGCATTTTCCGGTACAGCAATTCAGTTGTTCTTAGGTACTATGGTCGATATCCTAAAAGTACAGTTTGCAGTGGAAGATTTTGAATCCGTTGCAGGACTTCCTGAAAGCGTATTCGCAACCGAAGGATTTGCATTCCTTAACGATCTTCTTTTCTCCGGCATTCTGTTTTGTTTGATCCCAACTCTGTACCTGGTTCCAAAACTTTATGGAAAAATTGAACCTCTTCTGGGAATGCAGCCAAGAAATGAAAAGACTTTTCTTGGTACAATTGGTTGGAAAGTCATCACAGGTTCCGCCATTGCATTTGTGGCAGCTGTTATCTGCGAATTCATGGCAGAAAATGGCATGGCTTTGATCGAATGGGAAGCAGACTGGGCAGAAAGCTCCACTGCTTTGGCTGTTGGAATGGTAGTTGCTGCTGTTATTGCTGTCATCGCAGTACTTGTCATGAGAAGCAAATCCACAAAAGATCTTGTAGAAAAGAGAGTGTAAGAACATGAGCCTGATAGAAATAGAACATTTGACCTATTCCTATCCAGGTGCCGAAAACCCAACACTAAACGATATTTCGATTCAAATCGAAAAAGGGGACTTTCTTGCAATCGTTGGCAACAACGGATGTGGAAAGTCCACTTTTTGTAAAACACTAAATGGATTGATCCCACAATTTATCAGTGGTGATTTCAGCGGAAGTGTTATAGTTGATGGACTTGATACCACCACAACAGATGTTGGAACTTTGGCACGAAAAGTAGGATACGTTTACCAGGATTTTGAAAATCAGATCATTCGCCCTACTGTACTGGATGATGCCTCTTATGCCTGCCTGAACTATGCTATGACCGATTATCTGGAACGAGGCAAAAAAGCTCTGGAAGCATGTGGTCTGCTTCATAAACAGGACAGCTATATCTGGCAGCTCTCCGGCGGACAGACACACCTGCTGGCTCTTGCTGGCGTGCTTTCTCTGGAACCGGAAGTTCTGATTCTGGATGAACCAATCGCCCAGCTTGATCCGAAACATGCTGACCAGATTTATGCCGTTCTTCGTCAGCTCAACGAAAAATATCATAAGACCATCATTGTCATCGAGCATCATACTGAATATATTGCAGATTTCTGTAAACACGTCATGCTGATGAAAGACGGTCAGATTCAATGGGTTCTCCCGACCCGTCAGGCACTGGTTCGGGTAGATGAGCTCCAATCCTGCAACATCTTTCCTCCTCAGGTAACAATTGCCGCACATCGCATGCCGCATTGTTCTGATCGAATGCTTCCAACTACCGTAGAAGAAGGAAAATCCTTCTTTGCTCCCCAAAAAGGGATAACTGCTCCTCAAACTCGGGTATCTCAAAATATATCTTCCGAAAATGTAATCTCTTTTCAGGATGTCTGCGTATCCTATCGCAGTGTTAAAGGAGAAGCACATTCTGTTTTCTCTCACTTAAACCTTGATATCCGTAAAGGGGACAAAATTGCCCTGATTGGTTCCAACGGTGCAGGAAAATCCACTTTGATGAAAATGATGGTCGGACTGCTCAAACCTAGTTCCGGCGATATTCTGATCCACAAAAAAAGCATTCACTCAATTAAACCTGAAATACTTTCTAAGCAAATTTCTATGGTTTATCAAAATCCTGAAGATATGTTTATTAAGGACAGTATTCAGTCGGATATTTCCTATGCCATGGAAGTCCGTAAAACACAGGATAAAGAAGAGCGTACCCAACAGCTTCTGGAGCGTTTTCGTCTTACTGAGCTTGCCCACAGGGATGGTCGTCTTTTATCCGGTGGTCAGATGCGTCGAGCAAGCTTGGCAATCGGCGTTGCATTAAATCCAGAAATTCTTCTTTTGGATGAACCTACTGCCAATCTGGATATTGCAACCCGCAAAGAAATCCTTCGCACTTTGGATGATCTAAAAGAAATTACAGATACTGTTATGATTGCTACGCACGACATGCAGCTTGTATGTGATTGGGCAGAACGTATCATTGTACTGTGTGAGGGAAAGGTTGTTGCAGATGGAGGTCGTGACGAAATCTTTGGCAATCGGGACATTATCCGTCAGGTTGGTATCCGTCCTCCTGAAATTTTTACTATGGGACAAACACTTCTTCCAAATGCTTTATGTTACACTATCGAACAGTTTCTGAATCTGTTTGAAGAAAGGAATTTATCATGAAAGTTGCCGAAAAAATATCTGAAAATATCTTAGATAAACTATCAATTGATTTTTTACGCAATCAGGTACTAAAAAACGCATACGGTAACGATGATACCATCATCGCTGCTATGGACCCAAGAATGCTGATTTTGTGGTATCTGTTCTTTGGTATGGTTCCCTGGTTTGTAAATGACCTGACCTTTTTAATTGGCTGCTTTATTCTGGTTGCCTTCACTACCCTTCTTGCTCATGTTGCCGGTCTGGTTCTGTTTCTGTTTGGCATCGGTGTTTTTTCACAAACCGGTTATCTGCTCATTGTCACTTTACTTTTTGGCGGCGATGCTTCTGCAATCGTACCTCTTTTAGTACTCACATTAAAAGTTGCCACTGTATCTCTGGCTTCGGTTACCATTTTTTCAGGACTTGATCCAGACAAGCTTGCAAACGGCCTAATGTGGTACGGTTGTCCAGAACGCTTATCCTTTTCCATTTCCTATGCATACCGAATTCTTCCTTTGCTGATGGAAGAATTTCAGAACATCCTTCTTTCCTATCGTCTGCGCGGCAATCCACCAGAACACGAAACTTTTGTTGGAAAGATTCGCTATCTCGCTTATCAGATCAAAATTATCATCCATGCTTTTTACCCTCTGATGCTCAATACTGCCAAACGTTCTCGCACAACAGTAGAAGTCCTGGAAATCAAAGGCTACCGCTATGCTGCCATTAACAAGGATGTCAAAAAAATCAAACTTTCTTCTCTGAAAGTCAGCAACAACGATCTTCTCTTTCTCTCCCTCTCTTTTTTGTGGATTGCTGTTACTGTTTTAATTTCCACATTATTTTAATCTGAAGGAGTCCGTATCATGTATCTTGATTTTCATACACATGGAAAACTTGCCAAATATCTGCCGTTTTCCATCGCTTACACCAATTGGCTGCTCAATGAAGCCAAAAATTCCGGTCTGGACGCAATCTGCTTGACTGAACACTTCAACACACAGCAATTTGATAAGGTCTATAGTTATATTGCCACTGCTGGAAAACCACTTGGAGATTGTTTTGTCTTTCGAGGTCTGAAAGTTTTTCCGGGCATGGAAACTGATATTGCTGAGGGCGGACATGTTCTCAGTATTGGTCCCATGGATGCTATTCGCGAATTAAATCGCCGTTTGGAACCTTATAAACAAAAAGGACATTTTCTTCCCTTTGCACAATTAATTAAACTATTTCGTGAATATCCTGTCCTAGTTGGTGCTGGTCATCCATTTCGTGCTGGAGGAAATATTCCATCTCTTCCAAAAGAACTGCTTGAGCAATTCGATTTTCTGGATTTAAATGGAAAAGATATTGCAGAAAATCAGGAGCGCACCGAATCCATGACCTATCAGTTGGGAAAAGAACTCCAGAAACCAGTTATCGCCGGAAGTGACACACATCAGGCAGTTCAGTATGGCTGTATCCGCACCTGTTTTGAAAAAGACTGTTCCACATTTGAAGAATTATACCATGAAATGCTTTTGGGACACTATTCTATTTGTATTCATCCAGAAGCTTCCTTCAAGGTAAAAACAGCCTCTCTGCTAAAACGTTCTTTGAAGGAAATCCATGCTCTTGGCGGAGATTATGTTTCTGTTTTACTGGGTGGAGAAGAAGAATCTCCAGCCGTTATCGCTGCAAAACAGCTCTCCTGTCAAAATCGAAAAGCAGTCTAAATTTTATTTTGCATCAAAAAGCGGTCAAATTATGATCGCTTTTCTTTTTATCTTTTCTTCACAAGCTATGATATGTTATAATTTCAGGGAAATATTTTCATAAAGATCATTACTTTGAAAGAAGGACAGTTGCATGTGTTTTCCATTTCCGCAGATGCCTGAAAAACTCACCTCTAACGAAAAGTCTATCGTGGAATATATTGCCAGACATCATGAAGAATTTCTTTTTATGACCATCGGTCAGTTAGCTGACTCGCTTCATATTTCAGAAGCAACAATCTCTCGATTTGCGCGACATGTCGGCTGCGAAGACTTCAAGCATTTAAAGCAGGTGGTTATGGATCAAACCTTGCAGAAAGGTCCTGCTCAAAAACTTGCAAACACTTTGATGACAGGCGATGGCAAACTACTGCATCACTGGATTGAACAGCAGCAATATTATCTTCAAAAGACACTGGAGCTTTTGGATGAAACGGAGTTTGATCGAGCTGTTAATGCGCTTGCTTCAGCAAAACGTGTCTTTATTCATGCTAAAAACGCTTCTCAGTCGCTTGCTCAGCTCCTCCATTTCCGCCTTCGCAGAATTGGGATTGACGTACACCTAATTCCTTCCGGCGGCACAGAGATGTTGGAAGGACTTGTTTCTATCCAGCCTGACGATTTGGTTGTTTTATTTGGATTATCCAAAGTTTCCTCTGAGGTACAAGCTATTCTGGATTATCAAAATGAAATTGGTTATTCTTCCATCATGCTGACTGGCCGTCTCTATTCTTCCCCCAATCAACATGCAGACATTAATCTCTTTGTCTACCGTGGAGAAGAAAATGAGTACCACTCCATGAGCACTCCTTCCGCTGTTATTGATGCACTGGTCATTGCCCTCTCAGACCGCTTGGGTTCCAATGCAGTCGCTAACCTCAATAATGTAAAAAAACTCAAAAATAAATATGGAAAATACCTTTAATGTAATAAGAAAACCGCGAGCGATCACATCGCCCGCGGTTTTTCGCCAACTTTGAATGATTCCAAAAATCTATTCATAAAATACACTTTATTTTTTCAGTACCGAATGGTACAATAATAGTTGTTGCCAAAGAAAATTTTCGTATTGGCCCTTGACTATTCATGATCCCGGAATCCCAGCTTTGTCTCAGAGTTCTGAATCAGGTTGAGCAGTGCCTGCGACTGCTTTGGATAATTCTGCATCAGATATTCTGTAGTGATTTTCAGCTCACTGATGTTTTTGATCTTATCATTTCCTTTGTCGCTGCCCTGTGCCATCTGCTGTGCTTTTGCTTCACTGACCATCATGGCCGCATTGCAGTAACCTCCGACAAGCTCCTGCGGAATGGAAAACATGGTGTTTTCATTCTTCGGATTTGCTGAATACAGAATTCGGAAGGAACGGTAAACTGCCATCATGAGATAGTTGGAAATTTCTGCATTCAGCTGTTTGGATTCACTCTTTCCAATCAGATCATAAACAATGCTCAAGGAATTGGAAATCAGCTTTTTATTTAAAATCGGCATAATATTGCCTTTAAATACAACATCCTTTGCACTGTCCGCTTCCGGAATATCCTCTACGGTCAGCTGGCGTCCATTTCTCTCCGGAGAAACACCCAGCAGATAATCGCAGGAAACTCCATAAAAGCGTGCACATTTTACAAGGAAATCCAGGCCGCACTCTCGAATTCCTTTTTCATAATGGGATAGCAGTGCCTGCGAAATACCAAATTCCGCCGCCGCCTGTTTCTGGCTGATCCCTTTCTCTTTCCTCAAAAGCGTAATAAGCCGTGGGAAATCGGCATTCATACGCACATCCCCCTTACTTTTGCGTGATAGGCCGTCGAATCATGCCGACACCTCTTGTCTACGTATCGTAAATTATATTACACCCAAAACCCTTTGTAAAGTGCTTTTGGGAAGAAAAAAAAGATTTTGGTCGAAAAAGCAAAATCAGCCTCAAAATCTCTACATTTTCGTTTGTAATTTTTTCAAAAAGACACTTTTTAAGAAAGGACGTTTTTTATGCTGACCTATAAAATTCATCTGTTCCGCCACGGGATCACCCGCGCAAATCTGGAAGGAAAATATGTGGGACTTACTGACTATCCGCTTTGCCAGGAAGGAATCGATGCCCTGAAAGAATATGTAAAGGGAAAAGACTATCCTGCCATCGAAAAAATTTACACCTCTCCGCTTCGCCGCTGCCGCGAAACAGCCAAAATCCTCTATCCTGGCTACAAAACATTTGATGTTCCACAGCTGATGGAAATGGATTTTGGTTTATATGAAGGGAAAACTTTAGATGAACTTCAAAATGACGAAACCTTCATTGCGTGGAGCCGCGACAGCATGCACAATGCACCACCGGAAGGTGAAGATGGGCTTACCTTTATCCGCCGTGTTATCAAAGGTCTGGACGACGTGTTCAAGGACATGATGGCCAATGATGTCCACAATGCTGCTCTGGTCATCCCTGGCGGCATGATCATGTCGATGCTTGCTCTGATGGGATTTCCTCGCCATCCAATGGGAGAATGGGAATGTGACGCCGGTGCAGGCTATACCATCGTTATGACCCCTGAGCTGTGGAGCAGAGACAAAGTCTTTGAAGTTCTCAATGCAATCCCGATGAAACCGGAAGACTGGGAAGATCATTGGAGCACCAAGAAATATTATGAGGATGGCGAAGAGATGTTCTTTGAATAAAAAGAATCTCTCTCCTTCCCAATCCACAAAGGAGATCTTTCAATATGACTTTGAGAAAACAAGTAAAATATAACGCCAAGCGCTGCTTGTGCAACAGCTGGGGAAAAGCGGTGGCAATCTCTCTGATGGGAGTGGCAATCTATCTGCTGTTTGCAATCATTGAAATGATTGCAAACCTCCTGTTAACCCTGCCTGCTCAGACCTCTTACCTGATTCCAGGAATCTCAGACTCCTGGCTTCTCTCTTTCGCCATCAGCGTTGTAATGGCAATCGGTTCCTTTTTGCTGCTGGTTCCATTAAATCTGGGCATCACCTCGTGGTACTATTCCCTTTCTGATGGCATCTCAGAAGATATCCTCAACATCTTCTGCTTTTTTGCAAACCGCAGGATGTTTTTCCGTTCCCTCTACCTCACATTGAATATTGGGGTTCGTGTGCTGTTTACCTCTTTGCTTTACTTGATTGTTCCTGGTGCAGGCATCGGATTTTCTATCTGGCTTTTGTCCACTGCACCTTTTGCAGGGGCAATCTTTGCCGGCAGTCTTGCCCTCACTTTTTCGGCGATGCTGTTCCTTTTGATGCTGGGATTTTTACTGGTACGTCTGCAAAAATATTTTCTTGCCCGCTACTACCTGTTGGACACCACCACAACGGTACACAAGGCAATCCGAAATTCCATCCACGCAACAAAATCCGTTCGGGACGAAATCTTTCTATTTAAACTTTCCTTCCTTGGTTGGGGAATCGCTTCTCTGATTCTGCTTCCGATTTTGTACACTTCGGCTTATTACTCTATGAGCGCCATGTTGTACGCGCGTTTCCTGATGGAACAGGACAAACGCTCCAACAGTATCGTTCTGGTTGGTGATGTCAACTCCGATGATGGGATCGAAGAAGGAAGTACAGCTGCCGAAGATTTATCCCAGACAAAACCGTTTGAAAGCTGCTCTCCTTCTCCTGCTGTTAATTCTGATATTTCGGTAGAAGAACCCACCATTTCAGTTTCCCTCAACCAGGAACCAGGTGAAAAAGAATGATAATTCGCAAACTGGTGCCTGACGATTTCGAGCAGGTAGACAGATTGATGCAGCAGGTACATCAAATCCATCTGCAAGCCCGTCCAGACCTGTTCATTCCGTTGACACATCCTCTCCCTGAAAAAACATATCAGGAAATGATCTCCTCTGATCAGGCAATCTGCCTTGCCGCTGAATGCTGTGAAGATGCCGAGCAGAAGAACCAGATCATCGGTATCTGCTTTGTGAGCATGCGCAATCACTGCTGCATGGTCGACAGCCTGACCGCCTATATGGAAGACCTGTGTGTGGATGAGCATTACCGCCACCTGGGCGTTGGACGTCAGCTCTTTGAACGGGCAGAAAAACTTGCAAAAGAAAAAGGCGCTTCCCGCCTTGATCTGATGGTGTGGGATTTTAACCATAGTACCATAGACTTCTATCGTGCAATGGGTATGACCCCACAGCGATATATCTTCGAAAAAAATCTATGATCCATCTTCCCTTTGGAAATCAGTTCGTTTGATTCTGTTTTCTAAAGGGAACTTTTTTGCAAAAAGACAGATTAAAAGACCAATCTTTGTGGAAAAGGTACTATATTTATTCATAAATTCATGTTATACTGTTTTTGTCAAAAATAGTCATATCCCAAAATTCAGATAAAGGAGCTTACTTTTCTATGTCAAACCCAGAAAAGAAAAAAACAATCAAAACTTCTATTGGCGGTCAAGCCGTCATTGAAGGTGTCATGATGCGCGGCCCAAAGGTAACCGCTCTTTCGGTACGCATGCCTGATCAGTCCATTTCCACCGAAGAATGGGCTACACCAGATGGAAACAAATGGTATAAAAAGACACCGTTTATCCGCGGCATCTTTAATTTTATCGAATCCATGACCTGTGGTTACCAAAGCTTGATGAAGGCGGCAGAAAAAGCTGGTCTGGACGATGATGAAGAGCCTTCTAAATTCGAACAGAAACTGCGTGATATGCTCGGCGACAAGTTTATGCCATTTCTGGAAGGATGTATCCTGCTTTTCTCTTTGGTAATGGCTCTCTTCTTCTTTGCATTTCTTCCAACTACCATTGTCAATCTGTTAAATGGTGTTATCACCCATCCTCTGGCTCTCTCTGCGCTGGAAGGTTTAACCAAGATTGCAATCCTCATCGTTTACCTTGCAGCAATCTCCAATATGAGCGATATCAAGCGCGTATTTATGTATCATGGTGCAGAACACAAGACCATCTTCTGCTATGAACACGGAGAAGAACTAACCGTAGAAAATGTCCGCAAATATAAAAGATTTCATCCACGCTGCGGCACCAGCTTTCTGGTCATCGTTCTGCTGCTTTCTATTCTGGTTTCTTCGCTGATCTCTTGGGATAATCTCTGGGTGCGCGTTGGACTCAAAGTTTTGTGCCTGCCTGTCATCATGTCCCTGTCCTATGAATGCATTAAATTTGCCGGACGTCACGACAATCTGTTCACCCGCATTCTGTCTGCTCCTGGTCTTTGGACACAGCGCCTGACAACAAAGGAGCCAGATGACAGCATGATTGAAGTTGCAATCGCCTCGATGAAACGGGTAATCCCAGAAAATCCTGACGAAGCTTTGTTTTAAAAAATATACAATTTGTATTTTTGTCTTTTTATATCCTGTTTTGGATATTTTAGGAGGATTCCATGACCTATCGGGAACTTTTTTCCAAAACCTGTCAACAGGGAATTGCACCGCATGAAGTTCGGCTCTTGCTGGAACATCTGTTTTCCTTTTCCCAAACCAGCCTTTTAGTTCACTTTGATGATCCGTGCGACAGCTCCAAGCTGGAGCACTTTGAAGAAATGGTGTCAAAGCGTAAGACAGGTTATCCATTACAATATCTTTTGGGAGAGTGGGAGTTTTTTGGTCTGCCGTTCTACGTTGGGGAAGGCGTTTTGATTCCCCGCGCTGATACAGAAATTCTGCTCGAAACCGCACTGGAACTTTGTGACGGCATGTTTTCTCCCAAAATCTGTGATCTGTGCTCCGGTTCCGGCTGCATCCCGATTGCCATGAGCAAAAATCTTCCAGAAGAAAGCTCTCTTACCGCAGTGGAGCTTTCGGATGATGCTTTTTACTATCTGAAGAAAAATAAGGAACGTCACCAGTGCGATAATCTGAAACTGATTCAGGCGGATGTCTTAACCTGGCAGCCAGAAGAAACGTTCCATCTGATTACCGCAAATCCCCCTTATATCAGCAAAGAGGAAATGCAGACATTGCAGCCGGAAGTTCTTGCCGAACCTAAAATGGCTTTGCAGGCAGAAGAAAATGGACTGTATTTTTACCGTATCCTCTCTGACCGATACCGTTCCTTTTTAAAGAAAAATGGATGGCTTGTCTTTGAGATCGGTTATCTTCAGGGAAATGCAGTGTCCCAACTTTTATTGGACAATGGATTTACCGATGTCCGCGTGATTCCGGATTACAACGGAAATGACCGGGTGGTAATCGGTCAGTTCAAAAGCAACTAATTGTTATTTATAATAAAAATATAACTTTAAGGAGAAAATATGAAGCAACCAAAATATAAAGCAGTGGTCTATGATGTAGACGGCACTGCTGTTGATTCCCGATACAACATTGACGCACTCCAGGAAACCTGCATCGAATTGCTCGGTCGGGAAGCTACCGACGAGGAACTGAAAATCACTTACGGCATGACTGCTAAAAATGCTATTTTATATCTTGGCGGTACCGAAGATCAGGTGGAACCGTTTGAAAAACGATGGATTGAAAAGATCATGAAGATGTGCCAGAACGCTTCTCTTTTTGACGGTATCTACGATGGCATGTGCCAGATGAAGGATGCCGGCATCCTTCTTGGCATCAATACTTCCCGCAATCGCAATGAACTGGGTGACCTGCACGAATATATCAAGGAACCGTTTCTGGAGCTCTGCTCTTTGATCGTCACCTGCGACAAAGTAGCAAATCCAAAACCTGCACCTGATTCCCTTCTGTATTTCCTGCGTGAGACCGGTCTCAAACCGTCTGAGGTGCTTTTTGTCGGTGACAGTGAATTCGATGCCGGATGCGCTAAAAATGCCGGTTGTGACTTTGCACTGGCTACCTGGGGATGCTTCTATCCTGACAAAATTGACGCAACCTACAAACCGCTCCATCCGGATGAGCTGTTATCCATTGTTGGTATCTGTTAATCAAAACTCCCTGTATTCTAAGCAGGGAGTTTTCTTTTTTCTAAATTTATTTTTGGAGCATGCAATAAAATAGCTCCCTCGAAAGTTATTTAGACAGAAAGGGCAAAAACCTTCTTAAAAACTTTTGGAAAAAAATTTTTTAAGGATGCAATAAAACACCTTCCCCGAAAGTTATCTAAATAGAAAGGGCAAAACC